>Ga0172379_10000692_pt1 | contig 80417 bp, 92 predicted proteins | sample GrowelOW334metaG_FD_119756 | JGI IMG/M metagenome (GOLD analysis project Ga0172379, IMG submission 119756) | Groundwater microbial communities from an aquifer near a municipal landfill in Southern Ontario, Canada - Groundwater well OW334 metaG | ecosystem: Environmental > Aquatic > Deep... | reverse complement strand
TTTCTTTGTAAACATCTTTGCCTTTTATTTCAAAACTGGCTTCTTTGTAACCTCCAAGTGGAGATTCGGCTTCGTCTATAATAGAAACGCTCCAACCTTTGGTATCGGCATAACGGCGGTACATGTTGGCCAATTCTTCGGCAAAAAGAGCCGCTTCTTCACCGCCCACACCAGCTCGCACTTCCAGGACTATTTCATTTGGAAACTCCTCCTCTTCTTTTTCTTTGCGGATTTCTTCTTCCAAAATTTCATCCATCTGTTTCAGCAAAGCTTCTTTTTGAATTAATATATTTTGGTAATCCACTTCTGCCATTTCAGCCATACCTTCTTCATTTTTTAACAACAAAATATCAGCTTCTTCTTTCAAAAGCCTTTCTAAATTCTCAGCTAAATATTTGGTCTTATCGTTTTGTTTATACTTAGTTATGTCCATATCGATACAAATATACTAATGATACAAATGCAACAAATGAATACGAATTGTCTTATTTGTATATATTCGTATCATTCGTACAATTTGTATATTGGTATCTTATTTTTTAACTTTGGTAGCAGCAGCCTTTCTAGTTTTGAATCTTTCTACACGACCAGCAGCATCGATCACTTTTTCGTTACCAGTGAAGAATGGGTGGCAGGCGCTACAGATTTCTACTTTGATTTCTTTTTGAGTAGAACCAACTGCGAATTTATTACCGCAAGAGCAGCTCACTTTGGCGTCTGTATAATATTCTGGGTGTATTTCGGTTTTCATAAAATTTTATTTGATTTAGCGAAATCATGTCGCACGATATTTCGATTGGAGTGCGACTCGTTTAATATATCAGAAAGGTTAATTTTTTGCAATATTCCAAAAATTGGTAAAAGGAAAAGGCCGTAGTCAGTTGAGCTCGAAAGCTTACTGCACGGCCTTATTTCGTTTTGGGTCTCTAGGACCCGGGCCACAAAGTGGCCTTTTTTACCTCAGAATACACCTAGCCCTGAGACACGGCAGTCCCTCCTTGAGGAGGGCAGGATTGCTAAGCGCCGGTGAGATCCCCGGCAAGGATCACCATCATGGGAATTATGGCTCCTTGCGGACAGCGTTGTGAACAACGAAGGGAAGAAGACACTGAGTCTTATTTGGTCTTCTCTCGCCCTTCACCTGTATTTAAGCATGCACCCGTCCACCTTTCTTGTCAAGCAAATGTTACATTGAAACAATTTAAACTGGGGATAAGTCAAAATAACCTTATATTTAGGCTTTTTTAGAAACCCTCTAGAGGGTCAATCATGGTAAGTTGTATGTTTTCGGCTTTAGCAATAACCTGATCACCATAAAAAGTATTTTTTGGCCCAGTGCCAACACCGCACGATCGACCAGAATAATATTTACAAGCCGCGTTGCGCTCAGCAGTATAACTACTACTTGAAGCACCCAAATCTGCCATATAAACAGCAGTCGCCAAAATCGCATGTTCTGGGTTCCAAGGGTTTACACTATTAGCATCTAATCCTAAACTACTGCCTAATCTATTTTTGAAAAGTTCCCAAGTAGAAGGGATAAATTGCGAAGGCCCCATCGCTCCACCGTACCCTCGGTTAGCAGTCCATATGGTGCCTGGCGGGCAAGAGACCGGGGTCATCTTCCAATCTTTACCCAATCGGTCGGTTATATCTTTGAAAGGCACAGTATCTCTCGGTGATTTCATTACTTTTTCAAACAAAGTACCAGTATTTTTGCCCGCTCCGTCACCAGTTTCTATATTATTTAAAAGGCAAGAACCTTGATTTTTACCTAAATCAGACTCTTGAGTGAGAATGGCCAAAATAAGGGCGGGGCGCACACCGGTTTTTTGCGAAGCCAGCGTTGCGTATTTCAAAGCATCACCAAAAGCGATACCCTCGGTATCGCGCAAGGCAAACAAAGCGGCTCTGATTTGCGCGGCTTTTTTTTGTTTTTCGGCTATCACTTGAGCGTAGGTTTTTTCTTGAGTTTTGTTTATGGTGATAAGTTTTTGTTTTTCTTTTTCATCTAATTCTACTTTTTTCTTTTGAGCTTCTACTTGAGCTTTGGTGTCAGCTTCTTTTATCCTTTTTTCATCCAAAACTTTTCTTTCCACATCAGTTTTACCCTGCAAAATTCTTATTTCATTAAATTGGTTTGCTAAAGAAATTTTGATAGAACGATAAGAATCAAAATCTTCAAAAAATTCAGACAGATTTTTATTGGAAAACATAGCTTCAACCAAAGAATACGAATCCAATTCATTAGTTGATCGGATTATCCCTGCCAAAGATTCTTTGCCCCTATTTATTTTGGCTTCAAGCTCGTTGATAGTCTGAGTTTTTACTCCTATGTCGCGAGTCAATTGTTCTATTTGAATTTGTCTTTTTTTGATAAAAGCTTTGGCTTCATTTATTTTGGCCTGCAAAATAGAAGCGTCTCGTTCAAGCGAAGCGGTGCCAGTCTTGGTTTGTGACAGTATGGTTTCCCATTGGGCTATTTCTTTTTCAGTAGCAGCTAGCTCTGATTTCCACTTGGCTTCTTGTTCTTGAATTTGAGCTTCAGTCATTTCGGCTTTTACAGAAGTAGCAAGTAGTAAGTAGCAAGTAGCCAGAAAGAAAAAAATAACAAGAAAAAACCTGCGTTTTGAAAATTTCATACAAGTTTATTATATCAGAAACCTAGATGCTTGCTACTTCTTCCCCATCTTCTTCTTTCTTACCTTTCTTTTCAACTTCTATTTGGGAGAGATCAGCTGGTGCTTCTTCTACTTTTTCAGCTTGTGGAGTAGCTACTGTGACTACTACTTCTTCCGGGTTTTCTATAAGAGTCACACTTTTAGGTAATACAACATCTTTTGCCAAAATCTGGCCTTCGAGCTCAGTAATAACAGAAATATCAACTTCGATTTGATGTGGCAAGTTTGCAGGTTCAGCTTCTACTTTTATTTCGTGCATTATTTTCATAAGTACACCGGCCAGATCTTTGACTGCGGGCGAAATACCAATGAATTCCAAAGGTACAGATACCTCTACTTTATGACCTTTTTCAAAAACGTAAAAGTCAGCGTGTCGAGGCTCTGAAGTTAAAGGATCAAAATCGACTTCATGAATAAGGACTTCGACTGCTCCTTCTGGAGTTTCCAATTTGATAACAGTAGACTCTCCGGCATTTTTCCAAGCTTTTATGAAATCACTTTTTTTGATTTGAATAGCGGTAGCTTCTTTTTTGTGGCCATAAAAGACCGCTGGCATTAAACCGGTTTTTCTGAGGGCTTCTAACTTCCCTATTTTTGTTCTTTTTTCTGCTTTTATATTTATGGTCATAAAAACAAGGATAACATAACCTCACCCCACTCCGCAAGCGGAGTGACCCTCCCCTAGATGCAGGGGAGGGTAAAAAACAGAAAACTCACCAGCAGAATTTTCTGTTTAGTGAGCTAGTAGTGCCGATAAATTCGGCGACTACAAAATTCTAAGGCAACCCAAACAATTGCCGAAGCAAGGAGATAAATGGCCCCAAGTACCAAAGGAAAAGCTGACGGGGCATCGAGCCAAAAACAAATTGCTCCGGACAATCCCAACCAGCCAATAAAGAAAAATGGGAAAACACAGCCTAGGGCAGCTGGTACAACCATGGCCAAAATGATTCCACTTTTTTGAAAATTCTTTCTGTATTTTTTCTCTCGTTCTTCAAGATCAGCTTCTAGTAGAGACATTTTGTCTCCTTTCCTGTCTAAAAGAATATATCAAAATATTAAAAAAGTCAAATTTAATTTAAAATACCACTAATTTTTTCCAAAACTCTCCCCTCACCATTTTCTACTTCCCTATTTTGAAATCTCAAAATTTTGTAATCTAATTCTTTAAAATATTTATCTCTCACTGCGTCATATTCTTGAGCTTCTTTGGTATTATGGATTTCTCCGTCAAGTTCGATGATTAATCTATACTTTTGACAATAAAAATCGACAATATAGCCACCGATACTATGTTGTCTTTTGAATTTCACTCCTAATTTATTTCCTCTTAATTCAAACCAAATTTTTTGTTCAGTTTCGGTAGAATTTTTTCTTAATTCTTTTCTTCTATCTTTTAATTCGGTTGTATTGTGAACCCATTTCATATTTTTTCCTTCCTAGCCCCTCCCCTGCATCTAGGGGAGGGGCAAAATGCCGTAAGGCATTTGGGGTGAGGTTTTAAAAAGGAGTGAGGTTATTTTATTTTACAAATTATTGAAAATTTTGAGTTTTTTGATGACCACGTCTTCGACGGCTTGCACCGCCGACTTGAGGAATTTGTAAGGCGCTACTTCATCTGGATTTTCGGAGAAAGATTTCATGATACCCTGTCTGTAAGCCAAACGGATCTCAGTATTTATGTGGACGATCGCTACTCCATTTTTGATGGCCTCTTTGAAGTCTTCTTCGGAATTACCTGAACCACCGTGGAGCACCAAAGGCACCCCGCAAGCTTCGCGGATCGCTTTGACTCGCTCTATATTTAATTTGGGGTCTACTCCGCTTCGCAACATACCGTGCATATTGCCCACAGCCGGAGCGAGCAGATCTACTCCTGTTTTTTCTACAAACTCTCGGGCTTTTTCTGGATCGGTCAAACTACCAGAATCCAAACTTACTCCTTCGGGTATTTCATCCAATAATTTTGAAGACTGACCAATGAAGCCTAGCTCGCCTTCTATTAAAACTTCTCGGCCACAATTTTTGGCATACTCGACGCATTTTTTGGTCAGATCAATATTTTCTTCAAAAGAAATATTGGCACCATCAAAAATAACAGAATCAAAACCGGCATCTATAACCTCTTTGACTCTTTCAAAAGAATAAGTGTGATCAGCATTCAAAAAAATCGGGTAATCGTATTGTTCGCGGATACTTTTGACCATACTAGCGATTTGTCTCACTCCTATAAAATCACGTTCGCCTTCTGAGACCCCGATCACAATCGGTAAATTTAAAGATTGTGCTCCGCGAAACACTGCCCATACTCCATCACTGTTGGAAATATTGAAATGACCGATTGCAGTTTTTGTATTTTCTGCTTGATTGATATATTCCTTTAATGTATTCATAACTAATATATTATCATAATTTAATTTAAAAATCCGAAATTCTAAATACGAAATCCGAAACAATATTTAAATTCAAATGTCTAAAATTTTCGGATTTCGTGCTTCGGATTTCGAATTTGAATTATAAACAATTTTTTTGGATTGTTTATAATTTTTTGGTGTATAATAAAGTTATTGATTTTACTAAATTAAATGAATATTTTTAGAGAAAATAAAAATTTTGATTTCATCGCTATTGGTGATATCGCTACCGATGCTTTCATTAGATTGAAGGACGCCAAAGCTATCCGCGACCAAAGTGGTAAAAAATCTGAACTCATCTTAAGATTTGGCGACAAAGTACCTTACGAATTCATGGAAGAAGTGCGAGCTGTCGGCAACGGCGCCAATGCAGCAGTTTGTGCTCATCGATTAGGGCTCAGCTCAGCTATAGTCACCAATCTAGGCGACGATCACAACGGTCATGAATGCATGGCCACTTTAAACAAAAACGGAGTAGCTACTGATTTTGTAACTGTAGAAAAAGACAAAGAAACCAATTACCACTATGTTTTGTGGTTTGAAGACGACCGCACTATTTTGGTCAAACACCACGAATACGATTACAAATTGCCCGATATCGGCAATCCCAAATGGATTTATCTCACTTCTATCGGTGAAAGTTCTGTAGATTATCACAAACAAATAGCTGAATATCTTAGAGGACACCAAGAAGTGAAATTTGCTTTTCAACCTGGAACTTTCCAAATGAAAATGGGCACAGAAATATTGAAAGATCTTTATGCTCGCTGTGATATATTTTTTTGTAATGTTGAAGAAGTCAAAAGTATTTTGAACAAACCAGACGAGGCTGATATTAAAAATTTACTGAAAGCTATGCATGAAATTGGTCCCAACGTAGTGGTGATAACTGACGGGCCTAAAGGCGCTTACGCTTATGATGGTTACGAAGGTTTTTTTATGCGACCTTTCCCCGATATCAAACCCCCTTATGATCGTACTGGTGCGGGGGATGCTTTTTCGGCCACTTTCACATCTGCGGTTGCTTCAGGCAAATCTCTTTTTGATGCTTTCTTGTGGGCGCCAGTCAACTCTATGTCGGTCGTTCAATACGTTGGCGCTCAAAAAGGTTTACTCACCCAAGAAGAAATATTAAAATTCCTAGCTCAAGCTCCACAAGATTTCAGACCTCAAAAAATTATATAAAAAAGTGGGGACCTAGTCATGTGACTGGCCCCCTAGAGCGCGAATGCTCTGAATTGAAGTGATCCCCCCGCGAACTGTGAGCGAACCCATCTGGATCACCTCCCTTCTTCACGCTCATTGTCAACTTACTCCTTTATAAAAAAATTGCAAGCGCGCCTGTGGATTAGATTTTCCTCCCCATCACCCTGTCCACTGCTTTTTCGATAGCTGAGACACTCATATTATAATTTTCAATAAGTTCTTGAGCAGTACCGGATTCACCAAATCTATCGTGCACCCCGATAAGTTCCATCGGTACAGGGAAATTTTGAACCAAAACTTCTGCGACAGCCGAACCCAATCCACCGACTACTTGATGATCTTCAACACTCACTATCGCCCCTGTTTCTTTAGCCAAATTTATAATAGCTTCAAAATCCAAAGGCCTCACACTAGAAATATTTATAACTTTTATTGAAACTCCTTTTTGGGCGAAATTTTGAGCAACCAAAATAGCATTATAAACAAGTGGACCAGTAGCGACGATACCTACTTGAGCCGTCATGGGCGGAGCAAACAAAACCTGAGCCTTACCGATTTCAAATGGCGTATCAATGGTAGTTATGATAGGAGTCCTTTCGCGAGCCAATCTTATATAAACTGGCTTATCTATTTTGGCCGCCGCCAAAGTGGCTTTTTTAGCTTCTATGCTATCGCAAGGAGAAAACACGATCATATTTGGCAAAACCCGCATCAAAGCCAAATCTTCTAAAGCTTGATGACTGCCACCGTCTGGCCCCACTGAAATACCAGCATGAGAGCCGACGATTTTGACTGGTCTATTGTTGTAAGCGATAGTTGTGCGGATTTGTTCCCAGTTCCGGCCTGGACTAAATATGGCATAAGAAGCTGCGAAAGGGATCTTGCCCATAGCGGCCATACCTGAGGCGACTGTTACCAAATTTTGTTCAGCTACTCCCACTTGCACAAACCTTTCTGGATATTTTTTGGCAAACAAATGCATCTGAGTAGATTCATTCAAATCAGCACAAAGTCCCACTACATTTTTGTCGCTATCAGCAGCCAAAACTAAACCTTCGCCAAAACCAACCCGAGTTGATATTTTCTCAACATCACCATCGAATATTTTTGGATTTAATTTTAAGTTATTGTTTAACATTTTATTTTTGAATTATGAATTATGCATATTAATTTCCCCCATAATTCTTACTTCATACTTCTTAATTCATTTACTGCTCTATCTCCTTCTTCTTTATTTGGTGCTTTACCGTGCCATTTGAAATTATTTTCCATGAAAGAAACCCCTTTGCCTGGCGTAGTATTAGCGATGATGATAGAGGGCATATTAGAAACATTTTGAGCATTGTCTATCGCCCCGATAATTTGTTCAAAATCATGGCCATCTATAGTTTGGACATGCCAATTGAAAGATTCTAGTTTTTGTCGCAATGGCTCCAAAGGCATTATGTTTTCGGTATTACCTTCTATTTGGATATTGTTCCTATCTATTATTACTGTTAAGTTTTGCAATCTTTCTTTGGCTCCAAGCATGATCGCTTCCCAAGTATTACCTTCTTGCAATTCTCCATCGCTCAACAAACAATAAAATTGTTTGGACGAATATTTGCCATTGTCGATGCGATCAGCCAGACACATACCAACAACTTGAGAAAGTCCACAACCCAAAGGGCCAGATGATGTTTCCAAAAAATTCAGGAATCTGCGATCGGGGTGGCCCTGAAGTCTAGAGCCAAATTTCCTTAAAGTTTTTAATTCTTCTAGTTTGAAATATCCACTGTGAGCCAGAGTAGCATAATAAACTGGGCAGATGTGACCATTAGAAAGTACTAGACGATCTCTGTTTTCCCACATTGGGTTTGTTGGGTCATGTTTTAATATGAAAAAATAAAGAGCGGTAAAAATATCAGCCATACCCAAAGCTCCAGCCGGATGCCCACTCTTTGCTTCAACCAACGACTCAATGACCGACTGCCGTATTTCGTTAGCTTTTTCTTTCAGCCATATTATTTTTTCATCAGTAAGTTGTTGCATTTTTATTTGGTTGTCGGAGGAGGGATAATAAACTCGAATGTAGAGAGAATGTCATAAAATTCATCCGTATCTTTTACCAAACCACCTCTAACTTCATATAAGATTCTGTAAACCAGACCGTTTTTATAAGAAAAAGCAGAAATAGCAGTATTTTCACCACATAATTCCTCGTTAATTGACCAATCTGCATAACTAAGCGAATTATTGAATGTTTTTTTACTTATTTCTTTGTAACAACTTGGACTGTTTAATGGATCGTTGCCTCCGACTTCATTTTTTTGGATAAAAAAATTATACATTCTATTTTCTGTTTTTACTTGAAAAACATCGAGACCGTAAGAATGTTCAGTGTCAATCGAATTTGGAGGATATTTAACTTTAAATTTATTCTTTTCATCCCTATACGTCTTCCAATCCGGAAATTTATTTGTAGTAACAACAACATCTTGATCAATGATAGGTAGTGATGGCGTATATATAAAACTGTAATTACTTTTGTATGTGAAATAAGCCCACAAAGTGCTAAGAGTAATTAAAACAAGAAAAATAATAGAAAAAACAATAACCAATGTATATTTAACCCATTTTGGAAATCTTGGTTTTGACTCGACAATTTCCGGTTCTATTTTAGATTTTATTTGATTTTCAATTTGTGGAGGCATATTTTATAATTAATTTTTAGTTGTGAATAAGTTATTGACAATTTTTATACAGGGTGTATACTATATTTACTTTTGGGATTTTCCCACGGCCCCCGCAAGGGGGAATTTTGTTGTCTATTTTATTTATCATTAATAAAAAGTTTGTGATTTATAAATATTATTATGAAGTTTTTCTTTCAATCTTATCCATTCTAGAAATTTCTTAACCATGGTATTAAAAACTTTGGAGTTTGATTATTTCTTCTTTGATATTGGACGCACTAAAAATCGAAGAGCTAGAAATAAAACGAGAAACACCCACTTCTTTTAATTTAGGAATAGTTTCTTCGTTTACTCCGATATCTATTTGGATAGTGATGGCTGGATGTTTTCCGTGGAAATATTTGATTTTATTTATAACCGACTGATCAAGCTCTATCCCGTTGTGACCAATTTTGTCGTTACCCATAAACTGCACGAAATCAATTTGAGGCAAAAAAGGTTGTAACAAATCTACATCAACTGAAGGCCTGATACCCAAACCGACTTCGCATTCTAAATTTTTGATAGTATCAATACATTGTTTGATATGATCAGTAGAATCAATATGGATAACGAAACTTTTAGCACCCAGAGAAATAAAATCATTCAAATATTCAATCGGATGCAAAACCATCATGTCTACCTCCAAAATGAAATCATTTATGTATGGGAACTTTTCTTCACCCCTAGCCAATTTCATCAAATCGTCCGAATTTTTTTCTATAAATGGCCAAGTTTTGACTGGAGCATATTGACCATCGACGATGTCCAGTTGCACTTTTTTGACCAAACCCAAAACTCTGCCAAATTGTTCTCTGACAACATTGAGGTTTTGAGGAATTATAGCGGGTATTAATTCGATCATGCTAAATAATTTTCAATTTTTAATTTTGTAATTTTAAATATATGATTTAATTTTAAATTTCAGAAATTCTTCTCGCGTGTCTCTGTTCTCCTGAAAAAGGCGTTTTGAGCCAAAGATCGACAGCTTTTTTGGCTTCATCTAGAGACAAAAATCGCGCCCCCAAAGATAAAACATTGGCGTCGTTGTGTTCTCTTGAGAGCTTCACTATTTCCAAATTTCCACCATAATATTCTGCCGATCGTACATTTGGAAACTTGTCAGCCACCATGTCCTCTCCCTGACCACTACCTCCCAAAACTATCGCCCTTGTCTCTCCTGGCTTGTCAGAGACTGCCTCAGCGGCCTTTTTTATAAACTGCGGATAATCGTCATCAGGATTTAATGCAAAAGCCCCGCAATCTTCTGTCTCGAATCCTAAATCTTTAACATACTCAATTAGAGCATTTTTCATTTCAAATCCAGCATGATCCGATGCAAAATATATTTTCATATTATAAAAACTCTCCTATTTTTTGAACATGTTTGATCAAGGTAGCGGTGTAGCCCATCTCATTGTCATACCAAGCGCAAACTTTGACTAGATTTTTATCAACCACTTTGGTTAAACCCAAATCAGCAATAGAGCCAAAAAGTGAACCGACAATATCGGAAGAAACTATTTTGTCTTCCGTCACTGTAAAAACCCCTTGCCACCTTTCTTCTGTTGATGCTTCTTTCAAAATTTGATTTATTTCGTCAACACTGGTTTCGCGTTTGGCGATGAAAGTAATATCAACGATAGAGCCAGCGACGATAGGTACCCGCATAGATAAACCATCAAACTTACCTTCCAACTCAGTGATGACTTTGGTCACCGCGATAGCTGCACCGGTGGTCGTCGGGATGATATTTTGAGCAGCCGCTCTACCCTCTTTCCAATCTTTTTTGTTTGGCCCATCTACCACAGACTGACTCGCTGTATAACCATGCACTGTGTTTAATATCGCTTTTTCAATACCGATTTTTTCATGCAAAATTTGGATGAGGGGTGCGCCAGCGTTGGTAGTACAGGAAGCATTGGAACTAATCTGGCATTTTTCTAAAACATTTTCATTGATACCCATGAGGATGGTAGCTTGAGTCTCGTCAGCTGGAGCATCTTTGGCTGGTGCAGTGATGACGACCCTTTTGGCACCTGCATCAATATGACCTTTGGCTTTTTCAAATTTGGTGAAAGCGCCAGTCGCTTCGATCACTACATCTATATTCAAATCTCGCCAAGGTAAATTGGCAAGTTCTTTTTCACTCAAGAATGAAATTTCTTGAGTGTCCCGCGTAGCTCGACTATCAGGAGATGCGAAGTGGGACTTACTGATCAATATTTTTTTCTTATCCTCACTCACTTTCACATCAAATTGAGCTGAGCCGTAAGCCGTATCATATTTCAAAAGATAAGCGATGTTTTCGATATCACCCAAATCATTGACTGCCACGATTTCTAAATCAGAAAAATTCTGAGCGAGCCTTATAAAAGCTCTGCCGATCCTCCCAACTCCATTTATAGCTACTCTAATTTTTTTGTCTGGCATTTGATTTAAAGAAATTATACCGACTAAATTTCAATATAATTATATCACCCACTGCCAAGTTTTAGTAAACAATATTGTGCACAAAATATTTATAAAGCTCATACACGCATTTTTCACGACCGTGAACAATCGGTGTATCTAATTTTTATAAAAAAAGAAGCCCCGCACAAGTGAAGCGCGGGGCTTCTCTGTGCGGGGCGGGCGAACTTGGCCGGCAGTTTAGTTTTCGAATTCGATCTTGTTGTAGAAGGGAGAATACTCGATCTTTTTCCATCCAGCGATCTTGTATCGCCGGATGAGTTCATTTCTCACCCGGATGGGTGTTGAACCCATAGGGACAGAAATTTTGCAGCCGGCCACATATTCGGCCTTCAGCCGTTTGTCAATCAAGACTTCCAGCCGATCGGCTTCGGAAACCTCAGCGATACTGAGAACCAGATCTCCAGGTGTTAATGCCATCTTGTGGCCTCCTACTTATATATTATCATGTTAGAATGTAAATGTCAATAGTATTAAAAACAAAATCAAAATAGCCCTATTTATAAGGCTATTTTGTGATACTAATGAAATTTTGTGATTTTAAGAGCTTTTGGATTCGGTGGGGACGGCGATGTAGTCCACTTCGCAAGTACCACCGACACAAGCCGCTTCTTTGGCCCCGATGGTCTGATCGTGTTTTTCGTAAAGCAAAAGTTTGGAGAAATCGATATGGCCCAACATTTTTAATCTTTTTTCGTATTCTTCTTTGGTGATTTCTTCATAAGGCGCAAGCTGATAGACGTGATTGTTTCTTGGCAAGAATGAAAGCCCGCCGACGATATCCCAGTTTTTGTAAACGAAATCTGCTACTGCAATCCATTCATCATCCCCTACGTGGATGGTAGCCGATGGATTGTGTTCAGTGAAATTTACTTTTAAGCGTTTCCATTCTTCCAACATTTCAAGAGCAGTCACATCTTTGTTGGTCATCGCTCCTTCTGGAGCTTTGCATGGGAATTCCAAAACCATAGTGGAAGCGTTTGAAGTGGAATACCCAACTTCTGGTTTGACTGGCACACCTTGGTTTTCTACCAGTTTCAAAAGTGGGTCATTGGCGGAAATACGAACACGACGAATATAATAGTTTGAATACCATGTATGCATACCTGACCCCACACCCAAAAGTTGACCCGAGTTGCCGTGCGGTTTGACACAAGTAATAGCGGTTGATTCATTTACTCTCAAACGTTTAGCGTATTTTTTGTTGGTTTTGATCGCCTCGTCACGCAAGGTGCGGAGATTTTGATCATTACGAATAATTTTGTTGTCATAATAACCAGTAAGCGATACCCCCAATAATTGTTCTTTTTCACAATTTTCTTTCCATTCTTTTGAGAGGTATTCAAAATCAGTCAGAGTGGCTTGGTAAGTGCCCAAAAGAGTAGCGATCCGCATTTTTCTCTTCAGGCTTTCCATATCATCTTTTGGTCGGATGACGATAGAAGTCAAGTTACAAAACTGTTTGGATTGCAAATAAATTTCACCACAAGGGTTCATGCCGGGTTGTTTGGCGTCTTTCAATTGCTCCCAACGACGAGCCGGTAATTGAGATTCCAAACCACCACGATTGAATATACCTCGCTCCCCTGCGTGAGAAGTGACCAAAGCAGTCCATTCTTCCAAAAATTCTTCAGCTGAGGGTTTACTTTCGTAAACGGCTGAGTTGTTGGCCATAGAACGCTGACCGTTGGTCTGCCAAAAAGCACCAGATTTAGCGTCACGCATTTCTTTATCATCAAAAGCGGAGAGAGAAATCAAGGCCGAACGCCTGACTCCACCAGCCACCACAATCAAACCAATCTGACAAATGATATCGTGCAAGTCCAAAGTAGAAAGCCTGCGACCTTGTTTGGCCAATATTTTGCCACGAGTGAACTGCATGAGTTCCATAAGTGGAGCTGGCCCTGAAGCTCTGCCACCCATAGTTTGAAGTTTGGCCCCTGCCGGACGAACTTTGGAATAATCAATTTCTACATCAAAACCCTCTTCCCAAGCTTTGCAAGCGCTCACGAAACTTTCACACCAGCCTACTTTGCTATCTGCTACTACGATTTTTGGTGCCATCTTACCGGTTTGTTTGACAATCTGAGGGAATTTGCCGACATTTTCAGGCTCAACCGAAAACCCACAACCCGCCCCACACATTGATACATACATGATTTCGGACAAATCTCTCCATGAGACCGGTGCGATATAAGCGCAATTGTAAGCGGTGACATTGGTGTTTCGAGCGGCTTTACCAGATGACCAAAGCAAGCGCATGGATGGGCATACTTCTTGATTGAGGATGGCATCCCTCACTTCAGTATATTCTGCAATTGTAAATTTGGAACCCATATTTTCTTTCATGAATTCCATAAAACGATCGATAGCCTCAACCCAGGTTTCTCGACGACCAAGTTCATCACGCCACCTAGAATAAAACTGATAAAAAATAAATTCTTGGTATGAACTGACGAAATACTTACTACTTTCGGCAATTTTGTTTTTCACTTCCTGAGGGATCATAGCGTTTTGTTCACGGACTTTGGTGCGTTCTTCTCTATATATAATGTAGGACTTGGCGGTATTCACATACTCTGAAAACATCAATTCTTTTTCAACACTGTCCTGTATACCCTCAACTGTCGGCACAAAATTTTTGTATTTTTTGGAAATCCTTACCAAATCAGCCAATACTTTATTGGCCACCATCCGAGCTTCTGGCAAAGAGCCTTCATGAGAAGCCATCATAGCCTTATTTATAGCCACCACAATCCTTTCAAAATCAAAATCCGCCATGGAACCATCTCTTTTTTGGACTTTTTTTATAAAATTTTCCATCGCGTATTTTTTACCTTCACTTTTTTTAATTATTGAAGTTTTTTTTGATTTTTGAGGCATATTTTTATAAAAAAATTAATTTTTTGTAATATTTTTGTTAAATTTTAATAAAAAATGAAAATTTCGGTTCATTCATTCTACAATTTTTTACCTCAAAAAAACTGTGGATAAGTTTCAAAAATATCAGTTCAAAACATAACAAATCAAAAAGCAACAATGTCCCCGATTTGGATGTTATTTTCCGCCAAAAATCCTGATGGAGTTTCCAAAACATAAAAACTTAAAATCGGCAGGTCTGCCTTTTTGGCATAAAAAACTTTGGGATAAGTGTCTGGCGAGACATTTTTTTCTATGTAAATTATTTTTTTATCCTTATTTAACCAAACTATATCGATAGCAAAATTCATGTCTTTCATCCAAATGCTGTGGTAACCTTCTGCATCAAAAACAAAGAGCATTGCTTCATTTTGGGCTAACCCCACCTTGCCCGAAAGGCCCTGCACTCTTTTTGCATCAGTATCAGCCACTTCAATATTTAATGTCGCATCACCTATTTTTAAAGTTTTAACGCTTTCTATGCTTACTTTTTGCTCATTTGGCTCTATTTTTTGATTTTTTATAACCAAAACTACCAAAATACCCACAAAAACTATCATTAGTATAAAAATATTTTTTTTCACTACATCATTATAACCCTCCTCCGCTAAAGCTTCTAGGGATAAACAAAAAACCACTCGAGTGAGTGGTTTTTTGTTATTCCGGAACAAAATGCGGAGCACTTTATCTTCGGAAAGAATCTCTACGAGGAGGTCGAGCTTCTTGAGGGCGAGCTTCATTTACTGTGAGAGCTCTACCTTCAACGTCTTTACCATTCCAAGCATCGATAGCGGCATTTGCCTCGGCATCATTTGTCATAGTTACAAAACCAAAACCTTTGGAGACACCTCTTTCTCTGTCCATAATAACGACAGCTTCGGTGACTTCACCGTTTTTAGAGAACATGTCTCTCAAATCGGCATCGGTGGCTTTGTATGGCAAGTTGCCTACGAAAAGCTTTTTCATTGCGTTGCTTTAAATTACATTGCGATTAAACGACCAAGCGAGTTCCGCTTGCTCGTTTGGGTTTAAAGCCACAAAACAAACAAATAGAACTTAACACTTACCCTATAAGTATATACCCTTGCGTTCTAAAAGTCAAGGTGTTAATATGGGTGGGCTCAACTTGAGCATTATTAGAAGAAATCCGAAGTCTAACCTTCTACAATACCGAAATGGCCCAGCCTTCACTGAAGTTACGGCGGGCAAGCCAGATATGTAGAAAAGCTTGCGGTTTTTTCATTGTATGGTTAAAAAAATTATTGAAGGCGAAGTAGTAAAAGAAAGCAAAATGTCCAAATTTTTGGATAATTCTGTTTTGCCACCGATCAAAGAAGCGATCGTAGACGGGACCGTCATCGCGATTGCTAAAAATTCTATATTCGTAGATTTAGCACCTTGGGGTACTGGGGTGATTTTTGGTAAAGAATACATCAACGCTCGTGATTTAATAAAAAAAATAAATATTGGTGACAAAATCACTGGTAAAATAGTCGGCAATGACAACAAAGAAGGTTATATAGAAATTTCATTGAAAGAAGCTAAACAAGCTTTGATCTGGAGCGACGCCGAAGAAGCTATCAGAGACAAAAAAGTATTTGAATTACCAGTCAAAGAAGCCAACAAAGGTGGTCTCATGATGATATGGCAAGGCATCACCGGATTTTTGCCAGCTTCTCAATTGAAAACCGAGCACTACCCTCGTATCGCTGATGGCGACAAAGACAAAATACTTGAAGAATTACGCAAATTAGTCGGCCAAAAGATATCAGTAGCAATCATTGGTGTAAACGCCAAAGAAGGTAAACTGATTTTCTCTGAAAAAGATCCAAACAGCGACGAAAAAGGCAAAATCATAGACAAATATGTCTTGGGTGATGAATTGATGGGTGATGTCACAGGTATCGTAGACTTCGGTATCTTTGTCAAAATAGAAGAAGGTTTGGAGGGATTAGTTCATATTTCAGAAATCGATTGGGGCTTGGTAGATGACCCACACAAATTTGCTAAAGTCGGAGATAAAATCAAAGTAAAAGTGATAGAAGTCAAAGATGGTAAAATTTCCCTTTCTATCAAAGCTTTGAGGGATAACCCTTGGACTGAAGCTTCCAAAAAATACAAAAAAGATGACATCGTGACTGGGGTAGTTATCAAATTCAACAAACACGGCGCTTTGGCTTCTATCGAAGAAGGAGTAGCTGGTTTGGTTCATGTTTCTGAATTTGGTACCGAAGACAAACTCCGCGAGAAACTAGAACTCGGCAAAACTTACAATTTCAAAATCAACGTCTTTGATCCTAAAGACCAAAAGATGGCTTTGAGTTTTATAGAAAAATAGAGTATATTTTTTGAGGAAGGAGTTCTTATGGCACTCACGAATCAAGACCGGGCTTTGAAGGTGGTGAAAAAAACTATCTCACAGCAACCTTCAACTATCATACAAAAGATAGAAGAAGGTGAGAAAATTATTGACGAAGCCTTAACCATCAATGGCTGGTTCAACACGGACCACGGACTGCAAGTTTTTTCTCCGAGGGAGAAGATCCCCCATGAAGTTCATGATTTGCTTCAACGACTTTACAATGCCGCTGGCTACTGCGTGCATTGGAAAACGAGCCTGCAAGGACTGACCAACATCATTGTGATGCATGGTCGATAAGCCAGGGGCCGGAGGACATGAAATCCTCCGGCTCTTAAATTAAGAATTGTAAACATTCATAGCCCTATCGCGACCATCTGCGATTATTGATTGCATAGCTTCGCTACTTTTTTTAAAAATCTTTTTCATCGTATCCGTTTCGGTTGGTTTGAATTTACCTAAAATAAAATCCAAGACTTTTTGCTCCCCTTCTGGTTTTTTGGCTCGGCCTTTGCTAGTTGCAGGTGAGATGCCGATACGCACTCTCACAAACTCTAAAGTTTTAACCGCTTTTCTGACTGAATCGAGTCCTCTATGCCCCCCCACACCTTTATTGTAAGAAATTTTTAAAGTTTCTAGTGGCAAATCCAAATCATCATGTACAACTATCAAATTTTCTAAACCTTTCCTTTGGCTCGACGTAGCTTTGGCGGAGGCGGCTTTGACTTTAACCAAAGGCTTAACAAAATAAGAAACTGCGTTGCCAGATTTGTTCATGAAGGTTTCGGGCAAAATTAAAGTTAATTTTTCTTTTCCTATTTTGGTTTCAGAAATTAAAGCGTTGGCTTTTTTGTTAAAAACAAATTCTGGAGCCTCCAAGTCTTTGGCCAATTTCAAAATCGCCATACGTCCAGTGTTGTGTCGAGTATTTATATATTCTTCTCCAGGATTGCCCAAACCTACGATATAGAACATGAATTAAGAATTATGAATAATGAATCATGGAATAATAATACACAAAAAATAATGACTTGCATAATTCATAATTCTTGCTTCATAATTCAAAATTTGTGTTAAAGAGATTTATATAATAAAATGGCAGAATGAATGAAGAAATTCAAATTAAAAAGCCAAGCTCTATTTGGGAATTCGTGAGATATGCCATCATCGCTTTGCTCATAGTGGTGCCTTTCCGTATCTTTATAGCTCAACCTTATATTGTATCTGGTTTGTCTATGGATCCGACTTTCAAAGATGCTGATTACCTCATCGTGGATCAACTCTCCAAAAGATTTGAAGAACCCAAAAGAGAATCGGTAGTCATTATAAGATACCCCAAAGATCCTTCAAAATTTTTTATAAAAAGGATGATTGGTTTCCCCGGAGAAACCGTCGATATCAAAAAAGGCGTAGTCACTATATATAATAATCAAAACAAAGACGGCATCAAATTAAATGAGCCTTATGTCGTTTACCCAAAATATGATAATTTTTCTATAAAATTAGGCACAGATGAATATTTCGTCATGGGTGACAACCGAGCTGGTAGTTCTGATTCTCGGATATGGGGCCCAGTACCTAGAAAATACATTATAGGCAGGCCAATCGTCCGACTTTTACCATTAAACCAAATAGCATTTTGGCCCGGCCTATTTTAAAATTATGGAACAAAAACCAATCCCAGACCGATCGGTCAAAGAAATAAATGAAGTCGGTAAAATAGCCAAATTTTATGGTTTCAAACCTATTATCGCTCCCAATTTAGAAAAGGAGGGCCTCAAAGAAGCTTTCATCCGTATATATTTTGAAGAAAGAATGATGGCATCGCCTCAACCAAATATGTTTTATTGTGAAAAATCTCACAAAGCTTCCAAACTTGATTGCTCTATCGTTTCGTTAGGTTCTTCCAAAAGTATCTGCGAATGTCTTTCTATAGAAACCGGCATCACCATATTAAACAGTCTAGGCTACAAAAATTTAGAAGTTGAAATCAATTCTATCGGCGACAAAGAGTCCATGAATGAGTTCCAAAAAAAACTGGCTGTATTCGTCCGCAAAAATATCAATTCGTTTTCAGCCAATTTGAGACAAGCCGTCAAAAAAGATTTGTGCGCGATTTTCAAAGAAAAAAAAGATGAGTGCGCAAATTTTGATACAGAATGTCCAAAATCTATTGATTTTTTATCAGAAACCAGTCGTTTACATTTCAAAGAAGTAATCGAATTTTTGGAAGTTTTGGATATCCCTTATCAGATCAATCCGCATTTAGTCGGTGATTTGGATATCGGTTCAGAAACGGTATTTGCTATTAAAAATGACGGTGAGGAACTAGCTTATGGTTTCCGTTTCAATAGATTGGCCAAAAAATTGGGTTGCAAAAAAGATTTACCCGCCACCATATTAGATATTTCAGCTAAACTTCCATCCTCCGCTAAAACTACGGCGGACAAAGCAAAAAAGAGTTTAAAGAAAGTTAAAGTCAAAAATACTAAACCGCAGTTTTATTTGATCCAGTTTGGTCCCGAAGCCAAATTAAAAAGTTTTTTGATTTTGAAAGAACTTTATAAAGCCGGCGTCAACGTCGTGCATACCATCGCCAAAGATAAATTGGGTGGGCAGATGACTACTGCAGAAAATTCGGAGGCCCCTTACATTATTTTGATCGGTCAAAAAGAAGCTTTAGACAATTCAGTGGTGATCAGGAATACTTCTACTCGCGCTCAAGAAACTGTGCTCATTGGTAACCTCGCCGCCCGTGCCAAAGAACTAGCTAAATAAAATCTAAATCTGCTTGACAAATTCTGTGATTGTGCTATACTTATGGCAGAATAAAGGAGTTAAAATCAATGTGGAATGTAGTCTCAGACGGCCCTGAAAAACCCAAGACTTCAGAACTTGCATGGGAGTTGATGCTTAGAGATTACCCGTTTAGTAGTTATTGGGAATGGGATATGTTGGATGAGATATTCCCTCAACCATCCTCTGTAACAGAAAGAACCTTCGTTCCCAACATCGAAAGCGACGAAGAATACAAAAATCTTTCGGTGGAAAACTTGAAAGAGAAGAGTCTACTAGACCGTTGCATCACACTTCGCGAGCGACTCATACTTGAACTTCAATACAACGAAGCTTCAAACGGGAATCACCTTGACCATCAGAGTGTAACTCTCTGTGCCGGTGGTCCCCAAGACCCAAAAGGACTTTCGGTGGCAGGCATTGCATTTCGTAAGGAAGTTGATGGTGGCTTCCGTTTGGATTCTTGGGACATCAAATATTCGTACGATCATGTACGAGCTCGTATCGCAAACGAGTAAAACATCTGTTCTTCCTCCCCCAGCCCCGCAAGATTGGCCCCGCGCCATCGTGCAGGGCTTTCTTTTTTTAAATATTAAAAAAACAAATCTCCCTTAACTGTTTTCACCCCCTATTTGGCCGATCGGCCAGATGTGGGATGATCAGAGAAAAATTACAACACATCTCCAAATGTCAAAGGGCACCTTTGACATTTTCCCCTCTCCTGCATCTAGGAGAGGGGTTAGGGGTGAGGTTCTTTTGCACAAAATTATAAGGTATGTTAGGATATTGCATATGGCAATAAACGTAGAAATAACCAAAGGCGAAAAAGATAACAATTTGGGACTTATAAGGAAGTTTACCAAAAGAGTACAAGGCTCTGGTATTTTATCGCGTCTCCGTGGCCGAAGATACAGTGTCAGGAAACTTTCAGAATACGTTACCAAGAAAAAAACTTTAAAAAGACTTGGCGAAAAAGCCAAAATCCACGAGCTTATCAAGATGGGCAAAATGACCGGTACTATTGAATAATATCTTGAGCAAATCAAATTTTTAATTTGATTTGTTTAATAATGAAAAACTTACCTATCGAACAAATAAAAGAAGACATTTTAGGAAAGCGTTACGAGCTTTCTTTTGCTTTTGTAAACAAAGCACGTATAAAATTTTTAAATAAAACTTATAGACAAAAAAATGAAGCTACTGACATTTTGTCTTTTCCGCTTGATAAAAAAAGTGGAGAAATTTTGATCTGCAAAGAAATTGCAAAAATAAAATCAAAAAAATTTGGCATGACTTTCGCCGATTATCTGTTATTTTTAGTTATCCACGGAAATTTACATTTGAAAGGCTTAGAACATAGTGATAAAATGGAAAAATATGAGCTCACGTATTACAGCCGGTATAGACGTAGGAACTTATGAAGTACGTGTAGTAGTGGCGCAGCAAAACGATGAAAATACTTTGCCGATCATTCTCGGTACTGGCAGAGCAAGTTCAAAAGGTTTGAGACACGGTTATATCATCAACACTGCTGATGTAGCCAAAAGTGTAGACCTCGCCGTCAAACAAGCTGAAAAAACTTCTGGTATTAAAATAAAAAAGGCTTTTATTTCTATTGGTGGTATCGGTCTATCTGGAGTTAATTCCAACGGATCAACTATGGTTTCCAAGGCTGATCAAGAAATCACCGAAGCAGACACTGAGCAAGCTCTCCTCGCTGCTGAAGAATCTATCCCTGGAGTTTTAATGCAAAATCGAAAAATCATATATTCAATTCCCACCTCATGGAAAGTAGACGGCAAACAGGTTTTGGGTAGAGTAGTCGGTCTGAAAGGCATCAAACTCGAGAGCAAAGCCTTGTTTGTAAGCTGTATTGAATCACATTTAGATGATTTGGTGGAAGCCGTAGAAGCCACTGGGGTGATAGTGATCGACGTAGTTGCCTCACCTATCGCCGCTAGTTTCGTCACTCTCACCAAAAGCCAAAAAATCGCCGGTTGTGTTTTGGCAAACATTGGCGCAGAGACAGTTTCGATCGTAGTTTTTGAAAATAGCATACCAATATCTCTTGAAGTTTTCCCTATCGGCGGGTCAGACATCACCAACGATATCGCATTGGGTTTAAAAATTTCTTTGGAAGAAGCTGAGGCTATCAAACTAGGTGGAGTGACCAGCACCAGTTATTCTCGAAAAAAATTGGAAGATATTATCTCTGCCAGACTTGGAGACATTTTTGAATTGATAGAAACTCATCTCAAAAAAAACGGTAAGTCTGGAGTTTTGCCGGCCGGCATCATCATCACCGGTGGCTCATCATCAGTTGGCCCGATAGAAGATCTAGCCCGAAGTTATTTGAGATTACCTAGCCGTATCGCTTCTTTAAATATTGAAAGTAATACGACCGCTCAAACTGGCAAATTCCAAATCAAAGATTCTTCTTGGTCTGTAGCTTACGGACTTTGTATCATAAGCAATTTGCCAGATGAGGAAAAAAGATTGGGCCTCAAAAAGCACGGCACCAATCTCATCAAAAATATTTTTGAAACTTTAAAGCAGTTTCTGCCCTAATTTACGACACATTTAAAGCCAACTGCAAACTTTGCTTTTTTGGCAATTTTTTGTAGACTATACCTATGCCTCAAATAAAATCAGACGTAGAAGTATTTGCTCGAATAAAGGTTGTCGGCGTTGGTGGTTCTGGTAAAAACGCCGTAAACCATATGATAAACTCCAAAGTTAGAGGGGTAGAATTCATCGCTGTCAATACAGACGCTCAAGATTTACATCATTCAGAAGCTAAGAAGAAAATCCACATTGGCAAAAATTTAACCAAAGGTTTGGGTACCGGTATGAACCCTGAAATGGGTAAGCGAGCGGTAGAAGAAACCAAAGAAGAAATACAAGAAGCTTTAAAAGGTGCTGATATGGTTTTCATCGCTTATGGACCAGGTGGTGGTACCGGCACCGGAGCTGGCCCCGTCATCGCTCGTACCGCCAAAGAATTGGGGGCACTCACTGTCGGTGTAGTTACCAAACCATTTTCATTTGAAGGCCAACAAAGAATGCGCATCGCTGAAGCGGGCTTAGAAGAACTCAGACAATCAGTTGACGCCTTGATCGTTATACCAAACGACCGACTACTTGCGACCATCGACAAAGAAACCTTAGCCAAAAATGCTTTTGCGATGTGTGATGATATTTTGAAACAAGCGGTTGAAGGTATCTCCGACCTCATCACTATGCCCGGTATCATCAACATAGACTTCGCCGATGTCCGAGCGGTCATGGAAGGCGCCGGTGGGGCATTGATGGGTATAGGGCGAGCTTCAGGCGAAAAAAGAGCCGAAGAAGCCGCTAAAATGGCTATCAACTCCCCTCTTTTGGATGTTTCAATAAACGGTGCCAAAGGTGTATTATTTTCTATCGCCGGTGGAGGCGACTTAACCATGTTTGAAATTCATGATGCGGCCAAATTCATAACTGAATCAGTTGATCCAAATGCCAAAATCATTTTTGGAACAGTCCATGATGAAAAACTCAAAAAAGGTGAGATCAAAATCACCGTTATCGCTTCAGGCTTCCCAGATGGTTATGCCAAAAAAAACGTATTCAATGATAGAACCACAGAAGAAACCGAAGACACCAAAGGTAAGATTTTCAATTCCGTTTTCCGAAACGACAAGGTAGAAAAAAAGGATGAAGTAGCTGAGCCCGAAGAAGAAAAAAAACAAAACATTATAGACGATGATGACGAATGGGGCGCTGTGCCAGCTTTCCTGCGAAGGTCAAAACTCAAGTAATTTTCCCCCACTTCAAAAACTACCTCACCCCATCCGACTTGCGTCGGATTGCCCCTCCCCTTGCAAAGTGGAGGGGCTAAATACCAAAATCTCCTTATTTTAAAACATTTTTACTCTTTCTTGCTTGACATATATATTGAATGGGTGTATAATTAAGACAGAGGAGATTGAGTATGCTGAGATATATCATTTTCGCAGGCTGTATTAACGATGGCGACGAACACGAGGGGTGGAAATCTGTTCTTCGCAAAGAAGACGGCCGAGTAATGTCCTTCAACACCACCGAGGAAGCAACTGAGAAGTTGCCCAAGACCACCGGCTTCGACGGTTACGACTGGTCCCATATCGTAGACCTTCGGACCGGCGAGATTGTGGTTTCTCGCTAACCCGCCATTGGCGACAGGAATTCCTGCTCGTGCGATGGGCGGGTTTTCTGTTACAAAAATTTTGATATTTTGTCCAAAACCTCATCAATATCATTCTCTATTTCCCTATTCAAAAATCTGAGTGTTGTATATCCAAGTTCCTTAAAAAACTTATCTCTTACTTCGTCATATTCTCGAGCTTCAGTTGTGTTATGTATTTCTCCATCAAGTTCAATAATCAATTTCTTTTTGGCGCAATAAAAATCCGGAATATAACCTCCTATACTATGCTGTCTTTTAAATTTTACTCCGTTAAGTTTATTACCTCGAAGAAAGAACCACAATTTTTCTTCTGTCGGAGTTTGATTCTTTCGTAATTCTACTCTTCTTTCTATGAAAATTTTATTATTATGAATTTTTGACATTGTTTTTGTCTCTTTCCCCTCCCCTTTGCAAGGGGAGGGGTTAGGGGTGAGGTAGTAATTTCAAAATGAGGTAGCTATATGATACAATAATTTTATGGAATATGATTTAATTATTATAGGCGGTGGACCAGCCGGAGCGGCTGCCGGGGTTTATGCAGCCCGCAAACAAATAAAAACATTACTCGTAGCCGAGTCTTTTGGCGGTCAAAGTGTAGAATCAGAAGAAATCCAAAACTGGATAGGCACACCCGCTATTTCTGGTATCGAACTTGCCAAAAAATTGAAGGAGCATGTTAAATTTTATGCCGGTAAGTTTGTAGAAATAAAAGAAGGAGAACGAGCGGAAGAAGTAGAAAAGACAGACCAAGGATTTTCTGTAAAAACAAACAAAGAGACTTACGATACCAAAACTATTTTGATATCTAGTGGCAGTTCTAGAAAAAAGTTGGATATTGCAGGAGCTTCTGAATTTGAAGGCAAAGGTATAAGTTATTGTGCATCTTGTGATGGGTTGTTTTTTGCCGACAAAAATGTGGCCATAATAGGTGGAGGTAACGCCGGATTTGAGTCGGCCGCTCAACTGCTCGCTTACTGCAAAAGCGTCACCCTCATGAGTCGTGGTGATTTCAGAGCAGACCCCGTAACAATAGAAAAAGTATTGGCCAATCCCAAGATGACCGCTCTGGCCAACACTACACCAATAGAAATAAAAGGTGATAATTTTGTAAAATCTTTAATTTACAAAAAAAATGAAGCTTCTGCCAAAAATGTAGAGATCGAAGTGGACGGCATTTTTGTAGAAATCGGCCACATACCTTCTACTGGTTTCGCGGAACCAATCGGCATAAAAATGAATGAGTTTAAAAATATTATAGTAGACCATAAAAATCAAAGGACCAACATCAAAGGCATTTGGGCATCTGGAGATTGCACCGATGGTCTTTACCACCAAAACAACATCGCCGTCGGCGACGCCATCAAAGCCCTAGAAGATATTTATCTAGAGTTACAGAAAATAAAATAAAAAACTATTTATTATTTAACAGGTGTGCCGAACATTTGGACTACAAACACGGCTTGGCGACCCTTGTACATGCCGGTAGAAGTAGCTATGCCAATTTCGGTATATTTGGGGTTCATTATGTTTAGAAAGTGACCACGAGAATTCATCCAAGCGGTTTCTACTTGGCTACTTTCTTCAAAATTGACAGCTAGATTTTCGCCGGCATAAATATATTCATAACCAGCTTTGCCAAGCCAATACCACGGGGTAAAACCTTCGGGTGTATTGTGAGCAAAATAACCTTTGGTAGCCATATCATCGGCTTTCATTTGAGCCGCTTTTTCTAGCAAAGCATTGACTTTAAGTTCGGAGAGATTGGCCGATACTCTGTCTTTATTGGTCAAATTTACAAGCACAGAAGCATAAATAGCAGAAAGTGAGTCAAAGATAGGTGCTCTAAAAGAGGGCACCGTCCCCATCAAAAGGACCAACACTACTAAAATTGCAGTAAATATTTTTAGTCTCATAATTTCTTTTTTATTATTCATCTTAATTTACATAATACCACATTAAACAATAAAATAAAAAACACCCCCCTGTATCGTATGGGGTGTTTTTTATTTTAGCTACTTTGTTAGCTTATGGAAGTTGTGGAACAGGAGTACTTGCGATCATATCAGGACACTTCAAGATATTTATCCATCTCTTGGTGGTTTTATAAACATAACCTGTTGGTCCATCTGTTGGTACTCCTGCAGAAGCCCAAGGAGTGAGAGTGCCTGCTTCTTGATGGGCCTGGAATTTTTTCACCATATCATAAGTGATCTGGCCGTAAAATCCAGTAACCGGATTATTGGTCTCAAAGAATTGATTTAGGAATATTTGAAGTTTTTTGACTTCTTCTGAATTATTATTGCCTCCAAATTTAATATAATCTTTTAAATATGGTTCGCATAACAAACTGCCTTCAGTTGAAGCTCCCAAAACTGATCCTCCTCCGAATAAACCGCTCACATCATGTCTTCTACCACCAGAGGTTTGAGTTATGGTTGGAGCTGGATCTTGTTGTTGTTCTTCTCTTTCATCTAGTACACACACGTTTTCCTCTTCATGATATCCCTGTTCACATCGTAGAGGCTCAATAACCTCAGGACAGGTTTCGTTCTCAACGATTACATACTTATCAGCTGTCAAATTGGTGAAGTCAGGATAAGTCGTAGAAAGTGAGGCCGATTGCGCTTCAGTTGGAGAATTTCCCCATCTGTAACCCTTCAATCTATATTTACCCTCAACACACTGGCTATCTATCGGCAATACATTACTTTCCGCATACATATCACTAGTCCTTTCGTAGGTTTGATATATGGCAGGCGCGTTCATAGTCGAAGTGAAAGCTTCATAAGAACCTGAGCCACCATGGCCGCTGAGCCCCAACAAATAATCACCAGCCCCTTCACTTCCTTGAAGTTGTTCACTTGCTGGCCAACTCCAAACCGCATGCATTGGGAATTCGTAATTGTTTACAGATTGAGCCGTCGCCTGAACACCATCAAGATATTTGTATATCTTCACCTGTAATTTGTCCGGTTCTTGAGGATTGTCACCAGGGCAGTTTTTGGTATTGACATAAAGTGCATAAATAACTCCGGCTGGGTTGGTCTCTGGAGTAGCTCCTTCTAATGCCCAATTGTGGACTTCGACAGTAATCGTATTTTCACCATAAATCAGAGCAGACGCAGGGACTACATAATCAGTAAAGGCTGCATAATTTGCTTCATTGGTGGTAGAAGCAATTTCATTACCATTTACGAGCACTTTGTATGTATTGTCAGAAGCGATAGAAAGCAGAGCATCAGATGTCGGATTACCGTTCAAAGTGAAAGTTTTGGTAAATGTTTTTACCTCGTATTGGGTAGGATTTTGAACTGTGGCATCACTCCATATCCATTTGGCGGAAGTAGTAGTAGAGACCCATAATTCATGAGTCCACGTCAATTGAGCAGGATTTTCGCCAACCATATTGGTCTCATCAGAAACGACAACTTCATCAAAATAAGTACAAGGATCTTCTGCTTCGTTTTGGCAAGTCAAACTGACATTATCCAAAAATGTTCCTTCTGAATTAGAAATACCCAAATCTTTAAACATCAAGGTTGTAAGAGAGGTTGTCGCGGAAAAATTGAAAGTATAAGGTGCCCAAACATTATTAGTACCATTGCCAGCAGCTGAAACTGGGCTACCTGGTACCTGCTCTCCACCCCAAAATACTCCTAAAACATTTTCTGTTGTATCTCTATTTGGTCGTGGTGAAAAATCAAAAGTAAGTTTGTAATTTTTGCCTGGAATAGTTTGTATTTCTTGTGCGATAGAAACGGAAGCCGCTCCACCTGGATTTGATGGAGGTGCTCCAAAATCGGTATCTAATTCTGCATATTGAACACCTTCTAGAGCATTCCATCCTGATATGATACCAGTTTTATGAAGTTCTAGATTTGCAACCGTTGGTGCCCCATCAGGATTTAACCAATTTACAATCCACTCAAGACCAGTAAATCCAGAAGCAAACGTATTCCATTTTTCTGGGGTCTCAACAAGTGGATTCTCAAAACCACCATTTGCAATAAGATTTTTTTCTGGATCACAGACAGGTGCAGGCACTTCTTTAGCTTTGTTATAAGCAACACAATTTACTGTACCACCCGCAGAAACAAAAGTTAGCTCTTGGTTATCATTATTATTTGACGTATCACCATCTCCTACACAATATAGTCCTAAAATATCTCCATCCGGGATTTTTGTATTATTACCATCGGTTTCTACTACCAAATATCTCCCATCTGCTGGTAAATCAGTAATATTTAATACACCACTACCATCAGTTGTACCGCCCGCAGTAAGATTCGCAGTCAATTCCGGATATGGAGCATTTGCATCTGTTTGTGTGCCGTGGACAAATCCAAATGTTGCTCCTGATTGAAGTTCACACAAAGGAGGAACTGTTCCCTCAACACCATTTGCAGATCTAACTACAGAAGTATCTGCAGGACATGCATATTTTGTAATTTTAATTGTTCCTGTTGTTGGTTCATCTGGAACCTCACAAATATCACCTACACCATTTTGATTTTCATCGGCCTGATTAGCGTTTGCGTTTGATATGCAGTTATCACAAGCATCGCCTACACCATCACCGTCTCTGTCTTCTTGATTAGAATTTGCTGTTGAAGGGCAATTGTCTGTATAATCTGGCACACCATCCTGATCTGTATCAGCTGGCACAGCAGCACAGACTTGAGTAGCTTCTCCTTGACACTCTCTGCCCCCATTAGCGGGAGTTGGATTTGTGCATGTACGTACCAACTGAGATTCGGGAGAACCCGGAGCTGTTGGGCAAGAAGATGGAGACCACTCTGACCAACCACCGTTTACAGGAACTGGAATTGAGGCGCCAGTTAAAGAAACGTCATCCACCCAAACTTTATCATTATCAGAATTCAAATCCCCATCAAATTTTACGCCAAAATTTAGATTATTGTTTGCTCCAGATGGAAAACTAGAGAAAGAAAATTGGTGCCAATTATTATCATCATCATTGTCATCAATTTGAGCGCCAGACACTTCAACCCAGCTAGAACCATCTAGTGTGTAAAATACCTCAACCTTGTCAAGATGACCAGAAGTATCAAGATCATATGCCTTATACCAGAAACTCAAAGAGATATTTTCATAACCTGATGTTGATATATTTTTTTGCATTGTCTGGGCATTTTCTGCTCCAACCAATTTTGCTGATTTACCAACACCATGACCGTCACTACTTGAACTCCACCCAGATTCTATCCAATTACCTACACCAGTTGGGGCTTCAAATCCATCAGAAAAAATAGTTGTAGGACTAATCGCATTTGCCACTGACGGCATAAATGTCATCGGTAGCGCTATTATCAACGCCAAAAATGCCAAGGCTAATTTTGAAAGCCCGGCTTCAAAATATTTGTTTTTCATAGTATTAAAATTAATAAACACTTAATAAATTCCTAGCACCTAACACTATGTTAGAGATTTTACGCCCACCCCAATACTTGTCAAGTATATTTTGGTGTAATACCGGTGCATAATAAAGATCTCGAACACCCAAATATAGATTAGGATATACTTTATTGACAAATCTTTTATATTTGTTTACTATATAAGCAGTTCTAGAGGTTGCCCCTGAGGTAACCCAAAAATTGATCTTTGGAGGAAAAAGAAGTGAAGTACAACGGCTACCTTACGGCAGCTTTTTTGATTTTCGTGTTGGCCATCACGGCCGGCGCGACACCCGTCACTACCCTGACTTTCCAGTCGCATTCTTCGGCCACAAACACTGCCGATGACTCAATCTGGGTCGACAAGGGCGACGGTTCGGTTCTGGCCATTCCGGCCAACTCGGCGTGGTATTCGATGCCCGGAGTGCCGTGGATCTCCCATTGGCAGTCTGGTGCTCACAACGCGGAATACTTCCAGGTCCCCAACGGGACCGTGCAGGAGTTCACCCAAACCTTCACTCTGCCGGCTGGCTTCATGGTCACATCGGCAACATTGAAGCTTCTGGCCGACGACACCGCTTCGGCCACCCTGAACGGGCAACTGGCCGTCTCACCGACGGACACCAACCCGGCTGAACACTGCGTGTTGGGGACGCCAGGATGCGTTTCCAGCACCATGTTCTCGGGTTCCCTGAACCCGGCATGGTTCCAGTCTGGAACGAACGTTCTGAAAATAACTTCATTCCAGCTCTTTGGCGACTCCAACGGGATCGCCAGTGAGCTGCAGGTCACGGGCAGTCAGGTGCCCGAACCGGCCACCTACGGCACGGCGACTCTCGGACTTTTTCTCGTCGGGCTTATCGCCCGTCGTCAACGCAACAGTAGGAGCTAACGCTCCACAACAGCCGCAGGGGCGCTCCACGCACCCCTGCGGCTATTTTGTATTTAAAAAATGTGAATTAAACAAAAAGAAAGAGCCAGCCATTGATGTTATCGCAGACTGGCCCTGATGGGCAGACCTCACTCAATGCCCGGACACAATTCCAGATTCCAGAAGTTCCAGCACCTTCTTGGGTACGTGTCGCTTCTGGGACTCATGACTGCATCCAGCCTTCAGGAGTTCGACCCTGAAACAGGGCACGCTCGAGGTTGCAATGAGTGGGCCCTTGAATTTTTCCCTCAGCCACTTTACTAAAGGGGCTGTATTTTGTTGGTTCCCAGGTACACATGCGTCCATGACTATCATGGATATGTCCGGATTGGAATTGAACAGAGCTATAGCATCCTGAATGCTATAGGCACTGAGAATTTCCACGTTGTTCCCTACCTCTTCCTTCCATAATCTGTGGAAGTCCTCTTCGTCTTCCACCACCAAAACTTTAACGGCCATACTGACTCCTTTCAAGAACTTTTACTAACATATATAAACATACTATATAATATCTGTAAACCGAAAAATCTTAAAATAAAAGTGGAGATATTTTGTCTGGTGCGCGATAGAGGGCTCGAACCTCTGACATCGTCAACGTCAATGACGCGCTCTACCAACTGAGCTAACCGCGCATGTTATGGAACATCGTAAATATAGCAGAAATTTTTTATTTTTCAAACAGTGTTATAATAATTAAAAGTGAAAAATAAAAAGCAAAACAAAACAACCAAAAGAAATATGTTCCTAGGATGTGTGATACTAGGTATAGGTATTATGATGTTTGCTTCGATCATAAAAACAGAGTATATCCCCCATCGCAATCCGATAGACACTCAAATATCGCAATATTCAAACAAAATCATAACTCCAAACGCTATCGCCTCTAATCCCGAATTTCAAAAAATCACTTTTGACGCAGTACCTCAAAAAAAGTCTTATTTTTTTACCAATCAAATTGCTAGCGTAATCAAAAGCATCAAAACTTTGGGTACTAATCCAACTGAACCCAAACAAAATACAAAAGAACATGGCATTTGGATCTGGACACCTATCATGATCATGACCCCAGAATATATCGAGTCGACCCTTTCTCAAGCCCAAGTTAACAGGGTAAACACCATATACATTTCTATTGATACCTACCTCGACGTATTTGTAATGCCCAAAGGTGAAAAAAGAGAACAAGCCAAAAAGGCATTCTCGGATAAATTAGAAAACTTCATCGTTTCTGCAAATAGTAGGGGCATAGCAGTAGATGCTGAAGCAGGTTGGCAAAATTGGGCTGAAGAAGGCAACACTTACAAAGCTTTTGCTATCGTAAATTATGTCAAAAATTTCAATAACACTAGAGCCAATAAATTCAGAGGCTTTCAATACGATGTAGAACCTTATCTCTTGGCTTCTTACGAAAAAAATAAAAGCGTTGTTCTAAAAAATTTCATCCAATTGATTGACCAAACTGAAAATTTCATGCAAGACAGCTCATTGAAATTCAGCATAGTTATACCGGATTTTTATGACAAAGAAGACCAAATGACTCCCAAAATTGCATACAACGGCAAAAAAGATTACACATTCAAACATCTGCTAAACATTTTGGACAGGAAGCCCGATAGCTCTATCATTATTATGTCTTATCGAAGTTTTGCCGAAGGTTATGACGGGTCTATAGAAATTTCCAATAATGAAATGCAAACTGCAAAAAATGGCAAATACAATACTCAAGTGGTCATCGCTCAAGAGACTGGCGATGTGATGCCTCCATACATCACTTTCCACAGGACTTCCAAAAACTATCTCTCTGGTCAAATCAGTAAAATAAACAAAGCTTTTAATTCTAATCCAAATTTTGGCGGTATCGCTATCCATTACGTCAACGCATTTTTGGCTTTGAAATAAGTTTATTGCTTTTAAAAGCTCCGCTATGAGTTTATTCTCTCTACTACTTTACAATCATTGACTTTGTATGCGTAGTTTGATATACTTATACACAGATTAAAAGGAGTTTGATGTGAACACTGCTGCGGTTTCTTTGCTCATAGCTCTCGCCTTCATGGTGGGACGCTACACTTTTACGATGTTTTCTCCCACTAAAATGTGGCTCGAGATTATGTTGTTTTTTGTGGGCTGGATCGTGATAGCGGCCTTCATCGATGCCACGACCGAGATTAAAAAAGAGGTTCAACCGGATAGAAGCCCGTTGGAGGCCGAGGTCAACAGCTTCATGTTTTTGCTCCATTTCTACAAAAATGGAGTATTTATCGGGCAGACCCTAGCCTATCCGGCACTCAGCAACCCATCAGACCAGACACTTCGAGGGTGTGTGAAGTTGCTCAATGGGTGCACATTCGGGTCGCTACCGCCGGAGTCGGTACACCTTCGAAACGACATTGAGATTCCGGATGATGCTGAGGTGCGGGTGGTACAAGTTCTCATTCCAGCGCGATGTTCGATCTGCGAAAATTGAGAAAAACTCCGCATCCTTATGGGGGCGACCCAAGCGGCCGCCCTCTTTCTATTTACCCAAAAATCCAAAAAAGATTTTTTTGAAAAGAAGTAATTCGTTAGAAAATTATTTTCTACTACTAATTAAGTTTAAAATCGATCATTTTTACAACAGTGTCGGGGGTCACTTTGTCTCCATAATATTTCCTGTAATTCTCATACATTTTTTCTTCACTCTCATATTTCTCATGCCCTTCAAAATCACTATCTTGCAAATCTTTAAGTTTCTTTTCTTCAACTTTAATTATCAACGCCTTACCGAAATTTTCCCCCGTACCCCATTCTTGAATAATAAACTCGTCATTTAAAGATAAATCTTTATCATCAAATAATCTCCAAGTAGAATTTTTCTCTCCGGATAATATCAGAGGTTAAATGTGGTCTAAATTTAACAATCTTCATACCCCCAGTTTAATTGAAACTTGGATAAAAATAAAGCCAGTAATTTTTAATCAGTTTGCTACTGCTAAAATCAATTAGACCATAACTTTCTTTATTGAGGTTAATAATTTGTTTGACCTTATAATGATGACGGAACTTGAAATAAGCTTCCTCAATTCAGAGTTCCGTAACCAGAGCTTCTTCTTTTCTTGGTTAAATTTTGAATTAAGTAGACTGAAACAATCTTTGAATATTTCCAATTTATTCATCAGTGCCATAAAATCTTTCATCCTGTGTGTGTCAAAACCTTCTGAAAGAATGCTCTTTATTAATTCTTTATCGTTCAAATCCTCCACTCTTTTTAGGAGTAAATAATTCGGATATGTTAACCGTTGATTCTTGAAATCACTACCATAATCCTTATAAAAATTCTTCTCTGCTGTTCCAGAATGCATATTAGGGAGAGCGTAATCTCCAATATCATTTGCATATTGAAGAAGCGTTACCATTTCAGTATAAAACTGTTCTATTTTTTTTCTGTCGTTCGTTTCTTTTATATTTCTGGAGCCGACAATGTAGCCCATTTCTGCTGAACGACCATAGAACTGCCCACTTATTTTTCTGCATCTTTCAAAATAAATTTTCAAAAAGTCCTCCTCGTTTTTGAAATCCTCAAGGTTACTAAAAAGACCCACATTTACTTCGTAGATTTGTGCTTTTGCTATGTCCATATCAATCTGGTTTATCAAACGTATCAGTTCAGCTTTTATATCAAGACTAAGACTTGTATTCTCAATTACGTTCTGTGCAATAGTATTGCTCAAAATACCCGCCAGCACCCTGTTTTTCTCGTCCTGCTTGTCTTTAATATCACCTTTCTGGTCAATATAGTGGTTAACATAATATGTGGATATGTTTTCCGCTTCTATTGAAGCCGTAACATCACCTATAATAGATTTTTCCTCATCAGATAAACTATCAATCGGAATGAATTTACCTTTTGCGAGACAGTATCCAATATAAAAAACTAAGGGTCTAAAATTTTTATTTTTCTCTATTTTCTTAATGAAAAGATTGGATAAAACCTCCTTGTCTTTGCCGTCAAATTTCTCAAGGGCGTTTAATAATCCTTTTGAAGTAAGATTTGCGACTGAAGTTTCTATTTGGTTATACCAATCACTTGTGGACATAGTAACAAGGGTAGGAATTGAACCCACTACCTCCGCTATGTGATAGCGGTGCTCTACCGATGAGCTACCTTGTCATAAGAATATTAAACCACAGAATCAAAATCATAGCTATTCAAAGCTATCCTTGCGGATCATTGCGGAGGGTATTAGACGAAGTGAGAACCTCGTTAATGCTTTCAGATTACACCAAATTCAACATTGTGAACACTTAGTAACTAGCTAAAATCTAATAACAAAGGTAAATGGTCCGAGACGACATCTGGCAAAACTTTGAAGTCATCCACCTTAATTTCTGGTGAAGTAAAAATATAATCTGCAAAAAGCACAGGTTTTTCGTGTTTAGTATAAAGTTTGCTTCGTGTAGAAGTTATATTGTATTCCTTAATCAAATCTCTCATTTCGTGTCTGATAATTGCCAAACTTTCTGTATCTGGTAGAAGATTAAAATCCCCAACAAGTATTACTGGGTGCTCAAATTTTTTTATGTGGGTTTTTATTTTATTAGATTGTTCAATTCTGTCTGTGGTGTCTGTTTTTCCCTGCCCATTCCATAGTCCGTGAACATTTGAAATAGCCACAGGCGAGCCATTATGAGAAATGCACACGGTCTGTATTAATCTCTTATGAGTTCTCGCGTCATCACTCAATGATTCGTTACCAGTACCAAAAATATAGTCGTGGTGGTGTGAAAGTATTTTTATGTTTTTCTTCACAAAAATTGCTAATCCATAAGGAACAGATATTCCTCTCGGAGGTTCATCATCAAGAGCTTCCTCTGCTGGTATAAAAAATCCATTATAGTTTGGTAGTTTTGATGCAATCTCCGAAAAACCGTTTACTCTTTTCTCTCCTCTCCTAAAAAAACTGGTTCTGTACCATTAAACACTTCTTGCAAACAAAAAATATCAATATCTTGGTTGTGTTCAAAGAAACCCATAAGCGGCTCAAATATACGAGCATCCCAGATGTTGAGAGAAATTATTTTCATTTTATTTCAAAGTAAACCTTCTTTTTTATTCCTCAATAATATCAACCACACGGTCAAACAGGGTTTCAATGGGAGAAACTTTGCAGGTGATAAGTCCGCACTCCTCTGCTTGTTTTCGGATGGCTTCACTGTAAGCAAAAGAAAACTGAGCGTTAGTTTCCATTTTTTCGGGAGTTCGTTTTTTATTGCGATTTCTTTTAATCTGTCTCTCTCGAATACCTTCAAGGTCATCGTATAGGAAAACAGATTTTATACCTGTTTGGTCTCGCTTTGCGAGCGAAGTTGGAATAACGCTATCCCCGTCTATTATTAGCCGTTCATTAAATCCTATATGCTTCGTTATGATGTCGTTGATGGCAAGCCAAATGGTTTCTCCAACAGCAATGTGCTTTTCTACAAATTCCTCCTCCGCAAATTCTTCAAGATAATTTTGATGGTCAACGAATGTAAAAAGTTCAGGATGTGCTTCTCGGTTAGTAACTGTTCTCAATGCCACCCGAAGGTCATCGGCTTCCATATGCGATATGCGATACCTTTCCGCAATTTGTTGAGCAAGATATGTTTTGCCCAATCCAGAACTACCGCCAATAAGTAATACAGTCCAATTATTATTTATATTTTCCATATTATTTTTTGTAAAAACTGTTTTCTGGGGCAGTGATTTGAATAAAAACATTTCGCAGAGCTTCTTCCAGACTCACTTCTCGTAAAATCGTTCCGCCAGAATATGTACCCCAAGTATCATTAGGTAACTTGCCGTATTCTTTTTCAATGATAGTCATAACATCAGAATGTTCCATTTTGAGCTCATCCATCTTTTTGAGTATAAAATCTGGGACTTTGAGGCCACTGGAGTAGCCGTTATATTCTGTATCATCTTTAGTAACGACAACTGCCCAAGCCTCCTCATAAATATGCCCATAACGCTCAATGAGACCACTTTCTAAACCGATATAATAATCTCCTTCGGCTATATTAGATTTGCTGTCCAAAGCTCTATTTCTTGCTCCATCAAAAGTTTGTTTGTCCCACGGGATGTCTGGCATTTGGGATTTGGCTCCAAAACTATCAATTGAAATCTCTCCATTAAAAAACTGCTTTATTACTTTTTCAGCAATATCAATTTTTCTTTTACTTCCCGAGCCAATTACGAATTTCATTATTACCAGTTTAATTGAAATTTGGATAAAAATAAAGCTAATTTATTTGACGATGTTTTGGCGATTCAAACTTTAGGGGTAGTCAAGATCGAAAATTAATAAAAAAGCAGGTCCCGTGACGCGTATCACGAGACCTTTTGCTGGTTAGAAATCCAGCGAGAGAGATATCCTGCACCAAGAAGAGCAATTCCGACCCCGAGCCATTGAGACAAACTGAGCTTCTCTCCGAGAAGTACCCCGGCCATGATAATGACTGCCGGAGTTTCTCCCTGAGCGAGCACACTTGCAACTTCAGTCGGCAGGTTGTCGAAAGCTTCGATGTTGGCGATAAAGTACAAGAAACCACCCATGAGAGCGAAGGCGACCAGGAGAAGCATGGTTTTGAATTCAGGGATATGGACTACAGATCCTGTAACCATATTTCCCGAGATCGCAATTAGAGCTACCACCAAAGCTTGCCAGAAGCAGCGAGTTAAGCGACTTCCTTTGGCTTTGGACAGTGCTTCATAATACAGCGCTCCGGAAGTTGCTCCGAAAATGCTCCAAGCCACTCCTTTGAACGTGAGGGTTGTCGTGCTATTCCACGGATGGAGAGCAAACACTACTCCTGCAAGCATGATCACCAAACTACCGATGGCAGCAAAAGAAACATGCCGGCCTCTGCCCCAAGCGAACAAGAAATTAACTACTGGGGCGGTGGTGATAATGATGATCGCCAAGCTCGGTCCAAGTTCTCGGATGCCGTGGTACAGTCCTAAGCAACCGAATGCAAATCCGACTCCTGAAAGGAGAGTGTACCGATCAATCGGAAACACTTTTCCTCTCATGATGAGAATCGCGAAGATGGCTGTCATTATTCCGCGAGCAAACATGAGCTGCTCGGGAGTAAAAGACTTCAAAACATTGACGAATGGGAGAGCGAGACCGGCTGTGAGCCAGATACCTACTGCTCCCAACAAACCGCGAGCAATGTTTTTTCCGTGCACACTAGCCTCCTTTCCTGTGCAAAAGATAACATACTATGAGATATTCGTCAATTTGCTAAATTACTTACATTATGATTAAATATATTTAGACTAACCTTACCCAAAACGATTAAAATCTGTTTGCGAATACCAAGCAGGTTCGTCTGGGGACACTCGTTGCACTAACACTGCAAAGAGAAAATTCATTGAAAGGACTTTGACAATGTCTGCAAATACCAGACTTGAGAGGAACAAGGAGCTGGCGAATCTGGCCAGTCTTTACGCACAAGCCGTTGGTTTCGTTGAGAGAGGAGAGCGTTCACCTCAACAAGTGCATGCCCTTCTTTCTTCTCTCCAGTTTTTCAAGGAGAACCGGCTACTTGCTGCCATACCGAAACAAAACACTCTCCCAGAGCCGGAGCAGCTTCAGCAGTTGCTGTCGCTTAAACTCTCGGAGACCGATATCAACCGCAAGACCTCAGCTTACCTTAAAGGGAAAGGTATCGAGTATGTCGGCGAACTCTACCTCATTGATTGGGGTCATTGCGATGTTGGTAAGAGCGTTCGCTCATTCCAGTCATCGCTCGGACTTCCCGAAGAGCTTGATGTCGCAGAGATTAACTGGATTCCGCCTTATGCCGACCGATTTTTCTTCTGGAAAATGAACCAACCCCTGGCTCTCTTTCTTCAGAAGGACATCTCCCACGAAGTTTCGATGCCGACTTGGTTACGCAATTGGTACCTTTCCTTTGAATACACCGGCCAATTGTACCAAGTGGTGCGTCGTCATTGGGGCTATGGTAAGTTCGACATGATTGCGTTCCACGAAGTGCTTAAGCCCAGCGCAAAACTAAGGGCCGGACTGTATTGTCCGAAGTCGTGGACACCTCCACCCGATCCGCCGAAATAGTTCTTCACAAACGCCGCCTCGGAGAGCCGTCGCTCTCTGGGCGGCTCTTTTTTACATCAAAATTGGAATCATAATTTTATGTTTTTTAAACAAAATGCTTTTTTATAAAAGTCCTACCCGAACCAGATTTCAAATATTTTTCGAAGTTGAAGGCCTTGTATTGATTATCAAGAGCTATATAAAAATCTAATTCAATAGGCAATCTATCTTTTGTTGCACCAACCTGTCCTGCTTCGTGTCTTTTGATTCTGTCTTTCAAATCATTAGTACATCCTATGTAGAAGCCGTCTTTGCATTTTAGTGAGTATACGTAATTCATTTTGGCTAAGGTCGCCTTCGCACCCCTTCTGGCGGACTTCGTCACGCCGAAGGTCTGCTACTGCGGACCGAAGGCGGTGTATTCGGGTTAAGTACCCATTAGGTTAGTAACCATAAGGGTATTTTAGCACATTTCCAGAAGTGGAATTGAAGTGTTCGGGTCGGGGTCTTGAAAACCCAAACAATGCCAAATCTGTGAAAGAGTAAATTCGGAAAATGAAGCAAAATAAAGGTACTTTGGCACAGGCCAAAATTCTTTTGGGTTTTCTGGACAAATGCTAAATTCTGTTTTGTGATATGAAAAACAATCAGTTATCCACAACTTTTATAGTAACTATACTTCACATCTTAGCGACTTATGCTATACTATCTCCAGTCGACTTAGAATAGAAAAGTAATAATAGGAAAAAATATGAAATTAGCTGAGGTCATAAAAAGTTTGCGCGAGGATAAGGAACTAACGCAGGAGAAATTGGCCGAAAATTCTGGTTTAACCAGAGGCTACATTTCCCGCTTAGAGCAAGGTGAGTACCCAGATGAGTCACCCTCGGTAAGTACATTAAGAAAAATAGCTGATGGGTTAAGTGAGCCGCTTGAATTCATTTTGAACAAAGCGGGCATCACTCAAGAGGATTATATCAAATCGGCCGATACCCCGACCTTCCTCCGAGCCAAATACAACTTCAATGAGGAGCAGTCGAAAATGGTGGAAAACTATATCGGCTACCTCAAGAAGGAATTAAAAGTTAAGTAAAAGACAATGGAGATCCCGGAGCAATGGAAAAACGTTTCTAAATATAAAGCCAACGCGATACTGAAAGAGGTATATGGCGAATCTTTGAATCTTCCGGTGGTGATCAAGGAGGTTATAACCAAGTACTTGGGCGATGCAGAAGTTCACTCGAGGACCGATTTTCCATTCGAGAAAGGAGTCTCCGCCTTCTCTACCCGAGACATGGAGAGAGGTTGGTTCATCATACTTAACGGAAACGAAAGCATCGTCAGGCAAAGATTCTCCGCCGCTCATGAACTGGCTCACATTGTACTCGTTCCAAATGAACCAGCCATAATGTACCATTCCGATGACAATGATAGTTGGGTAGAGAGACTCTGCGACCGCTTTGCCGGGGATATTTTGATGCCGGAACCGGCAGTTAGAAACGTGTATCAATACGAACCATTTCCATTTGTTGAAGACATCGCCAAATTGTTCCGAGTGTCCAAACCAGTAGCCAGGATTCAGCTTGAACACCTCGATTTACCCTTCCGCATGATGCCCGGGATATCATTCTAATTTTTTTGCCTAAAATAGTTACTATATGTCGCAAGTAAGCATTATTAAAGAAACAATTAAAAATTAACCCAATTTTATGAAAATAGAACAAGTTAAAGTGAGTGAATTAAAACCCTCGGTCTACAATCCCAGAAAATGGAATGAGAAAACAATCGCCGATATGACCGAGAGTATAAAGCGATTTGGCCTATGCGATCCCCTAATAGTGAATGGTGCGCCAGAAAGAAAAAATATCCTGATCGGTGGTCACCTTCGCCTTAAGGTCGCCAAAATGATGGGCTTTACAGAAGTGCCTGTTGTATACCTCATTATTCCAGAGCTTGAGCGAGAGCAGGAGTTAAACCTACGGCTCAACAAAAATTTGGGCAGCTGGGATGAGGAACTTTTAAGAGCTTTTGATACCGGCCTTCTCCTTGATGTCGGCTTCACTCCCGACGAGCTTAACGGATTTTTTGATGATGTGTTAGATATAACAGACGACGATTTTAATGTTGCAGAGGAACTCGAAAAAATTGTCACTCCTGAAAGCAAGCCAGGCGACCTGTATGAACTTGGAGACCACAGACTTCTTTGTGGAGACTGCCTTGATTTGAAAAATGTGCAGAAGCTCATGGGAGAGCACAAAGCCAATATGGTGTACTGCGATCCACCATATAACATTGGTTTGGACTATAGAAAAGGCATTGGCTCCAAAGGAAAATATACGCCTGAAAAAATGGTGAATGACAGCAAGAGTGCCAAGGAGTACGAGACATTTTTGGAACAGTCGATACAAAATGCTCTAGCAGTAAGCCACCCCGATGTCCACCTCTTCTACTGGTGTGACGAAAAATATGTCTGGCTAATCCAGCAACTTTACGGGCAGAATAAAGTCACCAACCGCCGAATTTGTTTTTGGGTTAAAAATAACTTTGACCCAACACCACAAGTAGCTTTTAACAAAGTCATCGAGCCCTGCATTTACGGCACTCGAGGCACTCCCTCTCTGAATCCGGCTCTTAAAAATCTATCCGAAGTTCTAAACAAAGAAGTGAACTCAATCGGCCTATACGATGATCTCATGAGCATTGTCCAACTCTGGCTGGTAAAGAGAGACAACTCTGCTGATTACGAGCATCCAACTCAAAAGCCAATTACCTTAAATGAGAAACCAATAAAAAGATGCTCTGCTCCCGGCGAAATTATCCTCGATCTCTTCGGTGGCAGTGGCAGTACCTTAATTGCGGCAGAGCAGTTAAAGCGGCGAGCGTTTTTGGTCGAACTCGACCCGACATTTTGCGACCTCATCATTCGACGTTATGAGCATTTCACCGGCAACCATGCAAAAAAACTTAACTAAAATCTGGAAACTTGGTGAGCACAGGCTCATGCTTGGAGACTCTACAAAAGTGGAGGATGTAAAACAGCTTTTTGAAAAAGAAAAAGCGACTCTGGTTTTAACAGATCCCCCGTACGGAGTTGGCTACGTCGAAGGCAAGCAGGAATTTTTGGAGAAAATTCATAAGGATAATAGCAATCAAAAATTCTCGGCCATAAAAGGAGACGAGGTTGAGCAGGATTATTATAGTTTTTGTAAAAAATGGCTTGAACCGATGAGGCCATATCTTAAAGACAAAAATGCCTTCTATATTTTCAACAGTGACATGAAGTTGCGAGAACTTTTGAATGCTCTACACGACACTAGCTACACCAAATCCTCTCTTCTCATTTGGCTTAAAAACAATCACATAGTCGGCCGCAAAGATTTTCATCCCCAACATGAGCTCATCATATATGGCTGGTACGGCAGGCACGAATATTTCGGTAACCGAGACAAAACCGCCCTCTTCTATCCCAAACCACACAAAAGCAAGTTGCATCCAACCATGAAGCCACCGGCTCTATTGCGTCGCCTCGTATACCACAGTACCAAGCCAGAAGATATAGTTTTTGATCCATTTGCCGGATCGGGTTCAACTTTGATCGCTTGCGAACATCTTGGTCGAAGGTGTTTTGCGATTGAGATGGAGGAGTCGTATTGCAACACCATAGTCGAAAGGTGGGAGAAACTCAGCGACAAAAAAGCTGAAATTTTAAAATGACCCAAGTTATATGCCAGACGAGGATGATAACTCAAAATATGCGACCATCTACAAAAAACAGGAATTTGAATCCTATGTTCTTTGGCGATCGATGCCTTCTATCCTGCGCGGACAGCCGAGGCATGTGGTCGAAAAATTGGGTGTGGATGACGAGCTGGCGATGTCTCTTTTGGAAATTAAAAACCAAACAGAGTTTGCCAAGAAGTTTGGAATCAAGGATTTGGGCACTCTTTCCGAATGGAACAAGAGGATTGAGAAATCAGGTGGCCTTATGAAATCTATCCATTCCTGGGCCAAGAAGCTAACTCCAAATGTCGTCTCTGCTCTGTATCGCGAAGCTACCAAAACCGGCAGGGCTGCCGAGGTCAAAGCTTGGATGGAAATAATTGAAGGAATGTAAAAATATGGACGAAAAAGATTTACAAAAGAAAAATTACATGAGTGCTGAAGAGGCGGCAGCCATTCTTTCAGAGACTTTGCAGGATGTGGCTGAGAGAAAAACTTCTTTGCGTCGGGCAGCCACTATTTCCCGCTTGGCTTTGGCGTTATCTAAACTTATAGAAGTCAGAGACCTCAAAGACCGGGTCGAATTTCTTGAACAGATGTTAAAAAAGAGAAAAATATGAAAAATATTTCAAATATGTTGGGCCGAAGTAACTTAACTCCAAAGGAGAGGTATATTCTCCTCATTCAAAACGACATCCAAAGAGAAAGAACGGGAAAAGAATCTCTCACTCCTGCCGATAAAGCGGCTCTTGAAAATTGGGAGTCAAAAGAGAACTGGGAAGCCAAAGAGTGGAACCGTATGAATGAAGGCTGGAAACATGTAGGTAGGATGGAAATCGAAGTCGAATTCCATTTCAAAGACGGCCAGACCGCATACCTTGCTCAACTTCCCATTCTTACCGACATGGCCCAATATCCAGCTCACCGAGAAATGAAAAGGTACATCGAAAACCTGAAGAGCACAAAGATGGTCACCATTGAAGAAGCCGCGGAAATTGCCGAAAAGCAAAAACAAATGAAGCTGCGAGAAGGAATTGATTTTGATTATGCTGTGTACCAACTAGCTCTCGAAAGATTAAGTGAAGCGGAAAAAGAGCAACTTAAGGAGCTGTATGTTGAAATTGAATATGACCACCAGTATTTAGATCAAGAGGAAATTATCGCCAATCTCTTTGGCGACAAAGATGAACTCAACCAAGACGGCAAAGAAAAACTGGCAGAGCTGGTGGCTGAGCAAAGTTACAACAAATTTGCCCACGAATACCAGCTCTATCATTATTTCGCTTGCATCCCTCTGACCGAAGTTGCCAGATATTTTTTGAAAGACAAGGGAATTGAAATTAAGGGCAAGTCCATGTCTCAAAATCAAGAAGCTGATGATGAGCAGAGCAATACCTACGAAGAGGTCTCTAAACTAATGGAAGAGTACGCGACCAAAAACGACACAAATATAAAAGCTATGCTAAAGGAAGCTTGCCTCAAGTGGTTCGATGATGGGCTCTTTGATGACTATACCCCTCTTGTTTTGAGTAATAGCTTCGATCTTTTCCAAAGGTGGCTTGAGATTAAAAAGGAAGCCAGAAAAATTTTACTAGATCACGTCAAAAAAGGAGAATTGAAATTGAGCGAGAGAAGCGAGAGAGAAACCAGAAATGAAAAATTGTACAGCAAAGGTTTATACGACAAAGAGCTTGAAAACGCTCGCAAAGTTCTGGAGAATGCCGGCCTCGAACCAATTAAGTGCGAAGCCGACGAAAGAGTATGCTTTGAGACATTTGATGGCTCTGTCATAACTGGCAAAAGTTTATATAATTTAAAAGCAGATTACAAATTCGTTAAAGAATTCAGAGAAAGAACAGATAAATATGATCCAAATCTAGGCATCGTTTATACCAATGACGATCCTGAAAATGGAGAAAACCTGGACAGAGAATTTCTTATCTGCGACCACAACGGCAAGGGTGAACCAAATATTTTCAGTGTTTATGGTCTCTCAATCACCCTTCTCTCAAATATTCACAAGGGACAATCTGTGTTTAAAGAGGAGCGGGAGGATGGAAAAGCGATCATAAAGTTCAGGAGCCAACAGATTTACAAATTGTTTAAGGAAAGACGAGAAAATCTGATTAAAAATTATGCCGCTCTTTTGGCTTTTGAAAAACTATTCAAGAGACTAGTCAAAATTTACGAGACCGATTTTACCTATCATGTGGCCGAGAGGATACAATTTTTAAAGGATTGTATTAGGCTATATAACGAATCGATTTTGATCGCTACCAACGCAGCCAAAGATGACCTAAAGAAAACTAGACGTGGCATTTTCAAGCAAAAAGAGATCCTGCATTTTGAGGATAATTTTATTATCGATATTGATTCAATTGAACCAGACGATGCTGGTATTCGAGACCATGAGACTAAATTGAAAGGAATTTTGGGAGAGTTTTGAGATAATAGCCCCATCCAATTGCTCGGACAGGACTATTAATATGAAAACGTCACATGTTATTCTTTAATAATTTACATAATAATTTATTTTTGCGTTAGTTTTTAAATCACTCATCCATTGCCCAGCTACTTGGTCAAACTTCTGCTGTTGTAATTCCAGTTTAACTTGAACCTTGAAATCTTCCGGCTTTTCGCCATTTTTAGGTGTAACTTTGTTATCTTTAATGTAGGTGTTCACTTCTTCATCCGATATCTGGGCTTTATCAGCCAGCAATTTTTCAAGCTTTTTTCGCATCGTTATCTGGTCTTGTAGCTGTTCCATTGTCATACCTTGCTGCTTTAGAGCCGCATCCATGGTTGCTCCTTGAGAAGTAACCTGTTGCTCAATTTTTTTAATTTCGCCGTCTATTTCTTCTTTAGAAACAAATATTTCACCCAGTTTGCTTTCAATTAATTTTTCAGTGATCAAAGAATCAAGTGCCTGTTTGCCAGCTTGCTTTTCCAAATTTCCTATTACTGCCCATCTGCTTATGGGGCTACCATTAACGGTTGCCGCTACAAGCAGACCTCTTGAGAATTGGAGACTGGCAAGGAGAATTATTATTGCGGCGCTGACGGAGATAATAATCAACCTTGATCCTTTGGCTTTTGATGGTTTTTGCTCGTCACCTCTAATCGTAATGTCCATAATTTTAATGTTTAATCTAAATTTATAATTTTATATCCCACATCCGCCTTGCTGTTTCTGGGGTGTAGCCGAAGTTCCACCTGAATCCACACCACACCCACCACCGCTACTTCTTTGCTGCAGGTTTTGAGGAACTTGAGCTGAAATCCTTGTAAATCCTGAACCGCTTGAATATTCTGCGCTAAGAAGCATTTGAGGTGTCACTGTCTTTATATCAATACCCTTTATCTTCAAATATTGGGAGATCGTCTGATATTGATCAGGGAACCAGCTCATATTGGCCGTTATGGCCGCATTCCACATCTGCTCTTCTGTTGCTCCTTGGAATGCTAGGTATTCAAGAAGCCCCAACATAGCCATTCCGTGGTTGCAATCAGGGAAGTAGGTAGAGTTATCACAACAAGGTCTATAGATTTCCTTTGCAATTTTTTCAACAAGAGCCTGTTGATCAACTGTAAGTGCCACTAAAGAGTGTTTGTCATAGTGATCCATCACTGATCCTGTTGTTACAGTCCACCCTCCAACCGAAGCCATGTTTGTCGGTCCGCCATAGCTAGAATCCATTATCGGTCCATTCTCAAGAATCTGATTCTTATTAGCCAAGCCAAATGCCCAAAGCAGATTAAGCTCAGACACTTCAGAAAGCTGGTTTGGATCAATAGTGCCGTTAGCGATTAGAGTTTCAAGTATTTTCTTTTCCTGTTCCAGAGGTAGAATTTTTCCTCCATCGATAAGTGTTGCTTGCCTGTTTTGAACTGCTTGCTTGGCTGTCAGCGACTGTAACGAAATGGCTCCTGATTTATACGTAACAGCTCCGGCAATCAATATACCAGCAATAACGATAGAGATTGGTAACATGAACTTGTCGCCAGATTTTTTCGTCTGCCTTTGAATTCCATATTCTGGTTCGTTTTCCATTTTTTATTGTGGCTATTTTAATCTTATAATCCGCAACCGCTCTGTCTTCTCTGTGGCTGTGCCACTGTTTCTGCCGGTGCGCCGGAACTAATGCCGCATCCACTGCCACCTCTGCTTGATCCAGATACTGGAGCCACCTGCGCAGAAATTTTTGCAAAGCCTTGACCGCTTGAATAATCTACTCCCAAAACTTCTTGAGGATTAACATTTTTCCACTCTATATTCTTCTTTTCTTTCATGTAAGAAGCAATGGTGATGTAAGTGTCAGGAAACCAATATGAATTGATTGCGAGAGCCGCTTTCCACATGTCTTGCTCGCTTGCGTCTTGAGAGGCCATGAGTTCTAGAAGCCCCAACATGGCCATACCGTGATTGCAATCTGGGAAGTGAGTTGAATTGCCGCAGCAAGGTCGGTATACGCCACGAGAAATTTTATCAACCAATGCCTGCTGTTCAGGAGTGAGATTAAAGAAGGTGTGCTTCCCATAGTGGTCCATACTGTTTCCAACGGCCATATTCCAGCCTCCGGTAGAAGCAAATGTTGAACCAGGAGTTTTGCCGTTGGCATACTTAGGATTCATTATGTCTTCTTTATCAAACAAGATAGGATTGTTTTGAGCTAAGCCGAGTGCCCATAGTAAGTTCAATAGAAACGGTGAATTTTCAGGGGTAACCCTGATCTTTCCTGTGTTATTACCAGAAAGAAGCTTATCGTATTCAGCATTCCATTCTTGGCGATCTACATACAACTTTTTGAATTTTTCTTTATCAATGACCCCGACATCAGTTAACTGTTTCCCAAGTTCTCCCCAAGTCACTGGTAATTCCACCCCCCCAGCGGGGATGACTTTCTTTTCCGCATCTGATAATTGAACCTGGACTTTCTTTTGGGCGGCCAGAGTCGTCTTCTGCTGGTTGACTGGAAGATTCAGCCAATTATTGAACATCCAAGCACCGGAAAGCAATGCTCCAGCAATAATAATTGCCACAGGCGTAGGTATTTCGAAAGTTTTTTTATTTTCCATTTTACTTTTAATGTGTAGTCTATTCTTTGCAACAGTCTACTAATTTGCTAATAATATCTTCTTTTGTCATTGGCTCGCCTGATACTTCTTTCAATTCAGGTAAATCTATGAGTTTAAGCCTAAGTCCCCAAAAGAGAGAGTAAATTTGATAGGCTTTTTTGAACATATCTTGCGATTCTTCTTTTTTGCCGGACGATTGAAGCTTGGTACCGACCTCTATAAGCCTCATGGTCGTAGCGAGTAAGTGTTTGGTAATGCACCAAGTCTCTCCTTCGTTTTTGTCAATCATTTTAGCTAGAAGCTGTTTTCTGATTTCCCTGGTTTCGCCCAGCAAATCAAAATATTCGCTTTTACCGGTTTTTTCTCCGGTAAAATAGAAATGTTCTTCCAGACTAATCAGATTCATAATGGCTATACTCAAATCTTCCTCCATAGAGAGATCAAGTTCGCCCGTAGCTTTGAGCTTATTTATTTTTTCCACAAGCTCCTCCATTGTTGGTTTTTTGTCCATAATTGTTATTTGTTTAATTCCTGAATTTTGCCCCAGAGAGAATCGTTGGCGATAGCCATATTAGGATCGTCATAAACGTACTTTACGATTCCATCTTTATCGACCAAAACATACGTGTGTCCGGGCAGTGATCCTTTATGCATCGAAGAAGCAGTGGAGAGCATACCGAGCTGTTTTGAGGCGCTCGCCCCTGTGTCATACATAGTTCTAGCATTAGCCAGTTTAGGCATTTTGGCGATAGCCTTTTGCCAATCTTTGGCCGAATCAACTACTACAGATATAGCCTGTACATCGGCCGAATTGAATCTCGAGTCACTGCCAAAAGCAGCAATTTGGTTCCAACATCCGGGATAACACATGAGCCCCTCATTGAAGAAAAGGACTGTATATTTACCCTTAAGGTCGGCATTGGCGTATGTTTTACCATCTTTATCTTGGAGACTTATATCCGGCAATGCTTTGCCTATTAGAGAATTGAGCGGACCATTATCCGTCACTGCTCCAGCCCCTCCGCTGTGATGGCTGGACATATCATTAGTCGCTGTCGCAGATTGGGCAGTTTGGGGCGGAGCCGATTTATACAAAATAAATCCGAGTGCCCCGACCCCAATAACGAACATGAATGCTGTTAAAAGCGGTATGTATTCCTTAAATTTTTTCATTGTTTTGTTTTTTAATTAGTTTGATAAACGCAAATGACATATACGACACGATCAATACGAAGATCAGAGCCCAAATATATTCGGGAATTATTTTTACATAGCCCTGAATAGCACCCAGAAATTTGGCGTTGTATATGTTCATTTGCAGCTGATAATCGGACGGATGCATAGTCAATTTATTGGCAAAAGCCAAGTACGTGATATATCCGCCCATTGCGAGGAAGATTAGGCTTGAGATGAGTTCAGAGACCGTAATCCTCCACTTAAAGCTTCCGAGCCGCATAGCCACAATCTTTTTCGCCCCCTTTATTTTTTCCGTAAGGTTGTATTTGTCCAGAAGTGCAGCAATGATGAATAGGGGCAATGTCATACCCAAGACGTAAGCAAGGGTATAAATCACTCCCCAAATAACTGTGCCACTAGCGACCGAGAGAGTCAGCACTCCAGCCAATACCGGAGCGCAACAAGTAGTTGCGATAGCTGAGAATATTCCAAGGACATAGATGGACGAAACATGCTTTTTCATACCATCTCTAACAGAAGCAGGTGTGGTCATTTTTTTACCGAACAGCATAAAGATCCCAAGTACCATCAGGAATATACCGCCAACCGTGAATATTTGGCTGTGGTATTTGCTGAAAGTTTGAGACAACATTGATGCTCCCAATCCGATCGGCAGGAAAACTGTTGCCATACCGAGGAAAAATACAAAAGTCATAAAGAAAATTTTGTATTTTTCTTTGAATACGTTCCCAAGGTAAGACGGCAGAAGAACAGACACACAACATGGAGCGAACAGAGCTGCTACTCCGGCCACGAATGCCGCCACGAGAGATGTTCCTACGAGAATTTCCATAATTTTTCTGTAAGCTAATAATTTTAGTAGTAAATAGAAATATCCCAGAGATGGGATATTGAACAGCACGAAAAAGCTTAGGCTAATTCGTGCCGGATTATATAGAAGGACTCAATTCAAAAAGAGAAAGCCAAGAGACAAATCTTTGTCTAGCTTTATGTCTTACTAATTCAAAATCTCTTAATCTTTGATGTAAAAATTTAAGTTGGGAAGTCTCGCTGATAAGATCTTTGGCAGACCAGGATATAAATGCTAGAGCAAGGAGCAGTAATGTTAATAAAACAAGAGAGTTACTAACTGAAGGTATAAATGTATTGAAAATCGCTTGATAAACGGAAATGTGATGAGCGGCCGCTGCCACTAAGTTGGTAGGGCAAGGAGTGTTATCCACTTTAGAACCTATGCAGTTATCCACAGAATCGTTCATCCTATGATTAAGAGCCATAGTGCTAAATACGGCTAATCCCAAAAAACTTATGAAAATCAACGTTGCAATGTATTTCATATTTGGTTGCTAAAAGTATAGCATACTTTACTTTTTTAACCTAGGAATAAAAGCGGGAACTTGTTCATAATATTTTTTGTAAACATCGCCAAATTCTTTTTGCATTTCTCTTTCTTCTCTGTAAGCAAGGCGAGTATAAACCCATATTAGAATTGGAAACATGATAACCGTGAGTATAGTAGGCCACTGCAAAAGAAATCCGAACATGATAGTTACAAATCCCACATATTGAGGATGGCGGATACGAGCGTACGGGCCGGTAGTGGCGAGAGTATGTTCACGCTGACTTGCATAAAGAACTTTCCATGATTTAGCAAGCAAACTAAATCCGTAAAAAATCAGAATATAGCTTGCAATATGGAACGGTCCAAAATGAGGATCGCCACCCCACCCAAAAAGGTCTTCTAAAATATGACCAGAGTTGTGTGTAAAAGGATCAAGTCCGGGTACCCATTTCGTAAGCCAACCGGAAAGAAAATAAATGGTCAGCGGAAAGCCATACATTTCTGTAAACAACGCCACAATAAATGCCGAAAATGCTCCGAATGATCGCCAATCTCTTTTTGTTTTTGGATGAGTAAAACTGAAAGCGAATATAAGAAAAATCGCTACATTTAATACTACCAATCCCCACATTCCATAACCTGATGCTGATGACATATTTTTATTTTTATAATTTTAATTAACCTTAAAACCAAACATCATGCTTGCCTCCAAATGCTCGGCAATGTGGCAGTGTGCCATCCATTCACCTGGATTTGTCATTTCAACAAGAAGTTCAACTGTATCTCCGTTTGGGATTAGAGTAGTATCTTTCCACACAAGATTATCGTTCGGTTTGCCGTTTGTTGAAAGTACTAAAAAACGTTGGCCGTGGAAGTGAATAGGGTGTTGCATTGGGTGCACGGACTTCGGATCGTTGGTGATTTTGATTTTAACTTTGTCGCCAACTTTGAAGCTCCAATCAATATCCATATTTTTCTTGCCAGTGTCTTCGTCTTGGATAACCCATTTCATAATTTCAGAATTGGACATAACGTTCATTGTTGCACTGTTTTCCTCCCACTCAATAGGATCGCCACTAGCCACCATTTCGCTGTTGGGCATCATTTGATTGCCGCCCATCATATTCATATTGTGGCCACCGGTATTGTTTTGCATCATGCCCTGCATCTGCATACCCATATCAATAGTGAGCTTCAAACGCTTATCTGCCGGTTTATTGAAAAATGGTCTGAATGCGTCAATTTCCGCTTGCATGTCTTTGTTTGAACGTAGTATCACAAACTCTTTCTCAAATGAATTAATTACTTTCTCGTTGGTAACATTAATCGTTCCCAATGTATAAGTACGATTCGGAGTTTTGTGCTGAAGCATATAAGATCCGGAATTCGCAAAGAGCACCTCAACGATTGTACGTTCAGAAGGGCCTAGAACCACACCGTCGCTCCACGTTTCGCGTTCATATTTTCCGCCATCAGCTCCCACAAGTTTCATTTTTGCGCCGGGGATAGAGATATTAAACGTTCTTGTATTCGCGGAGTTCGTGATATAGAAGCGGATTACTTCTCCTGCTTTTGCTTGAAGTGTGTAGTCAATCTCGCCATTTACAAGCATGGTATTGCCGAACCTGCCCATAAGCGTGCGATCTGCAGACGCTTTGCTAAACGTCGCAATCTTGCCGTTTTCTATAAGGATGTCGTCTATGAACAACGCAACTTCACGATTGACCGGAGACCAGTAGTTCGGATCATTGGGAGTAACAAGATAGTTGCCGTAAAGGCCAAGCTCCTGTGCGTAATCTTCTCGAATATGAGGGTGATACCAGTACATGCCCTCGTCAGGGAATTTGACCTTATAAGTGAAAGATTCGCCCGTTTTAACTTCTTTTTGTGTCACGTCTGGAACGCCATCGAATTTATTATCAAGTCGCACTCCGTGGGAATGAATCGTGGTGTCAACATCTGTATTATTAGTGAAATTGAGTGTTACTTCCGCACCTTGCTCCACTTTAATCATGGGTCCCGGAATCATGCCGTTATAGGCGAGCATTTTGACCACGCTGTTGCCAATCATCTTCTTCACAATTGAAGCCGTGAGATCGTAGGTATCGCCGTTTTTAAGCTCAACAGTCTCTGATGTTTTGGCTTCTGCCAGACCGGTTATATCAGTAGAAAAACTTCCAGCCAATACTTTATTACCAGTGTCCGGACTTTGTACAAGGACAATCCCACCTATGATGACTACGGCTGCAATGATTCCTATAGTTAGTTTATTTTTCATAAATTTATAATTTTAATTTTGATTCCACTCTTTTAAGCAAAACAGCATTGGTAGCGACAATTATAGATGAAGCGGACATTAAAAGCGCCGCTATTTCTGGTCGAAGAGATAACCCAAACGAGTTATAAAATGCCCCGGCCGCAACTGGAATGGCAAGGAGGTTGTATATGGCAGCCCAAAACAGATTTTGCTTCATTTTTCTGACAGTCGCTTTACTTAAACGAATGGCGGCCACAATATCATAAGGATCGGATTTCATAAGCACAATATTGCCGGTCTCAATAGCCACGTCTGTACCCGCTCCTATGGCAATACCAATATCCGAACGAGCCAAAGCGGGAGCGTCATTTATACCATCGCCAACCATAGCCACAAATTTCCCTTCATCTTGCAGTTTTTTTACATAGTTTTCTTTTTCTTCCGGCAAGACCTCAGCAAAGAAGCGGTCTATGCCGAGCTCATTAGCGACACCTTGAGCAACACGCTGGTTATCACCGGTAATCATAATGACTTCAAGCCCTAATTTTTTTAGAGCAACTATCGCTTTCTTGGAATTTGGTTTAATAGTATCGGCTACCGCTATTACTCCGGCAACTTTGCCGTCAACTGCCAAAATACTGACTGTTTTACCTTCACTCGCCAAGCGTTCAAAGACAATCCTTTCTTTTATTATATCAACACCATTATCATTCAATAGTTTTTCTTTGCCAGTTAATATTTTTTTGCCGTCTATGACCGCTCTTAGCCCGTGTCCTGCCACTGATTCAAAATTTTGATGAGAAGCAATTTCAATATTTCTATTTTTTGCTTCGTCAATAATAGCTTTGGCAATTGGATGATTGGAACCGGACTCAATAGTGGCTTCGTATTTCATGATCTCATCTTCAGTAAATCCATTGAAAGCAATAACATCAGTCACTTTCGGTTTTCCTTCAGTTAAAGTACCGGTCTTATCAAGCACGATAGCAGTTAGGCGAGAAGTATTTTCCAAAGTAGCCGCATCTTTGATAAGGATATTATTTTTAGCTCCTATTCCAGTACCCACCGCAACGGCCGTAGGGGTAGCTAAACCAAGAGCGTCAGGGCACGCGATGACCACTGTTGAGACTGCAAAGGTAAGAGCAGTGATCAAAGCAGCGCCGGCGAATACATACCAGCCAAAAAAAGCGGCCAGCCCTGAGCCAATCGCTACAACTACCAGCCATCCGGCCGCCTTATCGGCAATACGCTGGCCAGGAGCTTTGGAGTTCTGGGCAGTTTCAACCATTTTAATGATGCTTGCTAATACAGTGTCAGCACCGACTTTTTCAGCTTTAAATTTGATAACCCCGGTGATATTGACCGATCCGCCAACGACAGCATCGCCGATATTTTTGCTTACGGGAATTGATTCTCCGGTAATGAGAGATTCATCTATACTGGTTTCTCCTTCAATAACCTTGCCGTCCACCGGAATTTTGTCACCCGGTTTTACCAAAACAATATCTCCTTTAATAATTTCGGAACTTAAAATAACCAACTCTTTTCCATCTCTTATAACAATTGCCTTTGGTGGAACAAGATCAAAAAGAGCCCTAAGCGAATCAGAAGTGCCTCTGCGGGATTTCATTTCCATCCAATGGCCAAACAACACGAAAGTAACTAAAAGAGCTGCCGCTTCATAAAAAGTTTCGCTACCCGGTCGAATAAAAGTGAGGAGTACACTAAAAAGATACGCAGCTAAAACGCCGGTGGCTATAAGCACGGCCATATTGAGTTTTTTGGCTTTGAGCGAGTAGTAGGTACCAGTAATAAAGATCGAGCCGGTCCAAAATACTATCGGAGTTGTAAGTATAAAGAGAAGCCAATTTATAGGTATTGGGGTTGGCAGATTGAGCCCAAAGAAATTAATGCCGACTGGGGAGTAGAGAAAGATGGGGATGGAAAGTAAGAAAGAAATCCAAAATCTTCGGCGCATATCTTTTTCCATTTTCTTGGCCATCTGAGGATTTGTCATGGCAGATTCATGATCCATATGGCTCATCTTTTGCATATCATGGTCAGCGTGAACCCCTACCGATTTCTTTTCAGGAATCAAGTCCATACCGCAACCTGGACATTTGCCTGGCTCGGTTTTCCTTACCTCCGGATGCATGGGGCAGGTGTATATTATTCCATCTTTTTCTTTCATTGGATTATGATTGTGTTCCATAATTTTGTCTCTTGTTATTATGATTAAAATATTTTGTTGGGCCTGAAAGCATTTGTTTAACGCACCACTTCGCATAAACTCCTCCCAATAAATATCCCAACCAGCGAGTACCGATATATTGGGGCAGTTTATAATTTATAAACACCGTAAATAATGACTTACCACGTTCTTCTTCTATTTTAAAACCCATTTGATAGTGGCCGATTATTAAGAGGTTTATATCTCCAACTGTTTTCCATATTTTTAAATAAGGCGGTTCGTATTGCGTTACAACTTCATCAAGATAAAGATTAATGCCCAAAATTTTTCCGTCCATTTGTATATGTGAACCGACTCTTTGGCCACGCCCCGTATCAACTTGGGTATTCATATGTCCTCCGCCCATCATCCAAGAAGAACTATTCATGTGTGACGCAAAACGGGCATGGTCATCCACGTACGCAAAAAGTCTCATAGGAGAAATGTCTACTATCGTACTTTCTTCATGATGTCTTATTTTTGGATTCATATCGTTCTGATTTGATTAAAAAATTATTCCCCATTTAAGATCCACGCAAAGGCTTTGTCTTTGTCGCCAATACCCTTAATAATCAAGCTTAGGTGTTGTGGATAGGGCTTGATTGGAGCAAAAACCAAAGTGCCTTCTCTGTGATGGCCCCCAGGCCCAGCGCCTTCCCAGCGCAATGGTTTATATTCCTCCCCCGGATTATCTATAAGAATTGTCGCCTTAACCATATCTTGATCCAATTCTACCGAATGGGTATTCATAACAACATCAAATTTCCACTCCTTTGAATCTATGGATATGTCAGATGGGGTAATGGTAACCGTTACATTTGCTTGTTCATCAGTTTTTGTTTCCCACTGACCCAATGTACTTGATGCAGGAGAATTGTCTGTAGTCGGACTAGAAATTTGTTTAGGCTTATAAAAAAGCAGGAAGCCACCTATAAAAGCAAGTACCAGTACCAATATTGTAATTGTTTTATTCATGATATTTTTTAAATTTAATGACTTTATTACTGATAAATGCAATGCCAAACAGGTTAAATGCAAGTCCAACCCAGAAAATCTCAGTTTGATATTGGGCGATAATAGTAAGCGCTCCGGCTATACCAAGTATGGGTACAATATTGGCAAGATAATGAGCACAGCATGAAATCATGGCTAGAGTGGAAGTTGTCCCAGTTACTGCAATAGTCTTGTCCTTCATAATCGTGTTGCTGTTTTTAACCAGTTGTTTGAGATAAGAGTACAGACCAATCTGGATTCCAAATCCTATCGCCAGACTGATTAAAAAATACCAAAAGCTTTCAAATTGAGACATGGCAAATTTGAAGCCAGATACCAGAGTAACTATGGCAAAATACAAAAGTAGAAGCGAAAGAGTCGCCGTAATGGCATTAAGGAATATTTTTGTCTTCTGTTTTGTATCCATGTTTTTAATCTACGTACTCACTAGGATTGGCTATGAACTGTTCTTTACAGTGGCTTGAGCAAAAATAATAACTTTTGCCTTTATAATCGGCTTTGAGAGAATCATCCGACACCGCCATTCCGCACACGGGATCTATATGGCTTTCTTTTTTGGGTTTGACACTAAAACCAAACCTACTCAATTTTTTGATCAATGATTTTATTTTGTTTTCCATATAATTTTAACTTTATTTAACTGCAACATCCATGACCGGAATGATCTTTGTGGTCCTTATCATCTTTGTTTTTGCTATCTTCACCAGCAATACCTTGTTTATCTTTTTCTTCATTAGAATGTCCATGGCCTCTCATCATAAAGAAGTGGGCCAACAGCATAAACGCAACTCCACCAAAAATAACCCATGACGAAGCGCCAAATGCTTTGCCTCCTACTCCAAAGAGAAGAATAAGAATCAGTGGTACAGCACAGCAGATGAGCATCATCCACATCATAGAACCCATTCCTTTATTGTCTTTTTCGTGGTTGTGCATAATTTTGATTATTTAGTACTTATTAAACTTGAATTGTGCATCCACACGAAATAGGAAGCGAAAATCCAAGCGAAGACGAACATATAGATTGCACCAAGTATGAAGCTGCCAAAACTAATCCAAGTAAAGCCAGGTAGAGTTTCAAAAATGGTGTGATGAAGCTGTATCCCAGCCGCTGACCGTAAGGGGAGGAATCCGCCCAATACACAAAGAATGTATGCCACTTCGGCTCCAATGACACACTTCCAGCCATATGATTTTAGTGAGAGATTCATATTTTTTGTTAATTATTAATTAAGTGATAATTAATCTTTTTTAATAAACTTTTCCGGATCATTAATAAATTCAGTTTTGCACTTCTCAGAACAGAAGTAATACTCTATACCTTCGTGTTCAAAAGAATGTCTGACATTTTCAATATCAAGCTCCATGCCACACACTGGATCGAACACTTTTCTTGATGGGTGGTTATTTTCCATGGTTTTCATTATTAGTTTTTAATCTAAACAAGCTCTCTTTTCTTCTCGAGCATCATGTGATGCATGGTTGCGAGCTGAAGCCAGATAGCGATGAGAAAGAATACTATCGAACCCATGGGCATGAGTGTAGACCCTTGTCCGTATCCCATCATTCCAGAGAACCCAGACATCATTCCTCCGCCAAACAAACCAAGAAAAGAGAGGACTCCCAAGATTCCCGATATAACGCTGACAACATGCAATATTTTTGACATCTTCATATTTTTTGAGTTAATTGATTAATTAACTTAGATATTTTTGAGGATCATTGACGAAATGATCCTTGCACGACTTCGAACAGAAATGATACGCAGTGCCGTTCGTGTGCTCAACGGTGTGCTTGATTTTATCCACTGTAAGCTCCATACCGCAAACAACATCAAAGAAAGTCTGAGGTTCTTTCACCTCATGCATTCCAAATTTCTTTAAAAATGATGTAATTTTTTTGCGCATGGTTATTTGTTTGATAACGCGTAGAGGTCGACGAGCTCTTTAATGGCTTTGGCTTCTTGTTTTTTATCATTGAGCATGTGCTTCACATGACCCTGAAGATGGTTGGCAAGAAGCACCCTGTCCATACTCTTGAGTGAGAGCTGAATTGATCGAGACTGTGTTATCAAATCAACACAATACTTTTCTTCTTCTATTGCTTTTATTAAGCCATCCATCTGACCGCGAATGATTCTGGCTCGGTGGGTGGCTTTCTTTTTTAGTTTTTGATCTAACATGATTTAGTGGTTTATAGGGTAATTTGGATTGATTATTATCGACCTATATATACCCTATACCCCTATACTCTATTTGTCAAATATACACCTGTGGATAACCAACATTCTTTATTTCTCGCCTACTGCGCAAATGGTTCAGGTGATTTGTTAGTATTGGCTCTGATAAAGTCTAAGATGGCCTGTCTGTCAAAACTCTCAAACTTCTGAACTCTTCCCCAAGAAGCGAGAGTGATAGGTGCATCATTTTTGGCTCTGGGTGTCATAATTATCTTCAATCCGGATTTTGTAATTTCTTCCAAAGTAGTTTTTGTGTCTTCAGGAATGTCTTTATAAGCAATCCAGATGCCACCGTGCTCAAGATTGTGGACAACTTGTTCATCAGGCAGTTCGCTCTGGTACACTCCCCATTTTGCGGGTTGTGCGTAATGAGGGCCGGATGTGGGTAAGTTAGAGTTGTACTCTTCGTGAGTTGCTCCAACCGCAATATGTTCTTGTCCTTGTACTGAAAAGGCTTCACCAGGCCTTGGTTTTTGGTTTTTTACACTTATTGCAAGCAAATAGATTATCCCAATCACGATAAGAGTACCGATTGTCCAAAGCAAAACCTTTTTTATTTTCCGTTTTTGTAGAGACGACCCTTCTCCTTTTTTTCTTTCTTGTCGTTCAACCTCTCTGCGCTGCTGACGTGTTAATTCTTGATTTATTGTGGGTTCCATATTTTTGATTTAAATGATTGTGGCTAAATTTTGCAGATAACCGGATTTTGGATTTTCTTCGCTGTTGTGTAGAGTGATGTGGAAAGTAAGATTACCCCTAAGATGCCAAATTCCGCTCCGCGCAAGGGAAGAAATGAAAGTATCCAGGATGCACCAACTAGCGAGAGAATACTGGTCAAGAGAAACGATCCGCAGGCGGCACAGCCGATTCCTACAACTCCGCTCGTAATACCAAATATTCCTGTGGCAATTCCTCCTTGTTTTACTTCAGCAACTCTTCGCCGCAAAAAGTAGACGAGCATAGACAGATTAATTCCGAACAAAATAGCGATAGCTATAGTGTATGAAGCGGAGAGCAGAGTGAAGTTGGTAACAATTGATCCTAAAAGACTGATTGGTAGATCAAACTTCTGCGAGAATAATATGTCTGAGTGTCCCATGATTCTTACAATCAGTGGTAGGTTTGGGAACCAGACAGCAAACACAAAGACTGTTACGCTTGTTACGAAAGCAAGTAGCGCATACTGTGGTCTCCGGAATACTTTTTGCAGAGCTTGAAATACCATAGAGTTATTTGCTTTGTAGAGCGATATCTATTAGCTGTTTTACTGAAGCGTAGGGCTGTGCGCCGGACAGAGGGTACTTCTTACCATTCTTATCAACCACAATGCTCCATGGCGTACCGTTTCCACCTGTTGCAGCGGCATTCTGAACATCATCCTCAATGTGTTTGTCGAATTTTCCACTCGTAAGACAGCTGTTGAATTTACTTACATCAAGGCCAACATATTGAGCTATTTTGGGAAGCTCTGCTGGATCAAGGCCGTTGTTTGAGGGAGTCACTTCGTAGAGCCGATCGGCATATGACCAGAATTTGTCGTTACCTCCTAAATCACCGGCACATTCGATAGCCACGGATTCATTGCGAGCTTTTGGATGGAGTTGATCAAGCGGAAAATTACGGTAGACCCACGCAACCTTTCCGTCTTTGCCGTACTCATCCATGACCTGCTTCATCGTGTCGTGGAAGCGTTTGCAGAATGGACATTCCGGGTCCGAGTATTCGACGATTTTAACTGGCGCATCTGGATTACCGCGAATGTGGTCGCTAGCAGATATTTTAGCCATCTGCTCGAGGTCGCCGGTCTGCTGCGCGACTTGTTGAGGTTGCTGTTTTTGAGCTAAATTTGCATTGCTTTTATTACTCCATATCACCGCTCCAGCAATTAATACACCCGCCAGGATAATTGCTGTGGGTATGGATATACGCTCTTTTTTTAATTCGGTTTCCATAACTTATTTAAGTTTAATAATTAGTAAAATACAAAAAGGCACGCGCTTAAACATTATTAAGCGCAACAACTTGGGAAGTTAAAAAATTTTTGGATTAATTATTCCGTTTGAAAAAGCTAGTTTAAGAGAATTAAACGCGACGAGATTTGGGTTTTGCAGTAAGAACAATCTCTGCAATAAGGAACCTGTATTTGTAATACTGCGAAGTAGCAAATTTATTATATAAGCTAATACAACTGAGATAATAAGAATGAGTAAATAATCATCAGCCCTTGATGACAAATTAAAATTAGATAGTAAGGATTCTGAATATTTTGAAAAAGTTGTACTACAACAAGATTCAGCATTCTGCATTACAGATGAAGTGTTACCGGTTAACCCCGCTTCCATTTGATGGTGAGTAAATGTGTCTAGACAAAAATAGCCAAAAATCACTGCTCCCAGGATAATAAATATCGCTGATATTTTAGTAATTTTTTTAAGATCTATTGAAAACATAACGGTACTTAATATTAAGATAATTGTTGGCTTTAGTAAAGAATTTAGGGGCTAAAGTTACCAACAGTTAGCTCTCGGGACGCTCTGGACACATAGGGCGAAAAGCGTCATCTCTGTATGTATACAAGCTAATTTAAATATTATGCAAGAAACACAAATAAGAAGTTCGATTATAGATTTCAAGAAAAAAGAAGAAGTGGTGGTTCCGGTCAAATACTGCCTCTATGCTAGGAAGAGTACCGAGTCCGAGGAGAGGCAAGTTTTGAGCATTGATAGTCAGGTGAAGGAGATGCTTCAACTGGCTGAAAAGGAAGGGTTGGAGGTGGTAGAAATTAAGAGAGAAAGTCACTCTGCAAAAGAGACCGGTACAAGAGTGGTCTTTAATGAAATAATCGATGATATTAGGAAAGAAAAATATAATGGAATATTAACCTGGGCATCGGACAGAATTTCAAGGAATGCCGGGGACTTGGGAAAAATCGTAGACCTCATGGATGCCAAACTTTTGGTGGAAATACGCACATATAGTCAGAAGTTTTCAAATAACCCTAATGAAAAATTCCTCCTGATGATTTTAGGCAGTCAGGCAAAACTAGAAAACGATAACCGAGGCATCAATGTAAAAAGAGGTTTGCGAACTAGAGTAGAGATGGGTCTCTGGCCAACTCAAGCACCACTTGGATATTTAACCCAAAAAATGATGGATAGGAAGTGCGTGTTGTTAGTTGATCCTGCGAGAGCTCCGATAATAAAAAAGATGTTTGAGAAGGTGGCGTACGAGCAATATTCTGGCAGAAGGATTTACAACTGGATGAAATTTGAACTGAATTTCCATACCCGGGGGAATAAACCCCTGACGTTAAGTGGAGTATACCGAGTACTGCAAAATACCTTCTACTACGGCCCATTTGAGTATCCAACCAAGTCTGGAAACTGGTACCAAGGCAAGCACCAGCCGTTAATTACTCAGGAACTTTTTGAAAAAACCCAAGCTCAACTTAAGCGGGATCAGATAGTGAGAGAAAACAAAGAGTTTGCCTTTACCAAGCTTTTCACCTGTGGGTACTGCCAGTCTGGCATATCAGCTGAAGAAAAATGGAAGCCGCTTAAAGATGGTACTTCGGCTCACTACATATACTACGGGTGTAGCCGAGCTAGAGACCGGAATTGCAAGAATAAATATATTAGGGAGGAAGAACTGATTGACGGGCTTCTTAAAATCATAGACCAAGTGAATCTCAATGAGCTTGGGATGCAACATAAGTTGGAAGAAGAGATTAAAAGATACAATATTTTCCAGCGATCTGTGCTTGGAGCCAAAGAAAAAACGCAAACTAACTACGATACCGACATTAGGAATTACGCCAAGTATCTCCTCAAGGAAGGGAGCACGAGCGAGAAAAGAGAACTGCTGGCTAATCTCAGAAGCAGGTTGGAGTATAAGGATAAAAAGATAACTCTGATAGCTTAGTAGGAAAACAAAAAATACGAATAGCTCTCGTATTTTTTGTTCAACTTTTTATAGTATTCCGGTCGCAGATTACTCTCAAGTAATCGGGACACACCGATACTAAATTGTCAATGCGGAGAGAAAGGGATTCGAACCCTTGGTGAGTTGCCCCACACAGACTTTCCAGGTCTGCCGATTAAACCACTCTCGCATCTCTCCAAATACTATCCATTATTTCCTGAAGCTTCAAAAATTTTTCTTTACTCGAATACCTCACTTTAAACGTACCTAATGGGTTATGTTTAAATTTTGAAACCTTCGCCTTAAGCATAATGATTTTTTGAAATTGTTCAATGGGCACACCCGTCCGACTGCTCCATATATCCATAACTTTTTTCTTATCTAAATCTGGATAAATAAAAAGTTGGCCTTTAATTTTATTTGGTTCAATATTCAAAATCTTTTTCATAAATTTAACGAACAAAAAAACCAATTTAGGATTAGAATTAGTAAACTCTATCGCATATATAAAAGTATTTTTATAACGCAGATCTTGGCGAAGTTTAGTTCCTTCACACATATAAATAAGCCCACCTGCTAATTTTAATTCTTTTAGATTCATCACTCGCTATTATAGCAAGTGATTTATTTAAAACAAGAATTAATCTGAGCAACTAGACACTAAAAACCATTTTTGAAAATATATAGCAGATAAGGAGAGCGCGGGCTCTCCTTAATCATCCCTATACGAGTTGATTTTGCTCTGAAGCAAACACTTCTCGCAGATCTTTTTTGTTCCATTCCCATCCTTAGTCTTATCTCCAAGAAGAACAAAAATGGCCTTCCCATGTTTCGGGCAATCGTTGATGGTTTGGCCCAGAACCTGACCAAAACCGTGAATCATTTGATACTCTTCAGAGTGAAGACCAGTTTGGCCACTCATCAGACGCACCTCTAATATGGAGTATATTATGAAAGAAAAAAATGTCTAATTATATCTGTTCACAACAACTACATACTACGCAAAATTTTGATACGCTCAGCTATCGGTGGATGAGTAGCAAAAAGATTTGAGATCGATTTGGTACCAGAACCAAAAGGATTAGCAATAAAAAGATGAGCGGTAGCAGTGCTTGAAACTTTCATAGGCTGATTGTATGAAGAAATTTTTTCAAGAGCGGAAGCTAAACCTTCGGGGTATCTAGTAAGCAAAGCCCCCGAAGCATCAGCCAAAAATTCGCGCCGGCGAGAGATGGCCAATTTTATCAAAGTAGCGATAACCGGCGAAAGTACTACCAATACGATACCAACAATTGCCAATATCCCACCATTATTATTTTCTCTATCGCCGTTTACTCCGCCGAAGCCCCGCGAAGGCGAGCCAAAAATCATACCTCGCAAAAACATATCCGAGATAATAGAAACGAAACCGACGAGCACCACCACTGCACTCATAAGCAAAATATCTTTGTTGCCAATATGAGAAAGTTCATGAGCGATCACACCTTCCAACTCGGATCTTTCTAATTTTGATAAAAGGCCAGTAGTGACTGCTACCACCGCATGCTCTTTGTCTCGCCCAGTCGCAAAGGCATTGGGTGCTGGATCGTCAATCACATAAATTTTGGGCAGAGGCAAGCCGGCGGTGATGGCCAAATTTTCGGTCACCGTATAAAGATCAAAAAACTCTGATCTGCTTGCTGGTTTGGCTTTGGAAATCGACAAAACTATTTTGTCAGACCACCAAAAACTAGCCACATTCATAAATAAACTAAAAATAATAGCGATATAAAAAATGCCCGGATTGTTGTAATAAAAAGAAACGAAGTAACCCAAAGCCCCCACTACCACCAAAAATAAACCCATTAAAAGATAGGTTTTGGCTGTATTTGAGCTTTGTTGATTATAAACTGAAACCATAATTAGATACATTATAACATAAAAATGCTTATCCCCTTTTTAATCACAATTTTTTGATAAATTTAATTTGAAGTCTTTGAAACTTGATATATGATGTGGGCATGGAAGTCAAAAAAACTCATCTGCGAATCCCACCCAACAACACCGAAGCCGAAAAGGCTCTCCTCGGTTCGGTGATGCTCAGACCAGAAGTAATGTTTGAAATTACTGATTTAGCCCACTGTGCCTCTTTTTATTCTGAAAAGCACCGTTTGATTTTTGAGACCATGCTCGAACTTTTCAGCAAAAGGAGTCCGACTGATTTGCTCACCGTATCAGCTCGGTTAAAAGAAAAAAACATTTTGGAAGAAATCGGTGGTAACACTTATTTGGGAGAGGTTATCAATTCGGTACCTTCAGCTGCCAATGCCACCTACTACGCGCAAATAATCCAAAAAAAACATATCGCTCGCAATCTGATTGCGGCAGCCGATTTCATTTCCTCGTTGGGTTATGACGAAGCCGAAGAATTGGAAGAACTTTTGGATCAAGCTCAGAAAAAAATATATGATGTGACCAACATCGCCAGTATCCACAAATTTGTAGAAATGAAAGATGAGTTGGCCGAAGCGTGGGAAAGACTTGATAAAATGCACAATTCTGGAGACGGTCTACGTGGAGTACCCAGCGGTTTCAAAGAATTAGATGACAAACTTTCTGGTTTCCAAAAATCCGATCTCATTATTTTGGCAGCCAGACCATCAGTTGGTAAAACCGCGCTTGCTCTAGATATCGCTCGCCAAGCCGCGGTCAATCACAATGTCCCAGTCGGTATATTTTCTTTAGAAATGAGCTCCCAACAATTAGTAGATCGTATGCTCGCTTCCCAATCCAACGTAGATGCTTGGAAATTGCGTACCGGTAGACTTAATCGCGAAGATGACTTCGCCTCTATACGCCAATCTTTAGATGTGCTTTCCAAAGCTCCGATTTTCATAGATGATCAGCCTGGCAACAACATTTTGAAAATGCGCTCAGTCGCCAGACGACTCAAAAATGAAAAAGGTTTGGGGCTTATCATCGTGGACTACTTACAACTCATGGTGACCACCAAAAATTATGATTCGATGGTTAACCAAGTCACCGAGATTTCTCGTTCCCTCAAAAATTTGGCTCGCGAACTTGAAGTACCAGTCATTGCTCTCTCTCAGCTTTCTCGTGCCATTGAACAGCGTGGTGGTAGACCCAAACTCTCCGACTTACGTGATTCAGGTTCAATCGAACAAGACGCCGATGTGGTTATGTTTATACACCGCGAAGACAAAGCCAAAGGTAGCAACGACGCCGAAAAAACCAACATCGCCGAAATACTTATTGAAAAACACAGAAACGGTGCCACTGGCAAAGTTGACCTCTTCTTTGATGAAAAGAAGGTTATGTTTTTACCACTTGAAAAAGCTCAGTTTAGTGGTGCCGAAGGCGAATTCCGCGAATTTTAAAATACGAAGTAACGAATTTACAACGAATGGCTACGAATATAAGAAATAACGAATAGAAATATGGAACAAAAAGTGAGTCCAAAAGTTATTTATCCTGAACTTTCTTATATTATTGTGGGTATACTTTTTGAAGTACATAAAGAATTAGGAGAATATGCCAGAGAAAAACAATATGCGGATTTAATTGAGAAACACTTTAAAGAGAAAAATATTTTATATAATCGTGAGCTTGCGATTGGGAATACCGGAAATGTTTTGGATTTTTTAGTTGAAGATAAAATAATTTTAGAGTTAAAATCGGTCAGAGAAATTAACAAAGAATATTATCGCCAACTGCAAAACTATCTCCAACAAACCAACAAAAAATTAGGATTATTGGTAAATTTTAGAACTTTACATTTAAGACCAATAAGAGTTCTAAAAATAGATTCAGATTAATTACATGAAAATAAAAGCATATTTAGCCGGACAATCAAATGAGCACGATAATAACTGGAAAAAGATTTTCCAAAATATTAACGATTGTGACTTCTTTGACTGGGAAATACATTCAGATCAAACATCCCCAGATACATTTTTTCCCGATGATTTAAAAGGGATAAAATCCAGTGACTATATGATAGCAAACCCAGGAATGGCCCCCTCAGAAGCCACTTGGATTGAAATTGGCTATTTTTACACCAATAATGTTAAAAACCCAGGTGATTTTTGCAATAAACTTATTATTATTTGGCAGGAAAATAGGAACCCAAAATGGTCAATTGAATTTGTGAAGAAAGCGGGCTATATTGTAAGCTCTGCTCATGAAGCTAAGGAAAAATTTTGTGAACTTATTCGTAGCCATTCGTAATCCATTCGTTATTTCGTATATATGAACTCAATAGAAAAACTCATTCAAATATTTTCCCAATTCCCAGGTATTGGCCCACGGCAAGCTCGGCGGTTTGTCTACTATCTTTTGACCCGGACCGATAGCACTTTGAGAGAACTTTCTCAAAACATAAAAGATTTAAAAAATGATGTGATGATTTGTGAAGATTGTCATAGATTTTTTGAATCCAAAAACAATAATGGCCACTTTTGCAAAATTTGCTCTGATCAGACTAGAGACCAATCTGTCTTGATGTTGGTACAAAGAGATATCGATCTGGAATCAGTAGAAAAAAACGGCAGTTTCAATGGCATTTATTTTGTGCTTGGTGGTTCAGTGCCGATATTAGAAAAAGAACCGGAAAAAAGAATCCGCATCAAAGAACTTAAAAGTTTTATTGAAAAAAGAATATCACCCCCCAACCCCCCTCTTACCTTAAGAGGGGGGCGAGGAGAGGAACATTATTCTGGACTTAAAGAGATTATTTTGGGCGTCAATTGGAACCCAGAAGGCGAAAACACAGGAGATTACGTCGCCAAATTTTTAAAACCAATCCTAGAAAAAAATAAAATCAAAATTTCGCACTTGGGCAAAGGTCTTTCTATGGGCACCGAATTGGAGTATACTGATCCAGAGACGATGAAAAATGCACTCCGGAACAGAAGTTAATATTTTTTCAAAAAACGTTTCTTCTAAAAAGTCCTCGGACCTCCTTGTTGCACAGGCCAGACTTTTTTCCAGAAAGTTTTCTTAAAAAAAACAACACCAATAATATGGCAATTCAAAAATCATTTTCTTACATATTAATAGTTGGGAGTATCATCGGCCTTTTGGCCTCCTTTATTTTGACCGTAGATACTTTTGAACTTATAAAAAACCCGGGAGTTGAGCTCCCCTGCAATATAAATCCTTTTGTTAGTTGCACTAGTGTGGCTACCACTTGGCAGGCCGAAGTATTTGGCTTCCCAAATTCGCTTTTGGGAATAGTAGCTTTTGCTATGCTTTTAGCGATAGGTGTGATGCTTTTGTCTGGTGGAAGATCTCGCAAACCACTTTGGCTTTTGGTTAATTTGGGCACACTTGCTGCTATGGTTTTCGTGATGTGGTTTTTCTTTGAAAGCGTTTACCGCATTGGCTCACTTTGTATTTATTGTATGATAGTTTGGGCTGTCACTTGGCCACTTTTGCTTTACACCACTGTTTGGAATTTTAGAGAAAATCATTTCACTTTTTGGCCATCTTTCTTCCGTTTCGTATCAAAAAATCACATCCAGATTTTGATAATCTGGTATGTCTTTATTATATTTTCTATTCTCTTCCAATTTAAAGATTTCTTCTTTAGTTAATTTTCAAATTTTTTTCTAACCTCACCCCTTCCCTCTCCTTATATTAAGGAGAGGGTGACTACTGTTTATTACTCAATGGTTTATTTATGTTGCGTGGTTTCCCCCTTAAGATAAGGGGGATTAAGGGGGTTAGGTTTTGAGATTGCGTTTTTAATTAAGAAATTTTATCAATACGGACAGCAAAGAAAGGTTGGCGATGGCCATTTTTCTTGAAATAACGAGATTTTTGTTTGTATTTGATGACGATGACTTTAGCATTACGGCCAATTTCAACTAGAGTACCAGTCACTTTGGCACCAGCGATATAAGGAGTACCAATGTCAGTAGAATCGGTGCCATTGTCAATCAAAAGGACTTTATCAAAAACTACAGCATCTCCCTCTTTCAATTCCCCATTTATAGCTTCAACTTTGATAGTTTCGCCAACAGCCACTCGGTATTGCTTACCACCAGTCTCCACAACGGCAAAACTGCCATTTGGGACGACTTTTTCAGCTTTTACAACCTTCTTGTCCGCCATAGCTTTAGCGGGGGCAGAAGGAGCCTTTGGGGTGGTTTTTACCTCTTTTTTTGTGGTTTTTTTGGCTACTGGCATAACGCATACTACTTTACAGGATTTGACAAAATATTGCAACAGGCCAAAGTCAAAAAGCTTATCGCGTGCCTATGCGTAGGCAAACGTGCCGAGCATAGCAAATTTCAGCCCACCTGCAATGCTTGAGCATAGCGATGGCGGGCAGGCAGAAATTATGCGACGGCTAAGCGAGAAGGTTTTTAACTTTGGCATTATTCTATATCTGGCTTGTCCAAAATAGGGACTTCAAAAGCTTGAGAAACACCGGTTATACGCACCACATCTTTGTCTACCTTTTTAAACTCTTTGCTAGAAGCATTGAAATGATTGACCACCGTCTCCAATGAGTTGCCGAGTTTGCCATGATACATTTCATACTTTTTTAAGTGCTCAGAAAGCTCCCCAACTCTCTTTATTATATCTTTTGCTGTCTCCTCTATTTGCATTGCTTTGAGACCCTGTAAAACTGTCTGGAGGTATGCCAAAAACGAGGTCGGGGAGACAATAATCACTTTATATTTGCCAGCCGCTCTTTGGATCAGATTTTCCGTATCTTCTGTCACTGCTCCGATTTTATTTATAAGCAAATCATAATAAATAGCTTCGTGAGGGATAAACATAAAAGCAAAATCCATTGTACCTTCGGTTGGGCGAATGTATTTTGAAGTTTCAGTAATACGCAATTTCAAATCATTTATAAAAAGTTTTTCTAGTCGTTCTTTTTCAGCTGGATCTTTGGCTCCAATCAAACGATTATAATTCTCGAGTGAAAATTTGGAATCAATCGGTATAACTTTATCTTTGACAAAAACCACAGCATCCACGATTTCACCATTTACAAAAGCATATTGCATTTGATATTGAGCTGGTGCCAAAACATTTTTGAGTAGTGTTTCCAGGTAATACTCACCGAGGATCCCCCGCTGTTTGGGATTTTTCAAAATATCTTGCAAATTTTGGAGTTGATCAGCAAAAGAAATAACTTGTTTGTTGGTCTCATCAAGCTTAGTTAAACCCTCTGTCACATCACGGATGAGTTTGCTAGATTCTCTAAACTGGTCCTTCATGGATTCGTTAACCTGTTTAGTAGTCTCACCCATTTTCCTATCCATAGTCCGGGAAAGTTCATTCATTTGTTCCAAAAGCAATTTCATAGCTCCATCGTTTGATTTTTCGTCGGGTTTCCTTTTAAGCAAAGCAAAAACCGCCACCAAAAGCCCAACTGCCAAAATTATGAGAGCGATATTTTGCATATGCGATTTTGCGAAATCGTGTCGCACGATACCGTCCTTTGGAGTGCGACTTATTTCCTTTTCATTATATCAGAAATTTGATAAAATTTAATCATTAAAAATAACATCCAAATACGATGCACGAAAAAATACAAAACCAAATCCCTGATGCTATGCGAGCCAAAGACGAAGTCAGACTCACTACTTTGCGTGGCGTTTTAGCCGCTTTTACCAATGAAGTGATGAATTTGAAACGCAAACCTCAAGACAAACTTTCCGACGAAGAAGCTATCGCTGTCATCCGTCGATTAGTCAAACAAAGAAAAGATTCTATAGAACAGTTTGAAAAAGGTGGTCGCAAAGATTTGGCTGAAAATGAAAAAGCTGAAATGAAAATTTTGGAAGAATTTTTGCCCGCTCAAATGTCAGAGAATCAAATCGAAAAAATTGCAAAATTGAAAATTGAAGAATTAAAAATCACAGACAAAAGTAAAGTAGGAATTTTAATTGGAGCAATAATAAAAGAAACCCAAGGGAATGCAGACGGAAGTATGGTTAAAAAGATTGTAAACTCTCTTCTATCTTAAAATCCCCGACTCGAGTCCTCTTGATAGAAAGAGTAGTAGCTCCGCAACCCAAAGTTTTACCCAAATCATTGACCAAACTCCTGATATAAGTACCACTTGATACTTCAGCACTAAATCGGCCAATAAAATAACTGGCTTCTTTTTTGTCTTTAACATTTTTTGAACCAAATAAAATTTGATTCCACAAAATTAAAATCTCATTTTGTCTAAAATCACCATTCACTTTGGAAATATCTGAGAGTAAGCGCCCAAAAAGTTCTTTATTATTTAAAGTTTCTAGTTTGTGGAACTGAATTTTGTGAATGATCACTTTCTTCTGAGGAAAGTCCTCTGAAGAAAAATCGGGATGCAAATTTTGATCTCCGTGGGAACCCTTTAGGGAGGAGGAGTCAGAATTTGTATTCTGATTTTTTAATTTATTTTTTCTTTTAGCGATCATTTTAGAAGAATAAAAAGGATATTCTTGTTCGCGCTCGCCTTCAAAAATCATAGTCGCTCGCCTGACATCATTTTCCAAAAGTTCTGACAATTTTTCTACCCTGACGATTTTGCCCAAAATATCATAACTATCAGTAGCAAAACCAAATATAGCGACAAAATCGTAAGCTTTATCTAATCCAAAAAATTCTTCACGCCTAGCCTGACTGGTATCTTCACCGGAGGCCATGAGCAACACTCCTTCGGCTAGCGGATCAAGCCTGCCCAGATAAGTCATTTTCTGACCTTTGAGCTCAGGAGTCTTTTTGGCAAATCGTCTGATGCATTCAAGCGGTGTTTCGCCTCTTTGTTTGTAAAGATTGTAAATCATAAGTGACTAAATACTACCTCATTTTGTCTCCATTTTGCAAAAATCCTTATTTTTAGCCGTTTTTTAACACTTAATTTTACAAAATGCAAATTATGCTTGACAAATTATGTGATTATGCTATGATATATACAGAGTGACGTACCTAGGAAAGAGCAGCCACCCGCTCTAAAACAGGGGTGACAGCAGGTAGGCGGAGAGGCACAACGCCCACTTGCTCAGCAATCGATCCAAAAACTAGCCCAGGCCATATTTGGGGCCAGGCTAGACCAGACACTTTTTTTATTTAAAAAGAGTGTCGAAAGAAACAAAAAAATGAGCCTTCGAAATGAGAACGACACAAGTGGATTAAGAAGAGGAACTCGCTAAAACCTCAGGAAAAAACGAGCCGGTAGCCAGAACCCGTGGAACTGAAACCTGGCAAAGCCACAACCGTCGAGAGATGGATGTGGTTTTTCTTTTTGTTATGATTTATAATTTCTCAAAAATTCTTCTTTTAGTTCAAAAAATGTGCCGTCCAAAATTGACTGACGAATTCGTGACATAAGATTATTCAAAAAATAAAGATTATGAATCGAGGCCAATGTGCCAGCCAACATTTCTTTGCTTCTAAAAAGATGCGAAACATAAGCGGCAGTATAATTTTGGCAAGTGTAGCACCCACAACCCGCCTTGCCGTCGGGCAGGTCTTTTTCTATCGGTTCAAAAATGTTTCTATATTTTGTATTTTCAATATGTATTTTGCCTTGGTGAGTGAAAAATGTGCCGTTACGTCCTAGTCTCGTCGGTGAGACACAATCAAAAGTGTCGCAACCATTTTCTACTCCCAAAATTAAATCTACTGGTTCCCCTACTCCCAAAAGATGCCGAGGTTTTTCTTCTGGCAATATCTCATTGACCCATTTTACTGCTGTAGCCATATCTTCTTTTATAAACGAACCACCCACTCCAAAACCACCGAAGTCCATACCGCTTATCGTTTTGGCACTTTCTTTTCTCAAATCTTCATAGCGCCCACCTTGCACGATGCCAAACAAGAATTGTTCTTTTTTATTATGAAAATCTAAACAACGTTTTGCCCATCGGTGGGTCCTCTCCATAGCTTCTTTTAAATATTCTTTGGAAGCGTGAGGCGAGGTGCACTCATCAAAAGCAAAAATAATATCCGCCCCCAAATCATTTTGAATTTGGATAGATTTTTCGGGCGTAAAAAAATGTGCACTACCATCGATAATAGATTGAAACTCTACTCCATTTTCAGTTATTTTGGCTTTTTTTATTTTGTTTTTATCATACGCTTCATCGATCTCGGCAACTGTCGGAGCATCACTCACAATAAACTTATTTAAATTACTACCATAAGCCACCCCCAAAGAAAAAGCTTGGAAACCACCCGAATCAGTCATGGTCGGACCTTGCCAATTCATGAATTTATGTAAGCCCCCGGCTTCTTTCACTATTTTTTCTCCGGGTTCTAAATAAAGATGATAAGTGTTGGCCAAAACTACTTGCGAACCAGCCGCTTTGACTTGTTCTGGAGACAAAGATTTGACAGTAGCTTTGGTGCCCACTGCCACAAAAGCCGGAGTTTGGATTGAACCATGAGCCGTAGTCAAAACTCCAGCTCTACCGAGAGAGTTTTTTATTTTATTTTCAATTTTTAACATTGATGAGTTTATTGTACTGGCTGTGGGGCGATATCAGAAGCATCGACTAATTCAATAGTAAATATCAAAGTTGAATTTGGAGGTATAGGACCAGCTTGGTTGACCCCATAAGCCAATTCTGGAGGGATAGTGACGACACGTACACCACCAACTCTCATACCAGCAAAACCCATTTCCCAACCAGGGATCACTTCTCCGGCACCCAAGGTAAATTTAAAAGTTTGACCAAAATCTTTAGAGTTTTGCACAACGGTACCATCAGATAAAGCTAAGATATAATTAACCGAAACCAACTGCCCCACTTTGACTTCAGCCCCTTGACCAACTACGACATCACTTGTGATGACATTGTTATTGGTAGGGTTGGCACTAGCGGTAGCTGCCAAAGAATTAGAACTGGTATTACCCGTTTGAAATAAACTCAAAACATCACCACCAAACAAAGTGTAAGCTACAAACACCACACCCACACTGACAGCGACCCACTCTTTTTTAGATAATTTTTTCATACGCGATTTGATTTAGCTCTTAATAATACTGTCCAGATATTATCATATTGCCTTATTATTTAAAACCATTAGAATGTGAGTATATGGAAAATCAAAAAGCCCCAATAACTTTGTCTGAAATAAGCGAAGCTGCTCAAAAAAGAGTGCTTTTTATATCCAAAGAATTTGAAAACGGTTTTGAATTTGTAAAAAACTACCCAAGATCTGTCACTTTTTTTGGTTCTGCCAGAACCAAAGAAGATGAACCTTGTTATCAAAAAGCTAGAGAGCTGGCTGGCAAAATAGTGACCGAACTTCATTATTCTGTGACCACAGGTGGCGGTCCCGGCATAATGGAAGCCGCCAATCGTGGAGCATTTGAAGCTGGAGGTAATTCTTTGGGTCTGACGATAGAATTGCCCCACGAGCAATTAGACAACAGATACTTAACCGACAAAGAAGATTTCCATTATTTTTTCAGCCGAAAAGTTTGCCTTTCATTTTCGGCCGAAGCCTATGTTTTCTTTCCTGGCGGTTTTGGCACTTTGGATGAATTTTTGGAAATTTTGACTTTGGTACAAACCAATAAGATTCCTAAAGCTCCTATAATATTAGTAGGGGTTAATTTTTGGTCAGCATTAGAAAAATTCTTTAAAGAATTTTTAGTTGAAAACAAAACTATAACAAAAGATGATCTCTCGCTATACACCATCACCGATGATCATAACGAAATATTAGAAATGATTAAAAAAGCTCCGATCCGCATGGGCCTCAAATACAATGAAGAATTAGAGAAACACGGAGACCAAAAAGAATTCAAAAACGGCCACGAGCCATTGAGTGGCCTTTTCAGAAAAATTTGGTAAAGCAAAATCGAAAAAGCCATGAGACGCGCTCATGGCTTTTAGGGATTGGTTTCCACCCAAAGTGTACACAGAATTTCAGTTAATGCTTTTTCTGATTTTACAGCTAAAACTGTGGGTGAAGAAAAGGCAAAACCAAATCCACCCCCACTAGCATTCACTAAAATCATATTGAATCTGTCAGGAAACCTGATTTCGATCCTCATAAATTCAATACCTCTCTTTCCAGTACCCCGGTGTATCGGCTCACCTAATGGATCTAATAGAAAAACCAATACTCTGAAACATTCCTTGGAAGGGAACGAGACCACCTCTACTTTTTCAGCGAAACCACAGTTGCTGACCACCCGATTCAGCAATCTGGCCAATGGAAAACCCAATGACATTTGCCAATACTTTGGCTCTAAAACAGTCTTCTTCATTTCCAAACCTCCATTTATCATATTAGAACAAACCCACCAAAACACAACAAAAACCACCTCTCATGTTTATGAAAGATGGTTTTTGTTTTTTGAAGCTTAACAAAAAATTATTACATTTTTGGAGCTTCGACTGGTGTCACTGATTTCCTTTTGCTGAAGACGTAAAGATAAAGTATATCCAAAATGCCAACAGTGTTGACCAAAAGCAAAACTACAAACCAAACTTTATTTTTTTCTTGAGCGGCTTTCCAAAGAGCCATGCCTTTCCAGACAATTGTCCAGAGAGCAACTACTAAAATCAAAAGCCCTGCCATACCCAAAAAACCTGCACTGACCGGACCTGCATAAAAACTTTGCCAATTCATACGATTTATAAATTAATAATTAATAATGACCTTTACTATATTTTAATACAAAAAATAATACAAAACAACAAACAAAATGGGTCATCACTTTCATGACGACCCTTTGGAAAATTGATTCCCAAACTTACTTGATTTCGAGTTCTTCAGTCAGAACTCGTTTGACTTCAGCAACCGGGTCCTTGGCCCCAAGGATTTGACGGCCCATGACCAGGTAATTAGAACCGTTATCCCTGGCGCCACAGGGTGTGGCAATCCTGGCTTGATCATCTTTGGGAGTCGCTTCAGAGCGAATACCCGGAGTGACAATCGTTTTGTCGGGATAGATTTGTTTGAGTTCGCGTGCTTCCTCGGGAGAGCAAACGAAACCATGTGCTCCCGCCTTAGATGCTTTCTCAGCCAGAATTAACACTTGATCCAGCGGAAGACGATTGTAAATATCTTCGCATGTTACCGAATCAATCGAGGTAAGGACCGTGATGGCGAGCACCTTGGTCGGCGTACCAACTAGAGCATCGACAGCAGCCTTAACCATCCCGGAAGCACCTGAAGCATGGACGGTAACAGCCCATGGCGGATTCTTACGAAGTCGCTCGCAGGTGTTTTTCACAGTGTTCGGAATGTCATGGCATTTGAGATCGGCCATGACTCGTCCGTAAACCTGAAGATCGGGAATGAGGTTAGCGATCCCTTGATCAAAAAGGAGATCGTTTACCTTGAGGATGCAGCCAGACGGGCGGAGTGGGTCGATGATCGCTAGCGTCTCTTCCCAATTCTTGCCGTCGAGAGCCACGATGATGCAATTTTTCTCTTCCGTCTCGGGATTGCATCGCTGCATAACCCCGAAATCCGAGATGAGAAGTTTCCGCACATCGTGAAGTGTCATGCCTGGCCAAACTGAGAGATCAACACCGCGTTCAGCGAATTTTTTCTTCCAACCCTGTTGGCGATCGACGAGAACAACGAGGTCATTGACCTGAAGTCCCATCGATTTTGCCTCGAAGAACGGAACGATTTTCGATTCGCCGTCGGTAACAACATCATCAATGATGACTGCGGTACTTCCGAACTTTGCTGAGCCGATGGCCGTAGCTTTTGCCACGCGTCCTTCCTTCGGCTTCTCACGAACAGTGATATATGACATGCCGAGAGCCATTGAAAGTGGTCCAGCGAAGCAACTCACCGCATCCGGCACTTCAATGAAGCGGGCCGGATTAAGTCGCCGTAGCGGGTTTTCAAACATTCTAGCAACAAGCCCAATTGCTCGTGGATCGTTACGAGCATCTCGCAAGTTGATGTAAACGTCAGTCTTGCCACCACTTTTGAGTGGCAAATTCCTTTCGTTCGAAAATTTGATAAGTTGGCTCTCGAGTAAACGAGAAACCAAATACTCACGCTCTGACGGATCAAGCCATGATTGCATCATAACTTTTTTCTCCCTAACAAAGATCAAGTCTCTAAAAGACTTCCGAGAACAATACTAATGAAAAACTGTCAAAAAGCAAGATTTTTTGCTATCCACAGTCAAGTTGACAGAAATTGTGTATATGGTATAATAGGAAGCAGAAGGAGTAAGCATGCCACCTACCGCATTCCCCACAGAGGCCATGTACATGGCCAACGAAGTGAACTTCGAATACGCCAGATTGAAGGGTGAAAAAGTTGAGAAAATCGACTTTTCTCACCTCTTGACCATGGTGATCAGGGGCCACGGCATCAAGGACCCCGCCGAAATCTCCCGGCTGAGAAAAGAGATTTCCCAAATCCGCCACCAAGAAAGAGCAAAAAAAAGTGGCGGACAAAAAAAGTTCCGTTTTCATATCAAGGGCTGACCGCAAGGTCAGCCCACCCTCTTTTATATTATTTTGTATTTTTCCAAAACCAATTTCTCTATTTCTTCGCGAGGTTTACCATATTTCAAATAAGACATTTCTTTCAATTTTTCTGCCTGAACAGAATCCCCTTTTGGTGGAAATGGTACAAAAATATTAAAAGGTTTGGCAGGCTTACCATTTACCAAAAGTTTCAAATAAGCATTTAGATTATCTATATTCATCAAATCGCTACTAGAAAAAGTCGGGGTAAATTGTTTTTCTAGAATTTCTGAATCTTCAGCTCCTACTCTAAAAGCACAGATAGAACCTACGTTACCAAAAACTGCATCTTTGATGTTTTCTTCCAATTGAGCGATAAACTGATGAGCAATATTTAAAGATAATTTGTATTTGCGAGCTTCAGATAAAATAGTAGCGATAGAATCGGTAGTAATGTTTTGGAATTCATCTATATACAAATAAAACGGTGGGAAATCTTTACCAAAAGAATCAGAACGAGAAAGAGCGGCTATCAAAATCTTACCCACCAAAATCAAACCGATCAAATTGGCATTGATATCACCTAGTCTGCCTTTGGAAAGATTGACCAACAAAATCTTTTTGTTATCCATGATGTCGCGGAAATTGAAAGAAGATTTTTCTTGGGCTATGACTGGACGCATGATTTCGTTGGCCAAAAATACATCAAATTTGTTGGTCACATACTGCACATAATTGGCCAGTCCCTGATCACCACTGGTTTTTTCGGCATTAAGCCAAAATTGTTTGACTAAAGGATTTTTGCATTTAGACATTTTCAAATCTCGATAAGATTTGTCTGACAACACTCGCGACATATCTACCAAAGTGTTACCCGAAGCTGGGTCTTCCATCACAAGCAGAGCGGAGTTTCTAAAATATTGCTCAAAAGCTGGGCCCATAGATTCGGGGACGTTGCCATATAGTTTCCTAAAAATACTGAAAAGTTCATTGACCACAAAAGTTTTTTGCTCAGGAAAATTTTCATCAAATTCCAACATGTTGAGAGCCATTGGTCTCTGCGTATAAGCCGGATCAAAATAGATAACATCATCATATCTCTCGGGTGGTACACTTGCCAAAACATCTTGGATATCATTACCATGAGGATCGATCATACAAACTCCGTGGCCCATTTGGATATCTTGGATAATCATTTTTCTGAGCAAAGTAGATTTACCAGTACCAGTCTGGCCGATGCAATAAAAGTGTCTCAAACGATCTTCTTCTGCCATTTTTATTTCGGTGTCTATATTGCGGTGTTTATTTATACCCAAAAGTAGCCCTTCTTGACCGATATCAAGCGGAGCTGGAGCAGTAGCCGATCGGGATTGACGTAAACCTTCGGAAGCCGAAAGAGCTTTGGTGTGGAAATGCACTATTGAAGTCACCTCTCTTAAATTCATTGGCAAACTAGAACTCTCATCAAAAATCCTGAAGCTAAAATTTTTGACTAAATTACGTAGATCACCGCCGTCAGTTTTTTTCCATTCCAAAGCATTGCCCAAAGTATTATCAAATTGATTGAAGCCAGATTTCAAGCTACTCAATATTTCTTCGGCTTCATTTTTGGTATTTGACGAGGCTAAAAGTCTTAAATTACATCTGACTATTGGTGCTGATATTTTTTTGTTTATTTCAGCTACGGCGCTTTGATCAATTGGCTCTGGCTTTTTATCTACACCATCTTTATTTTTGGAATCAGAAGACGATGAGAAAAAATCTTTAAAAACATGCACCACATCTTCAGAAAAATTATCTGGAATATCAATAGCTTCTTTGAGTGGCACACCTTTTTGGATTTTGTCTAAAGCGCCTTTATACCTTTTGACGTATTTTTCTCCGGCTGGCGACCAAATAAGTTGGATAGCGGCTCCTTCGCCGTCTCGGTTAACCTTAGAAAAACTAGAAAGCATCGCATTGAGTGGATCGTGAATAAAACTTTCATATGTTTTGATCGGGTAAATCGGATTTTTGGTAAACTTAGCATAAACTCCGACCGTCACACCGGTCTCGTTGAAAATATTATAATCATCGGGTTTTTCGGTGATTTTGGCATTGTGAAAAATAGAAAGAATTTGTTTTTCAAATAGATTTTTCCTTATACTTGGTACCGCAACATAAAAAATTATCTCTTGAGAAAAATTGGCATTGGCGATCTCCAAAGACATCCAATTTCCTTCGTCTTTGTTAGAATCAGATATAGAAAGCATACCAGCGTAAAACTGCTCCATACCAGAAATCACTTCTTCCAGAGTATTTTTGACATTATCATTATTACTTTCCTCTGGAATCAAGATTTCGTAAAGAACCATATCTAGGCCTTTAGAAATTTTCTCTTTTATATTTAAACCTGGTATGGTGAAGCCTTCTTTCAAATATTCAGCTACAAAACGATGGAAATCGTCAGTCAGATGAAAATTTGACATTTTTTCTACTACTGCCAAAGCATTTTTGATGCCCTTTTCTTTGGCCAAAGTGACCAACTCATTGATCTGTTTGTCGTGCTCTTCTGGAGAAAGTTTGACCACTATTTTTTCTATGTCAGCTTTTTTTATTTCAAAACCAGGACTGAGAGTATTGCCTGCTGAAACAGCTTTGTATTGTGCCAGAGTTTCTCTGGCTGGCGCAAGATCTTCTTTTTTTAAACCAATATCTTCTAAATGTTTTTCCTTTTCAGCAATCAATTTACGCAAATGAGTTATTTCATCCTCAGTGTTTTCAAAAGGTATTTTTGGTAGTGGGAATTTGTATTCCATATGATTTAGCGAAATCATGTCGCACGATACGTCGACTAGAGTGCGACTTTAATTATAACTCAGTTTCAAAAAACAAAATAGCTCCAGACGGAGCTATTTTGTTTTTTGAACTAAACAAATTTATTACATTTGTTGAGTAGGAGCGTTTGTGTGATTGCAACAAAACCCTGGTTTCAAAAACATCAAAGCGGAAATTCCAACTAAGATGTACACCACTCTTGAAATCCAAGCGTCTTGACCACCAAACAAACTACCTATGTCCCATTTCAAAAGACCCACTAGAAGCCAATTAAGACCCCCAACGACAAGTAGCACATACGCAACTTTTTTTACCATACAATTTTTAATTAATTACTAATACCTAAATTATACAACATCAAAAATGTCAAAAAACAACATATGTGTATAGCTGAAATTGTAAAATTAAAAAAGATTAAATTAGTCGACCCCATTAGAAGTACGTACTTGACAGGATGTTATATTTGTGTATAATAATACTTAGTATGACACCCAAAGATAAAGCTTTCTTCCTCGCGTTTTCGCTTGTAGCAGTGGTCTGTTTTGTGGTCGGCTACTTCATCCACTGGGGATTCGGTGCTATAATCTTTATCGGGTTCCTGATCGCAATTTCCAGAGGCAATCCCAATGACATCACACCGGAAGAAGCGGTGAGGATGGCCGAGCAAAAAAGAAAGAGGTGACACATGGCAGGATTTGGCTCGCGTGGTGGTTTACGGCTCGTGGGAGCAGTCCGCCCGGACTACGACCCCAAAACGCTTACCCCACTGACTCAGGTAAAGCAAATCGAGAACAAGAAACAAGTACCGACCCAGACTAAGCCACGGTCGTAAAACAAGAGGCTTAATTCACCCAGAAAGGAGGTGAGAAAAACAGACCGACGAGCAATCGCCGGTCTTTTGTTTATTTATTTAATCAAATTATTCCAGTATTCAATGAGATGATTTCTACCCTCTTCTTCCAATTGCCCCTTTATAAAAGGATTGATTATGTCTTCATTCCATAATCCATAACTCCCCGAAAAAACCGTCTTGACCAATTTTAAATATGCATCAAATTTTTCTTTTATATCGACAGCTTTAATACAGAACATATAGAGGTTGTAAAATTCGGAGTCATTTTCTCTCAAATATTTTAAAACCTGCTTCTCTCCTCTCCATGGAATATTTCTAAATTCAAAATAACCCATCAAAATATTATTAAGATCATAAAGCAGCTTTATTTCCAAGGCTTCCAAGTATTCAGGATCGTTTGACTCAAAATATCTTTTGTTTGTTATATACCCAGAATTTATAAGGGACTCAAACTTTTTCATTTCAATGACCGGAACTTGAAGTTTTTTCTTTAAATTCTCAACATCGTCTTTCATCGAGGTTATGGTACCTGATTTGTCGAATTCAATATTGGCTTTCTCCAACCAATTTATAAGAACAGCATCCATTGTGTTTGCAGAAATTTCTTTGTCAGCTTTCAATTTTTCTAACAAAGGTATGTCGTAGAAAAATATATCAGCCGGTTTGCCGTCAATAAATTGGAAAAGGGAGAAAAGTTTTTGAGTGTTTTCTTTAAAAACGATAACCAGGTCAATATCGCTGTATGATTTCTGTTCTCCCAAACCTTGCGATCCGGTCACGAAAACAGCGTCTATTTCTTCTTTGGATTTTAAATTTTGTATCAGATCGTTTAAGGTCATTTATATTACAAAATTTTGATAAGACCGGCATCCGCATCAATCTCGATTATGTCTCCGGTTTTCAGTGCCTTTGAAGCTATTTTGGTTCCAATAACACAAGGTTTACCCATTTCTCGAGCAACTATGGCAGCATGGCAAGTAATGCCTCCCTCGTCAGTTACAAAGGCTATGGCTTTATTCATGGCCGGAAGATAATCCGGAGTAGTCATATGAGTAACTAAAATTTCTCCATCTTGAAGATCTGGAATCTCTGATTTTTTATGCAAAATCCTAACTGGACCTGTCACTTTACCACCCATAGCTGTCTGACCCT
>Ga0172379_10000691_pt1 | contig 80521 bp, 74 predicted proteins | sample GrowelOW334metaG_FD_119756 | JGI IMG/M metagenome (GOLD analysis project Ga0172379, IMG submission 119756) | Groundwater microbial communities from an aquifer near a municipal landfill in Southern Ontario, Canada - Groundwater well OW334 metaG | ecosystem: Environmental > Aquatic > Deep... | reverse complement strand
AGTCCTCAGAGAATTAAAAGAGTGGAAATGCTTTTGAACCAAAGACCGAGAAAAACTCTCAATTGGGAAACTCCGGAAAAAGTATTTGAAAAGCTAGTGGTGCATTAGAAACTTGAATCTACCATTGAGAAAAAATCCCAAACCAAAAAACTACAGCTTATGAAAATTAGCAACATGACATTTTTTTCAAAAGAACATTTTCATGGCGGCGCGTTCAGTTTTGATTATTCAAAGCAAGTTTTGAATTTTTGCAAGAAAATTTGGGAAGACGAAAAGCTGTATGATTCAGTGCTGGGGAGCATGAAGAAAATATACCATCACTTGTCTGGCAGGGAAAAAATATGGGACGGAAGTTTCTATATAGGCCAAAGCCAAGGAAATCCTCGCTGGCCATTTTTCAGATGTCCCGGGGATTGCGCTTGCATTGGACCCGATCATAATTGGGAAGGCGATGAATATGGATCAGGATTTTATTCTCACAATGTGGACACCAAAATCCAGCAGCTCACTTTGCTGGCAGGAGCGATTAAATTGGCTAATTTAGCCAGAGAAGACGAAGACGGTCGGTAAACTTGAACAATATTTTAAGTTAAAAATAAGGAGAAGAAATGGTGACTGAAAAAGTATTCAAATATTCATTGGACAATCTGGCCAAGATTGACTCTGATAGCAATGAAAAAGGAAAAAAGAATCAAGGTGATCATTTTTATGAAGGTAGCAACAGAGCGTGGAAAGAAAGAAATACAGCATATACATCCGCAGTGGCTCATAGAAGTATGCGGGAATTAGTTAAGAAGCAGAAAGAAGCGAAATCTAAAAAGAAGAAAAGCAAAAATAAAAAGAGCAAATAATTTTGCAAATGCACCAAAAGCCGGACGATTATCATCCGGCTTTTTTTATTATATAAATTAATGGCAAAGATTAAATTATAAGTGTTATTGTGGTAAAATAATAATATGGATGAAAAATACAAAAAAATTAAAATTATCCAAAATGGGCCTTACGTAGTTTCCGGAAAACTGCCACTGGAAAAAGAAATTATTAAAGTGGATGAGAATGGCGAAGTGGAAAAATGGGAGGAAGGAGAAAAATATCCTGATCAGGAAAATTATTTGCTTTGCCGCTGTGGCCAATCAAAAAACAAGCCATATTGCGACCAAACGCACCGAAGCATTAATTTTGACGGAACGGAAACGGCCACAAAGGGAAAATATTTAAATCAAGTGGAAAAAACAGAAGGTCCAGAGTTGGATTTATTGGATGTTCCGAAACTTTGCGCTTCAGCTCGATTTTGCATGCGAAAAGAGGGGACGTGGGAATTGACGGAAAAATCCAATGATCCGGAAGCGAAAAAAATGGCCATTCAGCAATCCTGTGATTGTCCATCCGGAAGGTTGGTGGCTTTGGACAAAAAAATCGAGCAAGCTATTGAGCCAAAATTAGATCAATCTCTGAGCGTAGTGGAGGATCCGCAACGAAAAGTCAGCGGGCCGATTTGGGTGAAAGGCGGAGTACTGATAGAATCCGCGGACGGTTCAGAATATGAAATCCGCAATCGCGCCACACTTTGTCGTTGCGGAAAATCCAAAAACAAACCCTTTTGCGACGGAACGCACATTACCGCCAAATTTAATGATGAGGACAAGAGTTTAAACTAGATTTATAAACAAGAATAAAATGTTCGGATTGGGAAAAAAAGAATTGAAAATTCTCAAAAAACTGAATACTCCGAAAAAGATTCAGAATTTTTTGGATACTCTGAAAATTAATTTTGAAGAAGATGGCGATACTTGTTTGCCTCCAAAATTAGTTTTGGAAAAAAAGATCTGCCATTGTGCGGAAGGGGCGATTTTGGCGGCTTTGGCGCTCAGAGTGAATGGCTATCCACCACTGCTAATTGATTTGAAAGCCAACGAAAATGATTTTGATCATTTGGTGGCGGTTTTCAAACAATACGGAAAATGGGGAGCGATATCCAAGACCAATCATATGGCGCTCCGCTATCGCGAACCGATTTACAATTCCATCCGGGAATTGGCAATGAGCTATTTTCATGAATATTTGGATGATGAAGGAAGGAAAAACTTGCGCAGTTTCTCAAAGCCCGTAAATATCAAAAGATTTGATAAGAAAAAATGGATGACAAGCAAAGATGAAGTTCTTTATATCGCGGATTATATGGACGAGGTGAAACATTATCCAATGCTCAACAAAAAACAAATCCGAAATTTGCGCAGAGCCGACAGGATTGAAATTGAAGCCGGAAAGCTGGTGGAGTGGCAAAAAAGGAGAAAAAAATAGACTATTTTTTCAGAGAAGTGAGTAATTTTTTGAACTTAAAAAAACCGGAAAAATACCCTAAAATAAGGCTAATTTTGAGCCTATTGACAAAAAAGAAATCGTGTGCTATGATGGTTTAATACAATGTAATGAACAAGTGGGTTAGTCGAGCTTTTCTTTTCATCGCAGTGTATTTGTATTTAATAAGAGTAAGCAAACACATCACAATGGAACAAGGAAAAATTGCTCGATTGACTGATCGTGGCTTCGGATTCATCTCTCGCGAGGGAGAAACTAAGGATCTTTTCTTTCACTCGAAAGAACTTGTAGGCGTTCAATATAACGACCTTAAGGAAGGCGACACAGTTCAATTTGAAGTTAGCGAAAGCCCAAAAGGCCCATGTGCTATCAAAGTATCACGCATATAATTTAGATTTGCGTATATAAAAGAAAAGCCCCACTGCTCTCGAGCGGCGGGGTTTTTCTTTTATGTATGATTTTTTTAATATCTTACTATTTTCCGTTTGGTGAGTTTTGCGGGCAGTTTCCCTGCCTCGACGGCGGGCGGGTTTCTTTCCACTAACTTTCGCTGACAAAGAAAGTGGATAATAAAGATTACAAATTTTTAATCAGGACACTTTAAATGCAAAGCTAATAACTTTTTATTTCAATTAAAAAAGCCCTAAGAATTGATAATTCTCAGGGCTTATGTTTCTTGTTAACCAAGTCTCTTAAGCGCTTTTTTGATGTTGCTTCTGGCAGTACTTTCATATTTTTTCTGGAAAAATTCTGTCAGAAATATTGAAGGCTTCACAAGCAGTGTTTCAAGAAACATCCTTCTGCCTTTTTGGTATTCTACAACACTAAGCTGTCCAAACTCCTTTCTTACCCCGCTTTCATATTCAGCAAAAACCGCTTTCTCTTCTCCCAGGATTGAGTAATCAATGTCGTGCAGAAATTTTTCATCATGTGTCTCGAGCGAAGAAAGAAAGGTTGTGGAGTTGATGAGATCGGCTACCGTGGTTCTAAATGTTTTTTCAACTCCAAGATTTTTCAAAAATCTCTCTGCCAATTTCGCGCTCTTTTTTTCATTATTCTTTGCGCCGGGAGCATATACGGCATCGTGATAGAAAATGGCCATTTCAACGGCAGCGGGATAACGGATTAGATTTTTTGCCAGGTCAAATTTTTCAAGAGAATGGGCGATGTGCTTTAGCGTGTGGTAAGCGCGATGCGATTCCGCATAACAATTGACCAATTCTTTCCAAGAAGATTCAAGGTCTCCTTTGGCTCCAAGTCTTTGGAGCAAACTAACAAATCTTTTGTGTGTGCGCATGAGATTGCTCCTTTCTGGTTTAAATTGTGATGAAAAATCTTTACCAAAGCGTGCAATTCTTCAATTGTTCCACTGGTGTCAATACAAATAAGTGAAAGGCGATGTTTTTTGGCAATGGCTTTGGATTCTTTTTTCCCTGGAATAACATCAATAAAATCCAAGTGTTCCGGAGTCCCTCGGCTGATTACGCGAGTTGAATTTTGGATTTTGTTTTTGCAGCCGAAATATATAACCTTTCCTCCCAGAAAACGGAACATAGACTTGTCGGATTGCAGTCCATAGGGTATTTCAACAAAAACATTTCTTTTCCCGCGAACGTTGTGAAGTTCTCTTTTCAGAATTTCCATCCAAGGGCGGGCCAGCACTTTTTTCAGCTGGTCTTCTTTGTATTTAGCAACTTGAATCAGGTTTTCACCTGGAAAAAAATTATTAAGCATTGGCTTCAATTCATCGGCGAAAAAATCAGTATTGATATGCTCTGAGTCTGAAAAACATTCGCAAAGTTTTCCAAGAAAAGTGGACTTTCCTGATCCCGGTCTTCCGACAACCATAAACAAATTTTCAATTTCCAGAACTTTTTCCAAAAGGCGAGATTGGACAAGAGGGGAGACAAGTTTGGAGAGTTTCTCTAATTTCAATTTTTTGGCGCTCTCTCTGGCGCTGGAAGAAGAAATTTCTTTGAATTCTTCTTCTGCCAGGATGTGGAAGTAGTTGTCTATGCCGAAACGCTTTTTGTTGATTGCGATTACTTGTTTCTCGTCATCAAAATCTTTTTCGTTCCGGAGGCCTCTCACGAGCACCAAATTTTTGTGATCAAATTTTTTTGCGGAAAAACTTTCCAGAGTTTCTATTTCAACATTTTCCGGCAAGTCATAAGATTTCCACATTGCAACTCGCTCTTCAGCTGAGAACCAATAGTTTTCCTTGTCTGGATTAACTGAGCATACGACAAATATTTTTCCGAACAGGGCAACTGCTCGTTCCACCAGGCGGACATGGCCATAGGTAGGCGGGCAAAAACTTCCCGGGTATACATATATCGCTTTCATTTCTTTCTCCTTTCGGTAAAGGGTTGTTTGGTTTTCAAAGATCTGATGCAAGTGTAGCTTGATAAGCAAATTATTTTATGATATTATGAGAGTAGCTTTGGGTAAAAGCTGTTTTTTGCCTGAAATAAGCCTAAAAATTAAGTGTATATCGTCGGCTTTTTCCGACAACAAGAAATATATGCTAGCTAAAATTAAGAAAATCCTCAAAGATCTGGGATTTCATGAGAATGAAATAAAAGTATATATTGCTCTCACGCAATTGGGAGAATCAACGGCTGCTACCATTGCCAAAAAGGCGGATTTGCCGCGCACAACAGTTATCGGAATATTGGAAAAACTGCAGAGGGAAAATTATCTTTCCGAACATTTCTATCGCAATGCCAATCATTATTGGATAGAATCCCCGAAAACTATTCAGAATTCCTTGATGAATCGGGTGAAAATTTCAGAGGAGCTTAATGGATTATTAAGTGATTTATATCGGACAGAATCGGATTTTCCCCAAGCGCAGATCTATGACACAAAATCAAGCGTCAGGAATTTTATTGAAAAAACAATTGTTAATCTGGAGAAAAAAGAAATAATCTATACCATTGACACTCCCGCCACAGGAAACTATCTGAAAATATTTTCGGAAGATCATGGTTATTCTCTCAATAAGCTGAAAAAACAAAAAGGCATAATCACTCAAACGCTGGTGCCTTTTGGCGCGTTCAAAACAATCAAACCGGAAAAAATCACCACGCAAAGCATAGTCATCAGAGAAATGCCCCAAGAAGTTAATTTTAAGGCTTCGCTTTGGATAATCAAAGACCGGCTCGTTCTGTTTTCCGGAAGGTATCCTTTTGTGGTTGAAGTCCGTCACAAAATCATTACCGAAAGCATTAAAAGCATCTTTGATTTTCTTTGGAATATTTCCAAATCGCCAATGTAGAGGATTGCTGGTGAATAAATTCTTCATTTGGAAACGTTTGTCATTATAGAGAAGCCAACTTTGTAATATTGTTTGCAGCTCTATTTTTATGGCAAATAGAATAAAACAATTCTTGAAAACTCCGCTCAGATTGGCTTATGCCCTTGTTTTTGTTTTTCTTCTGGCTTTTTTGGCGGGGGAATTTGTCTGGATATATTCTGACGCAATACAGTTTCCGGCAGAAGCGCAAACGATTGTCAGGAAAATAAAAAAACTCCAGATTTTTGAAAAAGTGGAGCGTCCAAAACCGAATCCGGTTTCAATGGAACGGCTCAAAACCCAAGGTTGCGTGACTGATGGGCTGCTTTCGGAATACAATCCGGAAAATAATAAATTTGTTGATCTCATCAATCGCTCCAATTGCTATTATCTTCATCGCGCCATTGAAACTTGGCTGAAACCGCCGGATTTTGAAACTGTGGATTATGTAATGAATCAAATAAAAAAGAAAGACATTGTTTATGGAATGTTTATTGCCGAAGCGATTGATACCCGCGCCAACTATTATGATTATTATGAGAATCGTTATTTTGATTTCAAGGCTATGTGTCGGAACGGAAGCCAAGATGCTTGGGGACCGCATTCTTGCAAACCAAATTTTTCCAGCGGAGAATATCAGAACTACATTCAGTACACGACAGAAAAAGCTATGGATTTGGGAGTGCAAAGTTTTATGTTTGGGCAAATCTATATGCAGGAAGGTGGGGAGAAGGATTATGCTTCAAAAATTATCAAAAAAATGCGCGCTTATGCCAAAGAAAAAGACATTAACATTGTGATTGGAGCGCAAACCGGAGCTATCAGTGATCCGGAATATTTGGCTCTTTTCGATTATATTGAAGGCGGAGTGGGAATTAATGCTGATGGAAATATTGAAGATGGTCCATGTTTTTCAAAGAGAGGCGGTTGCTGGGCGCTTCTTTGGAATGATACTTTTTCCGGAAAAGCCAAAAACGTTCTTCTGCATCTGGATTGGTCAGGAATCCCATCCGATGATTTGGATATATTTGCCAGGATGACTAAAGAGACAAGAGCGGCAACGCTCCAAAATTTGTATAATAGTTTTACTTCCAAAAATATGGGATTTTTGATGCCGTTTTTTGGCGTTTTGGACAAAACCAACGGCGGATGCTATGGCCCGAAAAAAAGATTCTATTCCCCTGACAATACTTATTCTTGCCAAGACGAGAAGGTGATTAATGACATATTGGCGGAAAAGTGAAAGTAATTAGAAATTTATTTTACAGCTATCTGATTGACTTTTTCCAATATTGTGTAAAAGTGGAGGGGGAAGCCATAATATTGAATATCTTCACTGACTATATGCCAAAAGATGAAAAAAATAACATTGAGTTAAAATATCGCCGATTAGCTTCATTCCCGGAACTAAATCCCAATCCGGTTTTGGAAATTGATGCTAGCGGGAAAATTATTTATGCTAATCCCGCAACCAAGCGCGTTTTAAAAGAATTGGGCCTAAAAGCCGATGCCGATGTTTTTATTCCAGGAAATATAGAGATTATTCTAAAAAGTCTGCGGACAAAAAAATCGGGAGATTTTCATTTGGAAGTGCCTGTCGGCAAAGCTATTTTCGCGGAAAGAATTTGTTTGACTCAGGAATTTAATTCAATTCGAGTTTATGCCAGTGATGTTACCAGAAAGAAACAGGCCGAAAAAGAATTGAAAGAACTGAATCAACAACTTGAGGAACGAGTAGAAAAGCGCACAAAAGAAATTACTCTCTCAAATAAAAAACTTCAAGAAAGCAAAATACGTTACGAAGAATTGTGGAACAATGCTCCGGTGGCTTATCATATTCTGGATTTGGAAGGAATAATCATTCAAGTCAACAAAACCGAAGCGGATATGCTGGGATGTGGAGTTGAAGAAATGATTGGAAAAAGCATTTTTTCTTTTATCAAACCCAACCAAGAAAATTTGGCGCGCAAAAGATTCAAATTGAAACTTTCCCAAAGGCAAGTTTCAAAAGACGAAAATCGGATTTATCTCAAAAAAAACGGTTCCAGCATCTATGTTTCCATTAATGATGTGCTTGAATACGATCGTCGGGGGAAAGTTGTGGGCGTGAAAACAACAATGGTGGATATTACCGATCGCAAGATTGCCGAGGAAACTATTTATAAAAATAATCGGGATTTGGAGATGCTGAGCGCATGCAATGAGGCATTGGTATATGCCACGCAAGAAGAAAAATTATTGCAAAATATCTGCAGTATTATTGTGAAAAAAGGCGGATATAAATTGACTTGGGTTGGAATGGCGGAGCAAAATAAAGAAAAAACTGTTTTGCCTGTCGCTCAAAAAGGTTTTAATGACGGATATCTGGAAAGAGTGGAAATTAGCTGGGATAAAGAAAATCCAAAAGGCCGCGGTCCAACAGGCACTGCAATAAATTCAGGAAAACCGCAAATCGGAAAATATTTTTCCAAAGATAATCGGCTGAATCCTTGGAGAAAAGAAGCTCTCAAACGAGGATACACTTCCTCAATTGCCTTACCACTTATTGCTCAAAAAAAAGTTTTGGGCGCTCTTTCAATTTATTCCGCAGATCGAGAAGCCTTTGACAAAAAAGAAACAAAGTTGCTGATGCAATTGGCGGACGATCTGGCTTTTGGAATTATGGCTTTGCGCACGAGAAAAGCTCATTTGGAAGATCATCAATATTTGGAAGTTAATAACAAATTGCTTAAATTATCCAGCCGCTCCGATACCAGGAAAGAATATTTGGATGCCGTCGTAAAATATATCAGAAAAATAAGCGAGGGCAGTTATGTTGGCATCAGAATACTGAATAAAGCAGGTTTTATTCCGTATGATTCATATATCGGATTTACCAAAGAATTTTGGCAATCGGAAAACTGGCTATCTCTCCAAAAAGATCAGTGCGCGTGCATCAGAGTTATTGCGGGAAAACCTGATCCGCAAGATATGCCGGCTATGACTGAAAAAGGATCCTTTTGCACACTGGATAGCCTGCAATTTGTGAAAAAGTTGACCGTAAAAGAGCAAGAAAGATTCAGGGGAAAATGTGTCAGATGCGGATTTGCTTCCATTGCTATCATACCCATACGCTGCAAAGAAAAAACCATCGGAGCGATTCATATGGCTGACAAAAAAATCTCCGCCTTTTCTCCAAAAAAAATCGAATTCATAGAATCTTTAACGCCGATTATCGGAGAGGCGGTGGAAAAATTCAACGCCGCGGATAACTTGAAAGACAAAGAAAAAAATTATCGTGATTTGGTTGAAAATGCCAATAGTATTATTGTGCGCCTAGATGCCAAAGGCAGGATAGAATTTTTCAATGAATTCGCGGAAAAATTTTTTGGGTTCAGTGAAAAAGAATTACAAGAACAACATATTGTGGGAACGCTTATTCCCAAAGATAAATCAAGCGGAAAAGAATTTGAATCCTTCCTGAGAAGCTCTGCAAAAGGAAAGAGAAAAAACAGCATTAATGAAACCGAAAGCGTGAAAAAGAACGGCGAACATGTATGGGTTTCTTGGAATCACAAACCGATTTTTGATTCTGAGAAAAAATTATCCGGTATTTTGTCTGTGGGTACTGATATTACGGATCGAAAGCATAAAGAGGAATATCTTGTGGAGTCATATCAGCATTTGGGTATTATTAATCGGAAAATATCATTTCTCAGGGAGCTGGATCAACTGGCCCATGAATTTAGGGACAAGAAAGATGTTGCTCGGCATATAATTTCATCGCTGGTTAATCTTTCTACGGCAAAATACGGAGTGCTGTTCAAATCGGAAGAAGGGCGGGATAAAATTTTAAGACTGATGTCCTCTATAGGAATCGAAAAAAATAAAGAGCGCGAGATAAAAATAATGGACGGAAGAAATTCAGAAATTATTGAAATTCTTGAAAAAGAAAGGAAAATTTTTCAAGGAAATTGCTCTGAATTTGATATCGGAAAATTGAGCGTGGACAAAAAACTGGAACATTTTTTAACCATGCCTATCCATTGGGAAAATAAGTTGAGAGCCGTTCTATTTCTGGGATTTCCGGAAAAGAAACAGTTTTCAAAACAAGAACTGGATTTTTTCAATGTTTTTTCCACGCACGCGGCATTCGTGCTTGCCAATACGGGGTTTTTCAAAAAAGCAGAAAAATAATTTTATTTAAAAAAAACTGAAAAAAAGAAATTCAAAATAATCGGGAATTAATTCCCGCTTTTTTTTATGTCTTCTTGAAGTTTTTTGTCCATTCGGGCTGGATATCTTTGTAATATTTTTTCCCGATTTCCCAATTCATATTGAAGATGGAGGTGAGAGTGTCGCAAATTTCTTTGTTTTCTATGATGACTCCCAGAAGTTTTTTCTCAGAGAAAGTGACGAAGGAAACTTTATCGGAATAAATATTGATTTCTGTCGCGAAAGGAAAAATTTTGTGATTGATAAACATAAATTCAGTTAGATCGTTTGATTTATAATTTTTCAAATATTCAAGAGTTAATGGGTTGTTGGGGATAATAGCCTTTTCGTGAATACCCATTTTTTTTCTTTGAGGGGTATAACATTTAGTATTCCAATCAGCCAGATATTTGGAGTATCCGGCCACATCCGAAAAAGTCAAAATTTCCTTCTTACTGTTATTATTCAAAGCATCTTCCAATACTTTTTTTATCCCATCCAATCCTTCATAAAAAATAACCCCAGCTTTTTCACTGACCAGAAAGTAATCCGAAACTATTGAGGAGATTACTCCTTCCAACGCCAGTCTGGCATCTGTAGCGCCTTTTTCCCTTTTTTCGGCAAATTTTTTGAGAGAAAGAGGATGCTTAGCCTCAAAAATAGTCACTTCGCCTTTAGCTTCCTTTTTTTCCACTAGATCCATAGAAAACAGCTCTTCCAAAGCCTTATAAACCAAACCTCTCTTAAAAGGGGTTTTTTGAGTAACTAACTTGGCTTTTAAGGGTCCATTTTGAACCAAGGCTTCATAGATAATGGCCTGAGGATAGGAGAGGCCAATTTGAATTAATGATTGTTCATACATATTTTTAGTAAGGTAATTAGTTGATTATTCTACATCCAGTATAGCAGATTGACAGAAATTTGTCAAGACTTTATGACAAAAAGTAGGCTATAATAAGCACAGATTAATAGCTGAAATAAGTGATATTATGTTGATATTCATTTTTGTAGCCATAAAATATTGACATTTCTCTATTTTTTTGCTATAATGGGCTGTTAAGAAATAAGAAAGGAAGTAATTTAAAAAAAGAGGAATTAACGGAAAGAAAGATGCAAGTATGAAATAAGGAGGAGCTAGAGGAACATATTAATTAAAATAGTTGTCCCATTCAGCTTTCAACCATCATATTTGCACCTTCCTTCACGGTAACATCCGGAGGAAGTTTAAAAACATCATTTTATAGAGGATTCGCTCCTGGCTTTATTGCCAAGGCGCTGAATTAACCACTTAGCGATAGGGAGCGTGATCGAAGTTCTGGGATGGCCACTCGATATCCTACGGGAATAAGAGAACATACCAGGGCAAGGTCCCAATAAATACCTACGAATCCAATTGGTAGTGAATGAGAGTGGAGGGAATTCGAAAAGATAGTCTCTCTACTTCATTCCTTATTATCAATCATAAGAAGGATAAATAAGTTCTAACAAAATATTATAAAGCAAAGATAAAAGAAATCTTAAAGACAAGGCTTCTTCTGGAAAAAAAATTCTATCCCTGAAATAATATAAATTTTTTTATAATATTCCAGGGGGAGGAATGCTTGGGCAATTCAGCGAGAGGGTACCCGGAATTTTTTATCTCGGAATGCGAATTGTATTGTCGATTCGCCGAGATCAATTCTTACTGAAAAAACTAGGACCCACCGCCCGCGCCTCCCCTAGTTTTTAAAAAATAAAAAAATAGTTCTTTAAATTTAAAAAAGGGGGTGATTGAATGGATAAAAAATTTGTGAGTTGGGATGTGGTGCGAAACATCGCAAACCGACTGACAAACCAGCTGTATATGGGGGACGGAGTTGATATCTCTGAAGCCCATATGTCCTGCTTTACGCAGGGACCCTCAAGAAATTGGAAACTTGAGGAGAGTAGAACCGGTAACTTCAGAAGTTCTGAAGGTTCGCTCGATGGCTGGATGGCTTTCTGTGAAGAGGATGTCTCTCAGTTGTTGTGGGAGTCATTGACTTCAGGCAACAAGCTTGAAGCGGTGAAGATTGGACCCAATAAGTGGGAACTGACCTACATACCTTCTTTGACAGACCCGAACTATCGGGGTTGCTATTTCGGGATTTTTGAAGATCCTGAAAGCATGGAAAATATCGATGCAAGCTACGTCTATCAGTATAGATAGGTAGCTCAAGCAACAAGTCTAGTCGGACTCCCGCCTAACCGACGAAAAATCCCACGCACTTTGAGAAAAGTTCGGGGCAAGAAACGGGAAGAAACTTGCGGAAGAATAACGGACAATTTTGCAAGGTTGCCGGGAAGTTCGCCGGCGTAGAAAAAGACAAATAGAGTTTTGGGAAGATCTCTTAAAAAATCTTCCCGCTTTTACAGAGTTCATCAATGGTGGTGGATTCAAAGAAGAAGTTCTCTAAAAATTTAATAGCCAAAAAAATGGCAAAGGAGGGTGAATAATTATGGAATTTTTAATCGGATTGTCACCAAAAATAACAGTTGCAATTATCATAATTGTGGCACTGTTAATAATTAGCTTCTATATTTTTTTGTATAAAAAATGCAAAGAACATGGAGAAGCATTGTTGTGGGCAACATTAGCTGTAGTTCTCTTGATTGGAGCCTACAGCGCATTGATTTCTGATGAACGAAGTGTTAACCACAACAAAGAATATCAGGATTATGGGGTTGTGGTTCATGGATATGACAATGAAGAGGGTTGGATTAAAAACACCAACCAGTTTCCTGTCCGGATTAAAAAAGTTTTTATCTATAAAGCGGAAGAAACTTTATGGATAAAGAAATTAAATCCTGGGCAAATAATAAAAGACAATGTTCACGGAAATCATAGATATTATATTTATGATAATTCCGCTGAAGTTGGATTTATTATACCCAAGTAAAAAATATTTCTTAGATGCTTTTTGGGGTGAGCTCGGAAAGCTAACTAGGAAAAAACTGGAGGAAAATATGTCAAGATTAGGAGCAATTGGCAGGGCGATGGAAAATTCTTTCTGGCAAGAAGAGCTAGGAAGAACGAAGAAGTTTCAAAAAATTATTTACAGAAACACTTTTCAAAGAGTTCTAGCAGAAGTAAAATTCTTTTTTGTGAAATTTTTTGGGTTGAAAAAGATGGCCCAAAAAATTCTTAAAAGGGATAAAAAATTTCTTGAAGCAATTAAAAGATACAGTGGGGAAATGAAGGGAAAGTACAGTGACTTTGAGAAATATTTTAGAATGTGGGAGAGAAATAATTGCTATGGAGGAAGCGAGTATGAAAGCTCACTCGCAACTAGAATGGAATCAGAAACCATCAAAGAAATCGATCGCTTGAATGGAGAGATTAGACAACTCTTTGCTCAAACAAAAACTCCATATGCAAAAATCAAAGGCAGACAGCAATTGGTTTCGGCGTATAACGGTCACATCGACATTTCTGCCGCGCTGACCTATTGGGAAAACTTGGAAAAGTTTTTCTCAAAGCGCGTGGAGGAATTAGAAAAGATCTAGGTTCGGCTACGATAAGAGCGGGGGAGCAGAGCCCCGGAAAAAACAAAAAAAAGTTTCCCGGTGCTGGCGCAAGTAGGGTTTGAATTTGGAGTTATTTCCAAATTCAAATCTGAAGTCGCCGGCACCTGGTCAAAGGTTTAGGTTTGAGTAGGAAGATTTTGGTTAATCTTCCTCTCAAATTCAAGAACTGGTTTTTGAAACAAGTTTTGGAATTTGAGCATATAAAAAAGAGATTAAAAGTCTCTTTTTTTATTGCAAAAAAGTGAAGAAAATTATTTCAAATTATTTCCAAATCCTGAAAAGCCTTTTCATATATTTCCAAAGTTCTTTTGGCTTGATTGTAATCTACTTTAAAATTGGGATCATTGATGATGGAGCGATAAAGTTCATGCGCTTCCCAAAGTTCGCTCACATTGGAAAAAGTTTCATTGCCGAGCTGGGCCAATCTCTCGCCAAAATTATTGTCATGATATGTCGGAACCAAGCGCGCCAATAATTTATCCATAATTTTGTGGCATTTGATGACAAAATCATTATAATCGGGCCGAGTTGGGTCGCCGATTTTATAGCGTAATCTCATCCAATGAAAATGCGCCATCACTCCGCCATAAATTCTCAAAGTGAAAACCTCCACGAAATCATAGAGGAATTGCAATTTGAACCAGCGAGTTTTGAAAAGGAAAAAAATCATAAATCCGATGAAAGAAAATCCAATCAAAAGAAAAATTATTTTTAATGGCAAAAAAGAAGATTGCAATCCCGGAGAAAGGAGATAGGCGATTGTTTCATTTGAATAAAAATCTTGCAACATATTTTTTTGAATAAAATTATACCGGCAAATCTCCCGGCGCTTCGCCTTTTTTGGCTTGCACGGATTGGACGAGATGGCTGGATGATCCTGTTTCAACCGGCGGATGGAAAATAGTGGCCACTTCTTCGGTATTCAGAATAAATGTTCCGCCTTTTCTGGGAAAAAGAGGTGTTTCCCGAAGGACATATTGTCTGAATATTTTCCTTTTTCTCATATAAAAACGCCGCTTCACAAAAAAATGCCAAACTTTGGTTTTGGTCTTGGAGAATTTCTTGAAAAAATTCAAATCGGGAGCGGCAAAGCTGTGAAAATATTCTTCAGCCAAAGATTTTCTGCCCGATCTAAAGTCTTTGTTTCTTCCGAAATAAAGGCAGCGAATATTGGTCTGAAAAACACTTTTTCCGATTTTTTCTTCAACCGCTTGGATGATTTCTCTTTCCCGGTTGGTGAGTTTCATCTCGGGAGGAATAAATTCCTTGTCGTCTTTGGAGTCTTTATTTTTTTCAAAAAGCACATCCTTCAAAATTGATTTGCCTTTTTTTTCTTGGCGGAATGCCAATTTGTTTATTAATTTTTTCCCTCGCTTCAGGAAATCACTATCATTTGGAGAAACAGGAGTAATTCTCAACTGCAACCAAATTTGTTCATCCTCACGCAAAGCCTTCAAGCCTTCCAAAAGAGTATTGATAGGGTCAACTCTTTTTTCGTCTTTAATATTTTCCGGTTTGGTTTCAAAAAATTGAGTGTAAGTTTTGATTGGATACATATCATTATTACCCAAAACTTCATCCATTCCATAAAAATTCCATTTTCCATCAGGACCATTCCAGTCCATTGTTTTCGTGTAATTTTCCGGAGAGTTTTCTTTTATTTCCCTAAATTCCATCGTAGGATACTGAGAATAAAAAGCCACCCTGATTGAATCCCGGTGATCTTCGTTGCAGCGGATGAAGAAGCGGGGATTGGGGCCGTGGCTGACTATTTCAAAAGTCACGAAATAGAGTCTTCTGCCCACCCACCACTTTTTTTTGAGATTTTTCGCTCCTTCCAGAGAACTATAAACCGACCAGATATTGGAAAGAATGTGTTCCATGCTGATGAAGGGGCGGAGATTTTCTTTTGGAGGAATCATTTCCAAAAGAGAATAAGTTTGTTTCTTTTCCCACAATTCTCTTCTCCAAAAGAGAAAAGCTTTTTTGAAAAAAGGCCAGAGGAGAAATGGAAAAACCACCCACCACCAAAGGGAAATTATTTTCCAAACCAATTCAAGAAGTCCGACAATACTAGAAAAAAGATTACTCATTTTTTGTTACAGCTTAGTTTTTGTTTCTTTGTCTAGCTTAAGAATAGGGCAAAAAAGAAAAATTATCAAGCTGACCAGTGCTTGTCTAAGAGAAATTTTCCACTTTACAATCAACCGGTATTGTGATTAGAATAGAAAGACGTACCTTGAAATAAACGAATAAAAAAACAATTGAAAGGGCAATAAATGGAAAAAATATACGGGTTTTTGATTTATGTTCTGAAATTTGTGACTGATCCTGATTTTCAGTGGTCGCTTTTGTGGGTTCGCAAGGTATCTGGGGGAGTGTCTGCGATTTTTTCTCCCAACGCTTTGACGACGTCCAGATTTTTCGGAGGCGTCGTATCTGTTTTAATCGGCTACTACAATCCATGGCTGGGAATTTTATCTTTTCTTTTGTTTGGATTGACTGATTGGTTTGATGGAAAAGTGGTCAGATATCGGGAAGAGTTAAATATCGGATGGGAACACAACAAAAGATTCGGAGCGATTCTGGACGGGATGGCGGACAAAGTTTATATTGTTCCTGCGATGTGGGATTGGGGAAAAGATTTTTTGTCCCACACTTTGATAGCTATCTATGTTTGCATCGCTTTTACCGGATATGTCATCATTGCCTTTATAAATTGGAGAAGAGGCGGAGATAAGACCGGAAACATTTACGAGCATCTATGGATAGGAAAAATGAAATTCGCTCTCCAAATTATTCTGGTGTGCGCGTTGTGGGTAGCGACAAACTTTGCTCCGCAATGGATCTGGTGGCCTTTTTGGACCAATTTAATGCTGGGTATTATCACAGGACTGGAATTCTTTTCTGTTGCCAGAAAAATAAATCCCGAATTCAACCGCTTCAGTGCGGACGCCGTAAGTTTGGGCAACTTGATTTATGGAGGAATATCTATTTATTATTCTTGGCACAAAAATTTCAACATGGCGGGCGCAGCAATTATTGTTGGAGCGATATTCGATTTGGCTGATGGCTATGTGGCACGAAGAACCAAAGGCATTGAATCAAAAATAGGATCTCTGATAGATAGCTGTACTGATTTTATTTCTTTTGGTTTGGCTCCTGCATCAATTTTATATTTTGCTGGTGTTCGGTGGGAATTGGCATTAATGTATGCTGCAGGAACTCTTGGTCGGTTGATTTATTTTTACTTGAGGTCGGAAGAAGAGGGAATGTTTGATGGTGTGCCTTCCACGGCGGTGGCAGTTTTTATTGCCAGTCTATTTTTGTGGAAAAATCCACCAGCAGCACATTTGGAAATCGTGGCTGTTTGTTGCGTTGCCCTGGAAGTATTTTTCATTTTCCAATGGTATCACTTCAGAAAAATTGTAGAATGCAGAGTTGAAATAAAAGTAGCTCTTGGAATTCTTTTGGCGGCATCGCTCGTCGGGGGATTTTTCGGAAAAACTGTTTCGGTTCTATTTTTTGGTTATCTTCTTTTCTTCTTCCGGCCTGTGGCTGATTGGTCTTGGCGAAGAAATAAAATTCAAGGCGGTATCTCTCAATGAGGGATGCCGCTTTTTTCGTGCTATAATAAAAGCATAACAATTAATTAATAAAAAAAATATGCATCTTCACGAAGAAATTAAAAAACATACTCACGAATTGGAAAGAATAGTTGATGCCGTAAAGGGATTGGAAGAAAAATACAAAGAGTTGGAAGAAAAATACAGAAATTCCGAAGAAAAGTGCAGAAAAGCGGAAAAGGATAATGAGAAATTGTCTTCCGAATTGAAATCGGCTCAATCAAAAAAATAACCGCTATTGACAAAGTGGAAATTTTGCGCTATACTGGTATATATTGATTGGTGGAGTAGGTTGTTTTTTTAGAGGAAATTTTCAAAAAGTCTAATAAATATTTTATTATCTTAATAAGGTATTTTTTTATTTTTTAAAAAGCAATATTTCGATTAATTTCTTTAATTTTTGCGTCAAATTATGTCAAAATTCGAGATCGTCAAAAAGCTGGAACATCTTATCGCTTTTCAAGCGTCGTGCCTTAGTGAAGGGTGGTGGAAAGAGTTTGATATAACGGAAAATGAAGTCAAAGAAACGGAAGAATCAATTTTGCGCTGGGGAGAAAAAAATAGAAATGCGGATTCAAAATAATTTGAAAAAAGAAAAACCTCGCTATTCAAGGTTTTGAAGCGCGAGGTTTTGAAAAGTATATACCATTAGTGTCTTTTTGTTCCCATTTTGTTCAGTTTGAAGGCGGAGCTCCTATTTTTTGTTTGTGAAGCACAAACAACCTTTTCAGGGCAACCGTCGCATTCTTTTGAGCTGCCTTTATGATTCATTGCTGCAAATCTTGCCCTTCTGTTCATTCCTTGAGCTTTCAGATCTTCGCAAGGCGTAGTCATAAATAACCCTCCCTTTGTAGTTGTTGTTAATTCTTTAGCTTATTTAGAAAACCGTTGTTTTATCTGGGTAAAGATAAGCTATCCGAAAATGAGTATTTTGTCAAATGCTAACCAACCCTTTATTTTTTCCCCGTTTCAGGTAATATATAAATATATGGAAAACAAAGAAAATTTAATGGAGAAAATAGTGTCGCTGTCCAAACAGCGCGGGTTCGTGTTTCCCGGCAGTGAGTTATATGGGGGATTGGCCAATTCTTGGGATTTTGGTCCACTGGGTACAGAACTCAAAAACAACATCAAGAAACATTGGTGGAAGACTTTTGTGCAGAAACGAGATGATATGATCGGACTGGATGCCGCGATTATTATGAATCCAAAAACTTGGGAAGCGTCAGGACATTTGAAAGAATTTAAAGATCCATTGGTAGAATGCAAAAAATGTCACAAAAGATTTCGGGCTGATGATGAAAATGTCAAAAAAAATTGTCCGGAATGCAAAGGAGAATTGACAGAGCAGCAAATGTTCAGCGGACTGCTGAAAACTTTTTTGGGACCTGTTGACGATCAGTCCTCGGAAGTATATCTGCGTCCTGAAACCGCTCAAGCTATTTTTGTGGATTTTCCGACCTTGGCGCAAACCGGAAGAAAAAAAATTCCTTTTGGCGTGGCGCAAATTGGAAAATCTTTCCGCAATGAAATTACCCCGGGAAACTTTATTTTCCGCACCCGTGAATTTGAACAAATGGAAATTGAATATTTTTTCAATCCAAAAGAAGACTGGAGCAAGTATTTTGAAATGTGGCTGGAAGAAATAAAAAAATGGATGGAAGAAGTAGGTATTGATAAAAATAAATTATTGTTTCATGAAATTCCGGACGGGGAAAGAGCTTTCTATTCCAAAAGAACGATTGATGTTGAATTTGATTTTCCATTTGGAATGAAAGAACTTTTGGGTATAGCCTATCGCACCGATTTTGATTTGTCCGCTCATGAAAAAGCCAGCGGCAAAGACCTCAAATATTTTGATGCGGAAAAAGGAGAAAAATATATTCCGCATGTCATTGAGCCAAGTTGGGGGCTGGAAAGAATGATGTTGGCAATTTTACTTTCTGCCTATACAGAGGAGGAAGCGCCGGCGACGGACGGAAAAACAGAAAAAAGAATAGTTTTGAAATTATCCAAAGAAATAGCGCCGATAAAAATTGCCATTTTGCCACTTTCAAAAAAACCGGAATTGGAAGAAGTTTCCAAAAATATTTACAAAACTTTGCAAGAAAATTATATGTGTGAATATGATGTGACGCAGTCCATCGGCAAAAGATATCGCCGACAAGATGAAATTGGAACGCCATATTGCGTGACTATTGATTTTGAAACTCTGAACGACGAAGCTGTGACAGTTCGCGACCGCGACACAATGAAACAGGAAAGAATAAAAATTTCCGAATTGCAAAATTATTTTTCCAAATCTTTATAACTTTATAACTTGATAAACTTTATAACTAAATTGTATGAATATTTCTCAAATTTACCAATTAGCAATCGAGTTAGGAATCAAAAATGATTTTCGTCCCAAAGTTCAAATAGAAAAAAATCTTAAAAGAATAAAAGAAAAATACGAAAAACTTTCCAAAGATGAAAAAGAAATTTTTGACAAGGAAAGATTGGTCAATCCCTATATTGATTCCCGCATTCATTTTGACAATGGAATAAAAAATATTAAACGAGTGATGGTGGGCATAGACATAGACAGTGCTGAAATTATGATTGCTCGATATCTATCGAACCACGGAAAAAAACCGATTGATTTGGTAATCGCTCATCATCCTGTGGGAAAAGCATTAGCTGATTTGTCTGATGTGATGCATTTGCAAGCGGATGTTTTGGCGCAAGCGGGCGTGCCAATAAACATTGCCGAAAGTTTGATGAAAATTCGCATCAGTGAGGTGAGCCGGGGAGTTAGCCCAGTCAATCATTTTAAAGTAGTGGATTCAGCAAGACTAGTGGATATCAATTTGATGAATGTGCATACGCCGGCGGATAATCTGGTAGCAAAATTCGTGGAAGCGAAAATAAAAAAAGACAAGCCGGAATATGTCGGAGATATTTTGAAATCGCTTCTGGAAATTCCGGAATATGCTGAAGCCGCCAAAAGGGGATCGGGTCCTGTTCTTTTCACGGGCACTCCAGATAATAGGGCGGGAAAAATTGTGTTGACTGAAATTACAGGAGGCACGGAAGGCAGTGTGAAAATATATGAAAAAATGGCGCAAGCCGGAGTGGGAACAATAATCGGAATGCATCAAAGCGAAGAGCATCGCAAAGAAGCGGAAAAATATCACATCAACATTGTGATTGCGGGACATATTTCATCGGATTCAATTGGAATGAATTTATTTTTAGATGAATTGGAAAAGAAAGGAATTGAAATTGTGCCTTGTTCGGGATTAACCAGATATTCGAGAATAAAAAAATAATTATGAATTTTAAAAAAACTATTCTCAAAAACGGATTGCGGATAATTACTGTTCCAATGAAAGGCACGGAGACTGTAACTGTGGTGGTGATGGTTGGTGTTGGATCGCGCTATGAAACAGACAAGGAAGCGGGACTTTCACATTTTATTGAGCATATGTTTTTCAAGGGTACTAAGAAAAGGAAGAATACATTGGCAATTTCCAGTGAGTTGGATGGGGTGGGTGGGGACTATAATGCTTTCACCGGAAAAGATTTTACCGCTTATTATGCCAAAGTGGACGCTAAACATTTTGATACGGCTTTGGATGTGATTTCCGATATCTATTTGAATTCCAAAATTGATCCAAAAGAAATTGAAAAAGAAAAAGGGACAATTCTTCAGGAAATCAGTATGTATGAAGATCTTCCGATGAATAAGGTTTATGAAACTTTTGAAGGCTTGCTCTACAAAAAAAATTCTTTGGGGAGGGAAGTAATCGGAAGCAAAAAAACAGTTTCATCTTTTCAAAGGAAAGATTTTATTGACTATATGAAGCGTTTCTATCTGGCGAACGACACTATTGTTTGCGTGGCGGGAAAGATAAATGAAAAAAAATCGTTGGAGAAAATTTCCAATTATTTTTCAAAAAGTCCGAAAGGAAAAAAACCTGAAATCAAAAAAGTTACGGAAGATCAAAAATTTCCTGAGATGACGCTTGAATTCAAAGAAACTGACCAAACTCATTTGATTTTGGGTAATCGGGCCTATCACGAAAATCACGAAGATCGTTTTATTCTTTCGCTTCTGTCAATAATTCTTGGCGGAAATATGAGCAGTCGGATGTTTATTGAAGTGCGGGAAAAACTTGGACTGACATATTACATTTCAACTTCTGTGGAGGTTCACGAGGATTGCGGACATTTGTCAACGCGCGCCGGAGTGAAGCATGAAAAGTTGGAATTGGCGGTAAAAACAATTTTGGAGGAATACAAAAAAATATCCGGCAAAAAAGTTTCCGAAAAAGAACTTCAGAGGGCGAAAGATTTCATCAAAGGAAAATATGTGATGGGCTTTGAGGCATCGGACGAAGTGGCGATGTTTTTTATTGATCAAGCGATGAAAAGGGAAAAAATAATGACAATGCAGGAAATTTTTGAGCAGATTGACAAAGTGACTCCCGAAGATATTTTGCGGGTAGCTAAGGATATTTTCAAGAATAACAAGCTTAATCTGGCAATTATCGGACCTCACAAAAATCCGGAAAAACTGAAAAAAATATTGAAATTAAGCTAAAGCATAATTGTATAAAAAATTATGGCTGAAAATAGACCGATAGAAATTTCCACTGGCACAATTTTTAGAACCATCTTAATTTTGCTGGCTTTGGGATTCTTGTATTTGGTTCGCGATGTGATTATGCTGCTTTTCATTTCAATTATCGTTGTGTCGGCGCTGGACCCGATAATTGATTGGCTTCAAAGGAAAAAAATCTGCCGTTCTGTCGGAGTTTTGCTGGTTTATTTTATTATGCTGGTGGTCGTCGGATTTTCCATCTCTTTTCTTATTCCTCCTATTGCGGAACAATTCAAAGATTTTTCTTCCAAATTATCTCAAAACTCTCAATCTCTGGAAAATTTTCTAAATGGCATAAAAGATTATTTTCAAACTCAAAATATCAATTTTGACACGCAGCAAATAGTGAGAGATATCAGTACCAAGCTTTCAGCTGTTCCGGGGCAGATAATTTCCGGAACTCTCGGAATATTTTCCGGATTCTTTTCCATAATTATCATTCTCTCAATGTCTTTTTATATGCTGGTCAAAGAAAACGGAGTTCATCACTTCATTGTTTCCATTGCTCCGGAAAAAAATAAAGAATACATATCTTCTCTAGCCAACAGAATAAAAAGCAAAATTGGCAGATGGATGCAAGGGCAGTTATTTCTTATGTTCGTTATTTTCGTTGTGATATTTTTCGGCTTATTGATTTTGCAAGTGCCCTATGCGTTGTCTTTGGCATTGTTTGCGGGAATTATGGAAATCGTTCCCTATATCGGCCCGATTATTTTTGCTATTCCCGGAATTATTTTGGGATTTATGATTTCTCCGTTCACGGGGGTGCTAGTTACGCTTCTTTATATTTTCGCTCAGCAATTTGAAAGTAATGTGGTGGTGCCGCAAGTGATGAAAAGGGCGGTGGGTCTCAATCCGGTCGTGGTTATTTTGTCTTTATTGGTCGGCTTTCAATTGGGTGGAGTTTTGGGAGCGATAATTTCCGTTCCACTGACAACAGCCGTGAGTGTTTTTATTAATGACTTGATTGACAGGAAAATGGAAGCCTAAGTTTATGGAAACTGAAGTGGCGAAAAATATTTTGGCGACGATTGTTTATTATGATGGATTGGATTATCCACTCACGGCTTTTGAGATTTGGAAATATCTCATAGCATTTAACATGAAACCTGTCCGCAATGCTACGCCCGCTCGTAGCGACCAGTCCGAAAAGCTTCGCTCAACGATGCAGGCGGGTGCAGCGCCTTTGGGCGAGCATAGCGTTGCAGGCGGGCATGAAACATGTAACAAAATTTCTTTATTCAATATCTTAAAAGAATTGGAAGAAGGAAAAACCAGAAAATTCATTGAAAGCAGGAATGGATTTTATTTCTTGAGGGGCAGAAGAGATTTGGTGGAAAAAAGATTGAAGCATAACAAAATTTCGGCGGGAAAAATAAAAAAACTGAAAAAAGTCGTTTGGTTTTTGAAATTTGTTCCCTATGTTCGGATGGTTGGGGTGACGGGGAGACTGGCGATGAAGAATGCTGATGCCCAAAGCGATTGGGATCTGCTGATTGTTTTGCAATCAGGACGGATTTGGATTGGACGAACTCTGGTGACGATATTCTTGCATGTGATTGGGAAAAGAAGATATGGAAAAAAAATCAAAGATAGGGTGTGTCTTAATTATTTTTTGGCTTCGGATGCGATGGAAATAAAAACCAAGGATCTTTTTTCTTCCGGTGAATATTCTTTTATGCTTCCGCTTTTCGGGCAGAGTGCCTACAAAAAATTTAAAACGGCTAATCAATGGATAGGAGAAACCAGAATAAATTATTCTCAGAAAATTGGAAGCGTGAAATTATTGAAGGATACAAAAACTTCCCGTTTCATCAGGGAATTGGGAGAAATTATTTTTGACAGCAATTTTTTGGAAAACTTTTTGCGGAGAATTGAAAAGAAGAAAATTGAAAATAATCCGCTCACACAAAAAGAGGGGAGTTTTATTGAAGCGTCTAATGAATCCCTCATTTTTCTTCCCGAGCCGCAAGGCCCGGCAATTTTTGAAAAATTCAAAAAAACTTTGGAATCACTGGCCGCTTAATTTTTGGCAAATAAAAAACCGGCAGGACTTTGATTTTTAATCAAAGCGCACCGCCAGTTGATGTTTAGTTATTTTTTTGATCCAAGCTCTAAGCTATCGCTTAGATGAGTCAGTGGCCCATGTTTCATTCGGTCTTCCCATGTCCAAACTTTCAAGTTCGCCTCTGGCCAAACAAAATGTTTGGTTTTTGCTGAGTCTTCTTTTGCAGATTTTTCTTTCAGCACCCTCTCTTTTACAAGAGTGGCGGGACTTTTTGGCTTGTGAATCAGCCAGATGCCATAAATTTTTGCTAATGTTGAGTCGACTGCTCGTTCTTCGATATCTTTACTTATTATCTCTACCCCATTTTTCTCCTCAAAATTATTTAGATAATCAATAATTTCCGGAGCGTAGTCGGAAGCGTGCCCTCTTTTGTTAATAGGTATCCAGGTGTGATTACCGCTCGTAATGGGTATGCCAAAATTAATGGTTGCTTCTTTTATTATTTTTTCACGTTTTGCTTTGTCTATCTCCCTTATTTTCTTACCAACATCATATCGGCAAGAAGATAAAAAAATACAAGAAAAAAATGCAACAAAAACCAAACAAAAAACAGATAACTTTTTCATAGTTTCTCCTTGAAATGAGGTTTATTTTACTGTAAAATTAACAAGCCAATAACTATTCATTATACTCCTATAGTATGATTTTGTCAAGGGTTAAAAATAAGCTCAAAAAACTGCCTCAAAAGCCCGGGATTTATCAATTTTATGATAAAAACGGGTGTATTTTGTATATCGGCAAGGCTACTAATCTGAGGTCGCGGGTTAATTCTTATTTTATTCCCTCACCCCAGCCCTCTCCCAAAGGTAGAGGAGGCTATTTGCGACCGATTGAGGCGATGATTGGCAATGTCGTTGATATTAAAGTGCAAGAAACTGATTCGGTTTTGGAAGCGCTGATTTTGGAATCCAATTTAATCAAAAAATATCAGCCGAAATACAATGTGTTGGAAAAAGATGACAAATCGTTCAGCTACTTTGTCATTACTAAAGAAGAATTTCCGAGAGTTTTAATTTTGCGAAAAACAGAATTGGACAAAAATCCAAAATCCAAAATCCCAATTTCAAACAAAATCCAAAATCCAAAATCTAAAAATCATAATTCAGAATTCATAACTCATAATTCTTTCATGTACGGTCCTTATACTTCTCGGAAACAAATGGAAATCGCACTGAAAATAATCAGAAAAATTTTTCCGTTTCATTCCAACGCGCAGAAAACGGAAAAAGGATGCCTTGATTTTCAGATGGGTCGTTGTCCGGGCCCCTATGCCGGAGCCATTTCCAAGAAGGACTATCAAAAAAACATTCGAGGCATTCGGATGATTTTGGAAGGCAAGAAAAACGGTTTGCTGAAAAAAATGGAAAAAGAAATGAAGGACTACGCCAAAAATAATGAGTTTGAAAAAGCGGGGGAAGTTAGAAATAAAATGTTTGCTTTGCAACACATTCGCGATATCGCTTTAATTTCCAAAGAGGAATCATTCAAAATTCAAAATTCAAAATTCAAAATTTTCAGAATAGAGGCTTACGATATATCAAACATATCTGGCGATTATGCCGTGGGATCAATGGTAGTTTTCAAAAATAACGAACCGGACAAATCGCAATATCGAAAATTTAAAATCAAAACTATTGTTGGCGCGGATGATGTGGGAATGATGCGAGAAGTTCTGCTCCGCCGATTCAAGAATAATTGGCCGCAGCCGGATTTAATATTGTTGGATGGAGGACAAGGACACGCCAATATGGCAGCTAGATTGTTGGCTGAATTAAATTTATCCATACCATTAATAGCTGTCACAAAGGGAGTGAATCGGAAAATTTTCAATTTTAAATTTTCAATTTTAAATGAATTTTCAATGTCTAAATTTTCAAATGAAATGCAAAATATTTTGAGAAATAAGAATCTTATTAAAAATATTATGGATGAGGCGCATCGATTTGCGATTTCATATCACCGGAAAGTTAGGAAAAATAATTTTGTGTAGGCGGGCAATTGACAAAATTGTTTTTGGTGATACGATTATTGCAACAAACGCAAAGCGTTAAACAATCAATAAAGGAGGATAAAAAGTGAAGTTACTTGTATTAGGTAAAGATGAAAAAGGAGGGGCACGTATTTGTGAAGTAAACTTTCTGGGTTTGGTAGAAGAAGTACTCACATTTATGGCGGAAAAAGGTATTATGACAAGTAGACAAGCAACTGAGGAATTTGTTAGAAACTCAGTTAAGACAAGCAATATGTTCAATAAAGGAAGTAATCCCGGAACGTTTGAAGATTTGTTTAAAGATAGTGGGTTGTAAAATAAAATTAGGATAAATCTCCACAACAAGCTGCCCTCATCTGAGTGCAGCTTTTTTAATAAAATACAGTATTAGCGTTGGGGCTTTACCCCCACACCAAAATTTATCTTGCATATATTTATCGAATAGTTTTTGGTTTTATAGTCCTATAATAGGGGATTTTGGTGTGGGGGTTTACAAATCCCCAAAAGTACTCTACAATTTATATTTAGCAATTCATCTTTGATTTTTTATTCAAATGGAACAAAAAGCATCAAAAACGCGGGACAAAATAATTATTCGCGGAGCCCGGGTGAATAACCTGAAAAATGTTGATATTGATATTCCCCGTGATAAATTAGTCGTTATTACCGGACTTTCGGGATCGGGAAAATCTTCCTTGGCCTTTGACACTATCTATGCTGAAGGTAATCGGCGTTATATGGAAGGCTTGTCATCTTATGCCCGAAACTTTTTGGATATCGGTTCCAAACCTGATGCCGACAAACTGGAAAATTTGAGCCCTTCTATTGCCATTGAACAAAAAAGCATCAGCCGCAGTCCGCGTTCCACCGTGGGAACGCTCACGGAGATTTATGATTATCTCAGAGTTTTATACGCCAAAGTCGGAAAACCGTATTGCCCCAATTGCGGAACATTGATGCAGAAAAAAAGCAAAACGGAAATATTGGAAGAAATCGTGGCTTTGCCCAATCGGACGCAAGTGGCTATTTTGGCGCGCTTGAGTTCTTCCAAAAACGGAAATTATGGTTCCAAAGAATTTCTTCATCAAGCGAAACAACTGGGTTATGCTCGGGTGCGTTTCAACGGAAAAATAATGACTGCCACAGAAGCCACTATGGTTGCTGATGATGAAATCTCTTCTGAGGTGGATATTGTTATTGACCGGATTATTGTAGACAGCAAACATCCAGACAAGGAAAGAATTATTGATTCTTTGGAAACGGCTGTCAAAATCGGAGCCGGATCGGCAATTATTTTGATAGATAATGATATTGAAAAAGTTTTTAATCAGGATTTTTTGTGTTTGTCTTGTGGAACGAAAATCAAAGATATCAATCCTTCACATTTTTCTTTTAATAGCCCTGAAGGAGCCTGCCCGCAATGTTCGGGTCTCGGCGTGATTTTGAAAATAAATCCCGATCTGATTATTCCCAACAAAAATCTTTCTTTGGCGGAAGGCGCTATCAAGCCGTGGAACAAATCCGAAAGCAAATCCAACGGTCTCAATGGATATTCCAGTCTTTTTGCTACTTTGGCCAAAGAATATAAATTTTCCGTCAATACTCCGGTGAAAAAACTTTCACAAGAAAATCTCAAGGTTATTTTGTATGGCGACCAAGACAAAAAAATGTCGCAAAAAACCAAAGATATTGGAGGCATCGGAAAAGTATCTTTTCTTTTTGAAGGAGTGATTCCGATATTGGAAAAGAAATATCAGGAAACCAAATCGGACTATATGAGGACAGAAATTGAAAAGTATATGAATTCAGAGGTTTGTTTTCTCTGTGAAGGAAAAAGATTGAAAAAAGAATATCTTTCCGTGATGGTGGGTGAAAAATCCATTGATGATTTGGTGAAAATGGATATCACGCAATTGAAAAAGTTTTTTTCCGATTTCAACCAAAAAATTATCAATCGTGAAGAAAAAAGCATTGCCAATTCACTTTCCAAAAAAATGGTTGAAATGCTCACATCGCTTGAAAATGTCGGATTGGAATATTTGAATCTGGCGCGGAGCGCGCAAACAATTTCCGGCGGAGAAGCGCAAAGAATCCGTCTGGCAGTTCAACTCAATTCGCAGTTGATGGGCATTATTTATGTTTTGGATGAGCCGTCTATTGGACTGCATATGCGCGATACCGAAAAATTGATCAAAACTATGCGGCTCTTGAAAGATATGGGAAATTCCTTGATTATTGTTGAACACGACAAAGATATTATGAAAGCGGCTGATTGGATAGTGGATATGGGCCCGGAAGCGGGAGAAGAGGGAGGAGAAATTATTTTTGACGGAACATATTCAAATCTTTTGAAATCCGGAACCATGACCGCGCAATATCTTTCGGGAAAAAAGAAAATATCTCTCAAAAAAAACTTCCGCAAAGGCAATGGAAAAAGCATTGAAATCATCAAGGCTTCGGAAAATAATTTGAAAAATATTAATGTGGAAATTCCGTTGGGAAAATTTGTTTCAATTTGCGGAGTTTCCGGTTCCGGAAAATCAACTCTGGTCAATGATATTCTGGCGAAAGCGCTGAGCAAATATTTTTTTGGAGCCAAAGCGGAGCCTGGGAAGCATCAAAAAATAAAAGGACTGGAAAATATCGATAAAGTCATCAATATCAATCAGAATCCGATTGGAAAAACTCCGCGGTCCAATGCCGCAACGTATACGGAAGTTTTTTCCCACATTCGCGATATCTTTGCTAATCTGGAAGAATCAAAAAATCGCGGTTATTCCGCGAGCCAATTCAGTTTCAATATGAGAGGCGGACGCTGCGAAGTTTGCCAGGGAGAAGGTTCCAAAAAAATTGAGATGCATCTTTTGCCTGATATGTATACGAAATGCGAATCCTGTGAGGGCACAAGATATAATCGAAAAACTTTGGAGATTGAATATAAAGGATACAATATTGCCCAAATTTTGGATATGGATGTGAAATTCGCTTTGCACTTTTTCGCCAAATATCCGCTGATTGTGGAAAAATTGCGCACAATGGACGAGGTGGGATTGGGTTATTTGAAACTGGGGCAAAGCGCCACCAATCTTTCCGGGGGCGAAGCGCAAAGAATAAAATTATCCACCGAATTGGCGCGAAAATCTACCGGAAGAACTTTATATATTTTGGATGAACCAACTATCGGTCTTCACTTTGAAGATATCAGTCGCCTTCTGAAAGTTTTGGATGCGCTGGTGGAAAAAGGCAATACAGTGCTTGTGGTGGAACACAATATTGATGTCATCAAGAATGCTGATTGGGTAATAGAGCTTGGCCCTGATGGAGGCAACAAGGGTGGAGAAGTTATTTTCGAAGGTGTTCCTGACAAGTTGAATAAATGCAAAAAATCTTGGACGGCGAAATATTTATAAGTTATAAAGTTATCAAGTTATAAAGTTCCAAGATTTTCTATTAAAAAAGTATAAAAGCTAAGATAGCTATTACAGAAATAATAATGTCATTGGTGGCATTGCGAAGAGTCCATTGGCGTTCAGGGGAGTATTTGGGAAATTTGGAATAGCGATGAGCCCAGCCGTGGAATCTTTTGATTTTTCCCAGCCATTTCCAATGAAATGTCCAATAGAAAAGTGAAAGTGAATCGGGAAATATTGAAACAAAAACTCCCAATAGAATATTCTCTATTTTTATTCCTGAAAAATTATTGGAAAAAATAAAAAAACCGATTATTGAAAATCCAACCAGCAAATCTAGTCCAACTTTCCACCAAGTGTCCCGCACTTTCGCGGTGCGGTCGTCAAAATATTCTCCATGGCGAAAAGTGTCCAGAAAAAAATGGATAATCAAGGAAACTAAAATTATCCACCAAGGATTGGCAATATTTTTTCCGATAACGGCTCCGACGAGGGCGTGAGTAGTAAGAATCATGGCAATTTCTCTACGAATTACGAATCAATACGAATATACGAATTTATATTTTTATTTTAAATTAAATGGATAATCAATCTGGAAAATTATATATTGTTGCCACACCGATAGGGAATTTGGAAGACATAACTCTTCGCGCTCTTCGCATTCTGAAAGATGTGGACTTCGTGGCTTGTGAAGACACGCGAAAATCCAAAATCCTGCTCAATCATTATAGCATAAATACCCCACTGATTTCCTATCATCAACATTCCAAATTGCAAAAAATTGATTTGATTTTGAATAAATTGAAAGAAGGAAAAAATATTGCGCTGGTGACGGATGCCGGCACGCCGGGAATTTCCGACCCAGGCAACAAATTGATTGAAGAAATTTTAAAGGAAAATATTCAAGTGGTTCCAATTCCCGGACCATCAGCGCTGGGAGCAATGATTAGCATCGCGGGCATCAATATGCAGGAATTTTCTTTTCTGGGTTTTCCTCCGCACAAAAAGGGGAGAGAAACATTTTTTCGAGAAGTCGGTGAATCAAAATGTCCGGTGATTTTTTATGAATCCGTGCATCGCATCCAGAAAGCATTGGAACAAATCAAAAAAATTGCGCCGGAAAAGCGATTGATTGTGGGAAGGGAATTGACCAAACATTTTGAGACCGTTTATCGCGGAACCGCGGAGCAAATTTCCGCTGAACTAAAACCGGAAAATTTGAAAGGGGAGTTTGTGGTGATCGCATATTGATTTGATAAAATAGGAGAAGAGTTGTTTTGATAACTTAATTAAGGAGGAAGAAAGGTGAATCATGATACAAAGATTGGAGGATCTCGTCATTGTAGAAAGTGCGGAGGATACCATTCATTTGGACGCTGCATGGGGGGCGAAATTTCAGAAAAACAAAACATGCAGATGAGGATTGAAAATTTGCAGAAAATGATGGATGAAATACCTATGCAATCGTCTCAACGGGAAATAATTGACAGGGATATTCTATGTTTTAGCCTATATTTGGAAATACCCGAGAAAAAAATTTTTGCTCACGATATCTCTTTGGAAAAAATAAAGAGTCATTTTTCAGAAATGCCGATGTTTAAAGATTTGCCTAATGTTGTTCCGAAAGAAGTTATTTCCTTTGAATTGCCCAAAAGAAAAGAAGTGGCACAGCATGAGTTTGATAAAATACACTATTTTGCGAAAGAAATTTTATTGACGAAGAGGCAAGAGAAAGATCTGAAAGATCTGCTCGAAGAAATAGAAGAAATGCTCAAAAGCTGAGCAAAAAACAAACACGGACTGGTGAAATTCATCGGTCCGTTTTTTTGTTCAAAAATTAAAATTTTTTGTATATAAAATATCATAACTATTTTTTTATCTTCCACTTTCTTTGTCAGCAAAGAAAGTGGAAAGAAACCCGCCCGCCGTCGAGGCAGGGAAACTGCCCGCAAAGTGAATTAAACGGAAAATTTCACTCTCTCGCTAAAATTTCAGTCTCCGCTAACGCTGCAAATTCAAAATTTCTTAACGCTCACTCGCTCAATTTTTATCTCCGTTTAATTCCCAAATGCGGGAAAATTTATCTATGCTTATACTTGTTGATTATTCGTGAGTTTGGATTATAATGGATATATGAAAAATGAAGTGCAAAAAATCGTTTTGGAAGCCATCAAGGAGCTTCAAAAAAGCCAAAAATTGGCTGATTTTGAATTGCCGGAAATTGGAGTGGAATACGCGAAAAATGAAAAATATGGAGACTATGCGACCAATGTGGCGATGGTGCTGGCCAAATTGTCCGGGAAAAGCCCGATGGAAATAGCAGATAATCTCAAGTCTCAAATCCCTGCCTCGCCGGCTCGCCTCGCTGCGAAGCGGGCAGGCGGGTCAAATCTCAAATCAGATTTCTTCGAAAAAATAGAAGTCGCTGCTCCCGGATACGTCAATTTTTATTTATCCAAAAAATATCTGCAAAATAAAATTTCCGAAATAAATAATGAAAAAGAAAATTTTGGAAATTCAGAAATCGGAAAAGGAAAAAAAATAAACAATGAATTTATTTCTGCCAATCCGACTGGGCCGCTTCATTTGGGAAATGGACGAGGGGGATTTTGCGGAGATTCTTTGGGAAAAGTTTTGCGCAAAAATGGATTCGAAGTAGTGAATGAATTTTATGTGAATGATTTTGGAGAACAAGTGGTAAAATTGGGGCACAGCGTTTTGAAAGATGATGAAGCGGTTTATGCCGGGGAATATATAGAAGAGTTGAACAAAAAATTGGGCAGTGGAACCGATGTGAAAGAAACCGGGATGAAAGCGGCGGATATTATTTTGAATGATATTATCAAAAAAACCATAACAGAAAAAATGCAGATTGGTTTTGATTCATGGATTTCGGAAAAAACATTGCACGATGAAAAATATGTGGAAATGGCTATTGAAATTTTGAAAAAGAAAAAACTGACCGAAGAAAAAGAAGGGGCTCTGTGGCTGAAAACGACGAAGTTTGGCGATGATAAAGATCGAGTTTTGATAAAGTCCAACGGACAAAAAGCTTACCTAGCGTCCGATTGTGGGTATTTATTGAATAAAATTGAAAGAAAATTTGATAGGATGATTGAGATTTGGGGAGCTGATCATCATGGCTATATAAGCCGTTTTCAAGCGGCGGCCAAGGCGCTAGGATTTTCCGGAGAATTGAAATTTATTATTGTGCAGTTGGTCAGATTAATGAAAGATGGGAAAGAAGCTAGAATGAGCAAACGCGCCGGCAATGTGGTTTCCATTGATGAGTTGATTGAAAAAGTGGGCCATGATGTCACTCTATTTTTCTTTTTGATGTATTCAGCTGATGCGCACATGAATTTTGATTTGGGCTTGGCGGAAGAAAAATCACAGAAAAATCCGGTTTATTATGTGCAATATGCGCATGCTCGGATTTGTAGTATCTTAAGGAAATCTCAAATCTCAAATCTCAAATCTCAAAAAGAATTAGATTTATCTTTACTTTCGCAAGAGAAAGAATTAAGTTTGATAAAAGAGTTGAATAAATTTCCGGAATTGGTGGAAGAAATTTCCAAAAGCTATGAAGTTCACAAGTTGCCGTATTATGCCATCAAATTAGCCGACAAATTTCATTCGTTCTATGCCGATTGCCGGGTGATTGATGAAGAAAATCCGGAACTGACACAGGCTAGACTTTGCTTGGTTAATGCTGTTAGAATAGTATTAGCGGAAACATTGAGGCTGATTGGAGTAAACGCGCCGGAAAAAATGTAGCATGCGAAAAGCGCTCTACGAAAGCGCCCATTCGAATAAATAATTTATAATTTCGTAGATTCGCATTTTCAGCCTAAGGCTGATCCGCCTTTGGCGGAAATTCATAAGTAGATTAGAATCGGTAAATATATGAGAATAGGAATTGATGCAAGGACAATTTTGAATCCTGAAAAAAGCGAGGCGATTGGGGTGGGTCATTACACCTACCAACTGATTCGCCATCTTTTGAAGTTGGACAAAGAGAATGAATATGTCCTGTTTTTTGACTTTCGCGCGCGGGAAAAAGATATCAAGAAATTCGCGCAACCGAATGTGAAAATTAAATTTTATCCTTTTTCCGACTACAAGAAATATCTGCCCGGAGCATATTCTGAAATTTTGGGAACAGCGACTCTTCAAAAAGAAAAATTGGATATTTTGCATTCCACTTCGCCACTCAGCCGGATTCCAACAGGATATAGAGGAAAAACTATTGTCACCTTCTATGATATGGGAATGTATAAATCTCCCGAAAGTTTTTCGGCAATCAGAATGGCTAAAAATAAAGCCATATATAAATTGATGGCTAGTAAGGCGGATAAAGTTATTGCAGTTTCCAACTCCATCAAAGAAGATTTGAAAAAAATATTGTCGGTGGCAGAAAATAAAATATCGGTTATCTACTCAGGACTGGACAAGAGATTTTTTGATGCTCAAGAGGGAAATAATCAAAAAGTCTTGGAAAAATTTGGCATTCAAAAAAAATATATTTTATTTTTGGGAACACTTGAGCCTATCAAAAATATTGCCGGACTATTGAAATCATTCGCGCTGTTCAAAGAAAAATATTGCAAAACCAATAAAAATTTTGATTATCAATTGGTAATTGCAGGCAAGCGCGGATGGTTGTCACAATCATACCCGCAAATGGCGAAGGATTTGGGAATTGCCAAGGATATTGTTTTTACGGGATATATTATTGGCGATGAATTGGTGCCACTTTTCAAACAAGCTGATTTCTTTGTGATGCCGTCGCTCTATGAAGGATTTGGCACGACAATTTTGGAAGCTTTTGCAGTTGGAACGCCGGCGATTATTTCCAATGTTGCTTCTGTTCCGGAAATTGTCGGGGACGCGGCAATTTTAGTCAATCCAATGGATACAGAAGGAATTGCGAAATCAATGATGGACTTGGCTGGTAATGTTGAATTGAAAAAAGCATTGCGAGAAAAAGGATTGGTCAGAGCCAGAAATTTTGATTGGGAAAAATGCGCGCGCGAAACACTTGAAATTTATAAGAGTTTGAAGTAAGATAAAATAAAGACTACGGCGGAACCATCATTCTGTCGCCCCCGTAAAATTTTATCACGGGGCAAGTCGCAAGAAGAAAGTCGTCCTACGCTAAAGCTACGGAACGATAAATAGAACTTGTCGGGTAAGCCCGTAATAGCTAATTAAGGGTAGAATGTATAATGTATAATGTATAGTGTATTTTTTTAATACAAAATACATAATACATAATACATGATACTAAATTAAGGTGGTACCACGGCAAGCGTCGTCCTTATAGGAGGCGTTTTTATTTTGAAAAAATATGAATTTGGATAAATTTGAGTGGATATTTTTTGATATAGGCGGAGTGCTTTTTGATGATTCAATTACTGAGAATCTTCGAAGAAAAACTGATTTGCTGGTCTTAAAGGAATTTATCCCAAAAATTTCTGAGGAAGAGGTAAATAATAATTGGAAAATAGCTAGCGGAATCAATGGTAATATCGATGAAAATTTAATGAGAATATTTTTGAAGGATGATTCTGCATGTCAAAATGCAATTTTAAAATTACAAGAAAGGAAAAAAACATGGCCATTTTATGAAGAGAGAAGTATTTTTCGGCCTGAATCCGTGGATATTTTGAAAAAATTATCAAAAAAACATAAATTAGGCGTCATTGCCAATCAGCCCGGACAGGTGAAAGAAATTCTTAGCAAGAATGGCATCAGTGAATATTTTAATTTTTTAGGAATATCGGACGAGTATAATTTGCACAAACCGGACCTGCTTTTTTTCGAAAAAGTTTTAAAGGATAGTGGAGCTGATCCTTTGAAGTCAGTGATGATTGATGATAATATAGAAAGAGGATTGTTGCCGGCAAAAAAACTTGGATTTACGACAATATGGTTTGATAATAATATTCCAAATAATTCGGATGATAAAATAATAGATTACAAAATTAATTTGCTCAAAGAATTGATATAAAAAATTACAAATGACATAGACTACAATACTACCAAGTATTGAAGTATGTTGCATATTGTTATAGAATAATAATATTGAAAGAACTAATTTATATTAAAAATATGGCAAAATTTGAATCAAAATTGTCAAAAAGTGAAGTAGGGAAATTATTTTATAAACTCTGCCTGGCTATTTCTGAAATAAAAAAACCGGAAGAGGCAGCTAGTTTGTTGGGCGATTTATTGTCACTTCAGGAAGCGGAGATGATAGCTAAACGACTAAAAATTGCTGAATTGTTGTTAGATGGAGATTCATACAACGATATAAAAGAAAAAATAAAAGTTAGCTATGGAACGATTGCTCGCGTTCAGGAATGGCTGAAAATTTCCGGAGAAGGGTATCGTCAGGCAGTAAAAAGAACAAAAAATAAAAATATTGAAATTAAAAATGAATGTCCCACAATTGATTTAAATGTAATTAAAAAGCGCTATCCAATGTATTATTGGCCGGAAATTGTTTTGGAGAATATTATTAAAACTGCCAGTAAACGGCAAAAAAACAAACTTAAATCAATTATTGAGAGTATGAAAAAAATGAAAGAAAAAACCGATTTATATAAAAAATTAAACAAAATCATTAAATAATCATAAACGACACAGATTACAATACTACCAAGTATTGGAGTGTTTTGCAGATTGGTATAAAAAAATATATGAATAAAGGTAATTTTAGGGAGGTTGATCCAAAACAAAGCTTGCCGAAGATGGAAGAAGAAATTCTGAAATTTTGGCAGGAGGAAAAAATATTTGAAAAATCTTTGGATATTCGAAAAGACGCGGAGCGTTATAGTTTTTATGACGGTCCGCCTTTTGCGACAGGCACACCACACTATGGCCATATCGTGGCTAGTATTATGAAGGATGTTGTTCCGAGATTTTGGACGATGAAAGGGAAATATGTGGAAAGAAAGTGGGGTTGGGATTGTCATGGATTGCCGATTGAAAATATTGTGGAAAAAGAGTTGGGATTTAAAAGTAAAAAGGATATTGAAAAATTGGGCATTGAAAAATTCAATGAAATTTGCCGTAGCAAGGTTTTGAGTTATGTCGCGGAATGGAGAAAAGTTATCGGACGGCTCGGAAGATGGGCGGATATGGACAATGCCTATAAAACGATGGATCTGTCATATATGGAATCGGTGTGGTGGGTTTTCAAAGAACTTTGGGATAAAGGTTTAATCTATGAAGGTTATCGTTCCATGCACATTTGCCCTCGCTGTGAAACCACATTGTCTCAGCAAGAAGTAGCGGAAGGATATAAAACGATTAAAGATTTGTCGGCTGTGGCTAAATTTGAGTTAATCTCTACGAACTACGAATCTGATACAAAATTACGAACTACGAATAATGAAAAAATTTATATTTTAGCATGGACAACGACTCCATGGACTTTAATTGGAAATGTGGCATTGGCAATCGGAAAAGATATTGATTATGTTCGCGTTAAAACTGAAAAAGAAATTTATATTTTGGCGAAAAGCAAATTGGCTGATGTGATGAAAGAAAATAAATATGAAATTTTGGAAGAATTCAAAGGCGAAAAATTAATCGGAAAAAAATACAAACCGCTTTTTGATTATTATTATGCAGACGAAAATTTAAAAGACAAAGAAAATGGCTGGCAGATTTATCCTGCAGATTTTGTGACCACAGAAGAGGGGACGGGCGTGGTGCATATCGCGCCTGCGTTTGGAGAAGATGATATGGAATTGGGGAAGAAATTTAATTTGCCATTCATCCAACATTTGGGAATGGACGGAATCATCAAATCGGAAGCCAAAGATTTTGCGGGTCTCAGCGTGAAACCGATTGAAGACAACCAAAAAACGGATGTGGAAATTATCAAATATCTAGCCAAAAATAATCTGCTTTTTTCCAAAGAGAAATTTGAACATTCTTATCCACATTGTTGGCGCTGTGATACTCCGCTTATCAATTACGCGACCTCATCGTGGTTTGTGAAAGTGACAGGCATCAAAGAAAAAGCCCTTGAATTAGCCAAAAATATCAATTGGACGCCGAAACATATTAAAGATGGAAGATTTGGAAATTGGATGGAAGGCGCGCGTGATTGGTCAATTTCTCGCCAACGATTTTGGGCTTCCGTTATGCCGATTTGGAAGTGTGAAAAATGCGCGGAACTTAAAGTAGTCGGTTCGGTGGATGAAATCAGGGAACAATTCGGCAATCCAAATAAATTATTTATAATCCGCCACGGGGAAGCGGAAAACAATGTTCAAAATATTATCAGCTCGTATCCGGAAAAAAATAGTTATTCACTTACCCAAAAAGGAAAAGAAGATATAGAAAAAATTTCCGAAGAATTGAAGAGTGAAAAAATGGATATCATCTTGTGTTCTCCTTTACAAAGGACCAAGGAAACCGCTCAAATAATTTCAGAAAAAATAGGTGCTGAAATAATTTTTGATGAGCAATTGCGGGAAACAGATTTTGGAAAATATAACGGAGCTCAGCATAAAGATGCTCGCATCGCTGAGGAATTATATAAGAAGGATGGCAATGAGGAGGGTGTTGAAAGCAACATTCAATTGAAAAAAAGAATAGAAAAATTTATTACAGAAACCAATAAAAAATATCAGGGAAAAAATATTGTTATTGTGTCTCACGGAGCTCCCATAAGAATGATTGAAGGAGTATGTTCAGAAGTTGAATTGAAAGAAATTGAAGAAAAAAAATATCCCAAGACAGGAAAAAAAGTGGTTGTTTATTCAAAAAACATAGATTTGCACAAACATATTGTTGATAAAATAACTTTTCCTTGTGAAAAATGCGACGGCGTGATGAAACGCGTGCCGGATGTTTTGGATACTTGGTTTGATTCCGGTTCCATGCCGTATGCTCAGATACATTATCCGTTTGACCCCAGTAGTATATCCTCGCAATGCTCGGATAACTATGGGGCAAGAAATAAAGAAAAAATTAGCGAATCGTGTTTGCCAAAGGGATTCCCGGCGGAATTTATCGCGGAAGGAATAGATCAAACGAGAGCTTGGTTTTATTACATTCATGTTTTATCTTCGGCTATAATGGAAAAAAATGCTTTTCAGAATGTTGTGGTAAACGGAATGGTTCTGGCGGAGGATGGAAAGAAAATGGCTAAGCGACTCAAAAACTATCCTGATCCCGCGAGCGTTTTGGAAAAATATGGAGCGGATGCTTTGCGATATTATCTTTTGTCTTCGCCTGTAATGGCAGCGGAAGATTTGAATTTCAAAGAATCGGATGTGGCGGACGCTGTGAGGGGAATGTTGCGTATGCTTTGGAATTCATATTCATTTTTTGTTCTTTACGCAAATGTAGACGGCTGGAAGCCGCAAGAAACAAGAAACAAGAAACAAGAAACAAATAATTTATTAGACAAATGGATTGTTTCTGAATTGAATATGCTGATGAGAGATGTAAACACCGCTATGGAAAATTATGAATTGAATCGCGCGGTCAGATGTTTTCCAAAATTTATCGATAATCTTTCCAATTGGTATATCAGAAGATCCAGAAAAAGATTTTGGAAAAGTGAAAATGATGAAGACAAAAATAATGCTTATCAAACTTTGCATTATGTTTTGGTGGAACTGGCAAAAACTATGGCGCCTTTTATGCCTTTTATTGCTGAAGAAATTTTCAAAAATCTGACCGGAAAAGAGTCGGTGCATTTGGAAAATTTTCCGGTGGCGGATGAAAAATTGATTGATGAAAAGTTAAATGAAGAAATGCAAATCACTCGGGAAATTATTACCGAAGCGTTGCAATTGCGCGCTAAAGCAGGAATAAAAGTGCGTCAACCGCTGCCTGAGTTACGAGTTACGAGTTACGAGTTACGAAATGAATTTATTGATATTATTAAAGATGAAGTGAATGTTAAAGATGTTGTGATCGAAAAAGATTCTGAAAGAAAAATTAAATTGAATACTGAAATTACTCCCGAATTGAAATTGGAAGGACAGGCTCGGGAAATCGTGCGCTTCATCCAAGAGATGAGGAAAGAAGCGGGCTATGTTGTTGACAACCGCATTAGCGTGGGATATGTTGGAGGCGAGGGAGTATTTGAAAAATTCGGGAATTTGATTGCCAAAGAAGTTTTGGCAAATGAAATTCGGGAAAATATGACAAGCTTTGATTTGGAAAAAGAATTCACAATTGACGGAGAAAAAATCAAAGTGCAAATAAAAAAATAGGGGGGATGGTTCTTTGCCAATTTTTTGCCAAAAGGGGGCGTTATGGTGAGAACAGAGTTGATTATTATTGTAGGTTTTTTTATTTTCTTGATCGTGGTTTGCAGTGTGATTGAGAAGAGATATCGCAGAGAAGGAATATGGGAAAAGCCGAAAATGGCAACGATGTTATTTTTTCCTACAGGATCTTTTGTCTTGGGATACATATTTTATTGCAGTTATTCATTCGGGGTCAATTTAAGCACTTCTATCGTGAGATTATTATGCGGTTCCCTGTTATGCTTAACCACAATTATTCTGATGGTGCATATTGAATTCAAATTCGCCGAACGTAACCGAGGCAAATTAATAACATCAAGATGTTAACAAAATTGTTCATCAATAGGTCTGTTTCATTTTTTGAAACAGACCTTTTTCTATTTTTGATTTGGCGTATAATTCAAGCTATGGAATATAGATACACAGGCATAATACTGAGCAAAAAGGATGTGGCGGAAGCCGACCGTCTTTATGTGATTTATACTTTGGAAGCGGGAAAAATCAGAGCTCTGGCGAAAAGTGTCAGAAAACCTCAATCTAAAATGGCCGGTTTTTTGGAAAATTTTTCTTTAGTTAATGTCATCATAGCCAAAAGCCAAGGAACCGGAAAAATCGCCAGCGTCATCACGGAAAATAATTTTTCCAACCTAAAAAGCAATTTGGAAGCTTTGAGCGCTGTGTTTGAAATCAGTGGTATTTTCAATAAATTAATTTCTTGGGAAAATCCCGATAAAGAAATTTTCCATCTTTTTTTGGAATATTTGGAAAGTGTGGATTTGGCAGCTGCAGAAAAGAATGGAGAAAAGTTTGATATTTTCAATTTCGGGTTTATTTTCAAGTCCTTGGATATTTTGGGATATAAAATGGAAGCGAACGTCTGCGTTGCTTGCGGGAATAAAATTTTCAAAGGAGTTAACAAATTCAGCGCCGAAAGCGGAGGAATAGTTTGCCCGAATTGCTCATCCGTCCCGGGCAACAAAATAGGTATTAGCGATAACTCAATAAAATTAATTCGGATCTTTTTTTCCAATTCAATCAAATCTTTGATAAAAATTAAAATAAACGAAGAAGACAAAAAAAATCTTCGAAGAATCGTCTTGAATTTTTTGGATTGGACAACAAGATAGCCTTATTTATTGTTAAATTAGAGGAAAAATGTTAAAATAGCCATAAGTAATTCTTAAAACAAAAAACAAAATGTCTTTGGATGACCTAAATAGGCGGCTATATGAAAAAAATCCAGATATGAGCGATCGGAAGCATGAAGCGAGCCAATATGATCCAACTCAAAATCTTGCGGGAAAAACGCAAGAGTTTCAGCAAGAAAAAAAATGGGAGCCGACTTTCAATGGGGAAGATTCTTTCAGAAAAAAAGCCATAAAAATAGGCGCTTTGGTTGTTTTTGGTTTGATTATTATTACCGGATTAATAGTTGGAATAATCAAATATAAACAATCCGCTTTCAATGAAAGCAAGGTAATTGTTTCAGTTAAAGGAGCTGACAGCGTTGACAGCACCGATTTAATTTCCTATAAGATTGCTTATAATAATGATAATCGAGTGGACCTGAACAATGCCGAAATCCTTCTTGGTTATTCGGAAAACTTTCAGCTTGAAGAAAATCCAAATTTGAAAATTGAAAATCAAACCAATAGTAAAATTATTCTTGGCACGATTAAAGCTCATTCGGGAGGAGAAGTGGAAATTCATGGAAAATTTTATGGACCAAAAGATTATATCGTTTATTTGAACGCGACTCTCAATTATATCCCGTCAAATTTCAACAGCACTTTTCAATCAACCAATAAGCTTGGGGTGAATGTGAGAACTTCGCCGATTGCTCTTGAAGTGGCGGCTCCGCTTGAAGCGGCTAATGGGAATAGTCTTGAATATGTGATTAATTATCAGAATAACAGCAGCCGCAGTTTTAATAATGTCAGTCTGAAAAATGAATATCCCGAAAAATTTGATTTTATTTCTGCTAATCCGAAAGCGACTGATGGAAATAATGTTTGGTATGTCGGAACAATCAGTCCGAATCAAACAGGAAAAATAACCATACTTGGAAATATTAATGGACTGAAGGATGAAGAAAAAACATTGAAAGCTTCTCTGGGATTTCCAGGAAGTGATGGACAATTCATTGCATATAGCCAGAAAGAAGCTCACACCAAGATTACCAGTTCTCCTCTCTTTATCTCTCAAACCGTCAATGGGCAAAATAATACTAATGTTAATGCCGGACAATTTTTGAGCTACAAAATTATTTATGCCAACAATGGGGAAGTGGGGCTTCGAAATGCTATCATTACAATGGAAATCAACAGCCCAGTTTTGGATTTTTCCAAACTTAAACTGAAAAGTGGCGCTTATGATGCGGAGAAAAAAACAATTACTTGGAGAGCTTCAGATGTTCCTGAGTTGGCCGTTCTCAATCCGGGGCAAAGAGGAGAAATTGATTTTGAAATTCCGGTTTATGAAATAATTCCTGTCAACAATGAGAGTGAGAAAAATTTCACTCTTGTTTCCACGGCCAAGATAGACAGTCCGGATGTTCCCACGCCACTCGGATCCAACAAAATAATTTCCAGCAATAAGATAGAATTGAAATTGAATTCCAAAATTATTTTGGAAAGAGAAGTTTTCTATAATGATAAGGATATTGCCAATACCGGTCCGATTCCTCCGATAGTTGGCCAAGCAACGACTTATACTGTTCGCTGGAAAGTGGCCAATGTGTCAAATGATGTGAGCGATATTGCGGTTGTTTCTTCTATGCCATCAGGGGTCAGGTGGACAAACAAATTTTATCCCGACAATGAGCAGCTAACCTTCAATGAAAGAAGCAATCAGATTGTCTGGAATATCGGGAAGATAAAAAATTCCGTGGGAGTGCTCAGCCCAAAAAAAGAAGTGGCTTTTCAAGTTAGTGTTTTGCCTCAAACGAATCAAGTCGGCCAAGCCTTAGTTCTTTTGAATCCTGCGGTTTTGACCGGCAAAGATTTGTTTACCAATCAGGATATTCAAGTGGAAGTGAAAGAATTGGAAAACAAAATTCCGGACGGTTATTACAAGGTAAGAAATTAAAAATATTTATGTTCAGTCTGATTTCACAGGAAAAGAAATCGCGCGTCGGAAAAATACAAACAAAAAGCGGGGAAATCAACACCCCGTTTTTCATGCCGATTGCCACCAAAGGAGCGGTGAAAAATTTGACGCCGGAGGAACTCCGAGAAATCGGAGCTGAAATTGTTTTGGGAAACACTTATCATCTTTGGCTGAGGCCGGGAGACAAGCTGATAAAAAAATCCGGAGATTTGCACCAATTTATGAATTGGCCGGGCCCGATTCTGACTGATTCGGGCGGGTTTCAAGTCTTTTCTTTGGGTGAAAGAGCCAAAAAAAATTTTGGAAAGAGCGGCGTAGTGTTGAGTGAAAAAGGCGTAGAATTTTCCGATCCAATCAATGGAAAAAAATATTTTATGTCTCCGGAAAAGTCAATTGAGATTCAGCTCAATTTGGGCAGTGATATTATTATGGTTCTGGATGAATGCCCTCCTTTTCCTTGTACTTATGAGGATGCGAAAAAATCTATGGAGTTGACAACGAGGTGGGCGGAAAGATGTAAAAAATATTTTGAAAAAAATCTAAAATCCAAAATCCAAAATCCAAATTACAAACAAAATCCAAAATCCAAAATCCAAAAATTTTTTAATCGTCCTTTGCTTTTTGCTATTGTTCAGGGAAGCGTATACAAAGATTTACGGGAAGAATCTGCCAAGCAATTGGTAGCGATGGGGTTCGACGGATATGCCATCGGAGGAGTGGCAGTGGGCGAACCGCGGGAAAAAATGAAAGAAATTTTGCAGTGGGTTTTGCCGTTGTTGCCTGAAGACAAGCCGAGATATTTGATGGGATTGGGCCGGCCGGAAGAAATTGTGGAAGCGGTGGCGTCCGGAGTAGATATGTTTGATTGTGTTATTCCGACGCGTGAAGGAAGACATGGTCGCCTTTTCATACGAAAAGGCAAATCTCAAATCTCAAATCTTAAATCTCAAAAAAATGGAAAAAATTTTTATGAAACGATCAATATCAATAACGAAAAGTATAAAGAAGATTTTTCTCCAATAGACAAAAATTGCGATTGCTATGCTTGCCGGAATTATTCGCGCGCGTATATCCGCCATCTTTTCGCGGTCGAAGAATCTCTGGCTCTGCGTTTGGTGTCCGTGCATAATCTGAAATTTTATCTGGATCTGATGAAAAAATTGCGATAAATTAAAATTGTGGTATAATTTAGACGTTAAATTAAAATAAAAAGTAAAAATATGGAAACAGATTTTTTTCTTAATAGGGAAACACTAACAGTTTTTTTTACGCTGATAATTCTAGTTGTTGTTTTTTATTTTTTATGGAAACTTTTCAAAAAAAGTATCGGTAGCGGTGGCGGAATGTTTTCTGAAACTCCGATTTTGAGCAGTTTTTCCCGAGATCTGACTGAAATGGCAAAAAATAACAGCATTGATCCTGTGGTGGGTAGAGAAAAAGAAATTGAGCATCTTATCACGGTTCTTAGCAAAAGGACAAAAAACAACGCGGTGCTTATCGGAGAGGCTGGGGTGGGAAAAACAACTATCGTGGAAGGATTGGCGCAAAAAATTATTTCCAAAAATATTCCTATTGAACTTCGCGGGAAAAGGGTTTTGGCATTGGATCTGAATGCTTTGCTTTCCGGAACGAAGTATCGGGGAGAATTTGAAGGACGAGTGAAAAAAATTACCGAAGAAATCACCAACACCAAAAGAAACATCATTCTTTTCATTGATGAAATCCACAATTTAATCGAATCGGAAGGGTCCAGTGGATCGGTTTCGGTTGGAGATATCTTCAAGCCGGCGATGGCCAGAGGGGACTTGCAGATTATTGGAGCGACCACCAAGGCTGAATACGATGAATATTTTCACAAGGATATGGCTTTTAAAAGGCGCTTGCAGCCGATATTTGTAGATGAACCTGATAAAGCGGAAACTTTGAATATCCTCAAAGGCATTCGTGGTAAATATGAAACTTATCATAAAGTGAAAATATCCGATGAAGTCCTTCAGGCTTGCATAGATCAATCAGAAAGAATGTTGCCTGACCGATCTTTTCCTGATAAAGCCATTGATTTGATGGATGAATCCGCCAGTAAGACCAGAATGAAATGCATCGTAGATGAAAAAATTGATTGCCAATTGATTCCGGAAGTGAAAATTGAAGATGTTCACAACATTGCCGAGGAATACAAAGAAGTTAAAAGCTGATTTTTCCGCTGTGCATAACTGAAACTTGCGTAATTGGCGGAATAAATTTATAATAACAGCATAGTTAAGCAATTTTTTTAATAATAAAAAATTAATTTTTAAAAATGTTTTCCGAAATTAATTAATTTGTTTCGGCTTGCATTTGCAGAACAAAAAAATGGCAACAAAGTCAGCAATAAAAACTCAGCTTATGACCAAAGTGGCCGTGGCTATCGCCGTCGTTTCAGTGGCGGGGATTGTGGCCGCCGGTTTGGGCTTTAAAATTGGAAAAACGCAAGCAACATTAAAACTGAAAAGTCCGGCTGCAAGTAGTGTTGTTTATGCTTCCGAAAAACTTGATATCAAATGGGACACTAATGTTGAAGGGAATAAAGGCCTCGTGGATATTTATATTACTAAAGCCGGAGACCGCTTGCTCCCGGAAAATACAATTTGGTCTTCATTGGGACTTGATGCCAGCAAAAAATCCAAATCTACTCCCAAAATTATGGGGGAGATTTTAAATAATTCGGTTGTTATGGGCAGTAGTCAAGCATATACTGTTTGGGTACAGCTTAGAAAAGTTGGAGCTGAAGCGCAAACTGCTAATATTTTAGAAGAAGATCAAGATTTTACCGTGTCATATGGTAACATTATTTCTCTTGCTTCAACTGCCAAAGATGGCGCAGAGAAGTATTGGAAAGAAAAAGTCGCCTATACTGTAAAATATAATTTTCCTACTACAGGAGTGATGAAAATTTATTTGAAAAAAACCGGAGATGAGACCACTCAATATCCAAAGAGCAATAGTGTGTACGATGAAATAACGAAAGTTGGAGAAAATTCTTTTTCAGGGGAAATTGATCTAAGTAATTCAACCACGATTCCCACGGGAGAATATACTCTCGCGGCTCTCTGGGCAAGCAATGTCGATTGCATAAAAAGTACCAAATGTGTAACAAGGCAAACTGTTTATGGAACAAAAATTAATGTTAGCGCTCCTATTACAGTGACAAGTGCAACCGGTGGAGTTGTTAAGTGTAAGAGTATGGCAGGAGAAAAAGGAGTAGTAAAACCAAGTGCCGTTGCGTTGGCGAAATTTTCAGTGAAGAATGAAAATAATGTGGAATACTGGTTTAATAAATTAACAGTTGATATTACGGCTGCAAATGGTACTAGCTTAAGTGTAACGGATATTTATTTGGCCGATGAAAATGGCAAAAAAATTGTTGATGCTGATCCGAATCTTTTATCAATAGAGAATGGAACACAAACATTGACATTTTCCTTGTCAGACCAGAAAATTGCCAAAAATACTGCCGAAAAATTGCAAATAATGGGAAAAGTTTCTAGTTTTTATGGAATTGCTAATTCGGTAACTGTTAAAATTAAGGAATTTCTTGCGGGAAAAAATAATGGCAATAAACCTGCTGTTTTGTCTCCTGATCCAGTAATAATTACACCTACAGTTGATACAGCTGGCGCTGATAGCATTACCGCTAAACATAATTGCAATTAAAATTATTTTCGTAATCTTCAAAATAAAAAAGACCGATTTTTTCAAGTCGGTCTTTTTGATTTTTTTGAGGGGTTTGACCCCGTTAAAATTTCAATACTAACTTGTGATTTTAAATTGCGCTAGAGCGAAGCGGCTTCGCCTTTGATTGGGATTGTTTAGTAAGATTAGATTCAAAATTCTAACGGGGTTTGACAAACGCCAAAAAAAGGAGTATAATGGAAGATAGTTAAATAAAGGTATATAGGCAGGGTGTTTCCCCGCCTGCAACGCTAGGCCCGCTCGCATCGTTACGCGAAGCGTTTCGGGCGAACGTAGCATTGCGGGCAGGCAAGGGGGCACTCTTTTTTTATTTAAGCGATGCGAAACTGCGAATGCATGCGAATCTACGAATTTTAGTAACTATGGAATGTGAGGGATTAAACATTTTTAGGAATTTCAGAACATATTCTGGAGCTAAAAAAGTGCTGGATTCCAAATAGAAAAAAGCACTTTAAAAATTTACCCCGTGAAATTCCGCTTTTAGCGGACCTCATGTAAATGAGGTATTTCACTGGGGAAAAATAAATATAAAAAAGGTTTACCCCGCACTAATTTTGCCCATGTAAATGGGGTTTATGGAAAATAAATCGCAGGCTATGAAAATGCTGGCGGCGCTTGGCCCGAATAGGGCCGGGCTATTCGCCCGCAGCGCCGCCTAAAAACACTGGCAAAATTAGTGCTGGGGCAAGAAAAATCAAAGGCAAGATTCCTTGTCTTTCTCTAATTAAAAAAAGAATTAGAAAACATATAAAAAAAGGAAGCAAACTAAAAAAGATAGTGTTTCCTTTTTTTGTTTTCCGAAGTTATTGCACAATTTTTTAGAACTTCCGCATTTGCCTCTGCCAATCCGCTGCTCGGCGCTGATGATCGGACAATTCCTGAATCGCGCCTGCGAAAAGCAATTGCCATAGTCAAACGCGCAAGTTCTAAATTTGAAAATTTACACCGGAAACATATACTTGCCTTGATAAAAAATCCCTGATAAAATATACTAACCTTATGGATACTTTCGAAATTCAAGGCGGGAAAAAATTGAGGGGAGAAATTGAGGTGAGGGGGTCAAAAAATGCCGCCACGCCTATTTTGGCTGCCACGGTTTTAACCCAGGAAAAATGTGTGATTTCCAACATTCCTTTGATTGAGGATGTTTTCCGTATGATTGAACTTTTGGAAAGTATCGGCGCGGAAGTGAAATGGCTTGGAAAAAATAAAATAAGCGTGGAGGCGAAAAATATTATTCCCGAAAAAATGGATTTGGAAACAGTCAAAAAATTGCGCTCATCAATTTTATTTTTGGGACCGCTCTCTGCTCGATTTCACAAGTTTCATATTTATCATCCCGGAGGATGCGTGATTGGGGAGAGACCGGTGGGCACTCATTTTGATGCGCTTCGGAAAATGGGAATAAAAATAACTCAAGACGGGAAATTTTATTTTATTGACGCGCGCCAAAGAAAACCAGCCAAAGTGGTTCTTCGAGAATTTTCTGTGACAGCCACGGAAAATGCTATGATGTTGGCGGCCGGATTGCCTGGAAAAACAATTATCAAAATTGCGGCGGCTGAGCCACACGTGGAAGATTTGGGAAATTTTTTGATTTCTATGGGAGCGAAAATAAAAGGATTGGGAACGCATACTTTGGAAATCACCGGAGCAAAAAAATTGCGCGGAGCCAAGCATTCAATTATTCCCGATGCCAACGAAGCGGCCACTTTTCTCATTATGGGTGTTGCGACCGAAAGTCGGATTAAAGTGAAAAATGCTATCGAAAAAAATCTTGATATAGTGTTGGAGAAATTGCAGGAATTCGGAGCGCAATTCAAAATTGGAAAAAATTATATAGAAGTTATTCCGGCCAAAAAATTAAAAGCCGTCTGCAAGGTTGATACGCGGACATATCCCGGAATTCCATCCGACATTCAAGCGCCTCTGGGAGTTTTGGCAACACAAGCTAAAGGAAAAACATTAATTTTTGATACAATTTTTGAAGGCAGGTTTAACTATATAAAAGAACTGCACAAAATGGGAGCCAAAGCTGAAATATTGGATTCTCATAGAGCCATTATTGAAGGCCCAACCAAGCTCACAGGAAAAGTGATTAATAGTTTTGATCTGCGTGCGGGCGCGTCTCTCATTATTGCGGCGTTATTGGCAAAAGGAAAAACGACTATTACCGGAGCCTATCAGGTTGATCGGGGATATGAAAAAATTGAAGAACGATTGAAAAAACTCGGCGCAGATATTAAACGAGTCTAAAGTTATCAAGTTATAAAGTTATAAAGCTGAAAGTATGGAAGATAAATTTAAAAAGATTGAAAAAATAGTAGAAAAAGAACTTTCTTGTTCGGCTCATAATATGGAGCATGTGCTTCGTGTTTATGCGACAGCATTGAGAATAGCTAAGAAAGAAAAAAATGTTGATTATGAAATTTTAAAATCTGCGACATTGCTACACGATATTGCCAGAGCGAAAGAGGATAATGATAAAACAGGAAAAACCGATCATGCAAAAGAGTCCGCGAAAATGTCCAAAGAAATTTTAGAGAAATTGGGATATTCAAGCGAAAAGATTAAAAAAATACAAAAATGCATAATTTCTCACCGCTTCAAAACAAATAATAAACCGCAGAGCTTGGAAGCTAAAATACTTTTTGATGCTGATAAGTTGGATTCACTGGGAGCAATCGTTATTATTCGCGCAGGGATGTGGATGGGCAAGCATGGTTGCACTCTTTGGCCAAAAATGAGTTTGAAAAAATATATCAAAAGCAATTTAGTGGGCGGGAAAATAAATGGTCGAATTAAAAATGCCAGTCTGCATAATTTATTTTATGAGCACGAGATAAAAGATAAAAAATTGCCGTCACTGATGCATACAAAAACCGGCAAATCAATTGCCAAAGAAAGATTGAAATTCACGGATATGTTTATGGAGAGATTAAAAAAAGAGGCTAAAGGACTATTATAATTTAAAATATTTTTGAATGAAAAATTTATTTGTGAAAAAAATCGGAATAGATTTGGGAACAGCGAATACGCTGGTTTTTGTTCCTGGTCGCGGCGTGGTGGTGAATGAGCCATCGGTGGTTGCGATTTCTATTTATGACAATAAAGTTCTGGCGGTGGGAAATCAGGCTAAAGAAATGTTGGGTCGCACTCCGGACACGATTGTGGCCAGCCGACCAATGAAAGACGGCGTGATTGCCGATTATCGCATCACCGAAGCGATGCTCAAATATTTCATCAATAAAGTGAGCGGGCGAGTAAGATTTTTTCGTCCGGAAGTCATGATTTCCATTCCGGCCGGAGTGACTTCCACCGAAAGACGGGCAGTGATTGACGCGGCTATCAAAGCCGGAGCCAAGACAGCCTATGTGGTCAAAGAACCGCTTCTAGCTTCAATTGGCGCCGGAATAGCAGTGCACAATCCTCAAGGTAATATGATCATTGATATTGGAGGCGGAACTTCGGAAATTGCGATTATTTCTCTAGGGGGAGTCGTGGCAGCGCATAGCGCTCGAGTGGGAGGGAATAAACTGGATCAAGCCATTGCCGATTTTATTAAAAGAAAACATGGATTGGTAATCGGAGAAAGAACTGCAGAAGAAATAAAGATTCAAATTGGGTCAGCTATCGCTTTGGTAAAAGAAGAGTATATGGAAATTCGCGGGCGCGATTTGATGGGAGGACTCCCTAAAGTTGTGAAAATTTCTTCCAATGAAGTGACGGAAGCTATTCAGGAAGAATTGCGGGAAATTATTAATGCTATCAAAAAAGTTTTTCAAGAAACTCCGCCAGAACTTGCTGCAGACGTTATTGACAAAGGCATGGTGCTTTCCGGAGGGGGAGCGCTGCTTCGCAACCTTGATCAATTAATTACCAAAACTATCGGTGTGCCATGCTATGTGGCGGACGATCCACTTTTTTGCGTAATTCGCGGAATCGGCAAAGCGTTGGACAATTTGGAAATGTATAAACGGACGATAATGTTTACTAAATAAAATAAAAAATCAAAAATTAAATCTCAAAATTAATGTGTCGCTTCGCGATTTATTAATCTAAAAAATATTTGAGATTTGAGATTTGAGATTTGAATTATGTTGATTGGCCTTGATGCTTCGCGCGCATTTTTGAAAAATCGCACCGGCATTGAAGAATATTCATATCAAACGATTAAGCACCTGACAAAATATTTGGGAAATAGTCAGGTTGTTTTGTATATTAGGAAGAATCAAGAATCAAGAATCAAGAATCAAGAATTTCCTTTGCCTGAAAAATGGGAAGTTAAGGTTATAAAATTTCCATATCTTTGGACTCAATTGGGGTTGTCTTTGGAATTGTTGCTTCATCCCGTGGATGTTTTATTCGTTCCTGCGCATACAGTACCTTTTATCCATCCTGACAATACTCTTGTGACTATTCATGGCTTGGAATACGAATTTTGTCCGAAAGCTTATTCTTGGTGGGAAAGATTTTATATGCGAGTTTCTATCAAAAATTCTTGCCGATGGGCGAAAACCATTATTGCCGTTTCGGAAAATACGAAAAAGGACTTGATAAGTTTGTATGGTATTGCAGAAGATAAAATTAGAATTATCTATGAGGGTTATGATAACAGTAATTCTGAATTTCCAATTTCCAATTTTGAATCAAAAAATAATTTAGAATTTTCTAATTCAAAAATTGAATCAAAATTCAAAATTCAAAATTCAAAATTTTTATTATTCATTGGGAGGTTGGAAGAGAGAAAAAATATTTGCGGTATAATTTCCGCCTTTGAAACTTTGAAAGAAAAATATAATATCTCTCACAAATTAATTTTGGCAGGCAGTCAAGGCTATGGATATGAAAAAATCAAATCTCAAATCTCAAAAAGTAAAAATCAAGCAGATATTATTTTAACCGGTTTTGTTAGTAAAGAAGAGAAGTGGGATTTAATTAAGAATGCAGATGTCTTTCTTTTCACCACGCAATACGAAGGATTCGGATTGCCGATTCTGGAAGCGCAAAGCCAGAATGTACCGGTAGTGGCAAGCAATAATTCATCCATACCGGAGGTGGCCAATGGAAGCGCTGTTCTAGTTGATCCAAATAATAATGAAGAAATTGTCTGGGCGGCTTATAACCTGATTTCCGATAAGGATCTCAGAGATGATATAATAAAAAAAGGGCAGGAGAACGTGAAAAGATTTTCTTGGGAAAAGTGCGCGAGCGAAATCGCAGAATTGCTAATAGACGAGAATATAAAAACGAATTAATGCGAATTCAATGAAACAAATAAAAGATCTTAAAGTGGCTATTGTCCATGATTTTTTGGTTCAAAATGGCGGGGCGGAGAAGGTTTTGGAGGTGATTGCGGAGATGTTTCCGGAAGCGCCGATTTATACGTTGCTTTATGATAAAGAAAAAATGTATGGGAAATTTGAGGGAAAAGATATTCGGCCGTCATATCTCCAAAAATTTCCAAAATTTTTGCGCCATCGTTATAGATGGTTGTTGCCTTTTTGTATGGTAGCTCCGGAAACTTTCAATTTGCGCGAATTTGATTTGGTTATTTCTTCCAGCGGGGCTTGGGCCAAAGGCATTGTGACAAAATTAAACACCATTCATATCTCATATATTCATTCTCCAATGAGGTTTGTTTGGGAATTAAACCATAACTCACAATTCACAACCCGCAATTCTATCAGAGGATTTTTTGTTAAATTATTATTTAATTATTTGCGGATATGGGACCGCTTGGCGGCTGATCGTCCGGATTATCTTGTTTCCAACTCAAAATATACACAGGAAAGAGTGAAAAAATATTATCGGAGAGACAGCAATGTGATTTATCCACCAGTAGAAATAAAATCCAAAATCCAAAATCCAAAATCCCAAATAAATTCTCCGCCAAAGGCGGATCAGTCTCTGGCTGAAAATTTTAATCCGCCAGCTGGCGGACAAAATTCAAAAATTACTAATTACTTCCTTATTGTTTCCAGATTGTCTCCTTACAAAAAAGTGGATTTGGTTGTGAAAACTTTCAATAAATTGGGACTTCCTTTAGTTATAATCGGCGAAGGCAGGCAGGAAAAATATCTAAGAAAGATTGCCGGAAAAAATATCAAAATATTGGGCTGGCAAAATGAAGAAAATTTGAGAAAATATTATTCCAACGCTCGGGCATTTATCTTTCCGGCTGTGGATGATTTCGGCATAACAATGGTGGAAGTGATGAATTATGGAATCCCGGTAATAGCTTTGAGAAAGGGGGGAGCAGTGGAAATAATTCAAGAGAATATTACCGGAGAATTTTTCAATTCTCAAACAATGGAAATTTTGGCTGATGCCGTGAGGAGATTCATTAAGGATGAAAAAAAATATGATCAAGAAGAAATAAAGAAAAGAGCGCGGGAATTTTCCAAAGAAAGATTTATCAAAGAGTTTGGAGAGTATATAGACTCGGTAATTTTAAATTCTAAATTATAAATTTTAAATCAATTTTAAATTAACTAATATTTAAATCATTTAAAATTCAAACATTATAATTTCAATTAAAATTTAAAATTAATAAATTTAAAATTATAATCAAATGAATATAATCGGCCACTCCAAAATATTAAAATTGCTGGATCGGCAAATTGCTGAAGGCACTTCTGCGGGAGCATATATTTTTTCCGGGCCTGATCAGGTTGGAAAATTCGTAATTGCGGAAAGATTTGCCAAAAGCCTGATTTTTAACCGCAGCCTGGATTCTTTGGAAGAAAAAAATCAGAAGAACGTTTTGGATTTGATTATTATCAAGCCTGAGGTGGAAGAAACGAAAGGAATTACCAAGAAAAAAGAAATACCCATAGAGGAAATAAGAGAAGCGCAAAAACAGTTGGCTCTTTTTCCACATAATGGAAAGTTCAAAATTGCGATTATTGACGAGGCGGAATATATGAGCGTTTCTTCGCAAAACGCACTGCTCAAAATTTTGGAAGAACCCAACACAACTTCAATCATTATTTTGGTGACTGGTGATGAATCTTTGATTCTTCCTACGGTCAAATCAAGATGTCAGAAAATAGTTTTCCAATTGGTTAGCCAGGAAGAAATACGAAGGGGATTGGGAGGAAAAGGCGGAGAAAAGTCGGAAAAAATAACCCTATTTTCAATCGGACGCCCCGGCATGGCGATAAAAATGCTTGAAGATAAGAAGGAAATGACCGCTAGAGAAAAATCTTTAGAAAATTTTAAAAATATTTTTAATTCCGGCATTAACCAAAGATTGGAACTGGCCGAAAAACTTTCCAAAAATATTCCAGAAGCGGAAAAAAATCTCCAATTTTGGATTTGGATAATACGAAGCCGATTTCCTGAGGTGGAGAAAATATCAGAAACGGAAAAATTCCGAATCATTGAAAATATCATTATGAGTCTGGATGTTATCCAAAATACCAACGCCAATAAGCGCTTGATATTGGAAAATTTATTACTTAATTTTTAAGTCAATGATAAGAAGGAAAAAAAGCCAAAAATTTAACCATACGACTTCAGTATCACGTTTTATTTACTATTTTTTGGTAGTGATTTTTTTTGCAACTTTGGTTTATGTGCTTATTTTTTCCCTTTTTTTGAAAGTGGAACGGGTGGCGATTTTTGGAGCGGAAGCAATAAAACAAGATGAAATTGAAAAAGAAACCGAATCTTTTATGGATGGCAAGTATTGGAAATTTTTGCCAAGGAATAACTTGCTTTTTGTTTTTAAGAATAAATTGGAAGACGTTTTGAGAAAAAAATTCGTGAAAATAGATTCAATAGAAATAAAAAAAGTTTTTCCAAATACTTTGGATATCAAAATCAAGGAAAGAAAATCTCTGATAATTTGGTGCCAAGGAGAAGTGGTGTCCGAAAAATGTTTTATTGTTGATAATAAAGGGTATGCTTATACTCAGGCTCTTCTTGAATCTCCGGAGGTCAAGGAAAATAATCTGATTGAAATGGTGGATTCAAGCGCCCGAGAAATAACTAAAGGAGAAAAAATTCTAGCTGACGATTATATTGAGTTTGTTTCAAATATCAAAGATGAAATTTATAAAATTACCGGAATAAATATTATTCCGCGCTACACAACGCCTTCCCGACTGTCTGAGGAATTGTCTGCTCAAACGGATGCCGGATGGGGGATTCGTTTTTCTAATGAAATTCCTTTGGACAAGTCAGTCAGGACTCTCAAAACTTTTTTGGACAAAAAAGTTATCAGCGATTATGGCCAGTTGGAGTATGTTGATTTGCGAGCGGAAAATAAAGTTTTTTATAAATTGAAAAACTCCGAAAATTCAACCGTCAAAGAAGAAGAGAAAGTGGAAACTAAAAAATAAGATAATTTAAAGTTTTTTTAGATCTTCGGGCGTTATATTATAGATTAGAAGTGAAGTGCCAACCTGATAAGTTGGTTTTTTATTTATTTTCCAGAGCCATTGATAGCTGTTCTGCGGATTTTTTCCTGTTTCATAGAGACTGCCCTGAAGAAAATTAGTTGAAATGGCATACCAGCCGGATTCAATCGGGCGCTTGGAATCCCACCAAAGAATAGCCTTGTCTTGTCCGATATAATGGTAAATATCTCCGCCTCCGAAATAATCCACCCGAATTTTATTAATCGCGGGATTTTTATCCAAAAAATATTTTAATCTTTTCAGATCTTGCCCCCAATCGGCGTTGGAGTCGGTAACATAGTTGTATCCATTTTTTGGTCCGCCCACCAAACTATTAAAATAGGACATATAGCTTGGATAAACCATTATTGTTTCCACTATCAGAAATATTAATAAAATTCCAATTGCTAATTTAAAAATTAAGCGATTGTGATTTTTGATAAATTCCACAATGCTTTTGGCAGTTAAGATATAGGCAAAAGGCAGAATGGGAAAGAGATGGCGGAAACCGATATTAAGGTTTCCTGTAATGCTGAGATAAGCATACAAAAAAATGAAACTGAACATAGAAAATTCAAGAATATTGGAACGCAAATAATGAGAAATATTCCGGAAAATTTGTTTGGGAAATTTGGTTGCGGTTCGAATTATTTTAATCAAGGCAAATACTAGGGCAAAAAGCATAAGAAACAAGCCGGGCAGAGGCTCTTTGATCAAAAAAACTATCGGGAAATAAGATTTGGAAGCAGTGCTGGAAACGTGTCCCAAGAAATATGCGCCGTTGCCTCCGGAAACTCGGCGGAAAACATAACCGATGCCTTCTCCGTAGATGGCCAATGGACGGATCAGAGAATTATCATTGAGCCAATGCAAGGTTTTGTTGGTATAAATATTTTTTGGATTGGTGTCAGCGAGTGAAAAAGTGGCATCAATAGCTTGGGAAATAGTTTCCGGTTTCATCTTGAAAGTGTTGAGCGCATACACGCCCCACATAACAATCATTGATAAAGAAAAAACGATGGCGCCCTTTCCCACATACTCTCCAAATTTTTTTATTCTTGAAATTTCCGCGCGGACAACCAAAGGGTAAAGGATTGTGATAAGCGCGAAAATTGGGAAAGCAATCAGGAAAGAAAATTTTGACAGTTGGAGCAAACCCAGAAAAATTCCAGCCCAAAGGACATTTTTCCAACTTGGGTTTTTGATGAATTTTATGTAGTAATAAAATGAAAAAGTGAGGAAAGCGGCGATTCCGATGTCGGTTGTCACAAAATGATTGTGGCCCAAAATATTGGGATCAAAAGCATAAAAGACGAGTGCCAAAAGTCCGCCGGAAATTCCAAATAATTTTTTGGCCCAGAAAAAAATAAACCACCCAAGAAGCAAAGAAAGTAAAATAATAGGGAAGCGCGCCCAAAAAATAATAGCATCAGGATTATTTCCCACTTGATAAAGAAGATAGCGTCCGGCTGCCCATTGTCCCTCATCCCATTTTTTCGGCATTGTTCCATTCCAAAATGACTGACCGGATACATCAAAGTTTAAATTAAGAAAAAGAAGAGGCAGTCCCGCCAAATCCTTGATGAGTGGAGGGTGTTCAGGGTTGAGGCGGATTTCGTGTTGGGTGACATAGGAATAAGCGGCTCCAATGTGGGCGGTTTCATCAAAAATGGCGCTGTCATTATTGGCGTTCAGCACCGAAACGATAAACATAAATGAAAGAATCAGAAAAACAATCAGTTTGTATTTTTTTTCCAAAAATTGTTTCATATTTTTTGTTTTTTGTTGATTTTAGTTCGATTAGATTATACCACAATAAAGAGTTTGTTATCCACAGTTAACCAAATTGATTTTTTGTGGTATAATTCAGACATATTTAAAAGGATAAATTTTCGGAATAAATTAAAATCCGATGTTTTGCCGCAATAATACTAAAATAAAAAAATGGTAAATTTTGGAGGATCAACAATGCCAAATAAAAATGATGAAGCTTATCTTGTGATTCCCGAAGAGAAAAGCAAGGAGTCTATTTTGGATTCGGAAAATTTCAAAGACGAAGAAAGTGTCATAGATCTCGGTCCGGATGACTATAGAATTGAAAATATCATAAATGCAGACGAAAGGACAAAATTGGAAAATGGAGTGGAGGATGCCAGAAAATTATATGCGAGAAAACACTATGAAAATACCAACGTCATATCTCGGATTAGTGAAAAACTGGGCATTAAGTTTAAAGAAAATAAAATAGATTCCGTTAACGAATCATATGCTGATTATCAGAATAAACTGAATGATTTGTTGGTTTATGAGATTGAGGAATTGAAAAACGGAGGATTGACTGGCGATGAACTTGAAAAAAAGAAAGGAGATTTGATAAAATATTTCAATTCTGGAGAAAAAACCAATTTGTTTGAGGAAAAAACCAATGTCAGATCGCAAATTATTGAAGAAAAATTTGGAAAAGCGGGAAAAGCAGCCGGTTGGCTGATGAAAGGAGCAGAAAAATTCGTCAATTGGAACAGAAAGCTTGGATTCAAAAAACAAATGGGCATATCAGCTGTTTTGGGTCTGACCGGTTTGGGTCTTGTTGTTGGAACTAGCCGGAGGGTTTTGGGCAGTGTGGGCGCCGGCTTAGGCTTTGCTGAAAGAGACCAAGCCAAATATAGGCAGGAAAAAGAAGCGGAAGCTGAAGCCAATAAAGAAGAAATGCTAATAAAAGTAGAAGCGGAAGATGCGGATAAAAAATTTGAAAAACTTCAAAGCCTTCTTCAGGAAGAATTGACTACATATGAAAGCAGTTTGAAAGAAGAGGAAAGAGCCAGAAACAAAAGATTATTAAAAGGTTTTGCCGCAGGCGCAGGCGCTTTTGTAATGGGAAAAATTTTGACCGAATTGGGCGTTACTCATTGGGCTGGGGAACAAATAAAACATTTTTCTGATCAGATTGGCTTGACAGGATTTTTGGGAGACACAAAAAATGAAATAAATTTGATTTTTGAAAAATTGGGATATGGAGGCACTCCCGATCACGCTTTGCATATTAATCCGGCAATGGATCATCCAACTCCTCCAGGGGATGCATTTGCGAAAACGATGGAGGATATCAATCAAAATAATGAAGAATTAACAGTATCTAAGGGTAGCAGTTTGGAAGGGACATTAATAAAACATTTTGAAGAGCAAGGAATGAGTCCGAAGGATGCAGGAATAAAAGCGCATTTACTAGCCAATGCTTTTGCGGAAAAAGTTGGAGTTCCAGAAGTTAATTTAGTTCATCCTGGGGCGCAAATTCATCTTGGTCCGGATGGATCAATTGAAGAAATTTCCGAAGACAAAAATTTTGGTTATTCGGAAAAAATTACCGAAGCGGGAATTCATACTGCGGAAGCGCCGGAATTTCCGAAACCTGAAGTTGATACGAGCTTTCATGCAACTGCACCGCCGGAAATAAAAGTTGATTTACACCATAATATTTTGAATGAAGCTCCAAAAGCAAATATTGCCGAAAAACTCGGAGAACACATAGAAACAATAAGTAGTGGCGGGGATATTCACGATGTTTTGGATGCGCATCTGAAAATGGAAAATGCGAGCGTTGGAAAAATAACCCAATTGCAGAGCGTTGTGGACAAAACATCGGCTGAAATAAGTAATTTGCAAAAAAATGGCGGAAGCTTGCAAAGGATACAACTTTTGAGAAATTCATTGACTGTTCCAAATCTTGAATTGTCAGCGGAAAAAGCCAATTTGGAGCATTTGAAAGAACTAAAAGGCGGTTTTATTGAAACAACAAATTCACTAAGGAAAAGCTTGTGCAACACATTTGGGGTGGAAAAATGGTCTGGAGTGGAAAATATGAAAGTTGATGAAGCCTTGAAGGTTCATCCGGAGTTGGCCGGAAAATTAAATGAAATTCCTCACACCGAAGGAGAAACTTTGGAAACTTTGACGCGTCGGATTGGTTATAGTGAAAGTTATAATAAAATTATTAAATAAAAATAATCATTAAAAATAAAAAAATGGATCAAGCTCAAATACAAAAAACATTAATGGAAGAATTGGGATTGGCGGATCTGCCTCAAGACAAGCAAGAGCAATTGCTGGTCAAAATGACTGAAGTTTTGTTGAAAAGAATTTTTGTGGAAACAATGGACAAATTAAATGATCAAGCTAAGGACGAATACGAAAAATTGGTGGATCAGGAATCCACTCCGGAACAAGTGGAAACGTTTCTCAAAACCAATATTCCCGACTATGAAAGTTTGGTGCAGAAAATTATCGGTGATTTCAAGGTGGAAATGAAAGGCAATTTATAATTTCTTAAGAAAATATTTTTATGGTTTATCAATTGGAGCCTCTTGAAGAGTCAGAAGTTAATCCGGAAAAAAAAGTTGATTCAGAAAAAGAAAAAGCAACTCATCCAGAAACGCCAATTGCAAATGTTCCGGTGGAAAAAGAAGTTAAAGTAGAAACTGCTCAAGAAATCGCCTCAGCCGAAAAAGACAATGCTTATTCCAAGATTCTGTCTCAGGTAAAAAAGGCGCCGGCAAAAGACAGCGACAAAGATGAAGTGGCAAGAGACGCGGAAGCGGCAAATCAAAAAACAGACGCGCAGTCCCAAATCCAGCATTTGGTTGATTTGGCGATGCAAAAAGGATTGTTTCACGCGGTCAAAGTTGCCCAGCATATGCAGGATAATTATATTTTGGATATGTTCCATGACAAGCTATTGTCCGAAGAATTGCATACCGCTTTAGTGAAAAACGGCCTCATAAAAGAAGAATAAAAAAACTAAAACAAATTTTAAGGCAAAAATAAAAATGAATTTAAACCTCAATTTAATAATGTTTCCTTTGGTAGTATTCCTGTCAACAATTTCTTTTGGCAGTGGTATTTTTTTAGTGTTGAAAAGCTTTTTTAATTTTCGCGCTCAAATTACCCGTTCTATGAACGCGGACTTGGAAATTGTCAGAGTTTCAAAAATTTATAAGAAAAAAGAAGAAGTTGCCCAACAGCAAGGGGAAAGAGCCGGATGGAAAGAAGAAATAGGATCAATGGAACAATTGCTGACGACTTTCAGCAATATCAAAGAAAAAAAATCCATTTTTCACCGTATTTTTTATGGAGATCCGAGTATTTCTTTGGAAATTGCCAATCCGGCCGGGACGGAAGAAATATTCTTCTATCTTTCTTTTCCGAAGAAATTCAAGCAAATTGTGGAAAAACAAATTCACAGCTATTTTCCCAATGCTAATCTTGAAAAAGTGGAGGATTATACTATTTTCAGTCCCGGTTCGCATACCGCGGCCGCTATTTTGTCGCTCAAGAAAAAATTTACTTTACCTTTGAAAACTTATGAAACGATGGAGGTGGATCCGATGAATGAACTTTCCAATGCTTTCAGCCGGCTGGATGAAAAAGGCGAGGGAGCTGTAATACAATTGGTTATTGTTCCGGCTGGCAACAGTTGGCGGAGGGAAGGAAAAGAAATTGCCCACAAAATGCAGCAAGGCAAACAGCTCAAGAATGCTAATGCGAGCATTGCAAGAGAAATAGGACGCGGCATAACGGACACTTTGGTTAACGCTAACTCAAAAAAAGAAACAGCTCCAATGGAGAGGCCGAACGTTCAGCTTACTCCGGAAGAACAAGAGTTGGTCAAGGCAATTGAAAAAAAATCCAACAAGGCCGGATTCAAAGCTAACATCAGAATTTTGACTTCCGCTATGACTCAAGAAAGAGCGGAAGAAATCCTTTCACACTTGGAAAGCACTTTTATTCAGTTTGAAAATTCAGATGTGAATAATTTTGTCATAAAAAGAAGGGCTAAAAAAGAAAAGAAAATTGCTTTTGATTATATTTTCAGAAATTTTGTTGAAGAAGACGCTGTTATTATCGGCGTGGAAGAATTAACGGGAATTTATCATTTTCCGATTTCAACAACGGAAACCCCAAGAATTAAATGGCTGAAAGCGGGCGCTTCTCCTCCACCAACCAGTATTCCAAAAGAAGGAATGTTGCTGGGATATAATGAATATAGAGGAATGAAAACCGATATCCGTTTAGCTCCAAATGACCGCAGGAGGCATCTTTATACAATTGGACAGACTGGAGCCGGAAAATCCAATTTCTTGCAGGAAATGGCCAAACAAGACGCCAGGGATGGCAATGGATTTTGTTTTATGGATCCGCATGGAGATGCGATTGAAGATATTTTGACCGCTATTCCAAAAGAGAGAGCGGAAGATGTTATTGTTTTTGATCCATCGGATATTGAAAGGCCTTTCGGTTTGAATATGTTGGAATATGATCCGGCGCATCCGGAACAAAAAACTTTTGTGATCAATGAAATGATTGGAATTTTTGATCAATTGTATGATTTGAAAGCCACGGGAGGCCCGATGTTTGAACAATATATCCGCAATGCCATGCTTTTGATTATGGACGATCCTGAGTCGGGATCCACGCTTTTGGAAATTTCCAAAGTTTTGGCTGATGAAAGTTTCAGAAAAATGAAATTATCCAAATGCAAAAATCCGATAACCGTGGATTTCTGGACCAAAGAAGCGGAAAAAGCGGGAGGGGAAGCAGCTCTAGCCAATATGGTTCCATATATTACATCCAAGCTCACCACTTTTATTTCCAATGATATGATGCGCCCGATTATTACCCAGCAAAAAAGCACGATTAATATGCGGGAAATTATGGACAACAAAAAAATACTGCTGATAAAATTATCCAAAGGAAAAATTGGAGAAATCAATGCGAAACTTTTGGGGATGGTTATGGTGGGAAAATTGCTGATGGCGGCGCTTTCTCGGGGAGATGTGCCTGAAGAAGAAAGAAAAGATTTCTATCTTTACTTGGATGAATTTCAAAATGTTACTACCAATTCCATCGCGCAAATTCTTTCGGAAGCCAGAAAATATCGCTTGTGTTTGATTCTTGCGCACCAATTCATCGCGCAATTGAAAGAAGAAATTTCCAAAGCGGTTTTTGGAAATGTGGGATCGATGGTGGTTTTCCGAGTTGGCGCTGAAGACGGGGAATTTTTGGAAAAACAATTTGCTCCGGTTTTTACTGCCAGCGATTTGGTGAATGTGGACAACTATAATTGTTTCGCCAAACTTTTGATCAATGGAGAACTCACTAAGCCTTTTAATATGAAAACTTTTGCTCCGACTCACGGCGATCAAGATTTGGCCAACGCTTTCAAAGAGCTTTCAAGATTGAAATATGGGCGCGACGCACAAATAGTGAATCGGGAAGTGATGGAAAGATCAAAAATTGCCGCAGTCGCCTAAAATATTCGAATATAGAAAAAATTACCACCAAATAATCCTTGAATTAATTCAAGGATTGTCGTATTATACTATGATTTTTTAAATATTCCACTTTTCGCATATGCGAAAAGTGGAATATTTGTTTGTAAGGTCTAAAAAAAATCGTTGATTTGTGCATCTTGAATCGTTTGACTATTAAGGGGTTTTTGTGCTAGTTTTTGTGGCAGGAAGTTCATTAAAAATATGCAAATAAAATGTAAAAATCTCTAATACAAAGGAGTTTTCTATGGAAAAGGGAAAATTAAGACGCGTACCTCTATGGACAAAAAAGTTGGTTTTGGAAGAAATTAAGCGATTGCGTTTTGAGGGCAAGTCCTTGAAATATCGCGAGGGAGCTATGTATCTTCATCAAGCGGCGACGAAATGCTTTGGCAGTTTTGAAAATGCTCTGAAAAAACTCGGGTTGAATTATCAGATGTTGGGCATGAAGCGGCGAGTGCCTTTCTCTTGGACTGCGGAAAAAGTTATCAAAGAGATTAAGAAGAGACACAGGAAAAAACAGCCGCTGTATGTTTCTCATTTTTTCGAAACAAAGGAAGCTTCCGGATTGGTAGATGCCGGTAGGATATATTTCGGCAGTTGGAAGAAAGCCATTGAGGCGAGTGGATTGAATTACAAAAAAATCAGGAAATACGGCAGTGTCAAAGAGTGGGCGGAAGAATTGACGAATGAAGAAGTGGAAGAGTTAAAAGAAAGGATTGAAAAAATTTATACAAGCAAAAAGGAGAAATAAGAAATGGACAAGAGCGTAATAGAAAAAAAGCACTCGATTTGTTTGATTCCTGTGTCCAAAATTTCTTTGGATAAGAACTTACCTCGGTCATTTTTCAGTGAAAAAAGCTTGGAAGAATTAAGTTCTTCAATCAAGGAGAAGGGGATTCTGCAATCATTGGTCGTTAGACGGATTGCAGAAAGCAAAGAAGAAAAATACCAGGTGATAATTGGAAAAAGAAGGTTTCGAGCCGCATTGCTGGCTGATATCAAACAAGTGCCATGCATTTTGGACGACGTAGACGATAAAGAGGCATTGGAACTGGCATTAACTGAAAATATTCAGCGCGAGGATTTGATGCCACTGGAAGAATCTCTGGGAATCTTGCGGCTGATTAAAGACCATAAATGTTCGGTTCAAGAAGTGTGCCGCAAATTGGGAAAGAGTAATGATTTTGTGGCGAACAGGTTGAAACTTTTGCAGCTTCCGGAAAAAGTCCAGAAATATGTGGCTGAAAATAAACTGGGTATTGAGCAGGCGGTTTCTTTGACGAAGATAGAATCTCAGGAGAAGCAAGAAGGTCTGGCTGAAGAAATAATAAAATCCCATCTTTCCAGGAATCAATCCAAAGAATTGATTTTGAAGGAGCTGGAAAGAAAACGATTTTATTCAAGACAAGTAAAGGGAAAAAGAGGGCTTAATGTCGCACTTTCTCCCAAGAGAATAGTTGTTCAGGCGGGTATTTTAACGAGATTGTTGGAAAAGTATGATGAATTGAATATTGAAAAATTGGCATTTGGAGAAAGAGAAGAGATTATTGGTTCTCTAGCTAGAGCGGAAAGAAGCATAAGATCAGTCATCCAAAAAATCAAACAAATTGATTAAGAGGGGGGTGATGGAATTGCCAAAGCTTGTAAATTTTTATAATTTTGGATTTCAAAATGAATTGAATCAACTTTTCCACAAAGGGATGAGTGCGGGAACATTGTCAATTAGAGAGATTGCTTCTGCTATTCCGGCTAATATTAAAAATGACAAAGAAACTCTCTTGGAAGTACTTGAATGGATTTTAAATTATCTGGAACAAATGAAAATAAATGTCATTTCCGATGCGGAAAAAGCCAAGTTTGCAAAACTGTCGGATGATGAAATAGAATTGGAAGAAATTTCGATCGCTCAAACTCCAGAGGAAGAAAAATCCGAAAACATATTGGGGAAAAAAATGTTTTCGCTCCTTAAATTATTATCGGAAGCAAAGAGAGATGGAAAAAAGAGGCGTCAAATCATATTACGCAATAAAATTGTTAAGCTTAATCTGAATTTGTCGTGGAAAATCTCTACCAAATATACCGGCAGATTGGAAAATGAGCCAAGAGAATTGGCAGTGGAACAGTTGGATTTGTATCAAGAAGGAGCGCTTGGACTGATGAAAGCCACCGGTCGTTTTAATTTTTTGCACGGCAATCGCTACAGCACCTATGCATATTGGTGGATTGACAGATATATGGATAGATATTTTTGCTGTAATGGAAGAGTAGTTGATTTACCAGTTCACCGAGGGGATGACATTAAGCGTTTGAAAAAAGTCCGAGATATTTTGCTACGCGAATTGGAACGCGAGCCAGAGCGGGAAGAAATTCTGCAAAAGCTGGGGTGGCCCCAAGAAAAATTTGACGCAGTTTTTGATGCATTGCGTTTTGATAAAGCGCTTCTTTCTTTGGATGAACCACTGGGTGATAATTATGACGGTGACGATTCTCTATCGCTTGAAGAAATGGCTACGCCGGATCATTTATTTGAAATAGCAAATGGCACAGATGACCATTTTCAAGAAAAAATAGAAAAAGAAATTTATTAATTCCAATTGCGTAAAGCGATTAAAAGTTTTTTTCTTAAAATTGACCTATCAGAAAGGGAGAAGTGTTTTCTGGAAAAATATTATGGACTGGAAGGTTCTGAAGAAGGACAAACACTGCAAAAAATTGGTGACGCGGAGGGATTAACTCGGGAGCGAATTCGGCAGATAATTGAAATTGCAACTAACAAAATTAGGGCATCTGACGAATTGGGAAAGCTAGCTTTGTTGCATTACGGCGATAATGAGGACGCGGATAAAATTATCCGTAAAGTCAATCAAGCAAAAGCAAAAGGCAAAAAAGAACTGGAGCAAAAAAGTGTAGTGTCTGAAAGCGAAATATTTAGCGGATATCAGAAAGAAGTTATGGGGTCTGTGAGAAATAAGAAGCAAATTATTGAAGATATGCCGGAATATTTCAGAATGATTTCAGTTTTGAATTTAGCTGAAATTTCAATCCAGAAGATTATTCAAAAAACCAGCTATTTCTTCGGATTTGATGAGCAGTCGCTGCTCAGCCGCTCACGATATGCGCCAATGGTTTTGGTCAGACAAATTGTGATGTATGTTTTGCATGAACGGAAAAAAATAAGTTTTCCGGAAATTGCGCGTTTATTGAAAATGGAGGATCATACTACGATTCTTCATGGATGCAGAAAAATAAAAAAACATATCGAATCAAGCGGCTGTTGAGGAGCAGTCGAAAGATAGCATTAGAAGGCCCGGAACAATAAATTGTTTCGGGTCTTTCATTTTATTTAGAAAAATCCTTGAATTAATTCAAGGATTATTTTATTATTAACTTATATGGCAAATAGAAAAATAAAAGATCGGCTAGTCCGGTCGCTGGCAAAAACTTCCGACGGCAAAAGTTATACCCTGACTTTGCCAATTGAAGTTGTCCGCCGCTGGCATTGGCAAAACCGCCAAAAAGTTCGTCTTGAGGTAGACGAAAAAAACAAAAAAATAGTAATTCGAGATTGGAAAAAATAAAAAATTGAACACTTGATTTCTAATAATATGGAGTAGTCAAAGTTTGGCATATGCCAAACTTTGACTACTCATTGAAAGTCTCAGAATTGTAAATTTTATAAAGCGGAGCTTTAGGAAAATGTGCCAATTTTGATTTATTCCAGATTGAAAGAAGTTAAACCGTCACTTGTTACAATATAAAGTTTGTTATTTTTTTCATCTACCGAAAAATCAATCGTATCAGTTAGTTTTTTGTTGAAATAATTGGCAATCGAAACCCCTTGCTTATCAAATTTCTCTATTCTTTTGTTTTCTTTATCCAAAACATAAATATTGGCTGTTTCAAGATTGGTGAAGATTCGATTAATTTTGAGCAAAACGAAAGTTTTTTCTAAATTGAAATCTTGTTTTTGCCCCTTAAAAAACTTCAATATTTGATTTTCTTCTCCGATATAAATATTTTCGTCCATCGCTACATTTGTGATTTTGGATAAATCCAATTCTGATTTAAGCCAACTGGTTTTTGCTCCAAAACCGCCTTCAGCGCGCGGATAGCGGTAAATCTGATTATTTTTAGAGTCAAAAAGATAAATATAAGTGAGATAGGTGCCGATATTTTTTATCTGCGAATCTTGGGGAATTTCAATATTATTTTCATGAAATTTTGAATTGGCTGTGGTAAAAGAGACTATTTTATTTTGATCCGTCAGCAAGAAAATCATCTTCAAATCTTTCATCCAAGAAGAGGCAATAATATTTCCAGAATTTTGGGGAAGAGCAAAATCGGCAGAAGCATTTTCATTCCAAGAGGTTAGTTTGTCTTTTGAAATAAGAAAAATTTTATCATTGCCATTGATTATTCCGATAGATCCGCTTAATTTGTACAAATCTTGTCCATCTTTCAAAATTTTCACATTCTTGTCATCCAAAGGCTTGTCGGCATTTTGTTCGACAATTTCGGTTATATTTTTTTTGGATGGAGTGGTGCGCAAACTGTTTATTTTTTTGGAAACAAGCGGAAAAATAATAATGGCGAGCACAACCAAAAAAGCGGACATCTTGTGCTTACGATCCATAGAATGAAACAAACGCTTGATTTTGGAAAAATTTGGCAACATGAGAGAAAGGACTTTTTTTATTATCGCAGAGCCAGATTTTATTTTAGAAAAAATTTTTCCGTAATATTTCAAAAAAGTTTCCTTGGAAACGGGGAATTTCGGAAACAAGAAGGGGATTTTAACCGGAGCTTCTTTAATTTCCGAAACGGAAACTTCAGGAATAGCAATTTCCGGGATAATTTCTTCTTCTTGTTTTTCTTCGGCTTTCTCAAGCTCAATATCTGCTGGAATATTCCCCATTTCTTTTTTAGTGGCTTTCTTTATTTTCCAAGTTTTTTTTGTTTCTGCGGAAAACTTTTTCAAATCATTAAACGAGTTGTGAAAATTTCTTTTGAAAAAAACGGAAACGTTTCTGAAAGTTTGTTTAAAAAAATGGGAGGTAGCGGATAGTTTTTCTTTGGTCAGAAGCCAGTAATAATTTGATGATGGTTCGCCGCTTTCCGCTCTTTTTTGGTCTTGGACATAGATGTGTCCGGTTTTTTCGTCAGTATATTCTTCTTTTTTTTCGGCAAGGATGATTTCCAATTCTGATTTTTCCGGTCTAGCGCTTTTTTGCTCCTGAAAAGTTTTTTCACTGAAGGCGTTTTGATAATATTTGGTTTTTTTCTCCTTTAATTTTTTGGTGGCGTTTTCTTCAGGCTTGAATATGTCAACAATGAATGTTGCTGCCAATTCTTTTTCATTGACCAGAGCTGTTTGGATAAACTGAATGAACTTGTCATTGGCAAATCTCTGAGAAGCTTTTTTCAGCTCATTCAAGGAAAAAACTTGGAAAATATCATCTGAAGTTATCAATAGCTTGTCTTTATCTTCCAAGTGGCCCGAAGAAACATCCATAAAGGTTTTCAAGGGATTGGGCTCATCCAGTTCATTGAATCCTTCACTGATATCCAATAAGTTTTTATTTCTTAGCAAAAGTATCTTCGCCTTTCCGCAAACACTGAAATGAAGATTGGTTTTTTCCAAAACGCAAATCGCCGCGTCTAAATTGCCCAGCCATTTGATGTTTCCGTGTTTGGCCAGTTCAGCCAAGGCCAAATTAGCCTTGTGGAGAGCGGCATCAAAACTGTTGTTGACGCCTCTTTTGGCATTGGAATAGTATTCTTTTTTTAATACGGAAGTCAGAAAATTAACAATATAAGTGGAGTCTTCGCTGAAATCTTTCATTTTGAAAAAACCCAACAATGTTCCCAGATTTTGCAAAGAAACATTTTCCGCCTGGTATTCAAAAACTTCAATATAGGGATTTAATTTGGATTTATTAACAACCAAAATATTGGAAATGGATTTTTCCAATCTAATAATGTTGTTATTTTTTTCTTCGTTCTTTTGCAACATAACCCCCGTTCTAGCTTATTGCGCTACCTCTAATATATAGCAATTTTGGTTAATTATCAATCGCACTGGATGCTTACTGTACTTTTTTTTATTTTGATATTATACTGACTATAAAGTAATTTTAAGCTTAGCGTTTTAATAAGGCGGAGAGCGCTAAAGCCCCTTTTGATTTATGGCTGAAATTTTAGAGTTTTTGTTCGGATCCAAGGTAAAATCAAGACTTTTGCGGTTTTTTATCCTTAATCCTGACCAAAAACACACCCTCTCGGAAATAGCGAAGAAGAATATGGTCAAGGTTTCAGAGGCGAAACGGGAATTGGACAATTTCAGCAAGATGAAGTTTATCGTGGAAAGAAAAAACAATGGAGGTAGATATTATGTTTTTAATCAAAATTTTCCGTATTATCTGGAGCTGAAAAGATTAATCGTAAAATCCAATATCTATCCCAGCTCGCAAAGTTTTTCAAAGATAAAAAATATCGGAGACATTAAATTGGTATTGGTTAGCGGAATATTTCTTAATTATCCGAAGAGCAAAGCGGATCTTTTGCTGGTAGCCAATAATGTGAGCCGGGCCAAATTGAAGAATTTTATGGGCAATCTTGAAGCTGAAATAGGCAAAGAAATAAGTTATGCTTTGATGACCAGTGAAGAATTTCAGTACCGGATGAACATGCTTGACCGTTTCGTGTTGGATTTTTTGGAGGGACCTCACGACGAAATTATCAATAAGATTCCCGGATTAAAAAGAACAATTGCCGGGCTAAAAATAGGAAAATAAATTTTTTTAATCCCGCACTTTCCTGTAAATTATTAAAGTCAGCAAGCGATAAATTATTAATCCTCATATTCCATTAAACCGCAGAGGGTTTTTGGAGAGTAAGGGGCAAGGTTTTTTTATGGATTCTTCCGTTGTTATTTTAGTTGTTTTATTCTTGGTAATCATCTTGGGATGGCTGATTTTTGATTTGAGGAAAAAAATAGAAAAAGGGGGAGACAAGGATTCCGGAGAAAAGATAGCAGTTATTTTGGATAGGCTGAAGGCTCTTTCGGTTCAAAATTCCGAATTGCGCCAAGAACTGGATAGCAAATTATCGCAGACTCATCAAGCCACTCAAGATCAAATCAACACCACTATCAAAACCGTGCAAGGCATTACCGGGCAGTCCGCCAAGCAGATTGCCGATGTGGTGGCCGGATTGGTCAAATTGGAAGAAACCAACAAGCAGGTTATTAATTTTTCCACCCAATTGCAAAACCTTCAAGATATTTTGAAAAATCCCAAGCAGCGAGGAGTGCTCGGGGAATATTTTTTGAAAGAAACTTTGTGTAATGTTTTGCCGCCCAATTCGTATCAAATGCAATACGGATTCAAAGATGGCAGCATTGTGGACGCGGTCATTTTTGTTGACGATCAGATTATTCCGGTTGATTCCAAATTTTCTCTGGAAAATTATGAAAGAATTCTCAATGCCAAAACTGCGGAAGAAAGAGAGCCGTTGGAAAAACTTTTCAAGCAGGATTTGAAAAATCGCATTGATGAAACTTCCAAATATATCAAGCCGGAAGAAAACACGACTGATTTCGCTTTTATGTTTATTCCTTCCGAAGCCATTTATTATGATCTTTTGGTAAACAAGGTGGGGGCAGTGCAAATCAGCACGCGGGATTTGATTGACTATGCATTCAGAGACAAAAAAGTGGTGATTGTTTCCCCGACTTCTTTTCTAGCCTATCTTCAGACGGTGTTGCATGGAATGAAAAAACAAGAGATGGAAAAAGGCATCAAGCAAGTGATTGTGAATGTGGAAAAATTGAACAAGCATTTGATAAACTATGAGGATTTTATGAAAAAATTGGGGGGAAGCATTGGAACGACAGTGAACCATTATAATTCCGCTTCCAAAGAATTTTTAAAAATCAATAAAGATGTTGCAAAAATCACGGAAAGCGAAAATAAGTTTGAGCCGATGCTTTTGGATAAGCCACACGAGTAAATAATAGTTTTTTTATATTAATGAATACAGACAAATTAAAAAGAATAATAAGGTCGCCTAAAAGCCTGTGGTTTAGCATCAGGTCTTTTTTTTCGCAGGATTTTTTTCACAATGCCATTATCCAATGGGTTTCTATCGGAATAATTGTTTTTAATCTGGCTAGTTGGATAATTCTAGCTATATTTATTCAGCCTATTGACTTGCCGATAGTTCTTCATTATAATGTATATTTCGGGGTAGATATCATTGGAGTCTGGTGGCAAGTCTATTTTTTACCCTTTATTGGAGGCATTTTCTTTATAATTAACGGTAGTTTGGCTTATTTGTTTTACAGCAAGAAAGAAAGAATAGCCTCTTATCTTCTTCTGCTGGCCTCACTGATTATTCAGATGGGAATTGTCATTGCTTGCTCCAGCATCGCCAGAGTCAATTATTAATATTTATTATGTTCAGTTTTCCTGATCCAAAAACTCAAGATATCCGTGAGAAAAAAATACAAAGAGCGCTGGAAATGATTCCGGGCATTTTGACTTGGTTTACTTTAATAGGAATGTTTGTTTTTTCTTTTTTGCTGCCTGTGTGGGTGGCGGTTTTTGTGATTGTTTTTGATATTTATTGGATACACCGGACTATTTATATTACTTATTATTCTGTCAAAGCTTATAAAAATCTTTCACGGGGAAAGAAAATAGACTGGTGGATGCGTTGCCAAAAAATTGTCAATCCGGCTGAATATGCCAAGGAAATTGAAATGCGGCTTGGGGAGATAAAAGAAATTTTGAAAAAAGGAATTTCACACGAACAAAGAAAAAAAATCAAAGAGGCTTTGGTGGAAATTTATATACATTATAAAGATGTAAGAAGGATCAGGAATGCAAAAATTGATGTTTTGAATTGGAAAAATATCGTTCATGCTGTTCTTCTGCCGACAGCCGGAGAACCGGCTGAAGTTATTGAACCGGCTATCCAAGCGGTGGCCGACAGCCATTTCCCCAATGATCAAATTATAATTCTTTTGGCTACTGAAGAGAGGGAAGACGCTGAAAGTCGAATCAAAAAAGTTGAATATCTGAAAAATAAATTTGCCGGCATATTTAAAGAATTTATAGTTACGACTCATATTGTGGAAACAGGGGAAATGAAATGCAAGGCGTCCAATGCGACATTTGCCGCCAAAAAACTTCAAAATTATTTGGATGAAAACGGCATAGATTACAAAAACGTTATTCTTTCCAATTTTGATTGCGACAGTGTCTGTCATCCTCAATATTTTGCATCCCTCACTTATTCCTATATAACCGATCCAAAACGCTTGCAGCGCTCTTATCAGCCTCTGCCGATGTATCATAATAACATTTGGGACACCAATGCCTTTGTCCGGGTAATTGTCACCAGCTCGTCTTTTTGGCATATGTATCAAAGCACTCGCAAAGAAATGGTGACATTTTCATCCCATAGTGAACCTTTTGATACTTTGATAAAAGTTAATTTCTGGCCGGTAAATATGATAAGCGAGGATTCAATTATTTATTGGAAATGCTATTCGTATTTTCACGGCGATTATCAAGTGACTCCGATTTATCTACCTATTTCCTTGGATGCTGTTTTGGCGGATACTTATTGGAAAACGATTAAAAATCAATACAAGCAAAAAAGACGCTGGGCTTATGGAATTGAAAATTTTCCCATTATTATGCGCTCTCTCTGGCCTGATAAAAAAATAAAAACAAGCAAGAAATTGAAAACTGCTTTTGAAATGCTGGAAGGCCATCATTCTTGGGCGACTGCTCCTTTTATTTTGGCTATTTTGGGTTGGCTTCCACTGTTTTTTGGAGGGTCGGCTTTCAATGAAAGCGTTTTAGCGCATAATTTGCCCTTTATGACGAGATATCTGATGACTTTGGCTATGTTTGGTTTGATAGTTTCTATGTTCCTGAGCTTTGTTTTGCTACCGAAAAGGCCGGAAAAATATTCAAAGAAAAGATATATTTATATGTTTTTTCAATGGTTTCTGGTGCCTATTATTGCTCCTACTTTGGGAGCGATGCCGGCCATTGATTCACAAACCAGAATTTTAATCAAAAAATATTTCGGAGAATTTTGGATAACGGAGAAAATAAGAAAATAAAAGAATAATATGGAAAGCGCGATTTATCTTGTGTCTTTTGCAAAGGCCTTTTTTGTTTCTGTTGTTCTGACCGGAATCTTTGTTTGGGTTTCAAAAAAAATAAATTCAAAATCAAAAAAAAGTTGGCGCTTCTGCAATGCCAAGGGAGTTTCTCGTTTGGGTGGAGCGGCGATTATTGTAGCTTTTTTATTTTCTATTTTAAGCGCCTCCAATCTTTTTATCTCTCAACGGCTTTGGATAATTATCGCAGCCTCTAGTTTCATCTTGTTGATAGGTCTTTGGGATGATTTTCGTGAACTTTCCTGGAAAACCCAATTATTACTGCAGGTTATTCTGGCTGTTTTGGTTTTTACTTATGGATTGAGAATAGAATATATAACCAATTTATGGAGCAATAAATTGATACTTCTGAATCTTAATCAGATATATTATTTCTTGAGTTTTATTCTGACCACAGCTTGGATTTTGATTATGATAAATTCAATGAATTGGCTGGATGGAATTGATGGTTTGAGTGGGGGGGTGGCTTTCATTGCTTCTCTGGTGATGTTTTTCTTGGTTCTCAAGCCCGAAGTCAATCAGCCTTCGGTTGGCCTGATTACTTTGTCGTTAGCGGGTTCGGTGTTGGGATTTTTAATTTTTAATTTTCATCCATCAAAAATTCTAGCCGGAACATCAGGATCTTTTTTTATGGGATTTATTCTGGCGTCTTTAGCTATATTTGCCGGCACGAAGATTGCTACCACTCTTTTGGTGATGGCTATTCCCGTATTTGATTTTGTGTGGGTAATCTTGGAGAGAATCAGGCTGAAGAAGTCTATTTTTGAAAGGGATACTAGTCATTTGCACTATAAATTGTCAAAATTGGGATTTTCTCCTGGTAAAATTGCTTTGCCATTGTATGCTGTCACAATTTCAATCGGCTTTGTTGCTCTCAATACCAGGGCGATGGGGAAAACAGTCACAATAATTGCCGTTTGCGCCATACTTCTTCTGGCTTATTTTTTGATTCAGCAAAAACTGACAGCTGAAAAAAAATAGTCTGAACAACAAAACCCTCCGGATGTTATCCGGAGGGTTTTGCTATTCAAAGTGTTTTAATTCCTTAAGGAATGAACTAATGTAGTTTGTTTCTATTCAAGAGATTTGCCGTTCATTCTGAAAATCATGATAGTGACGGAACTCTTACTGCGTACTTGTGAAGATTTTTTAACTGCTTGTCATTGAGTTTCTTGGATGCTTCAATAGCTTCTTTGATCTTGTCTTTTGAGAACTCAACAGTGGATCCGATGTGCACTCCTCCCTTGAAACCGGATTTTTTTCGAAGATAGTCTTCAATATAAATCTTGTGTTCAGCGGTTAAGCCCGAGTCAGCGTTTTTTTCTAAATAGTTCGCTAGCGCTCTGCGAGCTAGGTGAGTTTGTCCATCTCCTTTTCCTGCTGTTTCAACAAAAGAAACGTCAGTTTCTTTGCTTGAAGCGACTGGGGATGGGGTTTCTTTCTTGGCAACTTCTGGAGAGGTTTTGCTCTCTTCCGGCTTGATTTCTACAGAACCATCTTTATTGGCAGCTTTTTCTTCCGAACTGATTTGCTGTTCATTCAGCAAAGTTTGAGAACGTTTTGAAAAAGAGTATATGCCTCCTGCAATCACGATAACGATGATAATGCTGATGATTATCCGTAGGTTATCCTTTAGCCAGTTGTTGGAACCTTCTTGTTCTTCTTGCTCTTGTTCTTCAGGTTTGAATTCTTCCATGTTTTTTCACCTGCCTTCCTAGAATTAATGATTAAATTTTGAAAGTACGGCTTGCGTTGAAGCTCACAACCTTTCCTATCCTTCTATTTTAACCATGTCCTTTTTTGGCGTCAACTAGACAAAAAATGGCATTTTTGGCGTAATATAAAGCGGAAATTTTAAATTTTGAATTTTAAATTTTGAAATAAAATGACAAATTTTTTGTAAGTAAAAAAGAATCTTCTTTATTTTTTTAGGCTTTAAATTTTTTTTATGTATTTATGAATTAAATCATTAAAAATTTATTTAAAATTTATAATTTAAAATTTAAAATTTCAAAAATTAAAAAATATTTTTTAATTTTTGCCTGTGGATAACTTTTTGCTATTGCATTATTTTTTATATGTTATATAATTTAATCAGATAAAATTATTTTTAAAAAATTAAAAATAATTTTTCGAAAATAAAAAAGGTCGAATAAAAAAATTGAAATTATTTTTTTCAGTAAACCCCGCACCAATGAAGTGATTTAAATAAATCCTCGGGCGAGTCCCGCATTAGTGCGGGGTAAACATACTGAAGTTAAAATAAAAATAAAAAATTCCGCCGGAGGCGGATCCGCCTTGGGCGGAAAAAATAGAAAGGAAGGTGAAATATACAATGGCTAAGAAAAAAAAGGTAGCAAAAAAGAAGAAAGCTGGAAAAAAGAAGAAAAAGATATAATCTTTAGTAAAGTTTTCTTTTTTTGGTTTAGCTTTAACAAAAGCTGACCATTATAACATTAAGGCCCGCCATTTGGCGGGTTTTAATGTGGAAAAAAAGCTTTATTTAGGCTAAAATATGCACAATGCACACTCTCCATTTGCCGGCCAAATCTTTTTGGAATTCAATTTTAGCCTTCGGAAAATATGATTTTATTAATTTATTGAGTAAAGGTTTTTGTTCGGGACTAAATTCCACGTAACTCGTAACCCGTAACTTGTAACTTGTAACTATAAATTTAATTTGTGCAAAAAGTTTTTTATAGTGATTTAATCCATCGCTTTCACTTAATAATGCGGATTTGGGTTCGTATTTTTTCACATCAATAGGAGTAGAAGAATAAATTTCTTTTGATAAATACGGCAAGTTGGCTAAGATTATAAGTTTTGAATTTTGAATTTTGAATTTTGATTGAATTTTGAATTTTGAATTTTGGAACAATTGTTCTAGTAAATTGCTTTTTAAAAATTTTATTTTATTATCTACTTTGTGTATTTTTGCATTTTGTTTCGCAATCTTTATTGCTTTAACAGATGTATCGACCCCAAAAAATCTTGTCTCTTGTCTCTTGTCTCTTGTCTCTTCTAATTTCTTTGCGAGCGAAATAATAATATTCCCGCTTCCCGTTCCGATGTCTGCGATTATTGTTCCTTGTTCACTGTTCACTGATTTCTGAAATTCTTGGAGAACTTGTTCGACAAGAATTTCTGTTTCCGGTCGGGGGATTAATGTATTTTTATCCACCCTGAAATCCAGCCCAAAAAACTCTTTGTGTCCTAAAATATAGGCCAAAGGCTCACTACGCATACGGCGGTTTACATAATTCTTGATTCCTGCTTCCTGATTCTTGTTCACTGTGTATTCCGGATGAGAAAGAACAAACTCTCTGGATTTCTTGATAGTGTGCGCAATAATAAGCTCCAGATCCAAAGAATCCAGCTTTTTGTGATATTTCTGCCTAATTTCAGCTAAGGTTTTCATTTTGGTGAGGAATATATTATAATAGAGGTAGTAAAATTATATCAATATATTGGCATATATTCGTAAAGTATACAATTTTAAGCATCTAATAAGCAATTAATTCGCACAATAAAGAGTTTTGTGAAATAGCCAGAAATTTCTTTATTACAATTATAGATTTTTTTTGGCAAATAATTTTATAAATTTTTTAATTAATCTAACAATAAAACTATGGCAATCGGAGAACCAAAATTCGAAGCGAATCAACCTACGCGCTTTAGGCAACTGGTGGAGGAATTGTTAAGTGAAAGTAACTTGTTTCAGTCTTCTCAGCAACGTGCCTGGAGTAGTGGGGAGTATGATGACTTTGTAAAAAAACTGAAGGAAGAAAAGAAAGAGGAACGAACAAAAATTATAGAGGCTATTGAAAAAAATGAATTATCCAGTTATTTAGGTGAGCGGCCAAGCGATCAGCAAAGCGATGCTGCGAATTGTCTAGTTGCAATTTATGATGAAATGAAAAAACCTAACCCCGACGAAGCATTCATTGAACAAACAGTGGCACAATTAAAGGAATATTTATAAAATTATTTGCCAAAAATTTTTTATAAGGAAAAGAAATTTCTGGCTACATCACAAAACAACGCATAACTAATAATCGAGGACTGTCCTCGACTTCTATAAAATTTATGAAAGAGTGCAAGGTTTGCAGATTCACATCCAGAGCAATAGGAGGAAGAATTGTTATGCCTATTGTTTGCAGAAAAAGCAAGGAGATATTTTTTGATGATATAAATAAGTATGCGGAAGGGTTGGATATAAAGATAGTTGGCGGATTGTCAGACAGAGGGCATACACGCCATGATATAGATATTATAGGAAATAAAAAACACATACCTGTCTTTGTGAAAAGATTAAGGACGAATTTAATATTTAATCCGGTTCACTATTGCGGAGGATTTAAGACTCACTCGCACCTAAAATGTATTTTTTATGGCCTCAAACTAGTATTTACGGGCAAAGGATATTAATGCGGTCTTGCAGAAAATTGCTCGGCTTGGCATTTTTCCAAGGTTGACATATTTTTGCCTCTATGGCAGTATTATGTTGTAGAAAACAATAAATTTATGCGTAAAATTGATCTGAAAAATGTAGTTTGGAAAGAGGGCAAATATTATGTTGCCCAGTGTTTGAATGTGGAAGTTTCCAGCTTTGGCAAGACCAAAAAAGAGGCGTTGGCATCATTGGATGAAGCGTTAGAATTATATTTTGAAGATATAAAAGTTCCGAAAGTGACAAAAATTGAAAATCCGGAACTTGTCAAAATGTCAATCTGTCATGCCTAAATTTTATTCATCTTCGGAAATTATCAAAGTCCTGCAGAAACGGGGCTTTGTTTATATTTCCCAAAAAGGCAGCCATGTTAAAATTCGAAAAACTGGTAGTCCAACCTTGACTGTGATCGTTCCGGCAGGCAGAAAAGAAATACCGCTGGGAACTTTTAAATCAATTTTGCGCCAAGCTAATTTGGCTGAAGATGATTTTCGAAAAAAATAAATAAGGACGGTCCTCGATTTCTGCCCAATTTCAGCTATATAATAAAAAGCAGAATAATAGGCAAATTATTAAAAAAATATGTCAGAAAAATTTAAAATAGAACAACATTCTGAAATCAAAGAAAACGACTTGATAATTAGCAAATTCAATATGAATATTTCACAACAAGAAAAAATTATTTTGGAAGGTAGTGGCAGCAATCAAGAACGCAATGACCTTAGCCAAAATGAGCTTGGAGTTTTGGTGGCAATGAAAAGTTTGCCGAGTGATCCCTTGGAAAGAATGGTGCTTCTTGAAGAATTCAAGAAAAAACCTGATGGTCGTTTTGGGGATAGCGCTCTTGTGGCATTAGAAGCCTTAACTCGGGATGGTAAAAATGCAAGGATTAAATTGAAAAAAGATTGGCGCAATTGCTTAACTTATCCCGAGTATGTCTCCAAATGGACAGCAGAAAAATTAGATGAGCTGGCTGTCCTAATAGATATGCCCCAAATTAAAGATAGATATGCGCGAATGGGAAGCTTTTTAGAAGTCGCTAAAGATAAAGGATTATTGAGTGAAGAAGATTTTCGGAAAATAAGAAGCATCATCGCAAAAGAACTATAAAGTTTATTCATGAAACAATAAAAATATGACAATCGGTTTTGGAAGCGGCGATTTTTATAAAATATTTTCCAATCATATCCAAGGATTTTTAGGGAATATATAAAAAATATACTAAAAGAATAAACAAAATCTCAAACATACTAAAAAAGGAGGCGAGTATGAAAACTTGCGCAAGAAAAGATAGCCAGGAGGATCAAGAGCTGCAAAAAAGAATAATAGCCAAAACAAATTATTCTCTCTCAGTTCTTGGCAGGGCAATCGCTCGGCATGGTTCGGGAGAATTTGTGTGGCTTGGCCCAGCACCTTCAAAAAGAAGATAAGCGGGAAAAATTAAAAGGGACTTGATATTATCCAAGCCCCTTTCTTTTACTTCGATTTTGTCGTTGCATTTTCTGTACGTCCAGTAAATTATAATCGCATTCCTTTTCCTTCTTCATCACAAAGAAAACATTCAAAGCCATCCCTGAAAGGGCCGATGATAACATTAAATTCTATGCCATTAATGTTTTTGGCTTTAAATTGTTTGTTGTTTTCTCTGTATGTTTTTACATTGGCGAGAAAGCGATCTTTTTCCTCTTTAGAAGCATTTGGATGTTCTTTTAGTGATTTTTTAATGGTCTTATCATCTAAAAGTTCTATTTCTTGAAATGTTTCCGAATCAACACCCGCTCCCATAGCTGCCCATTCTTTTGCTTCTTGAACACTTTTAAATACTGTAGTCATAAAACAGCACTCCTTTTTTATTGTGTAAGAACAGTTTAATGCTAAATTAGCATCAAGGTAATATAGCAGAAAAGCGCTTGGGTGTCAATGGGAGAAAAAAGTTATTCCAGCTATTTTTAGAAGGCAAAATAAGTTAAGAGAACTATTTTGCTGTTTTAATTTTATTCGAAATATAATATAATGAATGCGAAGCGATATAATAGAACTGGATAATATGCAAATTTAAGGGCATTATTATGAAAACAATAGGACTTATCGGAGGAATGAGCTGGAGATCTTCCTTGGAATATTACAGAATCATAAATGAAACGGCTCAAAACAAATTGGGAGGCTGGCATTCAGCTAAAATTCTTATGTATTCCGTGGATTTTGATGAAATAGATCTTGAGCATAATGGCGAAAAAAGGATTAAATCCGATAAAATCCTGGTTGATGCCGCAAGAAATCTGGAAAAAGGCGGAGCTGATCTCGTTGTCATTTGCGCCAATACGGTTCATTTAATTTTTGATAAAATTCAAGAAAATGTAAAAATACCCGTTTTGCATATTGCAGACGCGACAGCAGAAAAAATCAAATCTGCAAAAATCAAGAAAGTTGGGCTTCTGGGAACAAAAATTACAATGGAAGAAGATTTTTATAAAGGAAGATTGGAGAAAAAGCACGGACTTCGTGTAATTGTTCCTCCAGAAAAGGAAAGAGAAATCGTTCATCAAGAAATTAATAATTTATGTTTGGGAAAAACCAATCCTCAGGCAAAGCAGCAGTTTATAGATATTATAAACAATCTGGTTGTAAACGGAGCTGAAGCGGTAATTTTGGGATGCACCGAAATTCCTCTACTGATACAGCAAGAAGATGTAAAAATCCCATTGTTTGATACCACGAGAATTCACGCGGAATCAGCGGTTGAAATGGCTTTAGAAGAAAAGCAGTTTAAATCCAGTGTAAATAATTATTAACAGTAAAAAATATGAGCATTGAACAATTATCAACAAATCCATATGAAGATAGGCCCAACAGGGAAGCTTTAGAAAGCCAGAGGGAAAAATATGTTTCTTTAGCAGTAGAAAAATTATTCTCAGACAAAAAGAAGCTTGATGATTTGAGATATAAATACAATGAAGGCGGTCATGATACGAATGGGGAAGCGATAGAATATGTTTATAAAGAATTAAAAGAAAAACATGGAATAAATGAAAAGTCTTCAGAAAAAACTGTGAATGAATTTTATAATGAATATCCTAAAGAAATAATTGACGAAGCCATTAGTAAAAAGAATACGGAAAATAAAATGAAACGAGGAGGAGCGGGATCTTATTGGGAATAGTAAAAATAAAACTTCTTATATTTTTGTAAACCCTTTAATCATCGCAAAAGAACTGTAAATTATTTATAAAATGATAAAAATATGACAATCGGTTTTGGAAGCGGTGATTTTTATAAAATATATTCTGATCATGTTGAGGGATTTTCAGGAGAATATATAAATTATTACAAAGCAAATGGCCTTGCGAATGCCATAGAATTGAATTGTCGCAATGAAGGAGAAATGGACTATTTGTTGATTAATAATCTTGATTTGTCCGGTTTTGATTTTGTTTCAATGCATGCTCCTCAATTTTCCTATGGCAACGATGAAAATTCAAAAAGAATGTTGGCTAAAATGGAATTGCTAACCAAAAAATATAACATAAAAAACATCGTCGTTCATTCCGATTTGGTTCTTGATTGGGATGTCTTCAAAAATTTCAAAAATATCCCTGTTTCAATAGAAAATATGGATCATCGCAAGAAGTCAGGCAAAACCATTGAAGATATTCAAGCTGTTTTGGACAAATACGACTTTAAACTGACTGTTGATTTGCAGCATTGTTTTGTGAATGACAGTTCTCTGCGATTAGCGGCAGATTTTCAGGAGAAATTCAAGAATAAGATTGTGGAATATCACATTAGCGGAACCGATGACGATTCGATGCATTATCCTTTGTTTAAAACCGAACAGGATGAAATTATAAATTCATTAAAAAATAAAAATATCCCGATAATTATTGAGAGCACATTTGACGAGATTGGGGATCATGAAAAAGAATT
>Ga0172379_10000690_pt1 | contig 80530 bp, 85 predicted proteins | sample GrowelOW334metaG_FD_119756 | JGI IMG/M metagenome (GOLD analysis project Ga0172379, IMG submission 119756) | Groundwater microbial communities from an aquifer near a municipal landfill in Southern Ontario, Canada - Groundwater well OW334 metaG | ecosystem: Environmental > Aquatic > Deep... | reverse complement strand
CGAGCGAACCAGCGCTTCAAAGCGCTGGATTCCGAGCGAGCGACGCCAATATAGTCAAATACTGCTCGGCTTGCCGAGCTGTTAGTACGCAAGTTCCACTATTACCCCGGGACTTGCCCCGGGGACTATATTCATCTAATTTAAGGCAAATTTTTCCAAAATAATTTTCTTGCTATTGACAACAGGGGTTAGTTGTGATATGATTGAATATCGGTGTAACGGGGCATTAAAGAATAGGGTGCTTATCATTCTTTCAATTTAACGTCAATTGAGAGCAGAAAACATTTTTTCTGTTGTCATTTGCCGGTAAAATGACTCCACCAACCCGGCAGATCCTTTGGGATCGGAGTCAGAAAGATGGTTATGGACCAGGTTATGGACCAGTTTGAACGGATGGTTTTGGCAGTGGCCAGCGCCGGCCACGAGGATTGGCGGAAAAAGCATCGGGCCGCCAAGGGCGACGAAAAGCGGATGAAGAAGACCACGGATAAGGCCTTCCTGGCGCGCGGCATCACGGAGGTGGACATCGCCGCCACGGCTTATGTGGACTTGCCCAGCGATAAGCAGGCCGAAAACAAGGCGGCCGCCGAAGTCGCGGTGGACTGCGTCCTGGCCGCGGTTGAGCAGGGCATCGCTTTGAATGATGGCTTCATTGAAGCCGCGTCCGCTGTCCAGCACGAGAAGTGGCTGGAACGGAACAGCGACTGGGCTCTGGACAGTCAGAAGGTCCCCTACGCCGAGTTGAGCGAGGAAGAGAAAGAAAAGGACCGCTCTTTCGTCCGGTTCGCTATTGAAGCGCTTGAAGTCGCTTGAAGTATTGTAAAATCGTAGCTCTTTTGGGAGGCGTCGACTGTCTGGTCGGCGCCTCGTTTTTTTTAAAACCAACTACGCCGCTACGCCAGGAATCATCGGGTTAGCGGCGTTTTTTGTTTGATCAGGTTTTTTAGGTAATTATTCAAGTCAATTTTTTGGGCGGAAAATTTCATGGTTTCATACAGCGCCTTAAGCGCCAGTCGGATGCTGTCGTTTTTTATCTTAACCACGATTTTCTTCTCAAAGTTTATTAAAATCACTTCCTTGTCCAGGATTAAAATATCCATGTCAAAGTCAATCAGTCCGTCGCTGATCAAATACATTACAGTCAGACGGTTTTCATAAGTTTTCAACAAATAAAGCGGCAGGTCGTTGAAGTATTCCAGCGAACTTTCTCCGGCGATGCCTTCAATAATAATTTTTTTCTGTTTGAATTGGTTTTGAATGTCGTTTAAATAATCAGAGCTTAAGGATTTTTGCGCTTTGACTGATTTGTTGCCCTGGATGGCATAGACGCGGCTGTTCTTGTTGGTTTTCAGCGACTGGCGGTAAGCGTCCAGAATCGCCGCCTGGCTTTTAAAAACTTCCACGCCGATATCCGGCAGATTGATTAAGGCCTTGGATAAAGTCAGATTAAAAAAGCCGTACAGCGAATTTATTTTTTCCGCCAAATGGTTTTCATCGGCCAGCCGCCACTCAAAGTGGCCGCCGATTTTTGTTTTTTTGATTATCCCCCGCTCTAATAATTTGTTCAATAGGAAGTTAACCGTCGTCCTTTTGACGCCGGCTTGGCGGGACAGGGCAGTCGGCGTCAAACTTTTCCCGCCGTTAAGCGCCTGAATAATTTTTATTTCTTCCGGCTGAAGCTCCAGAAAAGACGGGGTATTTTTGTGTTTCATATCTTTCATCATATAAAATGACAAGAATATTGTCAAAAATAATATTTATTATCATGTAAATTTACACGAAAAATAGAAAAGTTAAATTTTTAATGGCTTATCGTTTTCCGGTCAGTTACACTGTGATTGTAGGATAAAAAATATGAATAAAGAAGTACAAAAATTTCAGAGCGTTTGTGTCATGGGCGCTTGTCCGGAAGTTTTGAAAACCGATACTGTTGTCAAACTAAGAAATTCCAGTCAAACTAAGAAATTCCAGCCGGCCGGAAAAAGTCGTGGATTTTTCGAAGAAGGAATGGGAAGAATTGCGCGATGCTTTTATAGAAAATAGAATTTAGTTCTTTACATGTAAGAATTGCCAGCGCTGTTTGTACCCTGTCATTCCGACCGAGCCGAATGAAATGAGGCGAGTGGAGGAATCTCTTGGGTCGGAGGTGATGTCTTACCTAATCTAAGGGATTCCTCGACTTCACTCTCTCGCTCGCGCTCGTTCGCTACGCTCGGAATGACAATTGGCCGTTTTAAAAAGTAAAAATGACGTTCAAGAATTTTACACTTTACAAAATAAGCAAGAGATAAAATAACATGAAAGGAATAGATAAATCATGCCGGAGCAAAAACTTTGCGATCTGCTTGATAAGATTTTAAAGAAAGCCGAAACAGATAAACGCCGCCAACGATTACAAGACAATATTCGCGCAAAAAAAGAAATCAGCCGATTAATAAATCCGGAAATTAAAGCTATCATTGACCATTTGCCGAAAGCGTTAATAGCCAAGGCAGAACTTGGCGAAAAAGAAGAAAAGGAAATTGACTATAAAATATTGGGGGATAGAAGAGGTTATCTTGACAGGTTGTCATCCAGGGAAGAGTTTAACAAGCTGCCTCCCATAATTCGTTTATTTAAATTTTGCCAGAGGAACGGCTTGAAGTTAAAAGTGGACACGAGTTATTATCCCTATGCTAATTGCGGCGCCATATTAAGAATTAGTTGGTAGTTAATAGTCAAGAAAGGAAAATATAATTATGTTTATGTGCGGCGGACGTCAAGATGGTGCGATAGCAAGAAATTCAGTTACAAGAAATTCAATCAGGAGGGAATTTTTTGAGGCCATCGCTCAAGGTAGTAAAATGAGAATCCAGTATGCCGTTAACAACTTTAGCAGGGAAGAAATTAGGGAATTGATTAATTAAATGGACAGATGCGGTTGCCAAATAGCCGCTAATGAATATAGAAGGGTATTAAGTAGAAAATGAATTCCAGTTCGCACAAAAAGACCCCGGATTATCCGAGGCCTTTTTTATTTTTTGATTTTAGCTGTTAGCTATTTGCCATAAGCCATAAGCTATGTGCCGTATTTTTACATCATCCCGCCATAACCGCCCATGCCGCCGCCCATGCCGGACATGTTAGCGCTGTGATCATGACCTTCCTTTTGCGGCAAATCGGCAACCGCGCATTCGGTGGTTAAGATCATGGCCGCGGCTGAAGCGGCGTTTTGCAAAGCCGAGCGGACGACTTTGGTCGGGTCAACGATGCCGGCGGCGATCAAGTCCTCGTATTTGCCGGTCAAAGCGTTGTAACCCATGTTGGCGCCCAGTTTTTTGACTTCTTCCACCGCCACTTCGCCCTTGTCGCCGGAGTTATTGGCGATTTGTTTCAGCGGCTCCTCAATGGCCTTGGCCAGTATTTCAATGCCGATTTTTTCGTCGCCTTTGACTTCCAAATTATTGAGCGCTTTGGCCACGCGGATCAAGGCGGTGCCGCCGCCGACCACCACACCCTCTTCAATGGCGGCCTTGGTGGCGGCCAGGGCGTCTTCAATGCGCAGTTTCTTTTCTTTCATTTCCGTTTCGGTAGCGGCGCCGACTTTAATGACAGCCACGCCGCCGGACAGTTTGGCCAGGCGTTCGCGCAATTTTTCCTTGTCAAAATCGGAATCGGACAATTCTATTTCCTTATTGATTTGGCTGACGCGCTTTTCAATTTCTTCCTTATCGCCTTTGCCGCCGACAATCGTCGTGCTGTCTTTGGTGGCAATGACTTTGGCGGCATGGCCCAGGTAAGTCAGGTCGGCGCTCTCCAATTTCAAGCCGACTTCGTCGCTGATGACGCGTCCGCCGGTTACTACGGCGATGTCATTTAACATTTCCTTGCGGCGATCGCCAAAACCCGGGGCTTTGACTGCCAGAACATTGAAAGCGCCGCGCAGTTTGTTGACCACGAAAGTGGCCAGGGCTTCGCCGTCAATATCATCGGCGATAATTACCAGGTCCTTGCGTCCGGTTTGCGCCAGCTTTTCCAGCAAAGGCAGAATGCTCTGCAAAGAAGAAACTTTCTTATCGGTGAGCAAGATCGGCACGTCGGCGTATTCCGCTTCCATGCGTTCGGCGTTAGTGATCAGGTAATGACTGACATAACCCTTGTCAAACTGCATGCCTTTGACGATTTCTTTTTCTACGCCGAAGGACTGGCCTTCTTCCACGGTTACCACGCCCTCATTACCCACTTCGCCCAGAACGTCGGCGATGATTTGCCCGATTGCTTCATCATTGGCGGAAATGGCGGCGACTTGGCGTTTCTCTTCGGCCGAGGAAATCGGCTTGCTGATTCTTTTCAGTTCGGCCACCAAAGCGGCCACGCCTTTTTCAATGCCATGCCGCAAAATGATCGGATTGGCTCCGGCCGCGACGTTTCGCAGGCCTTCGCCGACGATCGCTTGCGCCAAAACCGTAGCGGTAGTGGTGCCGTCGCCGGCCACGTCGTTGGTTTTACTGGCGACTTCCTTAATCAGTTCCGCGCCCATGTTTTCAAACTTGTCTTCCAGTTCAATTTCCTTGGCGATAGTTACGCCGTCGTTGACAATTTGCGGCGCGCCATAACCCTTGTCCAAAACCACATTGCGGCCTTTGGGTCCCAAAGTGGTCTTAACGGCGTTAGCCAGCTGATCAACACCGGATTTCAGTTTGCTGCGGGCGTCTTCATTAAATAGTATTTGTTTAGCCATATATTATTTAGATTATTTTTATTTATCGTCGTCCCCTTACTACTTCGTCGTCCCCTTACTACTTCGTCATCCCCGCGAAGGCGGGGATCCAGAATTCATAGTAATTTACTACTTCGTCATCCCCTTACTACTTCGTCATCCCCTTACTACTTCGTCATCCCCTTACTACTTCGTCATCCCCGCGAAGGCGGGGATCCAGAATTTACAGCAACTTACTGCAATGGATTCCCGCCCCTGCCTGCCGGCGGCGGGCTCGGAAAATCCGTAAGCGTAAGCGAGAGGATTTGTCCGGGGATTCATATTATTTATTAATATCATGGATTCCCGCCTTCGCGGGAATGACGGTTTTTATTCAGTGGATTCCCGTCCCTGCCTGCCGATAGGCAAGGCGCGCGGGAATGACGCGGAGTGTTTTATTCAATCACTGCCAGCACGTCTTCCGATGACAGGATTTTGTATTCCTTGTCATCAACCTTTATCTCATCGCCGGCGTATTTGCCGCAAATGACTTTCTGGCCCGGCTTCAATCCGAGCTTGGACACTTTTTCGCCTTCACCCACGGCGACGACCTCACCCTCCGCTTTTTTTTCTTTGGCGGTGTCCGGCAGGATAATGCCCGATTTGGTCATTTCCTCTTCTTTAACGGCGGCAACCAGGACGCGATCGCCTAACGGTTTAATGTTCATATGGTTTTTTTATTAATAATTTTGTTTTAATTTTACCGAAAATTTTTATGATTTTTGCCAATTAGCACTCATAACGGAGGAGTGCTAACGGCTTAGCTGTGAGTATTGTAAGAGATAATTTTTCTCTTGTCAAGAGTTTTTTTGGTTGCGTTTGAGCCGGTTTTCTGGTATAATCAAACAAGAAAAATAACAATAATTGCCAAGCATATCAAGAAACAATGGGACAAACTAATAACGCGGTTATTAGCTTTTTTGTTAAGAGGCCTGCTTAAGTCAGGCGATCTTTTGGTTTGGCTATTCGGCTTTTTGTCGGCGGTTCTTCGGCCGCTGGCGCAGGTGATTTTTAAATTTATTATTCTGCCTTCATACGGCAGGCATCTATGGCTGAAATCGCAATTGGCCAAAAACGCTTCACAGCGGACGGACAAATTCTTATTGCTTCTGACCAACCGTTACCTATATCATGTGCTGTTGGTCCTGCTGGGCGTCGGTGTGGTAACTTCCAATTTGCTGGCTTATGAGAACAAAGAGGATTACGGCCAGAACGCCCTGGTTTACAAATTGGCCGGCGTCAGCGACATTGAAATCATTGAGGACTCCAATAATATTTTTGAGGATGCCAAGGTTTATAATTATCAGGATCAAGGATTATACGTGCAGGGCAATTTTTATTCTGACAGCCAAGGCGTTGATCAGGATAATATTTTTACCGATCAGGCCGTAGTGCAGGGCGACTTGGCTTTGATCAAACCGGTTGTCTCCACCGACGATGCCAAAAACACGGTCGGAGTCATTCAAGAATACGAAGTGGTGCAAGGCGATTCCATCGGCAAAATCGCGGCTCGGTTCGGCGTTTCCGTCAACACTGTTTTATGGGCGAACAATTTGTCTTTTTCGTCTTACGTCAAACCGGGTCAGAAATTAATCGTTCCGTCCATGAGCGGCATAGTTTATAAAGTGGTCAAAGGCGATACGATATCAAAGATCGCGAAAAAATATGGCATAGCCGAAGCCAAGATCATTGAAGCCAACGCCTTAAGCGAAGAAGGGTTGACTATCGGCAAACTGGTTATCGTGCCCGGAGCCAAGATTATTGAAACGGCTAAGCCGCGCGCCGTGGCCAAGGCCGCTGCCGCCGTGCCGGCTCGCACGGCGGAAGACAGTGAGATTAAAGTTCAGGGCACCGGCCGCATGAGTTGGCCTAACGGCTGTTATCGCATTTCCCAGTATTACAAGGGCTGGATCCATACCGGATTGGATATTGCCTGTCCTTGGGGCACGCCGCTTAGGGCCGCAGATTCGGGTACGGTTATTCGCGTTCAATACGGCAGAACCGGTTACGGCTATAACGTGATTATTGATCATGGCGGAGGCATCACCACCCTTTACGGCCACATGAGCCGGATTGACGTGGCGGTCGGCCAAAGCGTGGAAAAGGGCGAAGTGATTGGCGCCGAAGGTTCCACCGGCCGTTCCACCGGACCGCATTTGCATTTTGAAGTGCGCATTAATGGCGCCAGGGTAAATCCGCTGGGGTATATCAGATAATTTATGGCTTACAGCTTATAGTTTATGGCAATATTGACATCAGAGAGTTGATCTGTTAGGATAGGATATCAGTTAATTATAGTTTTAGTACGTTACAAAACAACCATAAGGAGAGCAGTCATGGAGATTATGCCGAGACAACCAGTAACCGGCGAGAACCATAACCGGAGGTTTGTTGGTTTAGTTGATGATTACACCGGTCATTTATTTATTAGTATTGAGCCATTTAATGAACAAACTTTGGCATTGTATGAATTTTGTGGGTGGTGGTTAAAGGATTGGTGGGATTTGGAAAGGATGTGGTTTGAGCCATCTCAATCCGCTGAAATCGATAAAAAGGTTGAGTTTGAAATTCTTTGGAAAAATAATCCTAACGAAGTATTTCGCCAAATTAGACAGTTGGCTGAGGCAGCACGGAAAGAGTCCCAAGGTTGATGATCATTGAATAATAGAACCGCCCCGGAGTCCGAGGCGGTTTTTTTAACTCCATAAAAAAAGTCCCGACAGCATTATTTGTTGGGACTTAGTTTTTAAAATATACGTTGCTTAACGTTTTGACAGTCGGTTGCTTATGGCAATATTTTTGATTTTTTCGGTAATCAATTTTCCTGGCACAGCGTGTTCTTTGCCGCACTTGCCGCATTCGACAACACAAATATAGCCGACCGTATCACCTTCACGATCAATATTCCTTCGAAAGGTGGTGTCACCCGGCTCTGCTTCACATTTTGTTCCGCAAGCTTCACAAGTGAATACCCACCATGGTTCTTCCTCGATGATTTTCATTGTTAATCACCCTTTCTTTATTAAGGTTCTCTGTTTAAAGAACAAGCAAATATATTGATAAGTCATTATATCGTATTATAAATATTCTGTCAATAACTGTTTTTTTTGATGTTAATTATATACTATAAGCCATCAGCCATCAGTTATTCCTTCGGCCGATATTGCAAGGCCTCGGCCACATGCTCGCATCTTATTTCTTCGCTAATTTCCAGATCAGCGATAGTGCGGGAGAGTTTGAGGAGGCGGAAATAAACGCGGGGCGACAAACGCAACTTTTCCACCGCCTGGCGGATAAGCTGTTTGGCCGATTCGTCAATCAGGCAATAAACATTGACCTGCTCCGAAGACATTTCGCTGTTGGCGAATATTTTTTCCGTTTGGAATCTTTGCAGTTGGGTATCCCGCGCCCGCTGGACGCGTTCGCGCACCGCGGCTGACGATTCGCCGTTGCCGTCGCCGGACAGTTCTTCAAATTTTATCCGCGGCACTTCCAGGTGCAGATCAATCCTGTCCAGGAGCGGACCGGAAGCGCGCTTTTTGTAGCGCAGGATTTCCGCGGCCGTGCAAGTGCATTCCTTTTCCGGATCAGTGGAATAACCGCACGGACAAGGATTAAGCGCGGCCGTCAAAATGAATTTTGCCGGAAAACGCAGAGTGCCGGCGGCGCGGGAAACATTGATCAGTCCGTCTTCCAGCGGCTGGCGCAAGTTTTCCAAAACCGTCTTGGGGAATTCCAAAAATTCATCCAAAAATAACACGCCGCGATGCGCCAAAGAGATTTCTCCCGGGCGCGGCCAGGCGCCGCCGCCCACCAGCGATACGCCGGAAGCGGTATGGTGCGGCGCGCGAAAAGGCCGCAGAGTGATAAGCGGTTGATCAGCCGGCAACAGTCCGGCGGCTGAATAGATTTTGGTCACCTCCAAGCTTTCTTCACGGGTCATTTGCGGCAGTATGGAAGGCAGGGCTTTGGCCAGCATGGTTTTGCCCGAGCCGGGCGGGCCGGACATGAGAATGTTATGGCTGCCGGCCGCGGCGATTTCCAGAGCGCGCTTGGCCGAGTTTTGTCCGCGGATATGCCTTAAATCCACCGGAAAATTTATCTCTTCTATCTCTTGTCGCCAGTCGGCGCAGGGCTCAATCAATTCCACGCCGGCCAAGTGTTTGGCTAATTGCGTTAGATTTTTAACCGGATAAATATTCAGGCCGTTGATTAATGATGCTTCTTTGGCGTTGGCTGTCGGCACAAATAAATTATTGATGCCGGCTCGCTTGGCGAATAAGGCGATAGACAATATTCCGGACACCGGGCGCACCTCGCCGCTTAAAGCCAGTTCGCCGGCAAAAAGCGAGGAAGCGAAGTCAACTAATTTTGTTTGCTCGTTTAAAATCATGGCGGCCACGGCCATGGGCAAATCATAATGCGTGCCGCCTTTGCGCAAATCGGCCGGCGCCAGGTTGAAAGTTACGTTGCCGCGGGGAAACTCAAAGCCGGAATTCTTGATGGCGCTGCGAATGCGGCTTTTGCTTTCGTCCACGGCCTTGTCCGGCAGGCCGACAATAAAAACCCCCGGGTTACCGTAGGGGCTGTTATCCGCTTCCACTTCCACCGGCTCGCATTCCAATCCGACAATCGCGGCCGACAGGACTTTTGATGGCATAATTTAATCAATTAGATAAAAACTTTAATAAATTATACCATTTATGTTGATTGAGCTCAAAATTACTGGATCGGAGATGGCGTGTTAATACCGCTCCCCTTGACTTTTTAAGGTAAATAAGTTATGATTTTAGAGTAAATTATCAAGCATATATTAAAAACTATGGCAAAAGCAAATGTTAAGCAAGATTGGCATGAGAAGGTTTTACCGCTGCTTAAAGCAGGCGTAACCGTCAAAGTCCATCAGATCATCAAAGAAAAAAATACCAAAGGCGAAGAAAAACAACGCATTCAGATTTTTGAGGGCATTATCCTGGGTCGCCATGGCGGTAAGGGCAAAAGCGCCACTATTACAGTGCGCAAAGTCGCTTCCGGCGGTATCGGCGTGGAAAGAATCTTCCCTATCTGGTCTCCGGCGATTTCTAAAATTGAGGCGACTAAGATCGCCAAGGTGCGTCGCGCCAAATTGCCTTATATCAAGAATTACAAGAAGAAACTGTCAGAAAAGCAAGTTAAATAATTCTTATCAAGCCCGAGCAATCGGGCTTTTGTGCGGACGTGGCGGAATTTGGTATACGCGCAGCCTTGAGGTGGCTGTGGCCGCAAGGCCTTGGAGGTTCAAGTCCTCTCGTCCGCATTATTTAATTTATTTTTGGGTGATTAGCTCAGCTGGTTAGAGCGCGTCGTTTACATCGATGAGGCCAGAGGTTCGAATCCTCTATCACCCACAAAAATAATTAGAATTTATGCTTGTTAGAATTTTAATCGGTGTCGCAGTCATAATCGTGGGATTTTTCATGGTTTGGAAGCCAAGATTTTTTTATGATTTCATGGGCCATCAAATGTGGGCGGAAAAGATTTTCGGCATCCATGAGGATGAGCTGGCTTACAAAGTCATCGGCGTGATCGTGATGTTTGTCGGCGCCTTAATCGCCACGGATTTGATTTATAATTTACTCGCTTGGTTTTTTTCGCCGGTGGTTAAAGGTCTAAAATAGCAAAACAATACAAGGGCCCGTAGTTCAGTTGGTTAGAACGCCGCATTTGCAATGCGGAGGTCAGCAGTTCGACTCTGCTCGGGTCCATAAATTTAATTTAATAAAAATAATATGGAAAAATTTGAATCACGACAAGAAAGTAAGGCCGATGAGGCTATGCGAGTTGTGGTGGGGTCAGAAAATGGGTATATACAACCAGAAACCTTAGCCAGTTATGTTAAGAGTTTACCTGAGGATATAAAAACAGAGCTCAAACCAAAGATTTTAGATGTATTGAGAAAATTGGCAGAGGAAATAGAATCAGCCTAAGTATTAGTTAAACAATAAAAGACGGTCTTCCGATCGTCTTTTATTGTTTATATGGAAAAATTTTGGTGCTATAATTATTCTATATGAGAAAAGCCGTAATATTATCGGTATTTATTTTGTTTTTGACCGGCTGTGCTATTGGCATTAAGCTGGCAGATGTTTCAACAACTAATTTAAAACATATGATTAAAGTCACTTCACCGCAATTTGAAGCGGGCGATGTTTTGCCGTCAATATTCACTTGCGACGGCGAAGGCGTCAGTCCGGAACTTCATATTTCAAACGTTCCCGAGGGGTCTAAGAGTTTGGCTGTTATTCTGGATGATCCGGATGCGCCGGCCGGCACTTTTACTCATTGGTTAGTGTATAATTTAAGTCCCGATACGGCGATAATTAAGGAAAACAGCTTGCCGGCAGAAGCCAAAGTTGGCAATAATAGCGGGCGGAAGCAGTCCTACTTTCCGCCCTGCCCGCCCTCCGGCAGCCATCGTTATGTCTTTCATGTTTACGCTCTGGACAAAATGTTAGATTTTTCTAACACTCCCGATCGCCGGCAGGTTGACGAGGCCATTAGCGGCGCCTTAATTGATTCGGGAGAATTAACGGCTGTTTATAGCCGCAAGAATTAAAAAATCCTCGCCACAGAGCGAGGATTTTAATTACAATTTACTGATGAATTCCAGGATTTTTTCCCGCATTTTTTTGCCCTTGGGCAATTGGGCGTAATGGTGGCCGAATTTATATTTAAAAATATCAGTCCTGATTTCGCCTAACAGCGCCCGGTATACTTCGCAAGCCACATACTTGGCCGCAACGTTAAATCTCCCGTCTGTTTCCAAGCGGCGGACAGAGACATATATTTTAGGACGTTTGAGTATTTTATAGACGCCGTGTTTTTTAACGCGTTTGATGTATTCGTGATCCTCGGCCAGCTTGAGCGACTCGTCAAAACCGCCGCTGCGGTCATACAATGATTTTTTAATGAAAATGCAAAAGCCCGGAGCGTGCGGATAAAAATATTGGGTCAGCTGGATGTAGGCGTTAGCCATATCGTGCAAAATAGCGTCAATAATTTTATCGCTTAAAGGGATGACGGCGCAGGAAGCGACGTCAGCTTTTTTTTCCTCGGCTTCTTCAATCAGAAATTTTAAGAATTTGCCGGACAAGAATACATCGGCATCCAAAAACAACAGCCACTCGCCGGCGGCAATCGCCGCGCCATGATTGCGTCCGACGGCCGGCATGCCGCCCTTGACAATGCGACAGCCGTAGTCCTGGGAGATTTCTATGGTTTTGTCAGTAGAGCCGGCGTCGGAGATAATGATTTCATAGTCGGTGAATTCCTGATCTTTAATTGACTCCAGCAAGTCGGGCAAAGTTTTTTCTTCATTCAAAGTCGGAATGATAATGGAAATTTTAGGCATATTTTATACCTTTTAAGTATAGTGGATTATTGCCTGCCAGTCAACGTCCGTGATATAATTTAAACATTATGTTTTTATCCGTCATTCCCGCGCGCCTTGCCTACCGGCAGGAAAGGGCGGGAATCCATTGCAGTAAATTGCTATAAACTCTGGATCCCCGCCTGCGCGGGGATGACGGAAACTGGATCCCCGCCTACGCGGGGATGACGAAGCAGTAAGTTGCTATAGGTTCTGGATCCCCGCCTGCGCGGGGATGACGAAAACTGGATCCCCGCCTGCGCGGGGATGACGAAAACTGGATCCCCGCCTGCGCGGGGATGACGAAGCAGTAAGTTGCTATAGGTTCTGGATCCCCGCCTGCGCGGGGATGACGGAAACTGGATCCCCGCCTGCGCGGGGATGACGGAAACTGGATCCCCGCCTTCGCGGGGATGACGGAGCAGTAAATCGCTATAAATTATGGATCCCCGCCTGCGCGGGGATGACAAAGCAGTAAGGGGATGACGAAAGTCAAAAGAAAGATTTAAAAAATTTATAATTAATTTATAATAGTTATGAGGAGGGCGATCTTTTTTTATTTGATATTTCTGGCGGCCGTTGCAACCGCCGGATTTTTTATTTTGCTTTCAGGCGAAGTGTCTCGCGCGGCCGGCAATCAGCTGGCTTTCACCAATTGCGTTAACGGCAGCTGCTCGGCCGGCGATTGGCAACAGACCGTAAATGACAATGGCGATTATTGGATTTTTAACAATCCCGAGTCGGTTTTAGCAACTGGCATGATCGACTTGAGCCGTTGTACGACTGCTGCTATCAGCTTTGATTACAAAAGATATTATTCAAGCGCCACCGGCACCAGTGATATGTTATATTTGGAAAGTTCGGTCGCTGGCAGCGAGTGGCGGACTTTGCAATCATTTCAAGCGTTAACCACGGCTTTTATTTCTTCCACTCCCGTAACCCTGTTTTGCGGCAGCAATCTGCAATTGCGTTTCCGTGGCAGCGTTGATGTTGATTCTCGGCATGGCGTTGGCGTAAATAATGTCAGGTTGGATTTAACCCTGCCCAATCAACCGCCCGTGGCTGTGGCCACCTCGACCAAAACCGCAGCCGAAACGGGAGAGGAAATAGAATTTTCCGACGGCGGTTCCACCGACCCGGACGGAAATGCCTTAATTGACTGGCTTTGGGATTTCGGCCAGCAATTAACCAGGCACGGCGTTAATGTCAGCCAAAGTTTTCCGGCATCCGGGACTTATGCGGTCAACTATTACGTGGTGGACAGCGAAGGAGCCACCTCTTCCCCCGCGATTTTGAATTTATTCATCACCGACCCCGTCGGCACCACGACGCCCACCTCTACGCCCACCACCACTTTGGCGCTAAAGCCGCAAATCGGCGATGTGGTCATCAATGAAATTTACCCCGCTCCCGATGCCGGCGAAGAGGAATGGATAGAATTGTTTAATACCGCCACTTCCACCCGGGATTTATCCGAATTGTTGTTGCTTAATATTGACGGCGATAAATTCGTTACCACCACTTTAAGTGGTGAAATTTCTCCCGGCCAATATTTGGCGGTGGAAAATATTGCCGGCAATTTGAATAATGACGGCGACACCATCGTCTTGAGTTTGGCCGATAAAATTTTTGATCAAACCGTTTACGGCGATTATTCCAATAAGAAAGGCGAGGCCTGGGCGCGCAACAGCAGCGGTATTTTTGAAGAAACCATCACGCCGACCAAAGGCGCGATAAATGTCATTACGCCCAAGCCGGTTTCCGGCGGTTCAACCGGCGGCGGTTCATCTCCCTCCGATTATCAACCGGTTAGCATTGAAACCGCCAGTTCAACCACCTCCACCGCCGTTATCGCCGCCGGAGATTATTACGGCAAATTAATTATTAACGAGTTATTCCCTCATCCGGCCACGGGCGCCAATGACGAGTTTATAGAATTAAAAAACATCTCCACCACCACGATTGATTTAAACGGTTTTTATTTGACGGACAATACCAACAAGAAGCATTATTTGCGCGCCGCTTCCTCAACTCTGCCGTTATTGCCCCAGGAATTAATCGCCATCAAGCGGGCATCCACGTCCATCGCTTTAAATGATACTGGTTTTGAAACGGCCAACTTGTTTTCGCCGCTGGGAGAATTATTGGATCGTGTGAGTTATACGGCCAAGCAGAGCGAGGGTTTGGCTTATGCCAGAACCGCTAAAGGCGAATGGCTGTGGACGGAACAACCGACGCCGGGAGCGGAAAATATTTTTCCCGGCGATGGCCTGGACCGGGAACAGACGGTTGAGGTTTTAAACACCATTAAAGCGGCGGCGATCAAAAAAGCCGCCGGCAGTTCCGGAGCAATCCATGCGGTCAGCATGGAAGAGCTGAAGAATTTGGCCGTGGGTGACAAAGTCAGAGTCAGTGGCGTAGTGTCGGTAGAACCGGGAGTGTTGGGCACGCAGATCTTCTATTTGGCCGGCTCCGGCATTCAGGTATATTGCAATAAAAAAGATTTTCCCGAACTTAAAGTCGGCGATCGGATAGAGGTTGTCGGAGAGATATCGGAGACCGCCGGCGAGAGAAGAATAAAGATAAAAACCCGCGACGACATCAAATATTTGTCCAGCGAAGCCGAACCGCAACCGCAGGAAATCAGCGCGATTGAGTTGGAAGATAATATCGGATCACTCGTAAAGATTTCCGGTGAACTGTTAGAGATTAAAGGCCGCAATGCGTTTGTTGACGACGGCAGCGGCGAAGTTAAGGTATATCTTAAAAATCGGATTGACACCAAGGAAATCAATTGGCATGCGGGCGATAAAGTTACGGTCGTTGGCATTGCTTCGCTGACCGCTTCAGGCGCCCGGCTTCTGCCGCGCAGCGCCAAGGATATCACAGCAATTAGCGGCCAGGTCAAAGGCGCTTATGAAGTCGGAGATAAGGCGCCGTTTCTCGGTTCGCCTTTGAGTTATGCCGTAGCCGTCATAATATTTTTCATTGCGTTTAGCGGTTGGCTGGGGTATAAATTAAGAGCAAAAAACAGCCAGTGAAATTTAAAGACCTGTCGAAATTTTTCGACAGGTCTGTTTGTGCCAATTATTCACTGTTATTCACTGATTGAAACAGGTGTATGGCTTGTTCCAGATAGCTTTTGGCCATTTGCCAATCAAGTAGCCGTCCTTGAGCATCAATGCTTAGTTTGGGATATTTTTTAATCAGCGATTCAATTACTCCTATTGTTTCCGGTCCCAGACCGCCGGCCACCACCAATCCCAGATCGGGACGTTGCTCAGATAATTTATCCAAGAACGGTTCTAAAAATTGAACGGACATCAATTTGCCTTGGCCCATGCTTTTGTCCAATAAGACATAATCAAGGGCCGAGCCGTATAACTTCAATCTCTCCAGCAGCTTATCGGGTTGTTCTTCCACTTCTTTGAAGGCGTAAGCGCCAATTTGCAAGATGATGCTTATCCGGGGGTAGATCCTTTTAAAATTACTGACTACCTCATAATCGGGCCAAATCATGTCAAGCTGCAGGGCTTGCATATACGGTTCGCCCCAAAATAAAGCTTCCTCAAAATCCCTGGTCGTCTCATCCCAGGAGTAAGCTTCATAATCGGCAAAGTGCAAGGTGTTGAAAGCCAAAGGATGAGGAATGAAGATTTTGCTGATGTCTGATTTTTTCGGAAAAACTTCGGCGTAACGGGTCGGCAAGCCGCGTAATAACTTATGGCTCGTCATGACTCCTACGCCCAAATGATGCGGCAAAGGCGTTTCCGCGCCGGCGCGCTCAATTACTATAGACATTGCCTCGGCTTGTTGACGGTTAGTAAAACCAGTGATGCTGATATAAGGAACGGGCATTTTACCTCCTTTCCAAGGTTGCTAAAGTTCTATCATAAATCAATAGATAATTAAGCTTAACAAATACGGGTTGTCTTGTCAATAGATTATCAAATATAAAACCGACTCGGCTGACCGGGTCGGTTTTATTGGCTAGTGAGCGAGCGAACCAGCGCTTCAAAGCGCTGGATTCCGAGCGAGCGACGCCAATGTAGTCGAATACTGCTCGGCTTGCCGAGCTGCGTTAGTACGTAAGTTCCCCTATCACCCCCGGGTTTGCCCCGGGGAACTACATTATCTTATTCCGCTGGATTTTTTTCAGTCGCGCTTGTTTCTTCCGCGGCTTCCTCGCTTGGCCGGGTTTCAGCCAACTCTTCGGCTATGGGGACTTCCTCAAGCAATGGAGTTTCTTCCGATTTTATTTCTTCCGCCCCTTCTTTTTTGTCGTCCTCAATCGTTTTCTTTTTTTTAGTCCTTTTTTTCTTTTCCTTCGGAGTTTCTTCTTGGCTCGGTTCGGTTTTGGCCGGCTCTCCAACGCCTTTTTCGGTGTTTACGTCTTCCGGTTCAGCGGGTTTTGCGGTTTCAGCCGGAATTTCGCCTTCAGCAGTTTCCGCCGCTTTTTCCGGATTGTATTTTTCTCCGCCGTCGGAAATGATGTCAATTTTCCAGCCGGTCAGTTTGGAAGCCAAACGGACATTCTGACCGCCGCGGCCGATGGCCAGGGACAGCTGGTCTTCCCTTACCTTAACCTTGGCTATATGGCTGGCTTCATCAATGATAACGTCATTGACTTTGGCCGGCGATAAGGAATTGGTGATAAATTTGGCCGGATCGGCGTCATAAAGAATAATGTCAACTTTTTCCCCGGACAATTCGCTGATAATGGTTTGGATTCTTGATCCGCGTTGACCGACGCAAGCGCCTATGGGGTCAATGTTTTCCTCGGTGGAAGCGATAGCGACTTTGGTGCGGCTGCCGGCTTCGCGCGCCAGGGATTTTATTTCCACGGCGCCGGTGGCGATTTCCGGAATTTCTTCTTCAAAAATTCCCTTAACCACGGCGATATCGGCGCGCGAGACAATCATCATTGATCCCCTAAGGCCCTGATCAACTGTTTTGAGATAGAACTTCATGCGATTGCCAATATTGTAGCGTTCGCGCTCCACCTGTTCTTCGGGCGGCATGATGGCGGCAGTATGGCCGAAATCAACAAAAACATTCTGGCCTTCGCGACGCTGGATGGTGCCGGTAATAATGGTGTGTTCCAAACTTTTGAATTCCTCAAAGATTTTCAGGCGTTCTTCTTCGCGCAATTTTTGGATAATGACTTGCTTGGCGGTTTGGGCGGCCATACGGCCGAATTCTCCAGGTACTTCCAGCGGCGTGACAATTTCATCGCCGATCTTGGCATCCGGCTTCTCCAGCAAGGCGTCTTTGATCTGGATTTCCGTTTTGGGATTGAATTTTTTTTCTTTTTCCTCATCGGTCAACTCCACTTCCTCGGCCAGGAACGATTTCATGGCCGCTTTTTCTTTCTGTTCTTTTTCCGGAGCGGCGGTTTCCTGCTCTTCGCGTTCTTGCTTCTCTTTTAAGGCCGCGGCAAAAGCGGCGGCGAATGACGCTCCGGCCTCTTCTTTGGTTTTCTTTTTCTTTTCCGTTTTGGCTTCTTTAACTTCGGCATCATCCGTTTCTTGCACTTCTCCCTCGGCGCCTTCTTCCGGTTCATTTTCCACTACGGTTTTAACGTCAAAGGCCTTGACCCCGCCTGTTTTGGGATCAAATTCGGTAATGATGTTTTGCAGTTTATTGCCGAAATCTTTGCGGTAAGCGGCGGCTAAGGCCGCCTCAATGGCGCGAAGCACGACCGCTTCGTCCAAGTTTTTTTCCTGGCAGATTTGTTGGATGGCTGCCTGGATTGGTGATTGTGACATATTAGTATTAGATTATTTTCTTTATTGTCATCCCTGCCTGCCGGCAGGGGCAGAAAATCCGTAAGCGAGCAAAGCGAGCGGGAGGATTTGTCTGTGGGTCTATTATTTATGGTTTTTAATTTTTTGGATCCCCGCTTACGCGGGGATGACGAAAGACGAAAATTGGATCCCCGCCCCTGCCTGCCGGCAGGCAGGGTGCGCGGGAATGACGTATTGTTTTTGTAAAAAATGACAGCCGGCTAGGGCTGTCATTAATCATCTGTAACCAGTATAGCACGGGCGGTTTTATTTGTCAAGCGCCGACAAAAATAAATCGCCGCAGTGTTTTTGCGGCGATTTGGTGTTCTATTCCTGCGGATTGCGGGCAACTTCCTCGGCTTTACCGCCGCCGGCTTGTTCTTCAGATTTTTTCCTGCGGCCAGCTTCTTCTTCGGCCATCACTTGGGCTAAAGCGTAAATTTTTTTGAGGCCTTCTTTATTGGCGCCAGGTTGCGCGGCTTCCCGGGATAGCAGCTGCTGTAAAGTCAATCCCAATTTTTTAGCTCTGTTTTGTTTGGCTATGACCACCATCCTGTCGATTTTTTCTTGCAGCCGGCGGTTAAAATCCGATTGGTTTTTGGGAAATTTGTCCGGCGGCAAACCCAGTTCTCGCCGGACGGCCTTATCGGCATTACGCATGACTACAATTAGCGGCGCGGCTGTCAGCGGTCTGCCGCTTTGAGCTTGACTTCTGTTATGCCTGTACCAATCAACCAGTATCCCCAACATTTCCCGCGGAGAAATGTCTTCCAATTCATAACCTTGATCACGGCAGGATTCAGTCAGTACCCTGGCGTCAGTTTCCAGATTTTCCGGCTTCGGCACTTGATTCAATGTTCTATAAAAAAGTATCAGCTCGTAAAACGGCACGCCCAGTCGGGAATATTTTTCCAAATCTTGAGCCGTCAGTTTTTCCTTGACTATTTCCTCTATTGTTTTCGGTTTGGCCGGTTTGGCCGGTTTAGCCGGTTTTTTTTCTTTTTCTTCTTCCGCCGGTTTGGGCGGCCGGTTTTTCTGCCGATCCGCCGGATGAGGGGAAATAGCAGGATTAGCTTTGCGATTTTTGTCTTTCTCATCCCTTTTCCACCAAAGCATATTTTTCTCCTTTTTTCCCGTAGCGCGGGAAGTTACAGTTTTTATTTAAAGTGCCGTGTTTTTGTCAGTATAAAGGAAAAGCAGATAATTGTCAAGAGATTGAGATGTTATTGAACCATTTTATTTTAGCCGTGCCGGTCGCCCGGTTGAGTTCTACGCTGATAATGTCCAAGCGCCAAAAACAGCTCCAGCCGCGACAGTTGAGGTAAATTCTGGCGGCTTTTTGCAAATGGCGCAGTTTATGGAGATCAACCGCTGTTTCGGGCAAGCCGGTTTTGTCGGCAGTGCGGGTTTTAACCTCCACAAATAAAATCTCATCGCCGGATCGGGCGATGAGGTCAATTTCTCCGAATTGCGTGTAGTAATTTTTTTCAATCACTTGGTAACCGCGCCGAGTTAGAAATTGCGCCGCCAGATTCTCGCCGTATTTGCCCAGGCGCACTCGGTAATCAGACATAATTATTTCTTTTTGGGCAAATATTTCAAGTATTGCTGATGCGTTTGGGCTTGTTTTTGCGCTTGCGGCACCACCTTGCGCCAGTAAAGGAATATCCGATAAGCCCACCATAGGGCTATAAGAAGCAGAATCACGCTCCAAAAACGAGCGGAAAGGTAAGACACTCGTTCATATCTAAGCCAGGTCCAGAGCAGTTCCAGGGCGCCGAAAGTGGCAAACCAGACAGCGATCCGGTCAAATAATCTTGCTTGATAGCCGGGCAGCTTGGCTTTGAGGGCATAAATTTTGAATCCCAGGGCGATCACCAGCAGGATGGCGCCGGCGACAATCATAATTTTGACGGTGGAGGGGTAGACATACGGGCGTAATTCCAAAAAATAGCCGGGAGTAAAGAATTTAACGATGTTGAACATATAATTTTAGATTTGATTCTTTTATTATTCCGGGCACAACGCGAGCGTTAATGTTGGCGGAACGAAAGATTTTTTATCGCAGTGGTAGCATCTTAGCGACAATCGGCGAAAATGTAAAGACCGGCTAACGGGTGAAGATTAAACCGAAATGATAAGGGCCGGCTTCAAATTCTTCAACCAATTTCAGTCCGGCTTTATCCGCCATCTTTTTAATCAGTTCCGGTTCGGGCCGATCTTTGACCGGCGGACCAAAAGGCGAGGCGATTTTTTTCCAATCAATAACCATCAGTTTGCCTCCGGACTTGAGCAAGCGAGCGGTTTCTTTGAGAAAGTTATTATGTTCTTCCGATTGAAAAAGGACATTGTGAATGAAGGCGGCATCCAAACTGCCGGCCGGAATATTGGTTGCCCCGACTAATTCCAAATTAGACCAAACGGTTTTAATATTCTTTAATCCCTCCTGTTTTATCCGGGTGTCAACAGCGTTTAGGGCGGACTTGAGAATATCAACCGCATAGACCTGTCCGTTCTTGCCGACCAGCTTAGCCGAGCTTAGAGCGTAGAAGGCCAAATTGCCGCAGCCCAAATCGCCGACGTGCATATCTTCCTCCAAACCGATTTTTTTGAATACGTCGACTTTTATCAATTCATTGCCATTTTGTAGGTTGGCCATATTATTGTTGGAATATCACCTTCATTAATTAAGGTTATTATAATTATACAATATTTCTCGGTTTTTTGACAAAAAATTAAATCAAGCCAAATTAAAAATAAAACCCGCTTGAGCGTTTCAAGCGGGTGGTAAAGTTCTGTTATTTGCGGCTATTCGTCGGTATCTGGGATAATCAGCGGTACCGGAAGGTAATTTTGTTCCGAAAGCTGGGGCGTCAGCAAGTTGAGGTCGCCGAAATTAACCAGTGATGGAAATTGTTCCAGCGGAGATTGTTCCAGCGGCAATATTCTGTCGCCCTGATTGATATATCTGACTTCAACCATTTTGATTTGGCTGCCGGGCGGCAAGAGCATTTGATGCTTGGTGTCGGTCAACTGTTCAATTAATTGTTTGGGGTCAAGACCCAAATCGGCGGCGATGCGAGCGCAGGATTCTTCCAGGCGTTCCCGAATCAGAATATTGAAGATATCATCGCCCGCCACCCATAATGACTTGGAGGTTTGCTTGCATTGCAGGGCGAATTCAAATTCGGCATTATGGAACAGCCACCAGGCCTGATCAATCGGCACGGGCAGGCCGTCTATAATGAATGTTTTGACAGCCGTTTTCTTGGCTTCATAGTTGACTGAATCAAGGGCTTGCAACCGTTCTTGGGTGATATTTTTGGCGGCGACGTAGCTGGAAACGGCGATGGTTATTCCCGAAAAAATTATGGCCAGGCCCAAACCGCGCCGCCAGCGTTTCTGGTGTTTGTACATCTGCCAGATACCCAGAACAATCAATATGGCGACCAGGGCCGCGCCCGTCATGGTAAAAAAATAGGAAAACAGGAAATATTGCAGATTATGGTTCAACCCTTGCAAAAGACCAATCAGGTTATCCAAATCCCAGGGCGCCAGTTTCATGGGGTACCTCCTTTTAGCAGTTGATTTTAAACATATTAATTGATTTAAAGTGCCACTACCGCATACCGATTAATAAGGCATGATAGCATAAGGCGGGAGAATTGTCAAATTGGCATAACTAAGGATAATTTTTTCTTTTAAACGAACTTTGCTATAATTAATTGCGTATGGCAGGGACAAAAAAAAGATGGGAACCGATCAACTTTGTTTTTTATTTTCAGTTCGTATTGATTCCGGTGTTGATTGCCGGGGCGGCGGAAATTTTTTTGCGTTGGCTCTTGGTTTGGCTTTGGCCGGATTTGTCGTTCGGCCTGATTGATTTGCTGATGTGGCTGATACGGTTGGCGGCCTTTGTCTGGATCGGCCGGCAAGTGGTGAAATCCTACGGCCAGATCAACGCCATTGGCGCCTTGGCCGGAGGAATTGCCGGCTTTGCCATCGGGCTGATTGTCGCCGCCTCTCGGTTCTCCGCCGGCTTCAGGATTTGGAAGGTCTTTAATCTGGCGACAGAAAGCATCCTAACCGCTTTGGCCGGTTGCCTGTTGGTTTACATGTTGGTGCTGTTATGGGACAATTTACCAAAAAAAGTAACAGGTAATAAGTAACAAGTAACAGGTGATATAAATTTAATAATTTAATATCTACTTATTACATATTACTTTTTACTTATTACATAATTAAAATAATTTTATGGCTAATCAAACATTAACGCAAGATCAAAAGGCCTGGGGAGTGATTTCTTATCTTTGGATTTTAAGCTTGGTGGCTTTGGCGGCCAAGAAAAACGACAGTTACGTGCGTTTTCACGCCAATCAGGGCGTGCTGTTGTTTGTGATTTCTTTTGTCGGCCTCATTCCCGTTTTGGGTTGGTTGGTCAGTTTAATCGTGGCCGTAACGGCGATTATCGCTATGGTCAAGGCCTACAATGGAGAGAAATGGCAGCTGCCGCTATTAGCCGGCCCGGCCAAAGAATTCGGCGCTTGGTTGGAAAAGACGTTGAAACTGTAATCAATAAACAGTCGTTATTCCGAAATCACAATGCAATCATTGGGATATCAGGGATCTCCGGCTGGGAATTATCAGAATCCAAAGATCCCGGATAATTTTTCCGCCAACCGGCGGGATAAATTTTCAGGGTTACAATCTCAAAGTATTTATGAAAAGAACTAAGATCATCGCGACCATCGGTCCGGCTTCGGAAACCAAAATCCTGATGCAGAAAATGATTAAGTCAGGCCTGAACGTGGCTCGGCTTAATTTTTCGCATAACACCCACAGCCATCATGCCCGGTTAATCCACAATCTGCGTTCCGCAGCCAAAGCGATTAACACCAATATCGCCATCCTGCAGGATCTGCAAGGCCCGCGCATCAGAATCGGCGAAGTGGGCGACGGCGTGGCAATCAAAGCGGGTCAGGAGGTAATCCTGGTGCCGGAAAAATATTATTCAACCGGCAAAAAGTCCGCCAGCGCGTTTGTGCCGATTCAATACCCCGCATTGTATCGCGATCTGAAAAAAGGCGATCCGGTTCTGATTGATGACGCAACCATTGAATTGAAGGTCAAGGAAACCGGCCAACGAGCCATCCGCTGTTTGGCCTTAAACGGCGGCGTTATCAAGACGCATAAAGGCATGAATTTTCCCCGCTCGTCCATTAATTGCCCGGCGCTGACTGAAAAGGATCTGACTGATGTGGAGTTCGGCGTTAAAAACGGCGCGGATTGGATTGCCCTGTCTTTTGTCAAGGATGGGAAAGACATCTTGGACTTGCGAAAAAAAGTTTTCGCGCTGGAAAAAAAATATTTGAAGCTAAATATCAGCGATGCTAAAAAAATGGGCAAACCGGAAATGAAAGGCAAGATTTCCGGCGAACATATCCGGATTATCGCCAAAATTGAACGGCGCGAAGCCGTTAATAATTTTGACCGGATTCTGGAAGCGGCTGACGGCATTATGGTGGCGCGCGGCGACTTGGGGATAGAGACGCCTATTGAGGATCTGCCCATGTTGCAGAAGTCCATGATTGAGAAATGCCGGCAAGCCGGCAAGCCGGTGATTGTGGCCACCCAAATGCTGGAATCCATGATTAAAAATCCCATTCCCACGCGCGCCGAAGTGTCGGATGTGGCCAACGCCGTGTTGGACGGCACCGACGCCATTATGCTTTCGGGCGAAAGCGCCACCGGCAAGTATCCGCTTAAAGCCGTGCAATATATGGCGCGCATCGCCAATCACATGGAGCAAGAGGAAATCGTGCGGGAAGAAGCGCGGGAAAATGATTTCAAGAGCAATCAATCCATTACCCAAGTGATTTCTTTCATGGCCCAGGATTTGGCTGAAGACAGCGCGGCGGCGCGACTGATTGTTTGCGCCACCACCTCTGGCTTTACGGCGCGCAATATCGCCCGTTTTCGGCCGGCCGTTCAAATTATAGCGGTAACGCCGTCGGAACTGACGCGGCGGCAATTGGCGCTTAGCTGGGGCGTGGATGCGCAAATGGCGCGTTTTACCGATTCATTCAATAAGCTCTTGGCTGATATCAAAAAATTGTTGCTCGCTAAACGTTTGGCTAAACGCGGAGACACGGTGGTAGTGGTGGCGGGCCACCCCTTTGGTTACAAAGGGCAAAGCAATTTGATTAAAGTGGAGGTGATATAAGTATTTTCGTCATCCTGAACGAAGTGAAGGATCTCAAGTTAAATTCAAATTCATTTCTGGTACCTTTCTCTATGAGAAAGGTACCTCCAAAGAGTCGCGACCGCTAAAAATCATGGCCAAATTTTCAGTTGCGCTCACTAAATTTTGACGCTACGCTAGCAAAATTTTTACGTGAGCGCCCAGTCCGTCTGCGACGGACACTGAAAATTGGCACAATATTTTAATGGTCGCCTTTTTTCATTCAAATACAAATACAATTAAAATTAACAAATTTAAAAGCCGCGGGCGGGTGCTCGCGGTTTTTGTGTACAATTATTATTCGGTTTCGCTATAGATCTTGTCACGCATGGGCCTCAAGAAATTTTTCTCGATCCATTGGCCGGACATCAGGTCTTTGACATCATTCCATTCGAATTGATTATCAACGAAACGTTTTATCAACCTTTCGGACACGCGTCCGGTAAGTGATTTGAAGCACATACAGATTGCTTCTTCTTTGGTAATACCAGCACGAGAAAGTATCATCTCCGGTTTCTTGTATAAAACTAGAAGATCTTCTTGGGTAATCTCACAATACGTCAGAATGCCGGCAAACACCCCAGTTTCTTCGGTTAGCTCGAAAACAGCGATGCGTTTTTCGGCTGGATCGGGTAGCGATTCATAAGGGTATTCCGGTTCGGGACTTTTGTGTGCATCTTCAGACATGACTTGTCTCCTTTCGGTTGAGGTTTATAAATTGCGCCAAATTTCATAACCATAAATTCCCGGGTTGCGCTCTTGCCATCCCGGACAAGCGACATTGAGGTCAAACAGGAAGTACTGCGTATAGTTCACATGCATTTTTCCCGATAACTCATCGGCTAAATCCTTAAGGGTGGAGAATTTCGGTTCACTAATGCCCAACAGAGAAATATAACCGAATTTTTCATCTTGTTTGTACAGGTAAACCTTAGTGATAGAGTTTTCCAGCGGCCGGAGCAGAAAAGTTTCCCAAGAGGTTTTAAGACAGAGGACGTAGGGCTTATAGCCGCAGTGTTCCAAAACATAAGCGGCGATAATTGCGGCGCCGTAATCGTCCAACGGTCTTCTATGATAATGGATTTGGCTGAAACTGGGCGGAGAACCGTCGGCTATCAAACCGTTCTGTATCTGGTAACGGAAAACAGTTATGCGCGCTTGCAGCGGGTGATGAACGCTGGCGGCTATTTCTTCTGCCGACGGAGCCAGTATGCTTTCCGGCGTAATTGCGGCGGCTTCTTGGTCCCCCCTTAAAGAAGCGCCGGCAATTTTTTCCCAATCGGTATAAACAGTTGACAGGCCGTCAATGTTTTTTTGCGTTTCATTCAACCGCGGATCGGCCGTTAAAAGCGCCTGCTTGATTTGCTCCGGGTTTAAAGATATTATTTTCGGTTGGATCAGATCAAGGGCAACAGCGATAACAATGATAATGAACACGGCTCGCGCCATAAATGATATCCTTTGACCAACGCGGCCAGCGGAGAAATAAATCGGCCAAGCCGCAGCATAGAAGATTCTATTTTGACGGGTTAAGGGACAGGAATCGCCGTTAAGCGCCGTTCCCGCCGGCATAAAAGCGGTCAGACGGCTGGCATAACCGATAAGCAGGTAGCAGGACAAAGCAATCAGCGAACTTACGTAGGCCAAGCAGTATTCCATAAGCATAGTACGTTCCTTTTTGTTGGTTATTTCGTTGTTTTTTGTTAAAGAACTTTAATGGTTGATTGTATCATAAAGATTTTCGGTAGTCAAGCCGTTTGTTCTGAAGATTATTGCAGGTAATGCGCGATTATCTTTTTGGGAGTATAATTAAGATATTAAGATAAATTCTGGATCCCCGTCTGCACGGGGATGACAAGGTACACGGGCATGACAAGGTACACGGGCATGACAAAGTAAAGGAGGTTATGACAAAACAAAAAAACATTCTGTGGTTTAAGGAATTGACGATGAAAGATTCAGGCCGGGTTGGCGGGAAAAACGCCAGCTTGGGCGAAATGTATCAAAAATTAACCGGTCGGGGCGTGCCCATACCGAATGGTTTTGCCATTACCGCCCAGGCGTATAATAAGTTTTTGTCTGGCGCTAAAATCAAACGGGCGATTTACGCCGGGCTTAAAGGCGTAACCGACAGGAATTTGGCCAAAAAATCAGCGGTGATTAAGAAAATGATTTTAACCGCGGACTTGCCTGAAGAATTAAAAGCGGAAATATCGCAAGCATACAAAAAGCTATCCAAGCAATACGGCGCGGACAGGACCGATGTTGCCGTCAGGTCTTCGGCTACGGCCGAGGACATGCCCAACGCCTCTTTTGCCGGCCAACAGGAATCGTATTTGAATATTCGCGGCGAACAGGAATTATTTTGGGCGATTAAACGCTGCTTTGCCTCGCTCTTTTCGGAACGGGCGATTTCTTACCGGATTGATCAGAAGTTCAAGCATGAAAAAGTTTTGATTTCAGTCGGCGTGCAGAAAATGGTGCGTTCGGATTTGGGCGCGGCCGGCGTAATGTTTACCATTGACACCGAGAGCGGCAATCCCAATGTGATTTTGATTAACGCCGCTTACGGCTTGGGTGAATTCGTGGTCAAGGGCACGGTCAATCCCGATGAATATTACGTTTTCAAGAACACTTTGGCCAAGGGGTTTAGGCCGATTGTCTCCAAACAGGTCGGTGACAAGAACAAAAAACTGATTTATGCCGATAGCCCGATTCGGCCGACGCGTTCAGTGGCCGTGCCGCTTCTGCAACAGAAGAAATACGTTCTAACCGATGAAGAAATTTTACAGTTGGCTAAATGGGCGGTGATAATTGAAAAGCATTATAAGCGGCCGATGGATATTGAATGGGCCCGAGACGGCCGGACCGATAAGTTATACATTGTCCAAGCCCGGCCGGAAACGATCGCCAGCAATAAAAATCCTAACCTCTTGGAAGAATACGTAATGTCGGGCCAAGGCGAATTATTATTTACCGGTTCCAGCGTGGGAGTGAAAATCGGCGGCGGCAAGGCGCGCGTAATCAAGAATATTTCCGAGCTGAATGATTTTAAGGACGGCGAGGTGCTGGTAGCGGCCATGACCGACCCGGACTGGGAACCGTTTATGAAACGCGCCGCCGCGATTGTTACCAACGAGGGCGGCCGGACCTGCCACGCCGCGATTGTTTCGCGGGAATTGGGCGTACCGTGCGTCGTGGGTACCAGCGTAGCGACCAAAAAAATAAAGACCGGCCAGACCGTAACCGTATCTTGCGCCGAGGGAGAAATCGGCAAGGTGTATGGCGGTTTGGCGCCGTTTAAGATCAGGCGGACGAATTTGAAACGCTTGCCTCGGCCCAGAACAAAAATCATGATGAACGTCGGAAATCCCTATGCCGCCTTGTCATTTTCTTTTTTGCCCAACGACGGCGTGGGCTTGGCGCGCGAAGAATTCATCATCGCCAATTACATTAAGATTCATCCCTTGGCCCTTCTGAACTATTCTAAAATCAAAGATCAAAAAGCCAAAGCCGAGATTGCCGAGCTAACCGTAAATTATCCGAAGAAGCCCCGATTTTTCGTTGACAAGTTAGCCGAAGGCATCGGCATGATCGCCGCCGCCTTTTATCCCAAAGACGTGATCATCCGCTTGTCCGATTTCAAATCAAACGAATACGCCACGCTGATCGGCGGCAAGCAGTTTGAACCGGAAGAGAGCAACCCCATGATCGGTTGGCGCGGCGCTTCCCGCTATTACGCTCCGCAATATGAAAAAGCGTTTGCTTTGGAATGTTTGGCATTGAAAAAAGCCCGCGAGGAATTCGGGCTGAAAAATATCAAGGTCATGGTGCCATTCTGCCGCACAGTGGAAGAGGGCAAGAAGGTGATAAAGATCATGGAGAAAAACGGCCTCAAACAAGGACATGATGGATTGGAAGTTTATGTGATGTGCGAAATCCCGTCCAATGTGATTCTGGCTGAAGAGTTCGCCGAGATTTTTGACGGTTTTTCCATCGGTTCCAACGATTTAACGCAATTGACGCTGGGCGTGGATCGCGATTCGCAGTTAGTGGCTGATGTATACGATGAGAATAACGAAGCGGTTAAACGATTGTTATCCATTGTGATCAAAGTGGCTAAGGCCTCGGGACGGAAAATCGGCATTTGCGGCCAAGCGCCGTCGGATTATCCCGACTTTGCCAGATTCCTGGTACGACTGGGCATTGACAGTATTTCTTTAAACCCCGATACGGTAGTGAAGACGACTGTGGCGATATTGAAAGAGGAGAAAAATAAAAAAAGACGGAAGAAAATGTAAAAAATAAAACGCCCCGCAAGGATGAACCTGGCGGGGCGTGTTTGTACGATGAGACGGGAATTACGGAACTGCTTCGGCGGCCGGGGGCGGTTGCGGACAGTACACGACTTTGATATTGTTATGCAGCGCCGGCCAGACCTTCTCGTCGAAATATTTTTCCCAATCCCGGTCAGTATCGGGACAGGGGCCGAGGTACTTTTTAATCGTTTCTTGGTAGGGCTTTAACCTAAGGCGGCTAAAGACCAAATACCGGTCGGGATAGGCGACAGACAGGTCAATCCACCACATCTCCTCCCTCGCCATTGGTTCTTGGGAAAAAAACCGATCCAGCGCTTCCGCGTTTTTCTTTATCGCCTCCTGGTATTCAGGCGTTTTTTGCAGGTGTTCCTGATGTTTATTTATTATCCAGCCACCCGCCTGAGTTACCATTAATCCCACTAAGGCAATGGCCAATGATATCACTGAATTTTTCATGTACCATAAGAATCCGTCTATTCGACCTCCTCCGCACATTCGCCCTCTTCCGCAAGTGAATAATATTGTCACTCCTATCAAAAATAAAGCGACACTGAAAATTGTTCCCAAGAATAGCGCGACCATTGCAAGCGCCATCAACAGTACGAGCAATAACAGTAAAAAAGCCATCTTTTTATCCTCCGCGTTTGTTTGTCAGGTACTTTTACGGTTTAGAATAGATTCTAATCCAATAATTCATTATATCACATGATCATTGTTTTGTCAATATGCTTATCCACATCCGCTGGACTCTGCCATTAATTAACTTTCTTACGCCGAATAAAATTAATCTAATTTTACATAAAAATACCCCCGGCTTATTAATCGGGGGTGTTTTTTTACTTATATTTCTCGTATTTGAATTTATTTTTGCTTATGATTGACAAGTCGTGTTCAGGCAAGGGTTTAGCCGGCACGCCGATAGCCATCAGGCATAAGATGCCGTGTTGACTGGGAATATTCAAAATTGATTTGACATTGTCATCAGCATTGCCTTGATTGCGTATTTGGATCCAACAGGCGCCCAGACCCTGCTCCGTCGCTTCCAGCCATAAATGTTCGGCGACAATGGAACAATCCTCAATCCATTCAGGACTTTCGTTTTTGTGCCCGACAACCGCAATAATCACCGCCGCCTCTTTGGCAAAAGTGGCCCAGGGTGTGACCTTAGACAATAACTCTTTGGTGCCATGATCTTTGACGATCACCAGTTCCCAGGGGTAGAGGGCGTTGGCCGAGGGCGCGCAAGCGACGGTGTTTAACAATTCTTGGATTTTGTCGTCGCTTACCGGTTCATTAAGATATTCGCGTACGGCCCGGCGTTTTTTAATGGCGTTAATCATAAAATTTAATCCTTAATGACTAATTTTTTTAAGTAGTCCATCACCTTGCGGTTGCCCAGGGAATTCTTAAGGTAATCGCGATAGGTTTCGCTCTCCAATTGTTTTTTCACGTCGGGGTTGGGCGGATAATTTTTGAGCAGCTCCTCAATCTCCTTGTCCACTTCATCCGGCGTTACTTCAAATTTGTTCTGCTGGTAGATTTCGCGCGATAAGATGGCGGTTTTGACCCTGACAATCGCTTGCGGTTCCATCTCTTTTTCCATCTCTTCCTCGGTTTTTTTGAGGGACTGCAGGTAATTGCCAAGATCCATGCCTTGGCGGCTCAAACTGTCTTCCAATTCATGCAACATGCGATGGATTTCTTCGTGAACCAGGATTTCCGGCAATTCTCCGAATTCGCTCAATTTGACCGCTTCCTCAAGCAACTCAATTTCCAATCGGCGGTCTTGCTTGGCTTGCTCTTCCAACAGCAGATTTTCCTTAATATTGATTTTCAGTTCTTCCAAAGCGGTGAATTTGCCGCCGGAAACGGTTTTGGCCAGCTCGTCATTAGCTTCGGGCAGAATGATTTTGGCCACTTCATTGACTTTAATCTTGAACTCCGCCGGTTTTCCGGCCAGCGATTTCTCAAAATATTTTTCCGGAAAATCCAAAGTGAATTCTTTTTCTTCACCGGCTTTAAGCCCTACGATCCGGTCTTCAAAACCGGGAATGAATTTATCCTCGCCCAGGAGCAAGGGGTAATTTTTGGCGCTGCCCTGGTCAATGGGCACGCCATCGCGGAAAACGTCAAAATCAATTTTGGCCAGGTCGCCTTTCTCCGCCGCCTTGTCGGTCTTTTCTTCCCGGCTGCGCATTTTGCGAATTTCTTCAATAACTTTTTGAATTTGTTCGTCGGTGATCGCTATCGGCTTGCGTTGGAGTTTGATTTTTGCCAGCTCGCCGATTTTTACCTGCGGCAAAACCGCTACCGTGGCTTTGTAGCTGAAAGGATTTTCCGGCGCCATTTTTTCTAAGTTGATTTGCGGCTGGCCGATAGTAGTCAGATTATTATCTTTGATCGCCTGATAGTAAGTTTTGGAAATTATATCATCAACGGCTTCAGACAGAATGGCCATCTCGCCGTATTTTTTAAGGACGACATCATAAGGCGCCTTGCCGGGACGAAAGCCCTCAAGCGGCTTGTCCGTGGCGATTTTTTCCGCCGCCTTGGTCAGATAAGGTAAAAGTTCGGCCGGCGACAATTCTACGGCTATTTCCACCTGCGATTTCGGTTGTTTGGCGATATTAACTATCATGTGTTTTTGATTAATTTTTGGTTAAATTATTCTAACCGTTTGGCGGTTAAATGTCAATGATTAGAATTGGTAGACATAAATTATTCCCTTGGTTCTTAAACAGCGGTCAAACCAGTTTTTCTTTTCTCGGCCTAAAACCGTCTTGGCCGGCTGGATGTTGGGCAACTTGAAAGTGTAAGAAACGACGCGAGCGCCAGGACGCAATTCTTTTTGGAATTTATTTTCCAATTTGTCCATCACTTCAGGAAAGAGGTAGCAGAAAATCACGTCGGCTTGGGACAAGTCGGCTTTCAGGAAATCCTGCATCTTCAGTTTAACATCGGCGCGTAAAAGTTTGACGCGCAATTTGCCCCAGAAGTAGGGCCAGAGCGACAGCTCGTAACCCGTGCCTGCGGCGCCGAATTTTTTGGCGGCGACCGTCAGCAGATTGGCTTTGCCGCAGCCCAAATCAAAGATTTTTTCTCCCGGTTTCAGTTCCGCCGCTTCGCAAATCTTTTCCAAATCATAGCGCGGGGTGGAAACAAACGGCACGCCACCGGTCATAATCAGGCCAATCAGAATGGAAACGCTGAAAATGACGCAAAGCAACAGGAAGATAATGTAGACGGCGAGAAGAAAGTAAATGAGCATATGGTCAATTAAAATTATTTTTAGCTTATGGCTTATGATTGCCATCCCGGAATTTTAGGATGACGGAAGCGTTTTATATTTTTATTTGCTCCAATAATTTTTTGTCGGCGCGGGAAAGATTTTTGGGTATATCCACTATCACTTCAACGATCTGATCGCCGCGGCCGCGGGCATTGAGATGGGTTACGCCTTTGCCCGGCAATTTGAATTTGGTCTGGCTTTGCGTGCCCTCGGGGATTTTTAAATTAACCGAGCCGTCAACGGTTTCTATTTCCACTTTGTCGCCCAAGATGGCTTGCTTGACGGAGAGATGATAGGCGGAGTAAATATTAAAGCCGTCGCGGCGGAATTTGGCATGGGAGCGGACGCGAATGCGGACGAGCAAGTCGCCGGACCGGCCTTTTTCTCCGGCTTCGCCTTTGCCGGACAAACGCAGGGACTGGCCGTTGTCAATGCCGGCAGGAATAGTTATTTTTATTTTTTCACTGCCCCTGACATGGCCGTTGCCGTGGCACTTATGGCATTTGTTTTCCGGCATTTGGCCGGCTCCTTGGCACTGGGGGCAAACCGCTTCAGTTTGGATGGTGCCCAAGAAAGTTTGTTGCGCCCTGACGACGCGGCCGCGGCCGTTGCAGGTTTTGCAAGTGTTGATTTTACTGCCGGGTTCGGCGCCGCTGCCGCCGCAGATGTCGCAGATGATCTGTTTGTTGAGTTCAATGGTTTTCTCCGCGCCAAAGACGGCCTCCTTAAAATCAATCGTCAATTCGGTTTGCAGATCGGCGCCGCGTCGGGGAGTTTGGCGGCCGCCAGCCGCGCCGCCGAAAAAACTGCCGAAGATATCGCCTAAATCACCCGCATCGCCGAAATCAAAATTAACATTGCCTTGGTTAAAACCGCCAAAGCCCTGGCCGAAAGGATTGCCGCCGTAATAACCGCCGCCCGGCCTGCCGCCGCCGGGAAAAGTTTGGCCGAATTGGTCGTATTGCCGGCGTTTGTCTTCATTGCCCAGCGTTTGATAGGCCTCGTTTATTTCTTTGAATTTTTCCGCGTTGCCGGTTTTTTTGTCCGGATGGTATTCGTGCGCCAGCTTGCGGAAGGCGCGCTTAATCTCGTCTGCTGAAGCGGACTTGTTAACTCCTAAAGTTTTATAATAATCTTGTGCCATGGTGTTTGTTTAGTGTTAGGCCTTAAAGCCGATTTCTTCTTTGGGGCTTTCCGCTTCGGCGATAGCGCCGAATTTTTCTTCGTATTTTTTTAAGTTATCGTTTAAAGCGGCAATCATGCGTTTGCAATGGCCGGGGCTGCTGATAATTTTGGCGCAGACGCGGCCGCTGGGCGGAATGATATTTAGGAAAGTCAGGATGAATTCGTCTTTGCTGTGCACGACTTGCATGGCATTGGCGTATTCTCCGCCGGCGGAGTTGTCGGCGATCTTGATTTCCAACGGTTGGTTTTGTTTTTCCATATATTTGACAAAATTGTTTAGTTTTGCTAAAATAATTTATTAAAGTAATTTCAGCACTTTAGATAAAGTTTACTAATCGAAACCGAAGGAGGATAGAATCATGCCAAGTAAAATATCCATAATTTGTGAGGGAAGAAAACTTCAAACCATTAGAGATATCCATATTGAAGATAGGTTGATTCCGTCAGGTACGATTTTTTATGCTTGTGTTCATAATGATAATATTGATTTCGGTGTTGTAAGGCCGATAATAATCTCGGGTTTTGGGCACTGCTTGACAAGTGGAATTCGTGTATCTACAGTGGATCCTACGGATCCAAAAACACAGTGGGATTGGGAAAAATCATCCATATTTTTGCCCCTTGACTGTTTACAACTACTACAGAAATAGTCATTTTTTACCTCGTCTTGAGATTAACCAAGGCGAGGTATTTATTATTTTTCTATAACAGCAAACCGCCCACCCTCTCGGTAGAGTTTTTTATAAGCTTCCTTCATCGCTTTCTTATTTACCGCTTTAAAGAATCTTGATTGCAACTGGCGGCTGGCCAGGGCGCGCTTGGCCGGCGGCAAAGAAAACAATACCGATAAAAACTTGCGCAAAGACCTGTGAGTCCATAAAGTGGCGTTATCAAAAATATAATTCTGCAGCTTGCCTTCCTCAATGGCCGAAACCACGACTCGCTCCACTGTGTTAAACGGCACATACTTCAGATTATCGCGCCGTTTGAGCGAGATACTCTTGCTGGGGCAGAATCTGGTACAGACGCCGCAACCCACGCACTTGGCCGGATCAATTTTAGCCACTTTTTTATCGCCGTTTTTGACTAAGGTTATGGCCTCAAACGGACAATGTTTGGCGCAAGCGCCGCAAATGCCGCCGCAACGCGATTCATCATTGACGGCCAAGTAGTTGCTGCGGAAATCCTCATAATTGCCCAAGCGTTTGGCGGCCAGAATGGCCTCGCAGCAACAGCCGCAGCAATTGCAGATGAAACTGACACCGGCTTGGATATTATCGCCGATTTGCACCAGACCCAGATTGATGCATTTGTCTAAGATGGCCAGGCCTTCTTCGGTGGAGATTTTTTTGGCGATGCCGCGCTTGGACAGGTTCTCGGCGCAGGAATTGAAAGTCAAACAGACATCTTGGGGATTATCGCAGGCCTTGCCCAGGTGTTCCATTTTGTGCCGGCAGTAGCAAGCGCCGACCGTGATGCAAGTGGCGGTTTTAATGACGGCTGACGCCCGTTCGTAATTCAAAATCTCTTTGTGACTCTCCGGAGGCAGAGCTGTTTCATGGACAAAGACCCGGGCAATGGCCGGACTAATGCCTAAAACCTGTTTGACAAAGTCATCCTCAATGTTGATATACTCGTAGAAGGCCTTAGACAGGGCCTGGCGATCAAATTTCCCGTCTTCGCGCATAAGGGAGAATTCAAAAAATCCGGCCATAGTCGGCGCTAAGCAGTAAAGCGTCTCGTCGCCTTTTTTAGAATCAAAAATCACGCCTTTATCGGCCAGTTCCCCTAATATTTTTTCGGCTTGTTCGGCAGTCATCCGCCAACGCTTGGCCGCTTCCTTGGCAGTGAACAGTTTAAGCGGCAAAACCGAAGCCAATCCGGCTTCCTCTTTAGTAAAGATTAATTCCAAAATGCGATACAAGGCGTCAGACGGCGGAGCGCCCTGAACGCTTTCGTCCAAACGCTTCTGCAAGTCCAAGTATTCTTTGGCGGTAACATGGCCCATAGATTAAAACTTATTTGTATTGACAATTTATTTATAAACCGCTATCGTATCTTACGTAATCTTTGGTTCTTTGCAAAATCGGCTGAAAGCCGAAAAGGAGGAAACATGGCAGCCGTATTGACGTTCATTGGAGTTCTGGTGGTTATTTTGACCGGAATATTTTTTCCTCGGGTGGTCGGTTGTATTGTAGTCGGCGCGCTAACGTCAAGTTGGCCTTTGGCAATCTTGCTCTATATTTTGGTGATCCCGGCCTATTTCATTGATGACAGTGAAAAGAGCTTGGAAGAATTTATGAATTGGCTGAAGAAGCAAATCAGCCAGATGAAATCCGTGAAGGGAGATAAGCCGGAAGACGCCGGTTAAAATCAGCACTTTAAACCCCGACAAGTTCGGGGTTTTATTTTTCAATAGTTTCATCACGAAAGCTGTCGAAGATTTTCGACAGCTTAACGTCAGAAAATTATTAGTTATTTTTACTCATTACTTATTACTTTTTGACCTCTTCATATTGCGCTTCAACCGGTTCGCCGGCAGTTCCCGTTCCGGCGGCGCCTGGGGGCGCTTCTCCTCCGGCTTGAGCAGGATTGCCACCGGGGGCGGACTGATACATGGCGGCGCCGATTTTTTGGATGGTTTCGGACAGGGCGTCATAGTTTTTCTTGATCAAATCCTTATCCGCGCCATCCTTGGCTTTTTTCAAATCTTCAACTTTGTCCATCACATTCTTGCGATCTTCAGCTGATACTTTGTCTCCCGCGTCTTTTAAGGTTTTTTCGCAGGTGAAAATCAGCGACTCGGCTTGATTTTTCAAGTCAATCAATTCGCGCTTTTGTTTGTCGGCCTCGGCGTTCAGTTCCGCGTCTTTTTTCATTTTCTCAATGTCTTCTTTGGATAAAGCGGAAGAAGCAGTGATAGTGATTTTTTGTTCGCGGTTGGTGGCTTTGTCTTGCGCTTTGACGTTTAAGATGCCATTGGCGTCAATGTCAAAAGTCACTTCAATCTGCGGAACGCCGCGCGGCGCCGGCGGGATGCCGTCTAACATAAACCGGCCCAGAGTTTTGTTATCCGCGGCCATGGGACGTTCGCCCTGAAGCACATGGATTTCCACGCCCGGCTGGTTATCGGCCGCGGTGGAGAAAACCTGGCTTTTGGAAGTCGGAATAGTGGTGTTTCTGTCAATTAACGGCGTCATGACGCCGCCCAAGGTCTCCAAGCCCAAAGTCAAAGGGGTAACATCAAGCAACAAAACGTCTTTGACATCGCCTTGCAGCACGCCGGCCTGCACGGCCGCGCCCAAAGCCACAACCTCGTCAGGATTGACGGAGATATTCGGTTTCTTGCCGAAAAATTCCTCAACTTTTTTTTGCACCAAAGGCATACGGGTCATGCCGCCGACCATCACAATTTCTTCCACGTCTTTGGCTGACATATTGGCATCGGCCAGGGCTTTCTTGACCGGCCCAAAGGTTTGTTCCACTAAGTCGCCGACTAACGATTCCAGTTGCGAGCGGCTGACGCGGATATTCAGGTGCTTGGGAGAATTATCGGCGCCCATAGTGATGAAGGGCTGATTGATTTCCGTTTCCATCTGCGTGGAAAGTTCAATTTTGGCTTTTTCCGCCGCTTCTTTGACACGTTGCAGGGCCGTAACATCTTTGGACAAATCAATGCCCTCCTGTTTTTTGAATTCATCAATAATCCAATTCATTATTTTCAAGTCAAAATCATCGCCGCCCAAATGAGTGTCGCCGTTAGTGGATTTGACTTCCACGGTGTCGGCGGAAACATCCAGAATGGAAATGTCAAAAGTGCCGCCGCCCAAATCATAAACAGCGATTTGCTGGCCCTTTTTCTTTTCAAAGCCGTAAGCCAAAGCGGCCGCGGTCGGTTCATTGATAATGCGCAGGACTTTTAATCCGGCGATTTCACCGGCGTCCTTGGTGGCCTGGCGTTGGGAATCGTCAAAATAAGCCGGTACGGTGATGACTGCTTCGGTTATTTTTTCACCCAGTTTGGCCTCGGCGTCTTCTTTGAGTTTGGTTAAAACCATGGCCGAGATTTCCTGCGGGCTGTATTCTTTGCCGGCCATTTCTATCTTGACGCCATTGCCGGCCTTAACGATTTTGTAAGGCATGAGAGTGATATCCCTTTGCACTTCACTATCGGTAAAGGCGCGGCCCATTAGACGCTTGATGGAAAACAAGGTGTTGGCTGGATTGGTAACGGCCTGGCGTTTGGCGGCAATGCCCACCAGGCGTTCGCCGGCCTTATTTTGCGCCACAATTGACGGCGTGGTGCGCGCTCCCTCTTTATTTTCTAAAACTTTCGGCTGGCCGCCTTCAATGACCGCCATGCACGAATTGGTCGTGCCCAAATCAATTCCTAAGATTTTTGACATATTTTTTGTTTAATTTTGGATTATTTTTAACTATTGACTTATTTAATGATATTTGCTATAATTAGGTATTCAATCATGCAGTTTAAGTTTTTATGGTTAATGATTGACGGTCTGTAACAACATAAGGGTAAATACCCGCAAGAAGGAGGATGGCATGACTTTTTTTACGATTATCGGGATTTTGGCCGTAATAGTTGCTTTGTTTTATCTTCCCCGCACCATCGCAGTCGCTTTGCTGGGGGTGCTTCTGGTAAGTGTGATGGGGTTTAACGCTTTTGTTGTAACATTCATATTCATTTTTGTAATAATTCTTGCCTTCATTTGTGACATGGCCACGGAGAGCTATGAGTTATAAAAAAAGAATATGGTAAGTTATCAACGCACTTTATTACGTCGGAACGCTCGTTCCGACGTAATTATTTTTCATTAATTTTCTTATCTCATCGGCCGAGAATAACTCCGCCGATTTTATAAGCAAATTATTTTATAAGAAAATTATTTGGTAATGTTCACTTTAATTGTTTTCGGTTTGGCTTCCGGCGATTTGGGCAAAGTGATTTTTAAGATGCCTTTGTCATAAGCCGCTTGGGCTTTGTCGCTTTCCACTTTGGAGGGCAGAGCCACCGAACGGTAGAAAGACCCGGTGCGCACTTCTTTGCGATAATAATTTTTATCTTCCACCTCGGTTTTCTTTTCATTTTCGCCTTTGATGGTTAAAATGTTGTTTTCAATGGCGATTTCCACTTTGTCCGGATCAATCCCGGCCAAGGGCGCTTCCACTACGACATTGTCTTTGTCTTCGTAAACATCTATGGCCGGAGTGAATGAGCCGGCAGTGATGGGCCAGTCGCCCATTATTTTTTCCGCTTCGTCAAAGGAATCGACGAAGGGAAAAGGAGTCCATTTGATAATTGGCATATGTTTGACGGTTAATATTTGATAATTCAAATTTTATTTGGCTACCTTGACTTTGGCCGGCAGGAGCACTTTGCCGTCTAACAAATAGCCCGGCGCCACTTCTTCAAAAATCACATCCGCTTCATAGCCATCTTTTTCTTCATGCGTCAAAGCTTCGTGCAGATTTGGATCGAATTTTTCACCGACAGTTTTGATTTCCTTTATTTGGTATTTTTTTAAAAAATCCTGAAAGGTTTTTTGGATAAAAATCACGCCTTCCACCCAGGGCAACTTTTTCTGGTCTTCAGGGATGTGTTGCAAGGCCAATTTGAAATGGGAATAAACAGGCAGGATTTCGGACATGAAAGCGGCATTAGCCCACTCAAAAGTTTCCTTGGCTTTTTTTTCTTCGTCTTTTTTCAGATTCAGGTAATCGGCTTTGGCTCTTTGCCAACCGGCCAAAAGTTCGGCGGCTTTCTCTTTTTCTTTTATCAGTTCCTCTTGCAATTGCTCAAGGGATTGTTCTTCGGACATAAATTATATTATGGCTAATTAATTTTATTGATTAATTCTTGAGCGTATTTGATCAGTCCCAGATTCTTTTTGTAGTCCATGCGCAGGGGGCCGAGAATACTGATGACTAAAGGACGCCCTGACAATCCAGCTTTGGCAATTATAGCCGAAGCGTCGCGGCCGAAAGGACAGCTGTCGCCTATCAGTATTTGCGGCATTTCGTCGGCCTGCGGAAAATACCAATTAATCACCCGATCCAAATCATCAATAATGTCGGACATGGTGCAAACGAGTGACAGGTTGGTGAATTCCGGCTGGCGGAACAAGTGCGACAAGCCGGTATAATACAAATCATTAGCCGAAAAAGCGATGATAACGGTTTGTTCGGCTAAGCCGGAAAGCTGTTTGGCCAAGGTTTTGATGCTGTCGTGATCCTTGGCCAAATCAAGGTTGGCCAATTCATCTTGATCTTTATCGGAGATGCGGCTGTCAATAACAAAATGGCTGACGTAATATTGATAACCTAAAATAGCGGGAATGCGGCCGGCGGAGGTGTGGGGCTGATAAATCAGGCCCTGCTCTTCCAGTTCCGCCAGTTCATTTCTGATGGTGGCCGGGCTTAAGTCGGAAAAGTATTTTTCCGCCAAATGCGAAGAACCGACCGGCTGGGCGGTTTTGACGTATTCTTCAACTATGGCTTTAAGCAATTGTTCTTGCCTGGCTTCCATAAATGGCTAAAATTAGATGTTCTCTCTATTAGCACTCTAATAGAGAGAGTGCTAATTTAAATATAACGCAAAGATAAATTGGTGTCAAGACGGCTTTTTGTAAGAAAAATAAAACCCCAACTCGCTGGCTGGAGTGGGGGTATAAAGTGCTGGTGTGATTTCAGTTTGGTTTTTTATGCGGCCCTCTTTCCACCGGCTTGATCAGTTTGGCTCTAATAGTGGCTTTACTGCCGCTGCCGCCGCACGTTGGACATGTGTTACCGGTGCTACTGCGGTTATAGGGATCTTCCAGATTACGCGTTCGGCCGGTGCCGCCGCAGGCCGGGCATTTTTCCTTATTCAAATCGGCCATGATTTTTCTTAGCGGGTCAAGCGGTTTTTGTACTGGTTGGTTTTCCGGCATGTTTATTCTCCTCGTTTTGGCTGGCGGCGTTTGATTTTTTTAGATTGCGCTTTTATTTCCTGGATAATATCCCACCAATTTTCCGTTCTCATCGGTTTGAGGCGTATTTGGGTTATCCCTAATTTAGCCGGCCGGGAACACCTTGTTTTTTTCATCGTCGGAATTTGTTTTTCCCCGTTTAAAGAATTACTTTTTGCTACCTTTACGATTTGTCTGCCAGCGTCAATTATGTCCAGGCAGCTATCATCATCATCTTTATCCAATAAACAACGCATTGATCCATGCGTGCTTTTATTGCCAGGGCAAAGATCGCATGAGCCGCATAAAGCCGCTTCACCTATATTGCTAAGGTAAACATTCTCGTCATAACTATGCATTAAAAAAGTAATGTGGACGCCTTGCTTAAAGAAGCAGGCGATTAATTCATAATAACCCTTGCGCTTTATTTCTTTGCGGGTTTTTTTTGGATCTTTCAAAAAAACAAATACTGGCGCTTTCCTGGTTCCCAATACTGGCGCTTTCCTGGTTCTTATCATTTTTTGTTTCCTTCCTTTTCATTTTCATTAATCTTTTTGTTGGCGATAGCGTTTGGCTTTTTTCATGGCCGGTGTCGGTTGTTTTGGACCGGCGTTTTTGCCTTTCCGTTTGACCGAAGCGCGTTTTCCTTTTCTTTGTTGTTTACTCATTATCCCACGCTCCTTATTGTTTGGATTCCCGCGTTTTTTATCTTTCCTTAAGTTTTTAAAGTCCCAAATCAGTTCATTATATGTTATTTTTGGCTTTTTGTCAAATTTGCCAAATCAGAACACATCGGTACCTGTAAAATAAAATGCTTGCAAAATGAAAACGGAAGCCGCGACAGCTTCCGTATGGTACGTTTGAATTATTTTTTGCGGACACGACTTGCGGTTTCAACCACGCCGCCCACGTTTTTAAGCGCTCCATTGGCGCTCTGCGCGGCCTTGCCGGCGGTGGAAAGAATGCCGCCCGAACCCATGTCGGCCAGAACCAGCGCCATGGCTTCGGAACGCGTGAAGCAGCCGGTATTTATATATGAGAAAAGTTGAGCTTTCCTCATGCTCGCCCGCGCATTGAAGAATCGTCCTCGCGCATCTTCGATGCTATCGCTGACCTCGACGAATTCGTTTAAGGCGAACTCAATCAGGGCGATGATGCTGGGGTTCAGATCTTTTATGGCTGTGCCGCCGACGCCGCCGATTGCCGACAGCAAATCGTTCAATGTTCCCATTAACGGAGTGACGGTTTCTTTGGACAATCCATCGGCGATATTTTCGGCTATAATTGCCGCTTGGCTTAACGTGTTTATCCGCTCTTGGTTTGATCGGATAAATTCAGCCAAAATTTCTCCTGTCCTTTCCGGATTTTCCAGCACCAATTCCAAAAATCTCGTAAACTTCATGAGCGTTCCCTTTCTTGCCCTTTGGGGCGGTTTGGTTTTTGGCCAACTGCTGACAACTGCTGACAGCTTAATGTACGGCTCATCAAAATTGATGATTCATCATTTTATCATATCTTAGTTTTTTGTCAAGCGCCGGAACAAGAGTTTTGGTTTTTCAGGTTATTTATGTTAAGATAACGCCATATGGCAGAAATGGCGGAAGACCGCGTAATTGCCGCCCAGGACGACGGCAATGATACTGTTTTGGATCTGACTTTGCGCCCCAAATCGTTGGGCGAATACGTTGGCCAGCAGGCGGTTAAAGACAACTTGCAGATATTTATGGCGGCGGCCAAGACCAGGAGCGAACCCCTGGAACATGTTTTGATTTTCGGCCCTCCGGGACTGGGCAAAACCACTTTGGCGCATATCATCGCCAACGAAATGGGCGCCAACATTAAAATAACTTCCGGTCCGGCGATTGAACGCACCGGCGATTTGGCGGCGATTCTGACTAATCTCAATGAAGGCGATATTTTATTCGTGGATGAAATCCATCGCCTGAACAAATCCATTGAAGAGGTGCTGTATCCGGCCATGGAAGATTACGCTTTGGATATTGTCATCGGCAAAGGACCGTCAGCCCGGACGCTGCGGCTTAATCTGCCCAAATTCACTTTGGTGGGAGCAACCACCAAAATCAGCGGCTTGTCTTCGCCTTTGCGCGATCGCTTCGGCAATGTTTTCCGTTTGAATTTTTATAATAAGCAGGAAATCGGCGAGATTATTTCCCGCGCCGCCAAAATATTGTCAATTGAGATGAATGAATCGGCTCAAGAGATTATCGCCGGCCGCGCCCGCCAAACGCCGCGCATCGCCAATCGTCTGCTAAAGCGCGTCCGCGACTTTGCCCAAGTCAAAAAAGATGGTAAGATTAATGAAGAGACGGCCAACGAGGCCTTGCAATTATTGGAGGTTGACGAGCTGGGTTTGGATCATGTCGATCATTTGTATTTGAAATTATTGCTGGAGAAATTCAACGGCGGCCCGGTCGGCTTAAACACTATTTCCGCGGCCTTGTCCGAGGATATGGATACGATTGAAGACGTGATTGAACCGTTTTTATTGCAGTTGGGTTTCATTAACCGCACTTCCCGCGGCCGCGTTCTGGCTGAAGGAGCGTATAAGCATTTGGGCGTTACGCCGCCGGCCAATCTGCGGGAGAAACTTATTTAAGAAATTCCTTGCTTCCGCTTCCCCTATCCTTGCGTTGCGTTCGGAATAACAATAATAACAATAAGAAAACCGAATCTAAATCATATGTTTTCACAATTGGATTTTTCCCTGACTATCGGAGTTTTCTATTGGCTCTACCTGATCGTGGTGGCGATTTTTATTTTGTACACCCTGATCAATTATTACCATTTGCTTAAATTCGGTTTTTTTTCCGTTCTCAATATCGTCGTAATGATTGTTTATGCCGTGGCCGCCGTTTGGCTGGTTTGGTTTTCCTTGACCACCTTGGCCACTCTGGATTGGAGCCGCTCCCTGTTTGATGCCAGCTGGATTGCCGGGTTGACCGATATTTTCAGTTCCCTTAAGTAAAAAGATTATGATAAATTTAAACGCCATTCCCAATAAGCGGCCGCAGGAATTAGTGCTGGTTCACCTTTGGCCGCACCCGCTTGTTTTTATCGGCATATTCCTGTCTTATCTGGCGCTGTTTGTCATTCCGCCGATAATTTACGCCTTTATAAATTTTGTTACGCCGGGAGCTTTTGACAATCTGGTTATTATGCCCGTATTGCTGGCCTTAATGTTCGCTTATTACCTTTTGATTATGGTGTTTATGCTGACCGTTTGGATGGACAATTATCTGGATGTGGACACTTTGACCAACGAACGATTGATTTTGCGGACGCAAAAGGGCTTGTTTAACCGCACTGTTTCGGATATTGAGCTTTATCGCATCCAGAATGTTTCCGTTAATCAAAAGGGATTATTGAAGACCATCTTTAACTACGGCGACGTTCAAGTGGAAACCGCCGGCAAGGATCCGAGTTTTACTTTGGCCAGCATCAGCAACCCGGTCAGGATTTCCCGCCTAATCCAACGCTTAGATGAAACCGTTAAAAATAACCGCCACGCTCCCCCTGGCCAAATTTGATTTTTCTTTGCCGGCGCGACTGATCGGCCAACAACCCATAAAACCGCGTGACGCCGCGCGGCTTTTGATTTTGGATAAAATCACCGGCCGGATCAGGCATCGTCATTTTTTTGATTTGCCCGATTTGCTTCAGCCGGGCGATGTTTTGGTTTTTAACGATTCCAAAGTGATACCGGCGCGTTTGTCCGGCGTGAAGGATACCGGCGGCCGAGTGGAAATATTTTTGCTCAAGCCGTTAAAGCCGGGCAGGCCCAAAGCCGGAAAACAAAAAAATAATTTATGGCAATGCTTGATCGGCGGAAAGGTCAAGCCGGGGCAAGAGATAGCTTTAAGCCAGGATGTTTTTGCCAAAATAACAGGCAGGGACAGCGCCGACACTTGGCTGGTGGAATTCAATGCCGGCGACAAGCAATTATTCGCTTTGGGCGAGACGCCCCTGCCGCCTTACATTAAGGCCAAGGCGAAGTTAGAAGATTACCAAACAGTTTATGCGAAGGAAGCCGGTTCGGTGGCCGCGCCGACCGCCGGTTTGCATTTCACCAAAAAACTTTTAAGGCAATTGGAAAGCCGCGGCGTGCAGATTGAATACGTAACCTTGCATGTGGGACTGGGGACTTTTGCGCCGGTTAAAACGGAAAATTTATTGGAACATAAGATGCACGCGGAATGGATTGAGATCGACCGGATCACTGCCGGCAAATTGAATCGCGCCAAAGCCGAAGGCCGGCGGATCATAGCGGTCGGCACGACGGCGGTCCGGACTCTGGAAACCATGGCTGATTCTTCCGGCCGCTTGGGCAGCGGCAACCGCTTAACCGGCATTTTTATTTATCCCGGCTACAAGTTTAAGTTTACAGACGCCATAATCACTAATTTCCATTTGCCCCGATCAACTTTATTGGTGTTAGTGTCGGCTTTTGCCGGACGGGATAAAATTTTTTCCGCTTATCGCGAGGCAATCAAAAAGAAATATAAGTTTTTTTCTTTCGGCGATGGCATGATGATTGAATAAGCGATGGCTAAAACCGCCCTTGACCGAATCAAGGGTTTTGTTTTTTAATATTCATCCCTTGACAGTCCATGGCAATTTGTCTATGATTGAGTATTGCGCGGTTGGCGCGAGATTAATGCGAATTAAACGTTAGACACTTAGAAAATGGCCTTAAACGAACAACAGCAGGTTTTTGAGCTTGTCAAAAAATCTCGGCAAACTCTAATCGCCTTCAGGAAGGATTGGACCGGAGACGCGCTTTCCGGCTCTTTGGCTTTGGCCGAATTCTTGCGCAAGTTAGGTCAGAAAGTTGACATCGTCTGCCATGATTTCAAGCAATCGTCCAACCTGGCGCACTTGCCGGCCAGTGAAATTAAAAAATCCCTGAACAACCTGCAGAAGTTCATCGTTTCGGTGGATCTGACCGCCACCGGCTTGGCGGAGTTCCAGTATGACCACAAAGAGGGCCGATTGAATTTTTATATTACGCCGCAGGAAGGCCAATTGACGCCGGACAATATCGCCACCTCGGTTTCCGGTTATAAATATGATTTGGTTTTTTTAATCAACACGCCCGATTTGGAATCGCTGGGCGAACTGTATTTGAGAAACACCGATTTCTTTTATTCGGTGCCCAAGGTCAACATTGATCACGCCGCCAGCAATGAGTATTACGGCAATATCAATTTAGTCAATATCGCCGCCGCTTCCAGTTCGGAAGTGGTTTATGATTTGATTAACGGCTATGACGCCGCGCTGATTGATGATAATCTGGCGACTTACATCCTTTCCGGCATTATTATGGCGACCAAAAATTTCAAGACGGGGGAAGTAACGCCCAAAACCTTGACTCTGGCCAGCGAGCTTATCTCTAAAGGCGCGCGCCGCGATCAAATCGTGCAGAATTTGTACCAAAGCCGCTTCTTGTCCACTTTGAAATTATGGGGGCGTGTTTTGTCCCGGCTTAATAATGATCTGAATGATCGGATTGTCTGGTCGGTGCTGTCCACGCAGGATTTTTTGGAAACCGCCACCAACCCCGAAGAATTGTCCGATGTGATTGATGAGTTGATTGTTTCCATGCCGCGCACCGAGGCCGTGGTCTTGATGTATGAAGACAAGCGCGGTGAAGTGCCGGTGGTGCAAGTATTGGTGTATGCGATTAAAAACCATGATGCCATTTTCATGGCGCGTAAATTCAACCCGTCCGGCAACAAGGATGTGGCCAAATTCGTTTTGACCGGAACAACCTTGGCCGAGGCGGAAAGAACTGTAATAGAAGAGGTTAAAAAACAGTTGGCTTAAATAATCAACACGGGATTATTGCGGTTGATAAAACACGTTTTTTATTTTTTTAAAGCCCCGATCCGGGGTCTTTTTGTTGTGAATTATTTTAATACTCCAACCTTTGGGGCGGGTCTTAGTATTTTTAGTTAAAAACTTGACTTTTAGCTTAATTTGTGATAAATTAGGTGATTCTCTTTATTAATGTAACTCGGAAAGATAAAACAAAGATAAATTAAGAATGAATCGCGCAGGTTAAAATGATTAATTATGACTAAATTTTTGTCTAAAATTAGATAAAATTGGAAATCAGCGCTGATTAAAATGAGCGTTGTTTTCTGTTTCTGACTCACAGAGTCGGAGGCAAGCACCTTAAATTTTTTAAAATAACCTGTTTAAGTAAAAGTTTTGGCAGGTTTAAGAAGGAGAGAAAATGACTGATCCTAAAAGCATTATCATCGGCGGCAGTTCCGCCAATCCTCCTCATTGCGGTCATTACGCCATTTTAGCTGACGTTTTGCAAGGCGAAAGAAAGGACGATTATGATTTGATGATTTGGATTCCTTGCGGCGAGCGGCCTGATAAGTATTTGGCGGTTTGCCCGAAATGCGCTGACAATTCAGCGGGATTTTGCCATGATTGCGTAAATCATAGAATCGCCATGACCGAAATGATGGTTAATGATTTTCGCCGCTTGTCCGGCAATCCCATTAATTTTCAGGTTTGGTATGATGACATTTTCGGCCGGAACACGGCAACCATAAATTGGCTGGAATATTTAGTCAAAAAATATCCGCAAGCCAAACTAACGTGGCTGACCGGTTCGGATTCGGTAATACCGCGTCCGGAATTCGGCGGCCTGAATGAGATTCAGGCGCGTTGGAAACGGGGCGAATGGCTGTTTGCCTGTCAGAGATGGCATTGGCTGGTTTATCCCCGGCCCGGTTATGAATTAGGCGGCTTACAGTTGCCTTGGCAATTTCAAATCGCTTCATTGAATACGAGAATAGACATTTCTTCGTCGCAAATTCGCGCTTCAATTGCCGGGAGTCGTTGTGATTGGGAGAATTTAGTTCCTCCCAATATCGCTAAGTATATCAGGATTAATGGGCTTTACGGTTATCAAATTTGATTAGCAACAGAAACATTAACCGAACAAAAAAGGAGAACAAATCATGGACAACAATAACAGCGATCAAAGCGGAGTGGGGATTTTTTTGGGCGAGGCCTATGAGCTGGTTTATAAAGGTTGGGTCACAGTTTGGCGCGGTTTTCATGGAAAGCAGGAGATTGTAGAAAAGAAAAACGCCGTGGCGTTTTTGGTTTACAATCGCGATAAGCGCGCCGTAGCCATGGTTTACCAAGAAAGGCCGGCCGCTTCGTTTTCCCGCGACGCGGGTCGCGTGCAGGAAGTCCCCGCCGGCCACATTGATAACGGAGAACTTACAATCGAGGCGATGGCTCGCGAAGCTCGGGAAGAGCTGGGCTTGTTGGTTGATTTGCCGACAGCCATAGAACATTTTACGCTGGTTAATTTTGGCGCTTCTCTTTTCACTTCGCCGGGAATCGTTACCGAGCGTATTTTCTTGGGTTATGCCGAGTTCAATGATGATGAATTTGACCACAGCCGAAAACATTTCGGTTTAGCCGAAGAGGGTGAAGAAGTGGAACGCCGTTGGATCGCGATTGAAAGATTGGAAAATATGCCCTATGTCGATTTGAAAACATTTGCTTTGGCGCAGTGGTTTCTGCGGGAAATTTATCCGCAATTAGCGGCAGATAACGACAGAGAAGGAGAATAGGTAATGACTGGACAGGAAAAGCCGTCGCGAATTTCCCCGCTTTTGACCGATTTTTATCAGATTTCCATGCTCTACACGTATTGGAAAACCAGCCGGGAAGAACGGTATGCGGTGTTTGATTTGTTTTACCGCACCGCTCCGTTTGGCGGCCAATACGCCGTATTTGCCGGTTTGAGCCGCATCCTTGATTATTTGTCCGACTTCTGTTTGACGCCGGAAGAGATTCGTTATTTGAAGAGCTTGCCCGTTTGCAGCCACTATGAACCGGAATTTTTTGACTGGTTCAATTCATTGAAGATGAAAATCAAAGTGTGGGCGCCGGAAGAAGGGACTTTGATGTTTCCGCGAGTGCCGTTAGTGCGCGTGGCGGGGCCGATCTGCGTGGCTCAATTGATTGAGACGACTCTTTTGAATTTGACGAATTATGCGACGCAAATTGCCACCAACGCGGCGCGCATGCGTTATGCGGCCGGCTGGGAAGCGGTATTGATGGAATTCGCTTTGCGCCGGGCCCCCGGTCCGGACGGCGCCATTTCCGCTTCGCACTATGCGCTTATGGGCGGGTTCAATTCCACCTCCGATGTTTTGGCCGGCCTGATTTATGATTTGCCAGTCGGCGGAACGCATGCCCATTCCTTTGTTACCAGCTATACGGCGGAGGATTTGTCATGCCATAGACTGTTAACCGCCAAGGATGGAAAGAGCACGCATAACCTTACCACCGACACCCTGCATTATCAGAAGTGTCTTAAGGGTTATTTTCCCAGTGAAACCAATCAAGGCGAGTTGGCGGCGTTTATTGATTACGCCTGGGCTAATCCCGAGAGGTTTTTGGCCTTAATTGACACTTACAACGTTGAAACTTCGGGCTTGCCCAATTATCTGGCAGTCGCCTTGGCTCTGGCTGAATATGGTTATACTCCGTTAGGCGTTCGTCTGGATTCTGGCGACTTGGCGTATTTGTCCAACGTCGTCTATAATGGCTATGAACGTATTCAGAAATATTATCCCTGCCGGCATTGCGATTTTACCAAACAAGCAATTGTGGCGTCTAACGATATTGATGAGGCGATTTTGTGGAGTTTTAGCAGACAAAAACATCATATCACTCACTTTGGCATCGGTACCCGTTTGGCGAATTGTCCCGCATTGGGTGGTGTGTATAAGTTGGTGCAAATCGACGATCGCCCCGTCATCAAACTGTCAATGAATAGTGAAAAGATGACGATCCCCGGCGCTAAACGAGCGATTCGTTTGTATGGCGCGGACGGGAAAGCCATTTTGGATCTTTTGGTGGCTGATGAAGAATATGATGAAGTGGTTCAGTCAATCCGCGCGTCTAATGAGATTCTTTGCCGCGATCCGGTCAATGAGACGGTTCGTTGCAAAGTTAAGCCGGCCACTGGTAAGGAATTGCATCAACTCGTGTTTTTTAATGGCCAACGTTTTGATTCTCTTGCCCAAGGCGTTTTGGGCGTTCAGGCGCATGTTAAACGGCAGTTTAAGGAAGAAACGCGCGAAGACCATTTGCGGCCGGAAAATCCAACGCCGTTTAAAGTGGCGGTAACCGAGTTGGTCTACCAGCAAATGCATGCGCTTATGGCTTCGGAGGCGCCGATTCCCGTATTATCGTAATATCGTAAATCCTCGTAAAAGCACCTTTTAGTTTAAACCGGCGGAACTGTCGAAAATTTCCGACAGCTCCGCCCTTTACCTAAGCCGCTTACCTCGGTAGGCGTCTTGGTTTGAAGAAATCAAGCACTTTAAAATTAATCCAACAATCAGGAGGAATAGATTATGCCTATGCCGATGAATTTGTTTTTGGTCCGCCATGGCGAATCGGAATTGAATCAAGCTAATGCATTATCGCGTCGTGGCGATAATGCTATGTTTACTGCTGAATTTCGCAGAACTCAAGACAGGCAATTTCGTTTGACTCCCCGCGGCAGACAGCAAGCTCAAGTTACCGGTGCTTGGCTTAGGCAATTGGGAATGCCTTTTCATAAATTTTTTGTTTCTGATTATGTCAGGGCCTGTGAAACCGCTGCATTATTGGGTTTGAACGGTCGCTGGAAAATAGATTATAATCTGCGTGAGCGTGAATGGGGGAAATTAAGCGTTTTGCCTGACGATGAACGGCGCGAGAAGTATGGCCCGATTTTGCTTAATCGCGACGGTAACGGTTTTTATTGGTCGCCACTCGGAGGGGAATCCATGGCTAACGCCTGTATGCGAGCCGATCGGGTTTTGGGGACGTTCCATCGTGAATGTTCAGAGAATAATGTCGTCGTAGTTAATCACGGCGAGATGCTGTGGTGTTTTATAGTTCGTTTGGAACGCCTCACTCCCTTTCAATATGTGGAAATGGATAGCTCCAAGGATCCGCTTGATCGTATTCATAACTGTCAAGTTGTCCATTATACTCGACAAGATCCGTTTACGGGGCAGATTACGCCTTATTATGTTTGGCGGCGTTCCGTTTGCCCTTGGTGCCCATCCAATTCGCGTAACGAGTGGGAAAAAATAGTCAGAGTAACCTATTCCGACAGCGATTTACTGGCTTTAGCCGGTAAACATCAGCAGTTTTTGCCGCAAACCCCAAAGGAGGATGATTGATGCCTGAAAAATACGGTTTTACCATTGTGCATGGTCAAGAGCCCTTTCCCGCTCAAGTGACTAAAAGCATTTTTTTAGCCGGACCGATTCCGCGGGATGAAAAAGGGTTATCCTGGAAATTCGGCGCTTTCGCCATTTTAAAGTCGCTGAGTTTCTCCGGTACGGTTTATGATCCGGAAAAGAAAGGCGGCGGTTTCCGCAAAGACAATAATCGCCAAGCCCAAACCGACTGGGAAGACGAAGGGCTCAATCGCGCCGATGTAATCCTATTCTGGATACCGCGGGAGCTTAAACATATGCCGGCTTTGACCACTAACGTGGAATTCGGCGAATGGATGAAATCGGGCAAAGTTGTTTTGGGCGCGCCTGAAAATGCTGCTCGCATGAAGTACTTGTTTGAGAAAGCGGGAAAATATCAAATTCCTACGGCGAATACCTTGAAAAAGACCATTGAGTTGGCTTTGGACATGTTGGGCCGAGGCGCTTTAAGAATCGGCGGCGAATGCCAGGTGCCGTTGCATATTTGGCGGACCAAAGCTTTTCAGCATTGGTATCAGTCGCGAAAAGAGGCGGGTAAAGAGTTGCGCGGTTGTCGTGTGCTTTATAACAATCTTTTTGCCAAACATCAGCCGATTTGGCTGAAGCCGATTTGGCTGATTCGTCCGCAAGTGTATGTGCCAGAGGAAGATCGGATCAAGAGCGCGGAGTTAGTTGCGGGACGATCCGATGGTACTTGTTCGGATTTGTATTATCTGCCAGAAGACGAAGATACTATTTTCCCCAGGTTAATACTCTAAAGGCAATAGGCGCTATTAGTTGGATTAAGTTAATTTCATGCAGAGGCGCTTCGCCTCTGCCTTTCAATAGAGCAATTAAAAGGTTGATTGTTCTTAGAAAGTTTGAGAACGTTACAATTTAATATGAGCAATAACAACGCAACCAGAAAGGAATAGAAACCATGCCTGACAAAAATGTTGTTATTTTGGGTTGCCCGATCATGGAAGGATTCGCTCACGCCGTAGCAAAAGCCCTTGAGCATTATCCGGTTGAGTATTCTCCCGTCAGGTGGGGGGAGTTTTCCGACGGTTTTCCCGATACGTCCATAGACGCCGAAGCGGTGAGAAACAGACACGTCTGGTTTTTTGCCTCTTTGGAAAATCCGTTGGAAATTTTCCGCCAGTTTTCCGTTTTATGGGCTTTGCCGCGTTATGGCGCCAGGTCGCTCAATGTAGTTTTGCCTTTTTACCCCACCGGCACCATGGAACGGAAAATGAAACCCGGTGATATTGTTACGGCCAAGAGTTTGGCTCGAATGTTTGACGCCATACCGGGCAATGCCGGCACGCCCCGGATTTTTATTTTTGACATTCATGATCTGCGCGAGGAATTTTATTTTTCCGATAACGTCCTGGTTTTTTTACAATCGGCCATTCCTTACTTATCAAAATCGTTCTACGATTGGTCAGTGGCTTTTCCCGACGAGGGAGCGCAAAAGCGTTTCGGCAAGACGTTGAGTAATTTTTCGCAAATCACTTGCCAGAAGATCAGGCAAGGCGACGAGCGCATCGTCACCGTAAAAGAGGGCAAAGTGCAAGGGCGGGATATCTTGATTGTTGATGATTTGACTCGGACCGGAGGCACTTTGATTGAATGCGCCAAGGTTTTGAAATCCCAGGGAGCGGCAACGATCAACCTGGTCGTGCCTCACGCCGCTGTTAATGCCCGAGCCGTTAGCAAGCTGGTTGAAGCCCACGAGCAAGGGTTGATTAACCGTCTTTACACCACGGACTCCTGTCCCGCGGCCGTTAAACTGCTGGCCGGGCTGGATTTCGTTTTTATCAAATCGTTATGCAATCCGGTAGTAGAAATAATCTTAAGAGAAGAATTCTAATTGAGTTAAACCAAGAGGATCAATGATGGAAAAAATCTTTGACTTGTTCAGACAGTTATTTGAACTGGTTTTGAATTCTTTGGCGCCCTTAACCGTATTGGTTTTAATTCTTACCGTTGCCTATTTTTTATTCAGGTATTGCGTCAGGACAATCAAGAATGTTTATTTCCGGCGACAGGAAGCGATTCGCTCGGCGGCCCTGGCTGAAACAGCCCAGTCGGTCTTAGCGGAAATTTCAGCGCCGGATCAGCCGTTGCCCGAACCGCCGCGTGAGTATGTCTATTATTTAAAACTGGCGGAACGCAATGATTTGGCTAACCAGGTTTTCCCTTGCGGTTTTTGTTATGGCCGGTATCAATTGGATCCCAAAAACCCCGATGCCATGGGAGAACAATTAGGAATCGGCAGCGGTGAAGTTTTTTATTTCAATCGTCCCGACATGGAACGAACCGGCTTGGAAGCGCACCAATATGAAAGCCGGGTGGCCGATCTTAATCTCATTCTGAATTTTTTAGGTAATATTACCGGAGAAGTGAATGAACGCCAGGCGATTTTTCCCAAAGATGACAGCGTGACCCTGAAAAATCCGACCCGAGCCATGTTTAAGTCATCCAGGACCATTAAAGCGGGAACGCTATTAGAAATCATTATTGAGGAAGGCGAATATTATTTAGTCAGGGTGGTTAAAAGCCCTCCTAATTTTGAAAATGACAACGGCGCCATGTTCTTCGTGGAAAAATCACAATGGGAAAATTGGCGTCAGCTTTTTGCCGGCCTACTGTCGGCGGCTGAAAAGTCCCGCGATAAATATCTTGGTTATCTGCCCGAGGTTTACGCCATAGTAGATCAAGAGATGGCTTATATTGAAGGGTTATTGGCGAAAGCCGAGGCGCGACAAGCCGAAACTGAAACCGTAACCGTTGCGTCGGTTGAGGGGTTAAAAGCGGAAGGATAAATATGCGCCATCGAAAAAAGAAAAATTAGCACATTTTGAAAGAGCCGTAACTCGCGTGAGTTACGGCTCGTTTTTAATAAAGTTGAACCCGCCGCAAGCGGACGGAGTACCTGCCTATCGGCAGGCAGGTTCGAAGGACTTTCAATAAATCGGGAATTTTTTAGTCAGGTCATGGACTTCTGTTTTGATCCGCGCTATTAATTTGGCGTCATTCGGCCGTTTGACGATTTCGGCAATCCACAGGCCGATCAATTTCATTTCTTTCTCTTTCATCCCGCGAGTAGTCAAAGCCGCCGTACCCAGACGCAAGCCCGAAGGATTAAGCGGTTTGGCCGTATCATTGGGAATCATATTGGCATTGGTATAAATTTCCGCGTCTTCCAAAGCGTCGGCGGCAATTTTACCGGTTAGGCCGGCAGAACGCAAATCCACTAAGAGCAAATGATTATCCGTGCCGCCGGCGACTAGCCGTAAATCGGATTTTTTTAAGGTTTCGGCTAATACTTTGGCATTGGCCACTGTTTGTTTTTGTATTTTGACGAAATTTTTTGACAACGCCCGCTCAAAACACAAGGCCTTGGCCGCGATCATGTTCTCCAGCGGCCCGCCTTGGAGGCCGGGGAATACGGCTTTATCAATCGCTTGGGCCAAACCGCGGCGGCAAATGATAAAAGCGCTGCGCGGTCCGCCCAAAGTTTTGTGCGTGGTGGAAGTGACAACGTCAGCGTAAGGGAAGGGTGAGGGATGCTCCTTGGCGATAATCAGTCCGGCGATATGAGCGATGTCCGCCAGAAGCAGGGCGCCGCAGGAATCGGCAATTTGCCGGAATTTTTTAAAATCAATCAGACGCGGATAGGCGGTGGCGCCGCAGACGATCATTTCGGGCCGTTCTTTCTTGGCCAGGCGCGCGATGGCCTGATAATCCAATCGCTCGGTTTTCTTATCTACGCCGTAATGAGAGAATTTAAACAGTCGGCCGGAGAAGTTTACCGGCGAACCGTGCGTCAAATGTCCGCCGGCAGACAAGTCCATGGCTAAGATTTTAGCGCCCGGCCGGAGCAAGCCAAGATAACACGCCAAATTGGCGGAGGAGCCGGAGTGCGGCTGAACATTGGCGTGCCATTTTTCCGGCTGGAGGCCGAATATTTCCAAGCATAATTTTTGCGCGGCGCTCTCTATTTCGTCAATGTATTTGTTGCCCGAATAATAACGCTTGCCGGGGTACCCTTCAGCGTATTTATTGGATAAAGCGGTGCCCATGGCGCTTAGAATATTCTGCGGGCAGTAATTTTCGGAAGCGATCATCGTCAATCCTTGCTTTTGGCGTTGGACTTCTTGTTTGATGAGTCGGGGGATTTTAGATTTTGTCATATTTTGCTATAATTAACCATAGCAAATTAAGATTTTTTATTCAATCGTCATTGGCTTATGCAACGTTTTTATATTCCGCTTCAAAATTTCCGCGATGATTACGCCGTCAGCGACAGCGAGATTTTAATTAAGCAATTAACCAATGTTTTGCGCGCCAAAGAAGGCGATAAGTTTTTGCTGTTTAATAATTCCGGCTGGGAATATTTGGGCCAATTGATTAAACTGACGAAAACCGAAGCCAGATTCTTGCTGATTGATCAGAAGCCGGGTCTGCGCGAACCCGAACGTCGCGTTACTCTGTACCAATCCCTGCTTAAAGCCGATAAATTTGAGTGGCTATTGCAGAAAGCCACGGAAATAGGCGTGACCAAGATCGTGCCGATTGTCAGCGAGCGCTCCGTTGTGCGCGAAGTGCGTCCGCCCAAGCTGGAACGCTTCAGGGAAATAGCGCGCGAGGCCTCGGAGCAGTGCGGCGCCGTGGTATTGACTGAAGTTCTGCCGGCTTTGTCTTTCAGCCAGGCCCTGCAGATATTGGGACGGGAAGGCGGCATTCGTCTGATCGCTTACGAAGGCGAGGAAAATCGGCCGTTGGAAAACCATCTGGAGGAAAAGATTAATTTATTTGTCGGTCCGGAAGGCGGTTGGTCAACGGAAGAAATAATTTTAGCTCAAGAAGCCGGCTGCCTGACTGTTACTTTGGGTCGCCGAATTCTGCGCGCGGAAACAGCGGCGCTCGCCGCCCTCGTGCGTTTAATTCAGGATTGACATAATTGCCTTGGCATAATATAATTATGCTATCTTTAAGTATTAGTCATAATTTTATGGATAATCAGCAGATCCAGCAATTCAAATCACAATTAGAAGCAAAAAAAGCGGAAATCATCAAGCATTTGGATGCTATTGGCACGCGCGCCGAAGGCGAGGAAGTAAATTTCAACGCTGATTTTCCCGATTATGGCAACAGCCAATCAATTGAAGATAATGCTTCCGAAGTTTCCGATTACGCTACTAATTTATCACTGGAACATGAGCTGGAAGATAATCTTCATGATGTGGAAAAGGCCTTAAAAAGGATCGCCGAAGGCACTTACGGCAAGTGCAAGCATTGCGGCAAAGAAATTGAGGCCGGACGCTTGGCTATACGACCCGAATCCACCTCTTGCGTTTCCTGCAAAAAATCGCTCAAAGGCCAGGGCTAAAATTAATTATGAAAAAATTATCAACCGCAATTACCCTTTTGGCGCCGATTGCGGTTTTTATATTGGATCGTTGCTTGAAATGGCTTTTTACTCATCCCTGGTCAGAGGCCGTTTTTACTCTTTGGGGCCGGTGGCTTAGCTTGCGGTTGGCTTATAATTCCGGCGCGGCTTTCGGTTTGCCGATTTATTACCTGTTGATGATCGGCGCGCATGTTTTAGCGCTGTTTGTCCTAACTTATTACGGACTGATTTTTTATCGTCGCCGAGATAATCGGCGGCTAACGGCCGTGCTGCTGGCCGGCGTCGGGGCTTTTTCTAATTTTCTTGATCGTTGGCATTGGGGGCAAGTGATTGATTACATTGATTTGCGTTATTTTTCCGTTTTTAATTTGGCCGATTGCGCCATTGTGTGCGGTCTGGTTTTTCTGGCCTGGTCTTTATATCGTCAGGAAGCTAAATGAATTTTTTAATCCCCGGCCTTCTGTGTTATAATATAATTGGAAGTTAAATATATTTATGTCCAAACGAACAATTTGGCCGGCAATTTTTTGTCTGCTGTTTTTAATGCCGCTTGGTTCCGGCGCCTTCACCATCACCCAACTGACCAACGTTAGCAATTTTAATGATTTTGTGTTGGAAGGCGGCAAGAAGGAGTTAATTTTAGATCCGGGCGGCAGCGCCAAGACCTCGGTTGTTATTATTAATCGTTCCGGCCAACCTTTGAATTTTTCCGTGGCTGTCGAGGATTTTATCGCTGAAAGCGGCGCTAACCTGGATTTTTTAGGTACCCAGAAGGGCCAATATTCGCTGAAAGATTTTCTTCGTCCCGAAGTAATGAGTTTTTCTCTGTTGCACGGCGAACGAATGGAATTGCCGGTAGAAGTGAAAGTGCCGGCTGACGCTCCGCCTGGCGGACTTTACGGCGCGGTTTTAATCAGCGCGGCCGCTCCCGCCCAGGCGGATTTAACGGATAGCGCCGGCCAAGTCAAACCGGTTTCGCGTTTAGCTTCCTTATATTTTGTCCGAGTCAGCGGCTCGGTTGAAGAGTCGGGTGAATTAACCGTTTTGCGGGCGGAAAAAAAAATCAACGATTCCGCTCCGGTCAAAGTTGATTTTTCTTTCAAAAATACCGGCAATATTTATTTGAATCCGTCAGGAGAAATGTCCTTATTGAATCTTTTTGGACAAACCGTGGAAATAATAAAGATTCCTGCTTATTTTGTCATGCCGGATACGACGCGGACGCAAACCTTGGAATTTACCCGACCGCAGCTCGGCTGGTACCGCGTCAAATTATCGTTAAATCCCGGCTACGGCCAGAGTTATATGGAAAGTCGCGTCAGTTTTTGGGTTTTGCCGCCTTGGGTTTTTACGGTTCTGATCGCTCTTATTGTGATTGCGGCGATTGTTGCGATTATTCAATTGCGGCGCCGGAATACAAACAAGACATTATGAAGAACAAGCTAACTTTTTTAATCGTTGCTGTTTTTTTGGCCGCTCTCGCCTCGCCGGCCTGGGCTTATGTTATGTCATCCACCAATTTTGAACTGCAACGCGATTCCCTGAACTTCACTGGCGGGCTAAGTACCTCCACTACTTATGATTTAGAGCAGACCGGGGGAGAAATCGGCACCGGTCTTTCCACCAGTACCACTTATCAAGCTAATGCCGGTTTTCAGCAAATGGACGAAGCCGTTTATATTACCTTAACCATTGCCGATGCCAGTGTTTCGCTTACGCCATCAATTACCACCGCTTCCGGCGGTACGGCTAACGGTTCTACGGTTGCCACCGCCCGAACCAACAATTCTCTCGGTTATACTCTACAAATCAAAGCCGGCTCGGCCCCGGCGCTTGTTTCCGGAGCGAATAGTTTTATTGATTACGTTAAAGCCGGGGCCAACCCTGATTTTACTTGGTCAGTAGCCGCGGCCTCATCGGGTTTCGGTTTCACTCCGGAAGGATCGGATATCACTTCCACTTATAAAGATGACGGGTTAGCTTGCAATACCGGATTACTGAATACCCCCAACGCTTGTTGGGATGAATTCACAACCAGTAATAAAACCATCGCCCAGTCAGCGGTAGCCAGTACCGGCGGAACAGCGACAACCATCAAATTGCGCGCCGAAGCCGGCGCTGCTGCCGCTCAATCATCCGGCAGTTACAGCGCTACCGTTACCCTTACCGCCTATACCAATTAATTATGTCAGCGGTCAGAAAAATAGCCATTATTTTATTTTTTGTTCTTTTGCCGTTGACAGCCATGGCTGTAACTACCAGCGATAGTTTTACTGTCGGCTTGACGGTCGGCGGCGGCTGCAATAACAATGGCGTTTGCGAAACCGGAGAAACTCATGAAACCTGTCCCATTGATTGTCCGCCTCCTTGCACTAATTGCGGCGGCGGTTTTGAAATTTCCGATGTTAGGGTGGCCACTACGACTGTCAGCAGCGCCGCTATTACTTGGCAAACCAACCACCCCGCTCTATGCCAGTTGCATTGGGGTACAACCACCGATTACTTAACCGGCCAAACCGCCGAGATCTCTCCTGTAACGGCCCATTCCTCGCTTATTGTTTCTTTAAGTCCCGCGACCCTGTATCATTTTTATCTGGCCTGCCAAGATACAACCGGCGGTTCAGCTAATACGGGTGATTATACTTTTACCACCCAAAGCGCTCCGCCTTTTGATTTAATCACTAACGTTGCCGGTTTGCGCTTGGTGGCCGGCGACAGCCAATTGGCTTTATTTTGGCAAAATCCTACCAGTACTAATTTTGCCGGCGTCATTATCAGGCGTTCTACCTTTGATTATCCCTCATTGGCTTCAGGCGTATTGGTTTATGATGGCTGGGGCGAACCGGCGGTCAGTCCCGAAGTCAGTTTTTTAAATACCGGATTAACAAACGATACAAGATATTATTATACGGTTTTTGCTTATGATTCTTTAGACAATTTCGCTTCAGGCGCCGGCATCAGCGGCGTGCCTTTCGTTGTTACCACCACTCCGACGACTACTCCTCCCGTTATCCCGCCCACCACCACTCCGACGACTACTCCTCCCGTTATCCCGCCCACCACCACTCCGACGACTACTCCTCCTGTTATTCCGCCATCGGTCAGTTTAGGTGATTTTATTTTCAGTCAAGACGGTATCGCGAGCATTTTTTCGCCGGCTGGCGAAGCGGTTGTTTCCGCGGACGGCGGAATGATTACGGTTTATATTGCCGCCGACAAAGTGCCGACAGGTACAGAGCGAATCAGGATGGATTTATCATCGGCAGTTAATAATTATGTTTATTTTTTAGTTTACGATGCCATAAGCAATACTTACGCCGCTCAATTTTCTCCCGTACCGGCCGGCCGTTATGATTTGAAATTCACTTTGCAGGATTCTGTCGGGACTAATTTGGCCGATGTTTCCGGTTGGCTGGTGTCCGTTGCCATAATTAAGCCCTTGGAAATCTTGGAACAATTGCCGGGTGTTGATTCGCTTAAAGCGGTAGCGGATTTTTTAACGCCGGCAAGAACTATTGCCCAATCGCCAGCGGGGAAGGCAATCGTTCAAGCAACCGTAGGCCTGGCCTTGGTTAATGTTGTTTTGGCCGCGCCTTTTTGGAGTTTTTCCATCCTGCAATTCTTATTTACCCAACCCTGGCTGTTTTTATTCCGGCGGCGACGCAAGGATTGGGGCGTAGTTTTCAATTCCATTACCAAGAAGCCGGTGGATTTAGCATTGGTCCGCTTATATGATAAAGCCACCGATCGCTTGGTAACTTCTCGGGTAACCGATAAATTCGGACGTTTTATTTTTTTCGCTCAAGAAGGCCAATATGTCATTAAAGTGGAGAAAACCGGTTTTGTTTATCCTTCCGAGATTTTAGTTGGCAAAAAGTCCGACGGCCAGTATTTGGATTTGTATTTTGGCGAGGTTATAAATATTCCTCAAGGTTCAATGGGCACGATTGCCCCGAATATCCCCGTGGACTCTGACAAAAATTTGGTTGTTACCGATAAGCAGGCCTTGGCCAAGTTCCGTCGCGAGCATTGGGCGGCCAGTTTTAGCTTAATCGGTCCGTTTCTGGCCTTGGTCTATGTTTTCATTTATCCGTCAATTTTTTCCGCTTTAATTTTGACCCTGCATTTGATTTTGCTTCTTATTTTTAAGCGTTTAACTGACAAACCGAAGGGTCGGCGCAGTTGGGGCAAGGTTTATGATTTGACTGACAAGAAATCATTGGCCAAAGCGGTTATTAGGATTTTTTCTCCCGAATACGGCCGCATGCTGGAGTTCTATGTTACCGACAATCGCGGTGAATACGGCTTTTTGGCCGAAAATAACAAATATTATTTGACTGCCAGCAAAGAGGGTTATGCCCAAACCAAGACCCCGCTCATTGATTTGACCGGCCAGTCCGCGGCCGAGGCCGTGGTTAAACAGAACATCGGTTTGAAGCGGGGAGCGGGACAACTGCCCGAGCCAATCAGCGACCATAGCGCCAATCAGTCGGCCGCTCAACCGGCCGCGCCTCAAGAGACCGTCGAAATCAAAGAAAACAAAGAAGAAATAAAATCAGTTGAAGATACTCAACCTCAGGATATTCCGCTAACCGTGGAAGAGCCGCCGCAAGCAGTAGAAAACAAAAATAAAGAAGGATTATTCGGTTAAAATTAAAATAAAAAAATAAACAAAAAAGATGTTTCGTTATTTACGAGACATCTTTTTTCATCTGTGGATAAAGATTTCGTTTTTTAATTACTTTTGTGTTATAATGTATAAAGGCATTACCTAAATAAAAAGTAATTTTCATTGCTTTTTTATTAGGTTTAATGCATAAAATTTTTGGCATGGTGACAAACACACACCAAAAAAGTTTTAGGTACCTGATAATTAGGGTTATCATGGCTTGTTTTGCCGTGTCCACCCTGTTTTTTTCCGTTTCTCAAGCCGATGCTTCCTTTAACCAACAAATAAATTATCAAGGTAAGCTTACTGATCATTCCGATGTGGCAGTTGCCGACGGCAATTATGACATGGTTTTTAGATTGTGCGCCGACTCGGCTTGTTCCTCAGTTCTTTGGACGGAAACCCGAACCGGCGCCGATCAAGTCGCAGTCACTAACGGTCTTTTTTCGGTTATGCTGGGCTCGGTTACGGCTTTATCATCAGTTGATTTCAATCAGGATTTGTATTTGGAAGTGGCCGTAAGCGGAGAAACCCTCACTCCGAGGAAACGCCTGGGCGCCGTGCCTAACGCGCTAAACGCGTTGGAACTGGACGGCTTAGCCACCACTTCATTTTTAAGAGCGGATATCGTCAACAGTCGCGCCACTATTACCAATTTGACTTCCACTAACTTTTTTGCCGATAAGGCCTCAATCACTAATGCCACCAGCACGAATTTTTTTGCCAATGCTGTTACTGCGCTGTCTTCGGTTATTAGTAATTTGACGGCCACTATAGCCAATATCACTACCTTGGTTTTTGGCGACGCGACCGGCAGCACTCTCGCTGTTACCGACTTATCGGTTACTTCAACTGCCAACATCAAGACCTTAAACGTTTCATCAACTTTGGCGATAAATTCCACCTCCACTAATTTGTTTTCCACTTATGCTTCCATAACCCAAGCCACCACAACTAATTTTTATACCTCCGTCTTCAATGCCGTCTCCGGCTGGTTCACCAATTTGACCGCATCCATCGCCGATATCACTGATTTGACCGTTGCCAGATCAACCACCACCGCCGCTACCTCCACTAACTCTTATCTGGGAACTACCGCCGGTTTGAACGGCGTGTATATCAATAATTGGTCGGATATTTCCACTTTAGCCGGCAGTTGGGCTACCAGTTCCAGCGACTATTGGGAAAGCACAAAAATTCGCTGGTCTACCACCTCCGAACAGTATTTTTGGAATACCACTACGACTTGGGCGGGATTCCAGAGCAATTTTAACACCTATTACTCGGCAGCCACGGCAAAAAATCCCTTTAACCAATGGCTGGACACGACTAATACGCCAACTTTCGCCGGCCTGACCTTAAGCGGCAACCTGTCTGTTACCGGCACTTCCACTTTGGCCACCACCACCTTTTCATTTTCCGGCGGCAATACTACTTCCAGTATTTACAGTTACACTTTTCCCTCTACCGCTTTTTCCGGCACATCAGTTGTAATGAGCGAGTTGGGCACGGTTAAGGACTCAATGATTATCATGCAGACCGTTCCAAATGAAAGTCCGGGCTTGTATATGGGTGTTGTTGATAGTGATAATTTATTAGTCCAATCTTTTGATGCGTTACAAAAAAATTTAACTTTCGCTGTCTATGACAATTTGAGTAATATAGTCAGCTTGAATATATTCTCCGTAACGGCCGAGGATTTTAAGATTTTTAGTAACGGCGCTGATCCGGAAATTTATTTTGGTTCTGTAGGCACTGCCGGTAATGCTAATATAGGTTGGACTTCTTCCACTGACGTGTTAGCGTTTTATAACGCTTCGGGCGGTTACACTTTTGACAACAAAGTTACCGTTAGCAGTGGCGGATTGAATATCAGCGGCAATGCTACCGCAACCACCGCCGTCATTTCCAGTAATTTAACCGTCGGCAGTTTGAACGGTATCTTGCAGGCCGCTAACGGACTGGTATCAGTGAGTTCCTCGCCCTACCTGACAAACTTGAATCTTTCCGGCAATCTGACAATCAGCAATCTGACCGGAGTTTTACAAGCCACTAACGGCTTGCTTAGCGTTACCTCCTCGCCATTTTTTACCAAGCTTTCCATCAGTACGACAACGGCTTTTACCGCCGCCTTGACCTATGTTACCACCTCTTTGCCTGATGTGTCTGGCGGCGCGTCCAATTCGGCGGTTTACGGCGATTATCTTTATGTAGTGATGCAATCCGCCACTTCCACCAATAGATTGAGGATTTTTGACATCTCCAACCCTGACAATCCGATTTTATTGGACAGCGATTTTTCTTTGCAGCCCGGTTTGCCGGACGGCGGCGCCAGATGCATTGAGGTTGACGGCAAATACGCTTATATCGGTTTTGAAGATTATGATACCGGCAGTACCACCACCCTTTCTATTTTGGATATTACCGATCCGACTAACCCGGTGGAAATGGTTGGCAGCAATTATACCAATGATTACGCTCTAAGGAAATTAAGGGTTATAGACGGCTTGCTTTACGCCGCTTATTATACTACTGCTGCCAGGGGCTATGACGGCCTGCAAATTATAGATGTTTCCGATCCCTCAAACCCAGCAAGAATAAGCGCTTCCGTAAGCGGTTTCCCGGGCGAGACGCGCGGTATTGACATTCAGGGAAAATACGCTTATACCGTCAGTTATTTTGATACTTCTACTGATGTCTTTAGGATTACCGATATATCCGATCCTTACCATCCGGTTGTAGTCGGCGGACAGAATTTAGCGATGTCGCCCTTAGGCAGAGACGTGGTGGTGCGCGGCAACTATGCTTATACGACCAGCGATTGTTTCGGTCCGACCACTGATGCCGGCATAACCTCCACCCAGGTTTTTAGGATTATTGATATTTCTTCTTCCACTAATCCGGTTATAGTCGGCGGCAGCGGTTTGTCTTTTAGCACCGAACTTGGATATTCCGGAGCTTCCGGATTAGCTGTCCAGGGGGACTATGCTTACGTAGTTGATGCCAAGGGCAGGGCTTTAAGAATTATAAATATTTCTAATCCTTATAATCCGTTTTTCGTCGATTCGCTTTCCTTGGTTAAATTTCCTTGGGGCGTAGAAGTAGCCGGCAATCGGGCTTATTTGCCGCTTTCCGCCAACCCCAATAATGAATTAGTAATTGTAAAACTTCCGGGAATGGAAACGCCAACTGCTCGGGTCGGTTCTATAGTGTCTGGCGGTCTGCAAGTGTTAAGGGATTTGATAACCATCGGTTTGGGCAAATTTTTCGGAGTGATAGTCGGCGGTGGCGGCCTTAAGGTTGCCGGTGAAACTAATTTGAATTCCACTACCACTATCGGTTTTACCACCAGCACCCCGACCCATAAATTAACCGTTACTTCCAATGACGATTGGCTAAAGCTCACTAGTGACGGGGATTACGGCATTGATTTTTATTGGGATGACACCTTAATGGGTGTACCGATAATTGCCGGGCATGCTTCCACTTCCGCTTTTACCGGTGGTTCTGATTATGATTTGATCGGAATAAAGGATCAGGCGATTCTTTATTCAACAAATCGTGATTCTGTTTTAACTTTTACCAACTTGCAGATGGCCGCTACGGCAGACATCGCTTTTAACACCACGACTGAATTATTGTATTTTCAGAGCGCCAAGACCTATCAATGGCTTGATTACAATGATTCTCTGCCTTTTGTTACTTTTGACGCCGATGGCAAGGCGGTAACGGTTACCAGCACTTTAACAGTTACTAATTTAAACACTAACGGCATCGTTTATTCCAATAACGGCACCCTGACCAATGTCAATCCGTCTTCCAGAGAATACAAAGAGGAAATTATTGATACCGATCTTGATATTGACGCTTTATTGGGTTTGCAGGTCAAATCCTTTGTCTGGAAAAAAACCGGACAAACCGATTTCGGCTTGATCGCCGAAGAAATCAGGGATGTCTTGCCGGAATTATACATGGATGACGGTTTAACCCGGGGCTATCGTTTTGATCATCTATCGTTTTATTTATTACAAATCGCCCAACGCCAGGAGCAGGAGCTTGGGGTTTTATCCGCCCAGTTGTCGGAACTCGTGAGCACCTCTTCCGATTTGGCTGTTACTGACGCTTCCGTTGAAGAAACCGAAGAATTGGATTCGCTGACGGTTGATTCTTCGGCTACTTTTTACGGCACTATCACAGTTATCGGCGAAGCCGGGTTTGAATCCAAAGTGGTGTTTAAGGATCATATTTATTTGGATAAAGATGCGGCCGGCACGGTAGAATTGCCTGTGGGCGCGACTTCTACCGCCGTATATTTTGCCAAACCGTATGAAGTTGATCCGATAATTACCTTGACTCCGTTGCTTAATGTCGCCGGACACAATTATTGGGTGGAAGCGCAAAGTTCCACAGGTTTCATTCTGGCGGTTGATTTGCCGTTTACGGCAGAAATGAGATTTAATTGGCATGCCATAGCGGTTAAGAGCGATGAAAGCGGGATTATGACTAACGATGAAATCACTGATGACGGGCTGAATATTGTTTTGAGCAGCAGTTCGCTGATTATTCTGCAGAATGATTTTTCTACCACGACAGAATCATCCAGCAGCAATCCGTTTTTTGTCAGTTCTACCTCATCGTTAGTTACCGATGTCATCGGGGCGTCAACTGTTTTAAACACGGCTAATTTGGGCGTGACAGAAACAACGGATTCCGATGTAAGCGGAACAATCCAATCAGCCGATATGCTTGCTGACGAGCCGCCCAATCCGGAAACTTTGCCAGCAACAGAGGAACTGCCTATTTCCGAGTCGGCGCCGGCCGCTGATGAACCTCCGGTAACGGTAACGGATGCCGCATCAACGGTGGTGGTGGCGAATGTTTCATCGGTTGACCCGGGAAGCGGAGAGTGATAAGATTCACCCTGTTCAACCCGCCCAAGATAAACGGCGAGGCCGTTAGACGAAGCCGGTTATTCATTAATAATTTTAATTTTATGTCAGAAATGACTTTTACCGATGCCAATTTTGAGGCCGAAGCGCTAAAAAGCGATCAGGTCGTACTGGTCGATTTTTTTGCCACTTGGTGCGGTCCGTGCAAGATGCAGGGCCCGATTATTGAAGAATTAGCCAAAGAAATAGGCGCTAAAGCCAAGGTGGGCGCCATGGATGTTGATGCCAATCCGGAAACGGCCGGCAAATATAATATCATGTCCGTGCCGACCCTGATTATTTTTAAGGGCGGAGAAATCAAAAGCACAATGATGGGTTTGCAGGGCAAAGAACAGCTTAAAGCGGAAATAGAAAAATATGTCTAATTATGATGTCATTATAATCGGCGGCGGACCGGCGGGCCTGACCGCGTCAATTTACGCGCGCCGACGCGAGTTAAAAGTGTTGGTGATTGCCAAAGCTGTCGGCGGCCAAGCCGCTTTGGCGCACGAAGTGCAGAATTGGCCGGGCACCGAGTCCACGACCGGTTTGGAATTGACGCAGAGGATGAAAGTTCAAGCGGAAAAATGGGGTGTTGAGTTTGTCTCTGACGAGGTCCAAAGCGTCACGGAAAATTCCGGCGTCTTTATCGTAAAGACCGCGCAAACCGAATATCAGGCGGCAGCGGTAATTTTGGCTTTCGGCTTAACGCCGCGCGATTTGGGCGTACCGCAGGAAAAGGAATTGACCGGCCGCGGCGTGTCCTATTGCGCCACTTGCGACGGTCCGTTGTTTAAGAACAAGACCGTGGCGGTAATAGGCGGCGGCAATTCGGCGTCAGAAGCCGCCGAGTATCTTTCCCGCTTGGTTAGGCAGGTTTATTTGTTGTCCGATTCCTGCAATGCGGCGGCTGATGCGGCTTTGGTGGAAGAGGTTAAGGCGCTCAAGAATGTACAGGTGATTTGCGGCTTGAAAGTAACGGCAGTCGTCGGTTCTGACAAGGTTGCCGGTCTTAAATATAACGATTTGCAAACTAATGAAGAGAAAGAATTGGCGGTGGACGGTATTTTTGTGGAAATCGGTTTTAGTCCCAGAACCGATTGGATCAAGGATACGGTCAAATTAAACGAGCGTAAGGAAATTATTACCGATAAAGTCGGAGCTACCAGCCAGCCCGGAATATTTGCCGCCGGCGATTGCACGGATGTGGGATTCAAACAAATGACGATTGCCGCCGGCGAGGGCGCTAAAGCCGCTTTGTCCGCTTATAAATACTTAGCTGCCAAAAAAGGCAAAGTGGCGACTCCCGATTGGGGCGTAAAAAAATAATATGAGGCATTTAATCAAATACCGGCGCGCTAAAGTTATCGCCGATAAAAAAATAATTGACGATGTTTTGACGCGCGGGGTAGAGCAAGTTTTCCCCGACAAGGAGACCTTGAGAAAGTTGCTTTTATCCGGTAAAAAAATCCGTTTGTATTGCGGTTTTGATCCGACCGCCGCCTCTTTGCATTTGGGTAACGCCATTGCCATCCGCAAATTGGCGCAGTTCCAGCGTTTGGGCCACGAAGTGATTTTTTTGTTCGGCGGTTTTACCGCTATGATCGGCGATCCGACGGATAAAGCCCAGGCGCGCAAGGCGCTGACCGCCGCGCAGGTCAACGGCAATATGCGCGGTTGGAAAAAACAAATCGTTAATCTGATTGATGTTAAAAAAACCGCTTTCAAGAATAATTATTCTTGGCTGTCACGGTTGAGATTCTCCCAGATCATTCAACTGACTTCTTATTTTACCGCCCAACAAATGCTGGCGCGCGATATGTTCCAAAAAAGAATGGCCGAGGGCAAGGATTTGTATCTCAATGAATTCATGTATCCTCTGATGCAGGCGTATGACAGCGTGGCCCTGGACGTGGATTTGGAAATCGGCGGCAATGATCAGATGTTTAACATGCTGGCCGGCCGGACGTTGATGAAAAAAATGAAAAATAAAGACAAATGCGTGCTGACCTTGAAGCTTTTGGCCGATCCGACAGGAAAAAAGATGGGCAAGACCGAAGGCAATATGATTGCCTTGACTGACAGTCCCGAGGATATGTTCGGCAAGGTGATGAGTTGGACCGACGGGATGATCGCGCCGGCCTTGGAGATACTGACTGATGTGCCGATGGAATTGGTCCAAGACGTGGCGGCTAAATTGAAATCAGGAGCCGTTAATCCTCGCGATGCCAAGATGGATTTGGCTTATAATATCGTGGAGATTTATTTGGGAAAACATGCGGCTGATCGGGGCCGGGAATACTTCAAGCGGGTGGTGCAGGAAAAAGAAAAACCGGCGGAAATGCCGGAAATTATAGTGGAGGCGAAAGGCAAGACCGGCGTGACTGATTTGTTTTTGCAGGCGGGGCTGGTCGCCTCGTCCAGTGAGGCCCGACGGCTGATCAAAGAGAAAGCGTTGAAAATTGACGATCAAATAGTAGCGCATCATGAATTTGAAACGGCCATACCGGCTGACGGATTATTGTTGCAACGAGGACGGAGGCAATTTGTAAAGGTAAAAAGAAAATAAAAAATTCCGGCGTTAAGCCGGTTTTTTTATATTCATTATTTTTAAAAATAAATCATCCCCGCAAGGAAAACCTCGCGGGGATGTGTTTGTGCATTACTAAATTACCTGGTTATTGGCCGGTGACACCTGAAAGCATCTGGCGATAAATTCATGAGTAAAGGAAAAAGTGCCGTCACCATTTTTTTTGATCGGTGGTTTTCCACTGGACGTCAGCCGGTTGAAATAGAAATCCTGCCCGCTGAATTCATCGATTTCCGCTTTGGTAAAATCGCGCCAATCACCGTTTTCTTGAGCCAGTCCTACCAGTAATACGGCTGAAATTTCCGTTTCGTAATGTCCGAAAGCATCAAATAGATGTCTTGTGGCATTAATATCGGATGGCCTGATAGGATATGCCGAATCTTGCCTGTCATTTTTCGGCCGTACTTGGCTTTGATTAAGGTAGACAAGCATGGCAAATCCGACCACCGCAAATAGCATGGCGAGTAACAATGATGCAAGAAACCCCGTCCCAAAGGCAAAAAATATGATGCCGCTTAAAACGGCAAAGACAAAAATAACTACACTATTTACCCTATCAGATTCATAAGATTTCATGGCGATTTGTCCTCCTGTTTCAGGCCTTTTTGAAGTACAAGATAAACATCATTATCGATTCAATCAAGAGAAAGCTAACCGGCTGGATAATATCAGCGGCAGTCAGATGCGGGATGGCCGATACGGCACAAACGCAAGATAGCCAGAAAATTGTCCAGGCCAGCTTGTTCTCTCGACTTGGATCCCGCCAGGCAAAAACAAAGGTGGGAATTGATCCTATTATACCAATAATAGCGCTGATTATAATCGCCAAAAGAGGATTATCAAACAATAGCCACAGAGCCAATCCAACGGTTGCGCCGAATAAACAGAATTTATCCAGTTTAGTCCATTTGTTTTCCCCGTAGATGAGAGTTAATAACAGGATTAATCCGGCGCCTAAGATTACGCCGATCATTTGGCCGTTAAGCGTATCGGCAGCAATCATGCCGCCAAAGGCCAGCAGATCAATAGAAAACCAAATAATCCAAGATGTTTTTGATGGCTTTGTCTCGCCCTTAATAATGGCCCTGCCGTAAGGCACGAGTCCTATTATGAATAGTACTCCTGCCATAAATCCTAAAAAATGCCTGACGGTTTCCATCCCTAATCCCTCCGGTATTGTTACGTGATAATTTTGTAATGTCCGTTATGACTCATAACTGATCTAAGTCAATAATCAATTATATCACATACTCAAATTTTTGTCAAGATGATTACAGACAACCATAAAATGTTTAAAATTAAACAAAAAAGAGCCGTTATTGACTCTTTTTTGGTATGCGTAATTTTTCCTTTAAGTCATTAAGCCGGCTATAAAAGCCGCTGGAATGGATGGAATTTAATTTTAATTTCAGAGTGTCGTAGTGGTGCAACCATTCATGCAAGAGAGTGTCTAAGAAGCTTTTGGCCGAAATTATTTGTCCGCGCGCGGCCGTGCGGTTTTCTATACAGATGGCGTGATCGCGGACTTTGTATAGGCCGTAGCGTTTCATGACGATCCGGCCGTTGCGGCGGCGATGTTTTTGGTTGGTGTCATTGATTGTCAGATGGACGATGTCCATATTGGCCGCATCGCAAAGTTCATCCAACAATGATTCGCCCAGTTGTTGCCGTTGCCCATAATCGGTGGCGACCAAAAGCGCCGCGGACAATTCTTGAGCCGCGGCGGAGATAGGCAACTTTACTTGCGTGATTCTATTGCTACGCAAATAGTTTAACTTATTAAACATTTTTATCATTTCAATAATTTTTTTACCGTCATCCCCGCGTAGGAGTGGATCCAACTCGTCATTCCCGCGATAGCATTTACCGCTTCGTCATCCCCGCGTAGGCGGGGATCCAACTCGTCATCCCCGCGCAGGCGGGGATTCAAATTTATAGCACTTACTGCTTCGTCATTCCCGCGATAGCATTTACCGCTTCGTCATCCCCGCGTAGGCGGGGATCCAGTTTTCGTCATTCCCGCGATAGCATTTACCGCTTCGTCATCCCCGCGTAGGCGGGGATCCAGTTTTCGTCATCCCCGCGCAGGCGGTGATCCAAGAAGTTAAAAACCATAAATAATGGATTCCCGCCCCTGTCTGCCGGTAGGCAGGGTATGCGGGAATGATGAAGAGGATAAAAACCAGGAACGACAGCTCAAGTTATTGCCAGATGGTTATGTTGCGCCAAACTTTTTGATCTTCGCGTTTATAATACAAATTCCCGCCGTCTAAGCGCTTAAAGCCGAGACGAGAGACGCGCTCGCTGATGTTCAAGCGGTAGATTTTGTCATGCAAATGCCATTCGGGAAAGATTATGACGATTTTGCCGCTTTTGGCCAAGATTTTTTTGAATTGCTGGAACGCGCTTAAGTATAAATCGGATAATTCAGCGATGATTGAGTTTATTTGCTCGGCATTCTCATTGCCCCTGATGGGTTTGCCCAAATACGGCTCGGTGACAATAGCATCAATGTTGTTGAAAATTTTTGACAGCTCCCTGACGTCAAGTTTTTCAATCCTTATCCCATGATTTTTAATCGCCAATTCTTCAGCCAGCCACTGCAGATTTTTTTTGCTGTCGCTGACCGCTTTCTCTGACAGGTCCGTGCCGATTAAATTGGCGTAGCCCATGGCCAGGGCTTCGGAGAGAATGGTGCCGGAGCCGCAGAACGGATCCAGGATAGTATCAGCCGGCTTGGCCCCGCTAAGATTAAGCATCATCTTGGCGGCTTTAGGCGGCAACATGCCCGAATAAGCGTCAGCCGCCGGCCGGCCGAAGTCGCGTTTGCCGAATTCCTTAAAATCCTGCACGGCGCAGGTTGAGGCGAAAAAGCCCGGAGCAATGATGTAATCTTGGCATTTTTCTTTGGTGACAATCACGGCAGACAAAGCCGGTTCGCGGCTGGTCACTAAGCGAGAAGCAATACCCTGCTCTTTCAGTTGTTTTTTGACGTTCAATCCCCAGTTATCAGGTTTGCGGCCGTAAAAACTTAAGCCGAAATTAAAACGGCCGTTGACTTTGGACATGGCCGAAGCCATTATCGGCTCGGCTTCCGGCCGATCGCCCAAGACCAAGCCGATCTTAATGGTTCCGCCCAGGCGCTTCATTAATTCCGAACAATCAATTCGGGGATGATCCGCCGCTAAAAAATATTGATTTTGCTTGAGGATTTTTGCTTGAGGCAGGACGGCCTTGATTTCCGCCGCGGACAGTTCCGGATTATTGCCCAAAATAAAAATATATTTCATATAAGTGATTTCATTTTAGCATTAAAACCGCTAAAAGAAAAAGCTCCGGCTAAACACCGGGCTTTCTCTTGGTTGGTTTACCGTTAGATTCGGAATTAATAGCAGGTTTGTGATTCAAGCGGTTTGCCGGCTGTCGTGCCGCAACGATTGGTGTCCAAGCATTCCCTGTATTTCACGCCGTTGGAGCAGACGCTCCAGGAAGTGCAGCTCCAGCTTTCGTTGCAACTGTAGCAGGTTTGGGAAGTGGCCGGCTTGTTGTAAGTCGTGCCGCAACTGTTGTTGTCCCAGCAATTTCTATATTGATTATTGGATGAACAAGTTGACCAGGAATTGCAGGTCCAGCTTTCATTGCAGGTGTGGCAGGTTTGGGAAGTGACAGGTTTGCTGACCGTGGTGCCGCAACTGTTGTTGTCCCAGCAGGTGCGATATTGTTTGCCGTAAGAGCAGGAGGACCAGGAACTGCAGGTCCAATTTTCATTGCAAGTGTAGCAGGCCTGGGAAGTAGCCGGCTTGTTGTAAGTCGTGCCGCAGCTGTTGCTGTCCAAGCAGTTGCGGTGTTGCGAACCGTTGGAACAGGCGCTCCAGGCGTAGCAAGTCCAATTTTCACTGCAACTGTAATTGTAACTGTTGCGGTAATTGCTGCCTAAATTATAATTAATGCTGTAAATATTGTCTTCACGAGAGGAAATGGTTCCGCCGTCGGGGTAATACATGGAGGCGCTGACGTTTTCAATCACTGAATCCCAACGGAAATTATTGGCGTTAAATCCGGCCTCGGTTACGTGTCTTTTTTGGCTGTTCTGAATGTAATAAACCTCATTGGATCCGGCGTATCTTAACAGCGTGCCGTCGGGCAGTTTTTGATTTTCGGTAATATCGCAGGAGCCGTCGTTGTCGTAATCGCTTTCAAAGCCGGCCGGAAGAATCAGGGCGCGATTGTATTGGTAATTATTGTAATGGGCCGGAGCGCGGCATAATCTGCCGCCGGGCAGAACGGCGTACATTCTTAAGCTGTTGTCAAAATGGATCAGGGCGTAGCCCGGTTTGACTGTTACGTTTTTTCCCGCCGGAATTTGCAACAATTCGTTAGCGGTCACAACAGTGATGTATTGGTCGCTCCAGGAACCTTTGTACCAACTGAAAAAAACCGCTTGGTTGGGAAAAAGGTGGCGATAACCACTGTCGTCAATGTAATAAACGGCCGGGTTATTGCTGGTTTTGATTAAACTGCCTTCAGTGGCGGTATAGGCCCAAGCTGATTGAGAAACAGCAAGCAGGCCGGCGCCGCAGATGATTGCAATAATGAGTTTTTTCATATTTTTAAGTGTTTTTTAGTGAAGAATGCAAGATTTGCCGCAAACAATTAAAGTTTAACCGAAAGGGATGCCGGAGTCAATGGTTTTGGGATTAATGCAAGTCCGGTTTAAGGGGCCGAATCGTCGGTTGATTTGATTTATTATTTTACGCCTCTTTTTTAATTTTGTCAAGTCCCGGCTGGCGGCGCCGGAGGGTTGATTTTTTCCGTTTTAAATGCTATAATTCAATCAATTTCCGCCGAGGTGGTGAAATTGGTAGACACGCATGCCTTAGGAGCATGTGGGCTTGTCCCATGGGAGTTCGATTCTCCCCCTCGGCATTTGACTTTTCTGCTTTTGGATGTTATTATTATCTCAAACTCCAATAAAATTAATTAATAATTTTCAGTCACTTAGGGTTGTTGAGGCCTGTAATTATCGACTATAAGCCGTCAGCCGTAAGCTATAAACTAAATCAATATGCCTAATAAAAAAAGCGCCGCCAAGGCCTTGCGCCAAAGCGCCAAACGCGCCTTAAGAAATTACAAAGTCCAACACGCCATTAAGGATTTGGTCAAGGACTCGCAGAAAATGATCGCGGCCAAAGAAAAGCAAGCCGCAGACAAGGTCAAAGCCGCCATTAAGGCGATTGACAAGGCCGCCGGCAAAAAAATCATTGCCAAGAATGCCGCCGCCCGCAAGAAATCAAAGTTGATGAAGAAATTAAATTCTTTGATGAAATAAAAAAGCTCCCGCCTTGCGCGGGACTTTTTGCATCGCTATGGATTTATCAGCCCTAAACAAAATATTAGCCAATCAACCCGCTTATCGCTTGAAGCAAATCAAGCAAGCGGTGTATTTGAAATTAATCGGCGATTGGGATGAAGCCACTAATCTGCCTGCCGCTTTAAAACAAAAACTGAAGGATGACTGCCCTTTGGGAATCAACGCCACGGAAACGGCAAGCGGTTTAAGCCGCAAGGCGCTGATTAAATTATCCGATGGCGCCTTGATTGAAACAGTATTGCTTTATAACGCAGACGGCCGTTATACGGTTTGCGTTTCTTCCCAGGTCGGCTGTCCTTTGGGCTGCCTGTTTTGCGCTACCGGCCAAGGAGGATTTGAACGCAATCTGACGACAGAAGAAATCACTGAACAGGTGATTTACTTTGCCCGCCAACTTAAACTTGAAAACAAAAAGATAGATAATGTGGTGTTTATGGGCATGGGTGAGCCGCTTTTGAATTGGCAGAACGTCGCGGCGGCGATTGGCTTGCTTAATGATAAAGACGGTTTCGGTTTGGCGGCGCGATCTATCTCCGTCTCCACTTGCGGTTTGATTGAAGGCCTAAAAAACATCATTCATTATCCTTTGCAGATTAATTTGGCGATTTCTTTGCACGCGCCAAATGACGAGTTGCGGCGGGAATTAATGCCGATCGCTTCAAGCTATAAATTGGAAGAATTATTCCATCAGCTCAAGCTTTATCTGAAAGAAAAGGGCCGGAAATTAATGTTTGAATATGTAATGATTGACGGCGTTAATGACAGCGACCAGCAAGCCAAGGAATTGGTTGAATTATTGGAAAAGTTGCCAAAGAAATTAGTCATGGTTAATTTGATCCCGTATAACCCGATCATTACCCGTTCCGGCGCGATCAGCCGTCGGTTTAAGGCCTCGCTGCCGGAACAAATTAAACATTTTAAGGCGATTCTAAATCGTTCCGGCATTGAAACGACTATTCGCAAGTCCTTGGGCGGAGATATTGCCGGCGCTTGCGGTCAGTTGGCGGGGAAAAGAAAGAGGTAACAGGTAACAAGAAACAAGTAACAAGAAATAAGTAATAAGTAATAAGTAATAAGTAAATAAAATATAGCCCCGGGCAAGCCCCGGGGCGATAGCGGAATTTGCATACTAATAACTCGGCAAGCGCCGAGCAGTACTTTGACTATATTGGCGTCGCTCGCTCGGAATCCAGCGCTTTGAAGCGCTGGTTCGCTCGCTCACTAGCCAATAAAAACCACTCAAGCGAGTGGTTTTTTTGTCAACAATACTTTATTACAAACAGGTCAAAAAGCAATTCGGGATTTTTGGCGCCGGATTTGAGCTGGCGTTCCAATTCCAACAAATCATTCTGAATGTCTGTCAACTGTTGCAAACCGAAACTTTTGGCAAAACCCAAGCTTTTGCGAGCCGGGTAAGCGTGGACGCCGATTTCTCTGGCCGCGCTTTCCGGCGTCAAGCGAGGATTTTTTTCCAACAAGGTTTTGGCTTTTAGAATAAGTTTGAATTGCCAATTGATTGATCCTAAAAGCGCCAATGGCTCGGCGCCGGACAAGAATTGCCGGCTCAATAATTCTAAAGCCCGTTCGCGGTTTTTGGCGCCCAGCGCGTCAGTCAAGGTAAATACATCGTCGTCAATCCTGGCTTTGACTAAAAGCTTGACGTCATCGGGAATAATCGTTTCTTCGGCCTTGTAAGCGCCGAGTTTGTCCAATTCGTTAGTTAATTGAGTCAGGTCGTTGCCGACCAAAAGCAATAATTCGCTGATCGCCGCCGGAGCGATCTTTATTTTTTTGCTTTCGCAGTATTTTTTGATCCAGCCGCTTAATTCGCGATCCTTAAGACGAAGCAATTTATAGGCGAATTTTTGTTTGGCCAAAAAATTAAACAGCGCGTCCTTCTCCGGTATTTTTTTTTCCTCTTCAAACAAGTCAACAAACATCAGGTTATTATCAATCACTGTTTCCTTGGCTTTGAGGAAGTCCAAGATTTGGTCGCGCAGTTTTTTTCTACCGGCGGACATGTCAGCCATGAGTTGTTCTATGATGATCAGTTTGCGTTCTCCCAAAAAGGGAGTGGTGAGGGCTTCCTGCGACAGGCGGTCAAAATCCAAATCCTCGTCTTTCAGGCGGACAACGTTAAGTCCGCCCTTATCCCTTTTCTGGATAAAGCCGGCTTGCAGTTCGGCGACTTTTTGGCGGCATAAATGCGATTCTGTGCCGTAAACGAAAAATATCATATCGCTGTTATTTTAGCTGATTTATTGACTTTGGGCAATATTTGACGTTTTATCGGTTTAGGCGTACTATAATCTAGTCATTAAACGCGCCTTAAAATAAATAGTTAATCGTTTCAGATGAGGAGTGATTCACGGGTTAGTCATATTAAAGTCATTTGTTTTTTTGTTTATATTATCGCGACCATTATAGACGTTAAGATTTTTAAAATTGTAGAGAAGAATCAAGATAACGAGGGACTGCATATTTTTGTCGGCCGTATACTGATTATCCGTCTCGTGCTTGTTGGGTTTTGGTTTTGACTTAATGGCCCATTAATACATTAAGGAGGAAAAAATATGTGTTTGGATGTTGGTTCTGACGTTAATATTGGCGATCTTCCCGCAGTGGTTTGTCGAACGTGCGATTGCAATCCTTGTATGTGCGGTAAAAGTGACTTCTCTTCGAGGAATGAACATAATCGTCGGATTCAGGAGCGCAATGATCTCAATGGCCGTGACCCCATGTTCATTATTCCTGATGGTTGGGGATGGGAAGCTTGATCTTTGTTTACAATACGCTTGGCATTTGCCAGGCGTTTTTTTATTGTTTGCCCTGTGGATAACTATAAAAATGTAGAAAAAAAGTTAATAAAATAAGTATGTAAAATATTGTAAATTTAAACAAAATATAATAAAATAATAAAAAATGTAGAAAAAGTATTGACAAATAAAAACGGACGAGGTAAGATAGTAATGGATTGAGATCAAATCTTATTTAACAGGGCAAATATGGAAATACAATCGTTGTTAAGAAATTTCGGTTTAAGCGACAAGGAGACCTCGGTTTACCTGGCCTTAATTGAATTGGGGCCGTCTTCCGTTCGCGTCGTGGCTGATAAAGCCGGGATTAATCGGGGAACAACCTATGATATTTTGAAAGCGCTTATTGCTGTCGGGTTGGTTACTTATTATCACAAGCAGACCAAACAGTTTTTTGTGGCCGAGCCGCCGGAAAAGCTGCTTAGCGCTTTGGAAGATCGCGAAGAAAAGCTGGCCTTGGTGAAAAATGATATCAAAGAAAATTTGCCTCGTTTGCAAGCGATTTTTGAACGCAGCGGCAACCGGCCGGCCGTCAAATTTTATGAGGGCGATCAGGGCATGAAGCAGATTCTGCAGGATGTGTTGGAGACAATGAGAAACCGCGAGGATAAAATTTATTTTGTTTATTCTTCCGGCACCGCCGAAGACCGCAAGCATCTTTATGCGGCCATGCCCGATTTCAACAAGAAGCGAACCGATAAAAAAATAATCGTGCGCGTGGTTTCTTTGGGCGAGGCGGGCGGAATTTTCGGTCTGGATGAAAGACGGCAGATTCCTGCGGCCGGCGATAATCTGAAAATGACGCACGAATTGATTTACGGCGGCAAAATCGCTCACATCGGATTGGATGATTCCGGCAATTCTATCGGCGTGGTAGTGGAGAATGAATCAATTTACCAGATGCAAAAGCAGATTTTTGAATTTAACTGGCAAGCGATTAAGAAATAACGAAAGCAAACCGCACTTTACAACCAGAACCCGCCTACGTTCGCAATCCGCCAGCTGGCGGAGGTGAACTACGGCGAGGCAAGGGAGGAAAGAACATGTTGAAGCAACTTAAGAGTCATGGTAAAAAGATTATTTTTGTTCGGCACGCCGAATCCATCGGCAATGCCAGGGGTTTGGATGATGAGTCCTTAGTTGAATTGCCGAATCATCGATTCCCCATAACTGTTCCGGTTGGTCGAAACCAGGGGCGTCACTGTGGTGGAGTGCTGAAATCCCACAGAATTTTTTGGGATCAAGCATTTTACTCCAGTTATCTGAGGCCACAGGAAACTTGGCAAGAAATTACCCAAGTGTATAACCCTTGTTATTTAAAGCCGGTCATGGATCCTCGTTTGGACGAGTGGTGGCGCGGCATCTGGCATACGATGAGTAAGGCAGATATCGCCCGTTTGTATCCGCTTGAGGGACAAATTCAGAAGCGCGAGGGCTGGTATCATTATCGCGCGCCGGGCGGCCAATCCGGACCCGATGTGGAATTGCAGATTCGTTCCTTTTTGAATGATTATTTGTACGGCTGTTACCGAAGTTTCCGACAGATTCTGATTGCCGGCCATGGCAAGTGGGCCATACTGTTCTGGCGATTGATGACCGGTGCAAGTATTGAAGAAGCGGCCGAGCGGCTGAAAAATAATCCTTTTGGCAATTGTTCTATCACGATTTTTGATGGCACGGTTAGGGAGATAGTGGTTTGATTATTATTCACGGTAGGTCATTCCGACCGAACGAAGGGAGTGGAGGAATCCCTTTCATTAAATTCAAGCGATTTCTCCACTTCGCCGGCAATTATGCCGGCTCCGGTCGAAATGACAATTAAATCATGGTAAATAAATTAAAGGGAGGTGAATATGGCTAGACAACAATTCGATTTTGAATATTTGGCGGAAATTGCCGTTAAATTTTTAGGGCTGCGGCCGGAGAGTGCGGAGCGTTATGGCAAGGGTGCGATTAACGACAGTTTTCGGATTATCATTGCCGGCAAGTCATACCTGTTACAGCGAGTTAATGATCAGTATTTTCCCGAACCGCTGAAATTACTGGAGAATTTTTCTGCCATCGCGTCTTGTCGCGGTCAGGCACTGGGCTTGTCCGCTATCGGGCTTAAAGACGGCAGCGCTCTGTGGCATTGTGATGAAGGCGGGGCGTATTGGCGCTTGTATGATTTTTTTGATCACTCTTACAGTTGTCAGAGGATTGAAAATATCTATCAGGCGTATGAAATCGCCAAGGCCTATGGCCAATACCTATCACTTCTGTCCAAATTGCCGCTTGAGGCGCTTAATGTGGTTTTGCCCGATTTTCATAACACTCTTTGGCGTTACCAGCAGTTGATTTTAGCGCGACAGCAGGATCGGTTTGACCGAGTTGCTGATTGCGCCAAAGAGATTGAGTTTGTTAAAAGCCGGTTGGAAGAGATTATGGAGTTTTCCGCTTTACTTAACAGCGGTGAGATTCCCCTGCGACTGACGCATAATGATACGGGCATAGACAATGTTTTATTGGATAAAAGTACGGGAGCGGCCGTGGCAGTAATTGATTTGGATACGACTATGCCGGGATATAGCTTATTTGATTTCGGCGATATGTTCCGTTCGGCTTTGGGCGTGGAGTTTGACGAGCGCCCTTCCCCGATTGAATGTTTCAGCGCTTTGCTTAACGGCTATCTGGCCGGTACGGGCAAACTGCTGTTGCCGGAAGAGATTGAGTATTTTGCTTTGGCCGGAAGGATTATTTCGCTGGAGTTGGGCATCAGGTATTTGATTGATTATCTTAGCGGTGATGTGGTCTTCTGCTATCCTAACGGCGCCAGTTTGCTCCGCGCTCGCAAATCACTATTACGTTATAAGATTATGAGTCACCATCAAGAGCAGTTCAGGGAAATGACAGACAGGGCTCTTGCCGTCTACTGTGTCTGAAATCGCACTTTTTTAAAACCGTCCACCTCAATTTTTATATATTATATATATTATTAATTGAAGTCGGACGGTTTTTACTTTATATTTATAAAACCGCCTGGGCTTGGCCTCGGCGGTCTTTGTGTAATAAAAAAACACCACTCGCAATAGATGCTTGAGTGGTGTCAAATGAGCGTTTATTTCTCGGTGGCCGTTTTTTCCAAGGCCGCTTGCTGCAGAGCCGCTTGTTTTTCCTTAAAAAGTTTAAGTGCCTGCCTTCCGGCTTCTTGACGGATTTCCCAGTGAAGTTTTTTCTCGCTAAGGTCTCTTAACATCGCGCAGATATGCGGAGCTTCAAGCCGATAGAGGGCTCCCTTCCAAAGACCGCACGGTATATTGAATCCCACCATACTATCTATCCCTTCGCTAAAAGGACAAACTGAACAGATTATGCCGTCATAAAATTGTTTTTTAGCTTCCGCTTCTTTTGCTTCATACCAGTCCCAGTAATAAATTTTTCCTTCCGGGGCTGGCGGCATTTCTTGCCCCACCTCCACTTTGGGGCAGTCCTTGGGAGGAATTACTCCGAATTTATCAAACAATTTGCTGACTAAGCATTCAATAGTTTCTTGAGCGTCAATCAGAAATTGAATAATTTCTGGGGAGCTTTCATATAGTCCACGGTGGATGTCATTATTTATACTCTGGGTTCTTTCCTCGATGCTTGCAATCGCTTCCCAATATTCCATTTCTATTTGCGGTTCTTTTTCCAATATGTCGGCCATTATCAATCCTCCTTTGGTTTTTTGGCTTTGATTTAAATGTTCAATAATACTTTCCCAGATTACTATACTAATTATGCTTTGTCAATATCCGTCATCAGACCTTGATTTTTTCCGTTTCTCCCCAGTTATTGCCGGCGGAAACATCAGCGTCAATGGGCGCGCGCAGTTTCATTACCGAGCACATGGCGTCATGAATGTATTTGCCGACCTTATGGACTTCCTGTTCCGGCACTTCCAGCACTAACTCGTCGTGGACCTGCAATAGCAGGCGCGAGCGCGGTGAAACCTTAGGCAAGCCGGCGTGGATTTCTATCATGGCCAGTTTGATCAGATCGGCGGCCGTGCCCTGAATCGGCATATTAACGGCCATACGTTCGGCGCTGCCGCGGACTTGGGAAATGCTGGAATTGATTTCCGGCAGATAGCGCTTGCGGCCGTAGAAGGTCTCCACATACCCTTTGTCTTTGGCGATCTCCACGGTTTCCTCCAGCCACCTTTTGACGCCGGAGAACGTCTGGAAATATTTGTAAATGAATTTTTGCGCTTCAGTATTGGACAGGCCGGTGCGGCTGGAAAGTCCCCAGGCGCCCATGCCGTAAATCACGCCGAAATTGATTTCCTTGGCTGTGCGGCGCAGGGCCCTGGTCACCTCCGCCGGTTTAACGCCATGGATAAGCGCCGCGGTCATGGTGTGGATGTCGCCGCCCGATTGGAAGATTTTAAGCATCTGTTTATCATTGGCTAAAGAAGCGATGATGCGCAGTTCAATCTGCGAATAATCGGCTTTGACAATTTTAAACCCCTTTTCGGCGATAAAGGCCTTGCGGATGGGGCCGCCCGTCTCGGTGCGAATGGGAATATT
>Ga0172379_10000689_pt1 | contig 80614 bp, 73 predicted proteins | sample GrowelOW334metaG_FD_119756 | JGI IMG/M metagenome (GOLD analysis project Ga0172379, IMG submission 119756) | Groundwater microbial communities from an aquifer near a municipal landfill in Southern Ontario, Canada - Groundwater well OW334 metaG | ecosystem: Environmental > Aquatic > Deep... | reverse complement strand
ATATAAGCCGGCTCGAATTGTAGTATATACACCCAGGGCCCCAAAAACAGCTAGGGTTAGCTCTTTAAAAATAAACCAACTAACTAGACTAACAATAATGACACTTAAGCCATAAAGTATTATCAAATTGCGTTTTTTGCTTTCTAAGCATTTGTAAAACAAAAATATGATTAAGACACTACACACCATCAACAGGCTATACATACGCACATAGCGTGATAGGCTGATACTTAAATAATCAAAAGTTAGCGCAAACCCAGTGCCATAGGCTAGTAGCTGATTTTTCGTAACACGCAATAGAGTGATAATTACAATTGGTATTAACAATGTCCCCCACACGGCGGCCGGTAAGCGCGCCGCCCACTCTGATTCTCCAAATAATCTTATGCTAGCCGCCACTTGCACAATAAAAAGCTTGGCTCGGTCGTATGGCTTACCGGAAGCTTCATTATAAAAATCATAGCGCACCCACTCACCGGTTTTTAACCAACCGATCGCCGTTTCAAATTGATAATACTCGTCGTTATATAAATTAACCTGACCCAAATGGTTAAAACGTAACCAGCCGGCCAACCCAGTTAGCAAGAGAAGCAGACTCACCTGAATAGCTAGACTTTTCATCAGATTCCAAGTATAATCGAGCGGTTCAACTATGGCAAGACGATGCGCCGTGATCGGTTTAGATGGAGCTACCTTTGAGTTGCTCGACCCACTAATGCAACAAGGCTACATGCCCACGTTGCATCATTTATGTACTCAAGGTGTGCGGGCACCATTACGCTCAACCATGCCACCTTATACCGCACCGGCTTGGACAACTTTTGCCACTGGCGTAAACCCAGGTAAACATGGCTGCTATGATTTCTTACTACCCACTAATGATTTGGAACAATTTGATCTGTGTAATAGTACGCACATTCGAACTAAAACCATCTATGAAATATTGCACGATCAGGGCAAGCGTTCAATTTTAATAAATTTGCCGAATTCATACCCACCCAAACTAACTACTCCCACAATTACAGACATGCTGACAATTGGTGATAATTGTGTTTTTCCGGCTAGTTTGAAAGACAAATATCCTAGTTTAAAAAAATATCGTCTCAGCCCCAATGAAGCGCTAAATGTTAAAGGTAAATACGCTGAGTATGTTGATGACATTATCGCACTAGAAAGTGATCACATGGTCGCTGTAAAACAACTATGGCAAAACGAACCATGGGATTTATTTTATTATTTGTTCTCTTCAACCGATTGGATTTCACATGCCTTATACAATAAATTATTAGACGGCACTTTTCCAAAGGGTTATGAATTATTTAAATATATCGATGAGCAATTAGCTTGGTTTAAAAACAATTTGCCTGCCGATACAGATTTGTACGTGTTATCCGATCATGGTTTTAAAGTTTATCAGCACACGTTCTATTTTAATAAATGGTTAGAACAAGAGGGCTACTTAACTACTAAATCAGCCCCGGCTGAATCGTTTCATCAAAATATTAGCAAACAAGATGATCAACGCAGCCGAATCCAAACCAGTAAACCATATACTTTTAGTATCAGTGGCGGCATGATGAGACAATTATCAAAAATAAAATTGATAGAACGAGCCGCGCGCTGGTTTTATCATAAGATTGCCAAACCTTTTCTACCCATCAAGTTTAATCTGGATGTCACCATTGATTTTGAAAAGACTCAGGTGTGTTTTCCGAAGGGTCGCACCATGACAGCTATCTATATTAACGATGGTCGTAAATACAAACAGGGCAAAACCATGACCGATACTGAATATTTAAAATTACGAACCGACATAAAAGAAAAATTAGAAACTTTACGTGGGCCAGATGGCAATTTAGTGACACCTAAAGTTTATACCAAAGAAGACATTTATGGAGCCGATACTCCAGAGCGCTGCCCGGATCTGTTTTATGAGTTTGGTGATTATTGGTTTGTTGGTCAGTTTCATTCCAGTGAATTATTTATCGATGAGGTGTCTAGCAAACACGGCCAAATTGGCATGTTTGTCGCCTACGGAGACGCGATCGCACCACACATCTTACCCGAACAATCCATTGCTAGTATTATGCCGACACTGCTGTACAATATGGGAGTGTCTTTACCAAATAATTTAGATGCCGATAAACTACCCATTTTTAAACAAACTATTCCAGTAACTAATAGCGAGAAGGAAACTTTAGCCGGTTTAATTGCTGGAATAAATATATAACTATGGCTGCCTCAAAAGTTTTAGTAATTGGTTTAGATGGTACAACTTTTACACTACTTGATCCCCTCTTGGCTCAAGGAAAATTACCGAACCTACAACGCTTAATCCAGCGTGGCGTTAGAGCCACATTACTGTCTACAAAACCACCGGTTACCGTACCAGCTTGGACCACTTTTGCCACAGGTGTACATCCCGGAAAACATGGCTGTTATGATTTTTTTCTCCCCGGCAAAACCATTCGTGATTTTCGACCCGCCACAAGTTTAGAAATAAAAGTGCCAACCTTTTATGAGTTGTTGCATCAAGCGGGCAAAAAAACTATCTTGGTTAATTTGCCCAATTCATACCCACCGAAAATACCAGATCAGACTATAATTACCGACTTCATGACCTATGGTGATCAGTATATTTTTCCGACAAATCTAATTGAGAAATATCCTAGTTTAAAACACTATCGTTTAAGCCCGGATGAATCCATTAAACTAACCAAACCGCTCTCTGAATACATTGATCATATTATTAAAATTGAACAAGATCGAGTGGCGGCTGTAAAGGAATTACTCTTGGGTGAAGATTGGGAGTTATTTTTCTTCTTATTTTCATCAACCGACTGGGTATCACATTTAGTCTTTGCTGACATGGTACAAGCTAAGGCTCCCAACGCTATGCGCGTATTTGAGATTGTCGATGACTTTATGGGTTGGGTTGAGCAAAATTTACCCAAAGATATTACCACCTATGTATTATCTGATCATGGTTTTACTTACTATACCGAATTGTTTTATATCAACCGCTGGTTAGAGCAGGAGGGTTACTTAACTACCACTACTGGAGCCGGCCAATTTGAAGAGCAGGCCACCGCTCGACGCCGCAATTTAGAGGCGGCACGCTCTCAGAAACGCTGGCGAATTAAATTAAATAAAAGACAATTACGCACCTTATTTTTTCACCCCGCTTTAGAACGAGCGGCCAAATGGTTTTACCAACACATTCTAAAGAAGATTCTACCGATTCATATCGATGTGAATATTGGTATTGATTTGGATAAAACTCAAATATGTTTTCCCCGTGGTAGCATGTTACAGACTTTATATTTGAATTATGCCGGTAATTTTCAAACCGGTTTAATAAAAGATAAAGCTGAGTATGATAAAATTAGACAAGACGTAAAAACCAAACTCGAGGCCTTACGCACACCGTCGGGTAAACGCGTGACGGAACACGTTTACACCAAAGAAGAACTATATGGTGATAATCCACCCACACCCTCACCAGATTTACATTGTCAAACCAAGGATGTTTGGATCGTTGGTCACTTGCATGCCCAGAATATTTTCGAACAACATATCTCCAATAAACATGATGAGTTTGGGATATTTATCGCCGCTGGCCCGGATATAAAACCAGGCACGTTACCAACTGCCTCAATCGCCGATCTGACTCCAACCTTATTACACCAATTTGGTTTAACACCACCCAGTTATTGCGACGGTCAAATCCTACCAATTTTTACGAACACATTTAGGCCGCAAACTGTGTCTGAAAAAACCCAGTTAAACCAGTTACTTGATAATTTAACACTATGAGCAAACCAAAAGTGGTAGTGATTGGTTTAGATGGCTCCAGTTGGGATTTAGTTACCCCTATGTTGGCCGCCGGTCGGCTCCCCCACTTGCAAAAGATGCAACAAACCGGCATGTCTAGTACCATGTTGTCTACTCATCCTGCGCACAGTGCTCCGGCCTGGACAAGTTTTGCCACCGGGCTATATCCCACCCAACATGGCTGTTTAGATTTTTTGGTGGTGCGCGACGATCTGACGGATGTTGATATTATTGACAGTACTAAAATTACCAGCGAAACCATTTACGAAACTATGGTGCGTCATGGCCGCACACCCATCCTAATAAACTTACCAAACACTTTCCCACCGAAATTAAAAAACATTATCACGATTACAAGTTTAATGACGCGCGGCGATCACTATATTTATCCGGAATCATTAAAAACTAAATACCCGGCCTTACAAAAATATCGTCTCTCCCCTAACCCAAAACTGCGCGCCAGTAATAATTTACTACCCTACGTGGCAGATGTTTGCCAATTAGAACGCGATCGCATCGCCGGCGCCAAAGAATTGTTTAGCCATGAACCCTGGGATTTTTTCTTTTACTTATCTTCTGGCACAGATTGGGTCTCTCACGTGTCTTACGACAAAGCGCTACGGGATAATTGGCAACCGGCTAGGGACATGTGGGAAATAATGGATGACTATATTGGCTGGGTAATGGAACACATGGATCAAGACACTGTTTTGTACGTAATATCCGATCATGGTTTTAAGGTTTATGATAATGTTTTTTATTTGAACCGTTGGCTGGAAGAAGAAGGTTATTTAGCTACCACTAGTGGCACCGGATCTTTTCAAAAGAGTCATACCAAACTGTCGCGTGAAATCGAACAACTCGAAAATAAAAGACGTGAAATAAAAATTGGTAAAGGTTTTCGTAATTGGCTGAAGAAATCAGTATTGTTAGAAAAAATTGCCAAATGGTTTTATCATAAAATATTTAAACGCCTTGTGCCCATTAAAGTAACGGTCGATTTAACCTTGGATTTATCTAAAACCAAAGTCGGTTTCCCCCGTGGTTCGATGGCGAGTATGTTGTATATTAATGATACCGGTAGATTCAAACACGGGATTGTCCCACCCCAAGAAAACCATATTTTACGGGATGAAATTATTAAAAAATTAACCCCACTAATTGAATCCATTACACCCACTGAACAACTTTACGGAGACGCCCCACTATTAAAAAACTCACCTGATCTGTTTCTAAGTTCAGATAAGTATTATCTATCTGGGTCGTTACATTCGGCCGCATTATATGAAACCACAGTTAAAAATTATCATGATAGTAAGGGCATGTTTTTAGCCTATGGTAAAAATATTGATCACCGTACTATGGCAACAAACTCAATCATGGATATGGCACCAACTATTCTGCACAGTTTAGGTTTGCCCGTGCAACAACAGTATCGTGGTAATGTTATGGATATATTTAAAACAACCTCGACTCCTAAAATTGAGCAAGCTACCGAACATTTTGCCACGCAACAACTTATTAACGATCTAGATATCTAATTGAGATAATATGTCCGAAAGCCATTATGTTGTTAGAGTAATAGCTCGCCTGGTCACTACTCGGTTAATTTATCGTGTGTTGGTGGCTGTTTCGGTAATATTTATTTCCAACTACTTAATTGTGAATCCAGTGTTAGCCGATTCGTTTGATTTGGCCAGCTCCATTGTTAGTATCGTGATGATCGCCAGTGAGGTAGGTATGAGCATGGTGCTAATGAAACACACCAGTGAACGCCACTATGGTACTGCCCTCACTATAGAAACTATAGCTTGGATGTTAATCTTTGTGGTGATATTGGGTGGATATGCTTTGTTTAATGGTTTAACCGTGTTGTTTTGGCTAATGGCGATACTGGGTCTTAACCAAGCCGCCATTCAATATCGTGTGCCGATTCGGTCAATTTTTCGCAGTAAACATAGCCACGAAAAAATTACCTACCTTGAAGTGCTCGATGGTTTAAGTAAACTTTTGGGGATTGTATTAATTACATACCTGATTACTGACATTACCTTGGGCGCATACATTATAGCCGGCTGGTATACCCTCACCACCATATTTTTCATGGTGATTTATTTACTCAACTCATTCCATTTAGTACGCCCAACCCTAGATTGGGCTCTGGCTAAACCCATGATTCGAGAGGGCGTGTGGTTTGCCATGCAGGCTTTAATAATGACAGTATATTTTGAGGTTGATAAATGGGTGCTGCGGGTTTTCCAAATTACCGGCTGGGCCAATATCGCCGATGGTGACATTGCCCGCTACGGTGCCTCATCGCGCATCGTCGTTTTTTTTCTTGTGTTTCATCGCATTGGCTTGCAAGTGATCACACCTTATTTATACGCGGCCTACCCTGATCAATTAGACAAATACCGTAAAATTGTTAGCCGCTCCACTGAATATATGAGTTCAGCTGGTATTATTATCGGTGTGTTAATAATTACTCAAGCTGATTTGATCATGCACATTTTGTACAAACCGGCCTTCTGGAATGCCATTCCAGCTTTGATGTTATTTGGGGCTTTTTTTATTGTCCGGTTTATCGGCATAACATCCAGCCAAATTTTTGCAACGACTGAAAATCAGCCACTCAGAACTAAACAAGAAGGTGTAGCCGTAGTTGGTAATGTTGTTTTGGATTTAATTTTGATGCCGTGGTTTAGTTTTCTGGGTGGAGCGATCGCGAGTTTTATCATTGAATTATTTTCCCAGGGTATATTTTTTGTTATTTCCCGTCGCATCATTCAAGCACCACTCTGGGCGAGTTTTAAACCTGTCGTACCATCTATCATCAGTGGTGGTTTAGTTGGTTTAACTTTATGGTTCAGTAAACCCTGGTGGATTGGTTTTTCCACCACCAAACCAATGACTCTGATCACTTGTGTGGCAGTATCAAGCCTGGGGCTCCTGTGTTATGGCGCGTTATTGACGGTTTGGCTTCGGCGATTGCCGATAGGTGCTCACTATTTGCTTAAGCAACAATAAGGGCGTAGGTAATAATACAATCCATAATACATAATAACTCAGACCAAAAATTGCGCCCCAGGAGAGCAATACAGTGATAACATCAACCGTACCAATATGCAGACCGGATTTTAATATTATTTCTGGTTTGCGTTGTTCCAAGAAAATACTCTTTTTGGCTTCCCGTAAATACCCCACTAGTAAATTACCAATCGCCGCACCACCGGCTAAGTACCACACCTGGGGGTAAGCATGTTGGTATTGCCACGCGATAGCAAAAAACCATAAAATTTCTTTAGTGCGGTCAGATATACTATCAAACCAAATGCCGAACTTACTGCCCCGTCCCAACATACGCGCCACTTCCCCATCTGAACAATCAAAAGAAAATGATAATTGTATACAGATAAAAGCTAAAATACGCGCCCACCACGCAGGATACATTAAGCCAACGGCTCCAATCAAACCGAAGATAAATGAAATGATCGTCACATCCGGTGCCGCAATACCAGGAATATAACGCACCATGTAAAAGGTTAAAACCTTTGAAATCTTGCGATAGATTAAACGACTAAAAATACTATCATGTGGTTGTTGATAAGCATTAATATCACTAATTTTATTCGGTAATGGCATAGATACTAATATTTGGTTGAAATGAAGTAGTAGTGGTTGTTACAGGACGCACCACATATTGATTATAAAACCTTTGTTCCTGTGCACTAACACTGGCATCATACCATAAATAGATCGTATATGTCTCTTGTAACTGACTAATAAAGGATGTGAGTTGCTCTAATGGGGGTTGCTCTTTATCTTTACTCGGAAAACGAATCACCTTAATGGTGGTATGGCTCATAATCGTTTCGGATAGACCGCCTTTGGTTGCACCCAACATTAATAATAATGGTGTCTTACCAGTTGTGCCAGCATCAGTCTGCACTGTTGTTATAGCCGTTTGAATATTTATCAAATCATCATAGGTTAACTCGCGGTCAAGCGGCGCACCGGTTTGTAGGCGTGTTTGTTGAGCAGCATAGATCGGTTGATATGATAAAACAAAAGATAATCCCAATAAAACCAGAATAAAAACACTAATAGTCTTCTGTATTTTTAATAGTTTAACAAATAATTCATGACTGTAAAATAATCCAACTAGACTAAGCCAACCCAACACCGGCAGAATCGGCAGGATATATCTCGGATATGGGTTTATCCACATGCCGAATAATAATATTATCCCACTCACCCAACTAAGCAGCACCCAAAATTCTGCCCGCTGTTTCTTCCATAGATAAACCGCCCCAACGATAATAAAGATTATAAATAATGGCCAAGCGCTAAACTGTTGCGTTACTTCCCAATATTGTTTTAGGCCACCTACCCCCGGTTTAAATTTACCCTGATTGTTCCATAAATTATGAATAGCCAATGATTGAATATGATCAATATTTGAAGTGATGGCAATTCGGGTAACATCTTTATCACGAAATTTTTCTTTATGCAGTGTAATATCAACCGCTTGCACTAAAAAAATACTATACCCTAATATTATTCCCATTAAACAAACTCCTACTACTTTCCAGTTCTTTTTATTAAACATAAATACTGTTAGAACCAGAGGGATTAACAATATAATACTTGTCTCCCTAATCCCTAAACTTAGAGCCATACTCAGACCGGCCAACAAAACAACGTACCATTTTTTTGATAATAATATTAAGTAAAAGGCTAACATAAAAAAGACCATCGAGGGTATCTCACGCATGGGTTGCGCCGCCGCATATTGGGCAAATAGGCCGCAACCCAAAACAACTACGGCACTACCTAAACCAACTAATCTTTTCCATGGCTCAGATAAGTTGAACAGTTTCAAACTGATTAAGTAAGTTAGTATTACTACACTCATGGCCGAAAGCGGTACTACCCAATACATCGCCAAAACATTTCCTGTTATTAGTGCCGCTCCCGCCATCAACAAACTCAATCCAATCGGATAACGAGATGCAGTCCAGCCAATTGGTGAAATTATTTCATAATGAGCTGGCGCCACAAACCGAGCCAATGGTTCAGCACCGAACCAATCTAAGGCTTGTTTAACTAGCGGATCCTGTTTAACTAAATCTCCACCAGTGAGCATGTCATGAGCTAAATATATATAACCCGGTGCGTCATCACCATAGGCTCCATAAGCATGATGCCAGCCAAACCAAAGACCACTTATAACTAACAACCCTAAAATAATAATAGCGTCTATATATTTAAACATAGCACGAGTTGCTGGAGAGCTTGATCGATGGATTGTTTTTCAGTATTGATAACTACTTCAGGGTGAGTTGGCACCTCATAAGGTGCATTCACACCGGTAAAATCTTTAATTTCACCGGCCCTGGCTTGGGCATATAAACCCTTCACATCACGTTGTTCACAAATTTCTAATGGGCAATTCACAAATACTTCAATAAACTCTCCAGGCTTTACTAGTTGCCTTACTAAGTCACGGTCAGCCTGATAGGGTGAAATAAAGGCTGTAATAACTGTTACTCCGGCAGCGACAAATAATTTACTCACTTCACCTATTCTCCGAATATTTTCTACACGGTCAGCTGCACTAAAACCCAAATCTTTATTTAAACCGTGTCTGATATTATCACCGTCTAAACGATAAACTAGTTTGCCCTGATCAAATAAATGTTGTTCCAGAGCAACCGCCAATGTGGATTTCCCTGAGCCAGATAATCCGGTTAACCAAATAATACGGCCATGTGAACGCTGCACTGTACCGCCGTGCCATTTAATGTGGCTGGCCATAAGTTGAGACCAGGTAGCTTTGTATTTTTGGAAAGACAGTATCTAATTGCTCTGGTGGTATAATAATCCCAGCTACTTCCGGTTTACCGCCGCTATTTAAGCCCAATTCATGAGCTAAAGCAATTAATGGACGAGCGTCAAAGTTATTTAAGCGACTCCGCACATAACAATTATGCTGATTATTTTTTAGTTGTCTAGTGACAATAATTTTATCAGGGTACTGGCGGGATAAAGCCCGAGTAATATGTGACAACAAATTAAAATGCGTATTAATTTCCCAATACATAACACCGGCAGATAATTCTTGCCCGGATAATACTATAAGGCGAGTCATCTCTTCATCAATTTTGGTTAAATTATCCTTTAATCTAAGATCGCTAAAAATCGACATCGGATCATCTTGCAATAATTGAACCGTCTCAGTAATACCCGTATAATCATCGGCGATGTAATTAGAATCAATTAATCGTCTGGCCTCCAGTAATTGACCAAACGTTAAATTATATTCGCCCAGCACCGCCTGCACATAAGGGTAATATAACTTATCTTGCTGAATGCCATCTTCCCGATCACCCACCATGGCAATAACCGGCAAAATATCGTACGGTAAGTGTAAACGCTCGGCGATATGCGATGCACACGCCGGATGTTCGGCGTTATAATAATGTACATTATCATGTGGTGCCGGATGGTGATGATGATCAAAAAAATACACTTGCCCCGGCCAACGCTGCGCTAAATTTTGCACTGTCGTACTGGGGAAATTCAAATCACAGGTGATAATAAATTCATAGCCCTGTTGTTGCAAATAATCGTATTGATCGCTCGTTAAATAATAGTTTGTGATAATCGGCGTGAACAAAGCCAGTTTTTTTTCTGGATAGTGTTGTTGAAAGTAATTGCGCAATAGAGCGGCCGATACTAAACCATCAGTATCCCAATGATGGATCACCACCCCGTTTGTGCGTCCACCAATATCCCCAAAAATATCCATATATTTATACCGAGCTAGTCGAGGTAACCCAAATTCTTTAAGCGCTCTCTAATTTTATCCTCATCGGCTTTTGAATATTGTGTCACAGGAGCTGTACTACTGGCTTGACGGGATTTTTTCTCAACTACTTGCCCTAAAATATAACCAACATATTCATCAACACTTTTGAATTCTTGGCTAGCGGACACAATCTTTTGTAAGTCAGCCAGTAACTGATCATTTATTTGTATTGAGGCCATAAAATATCTTTAAATATTGTTGCTTAACATTATCCCAATTATATCTTTTTACTATTTCATTTTGAATCACCACACTAGTTAAAGGCTTTTGTTGTAAAGCCTTTATTTTTTCTAGCCACGCTGCCACGTCACCCGAGTCTACCAAAAAACCAGTGGTTCCGTCAATAATAATTGACTCCATTCCTTCCAGTTTGGCAGCCAGCACAGGTAATCCACAAACTCCGGCTTCAATGGCCACTATCCCAAAACCCTCCATGTTTCCCGGTACCACCAAATTAGGCATTAGCAACATGGCCGATTCTCTATAAAACTTTTTTAAAGTTTCATCATTTACCTGTCCGTGTAATTTTACACGATCAATGTTTACCAATTTTTCATATTCTTCTCCGTCCCCGATTACATCTAAAATAATATTATCCGGTAATTTCGGGAACACATTTTGTACAAACCAGGCACAGCCTTTTCGAGGCACTAATCTGCCCACAAATAATAAATGATTATTTCTTGGTGCATCACCCCTTGGCCAGTCTGCCATATTTAAACCGTTCGGTATCACTGTTACCTGACATTTGGGAAAAATAGTTTGAACCGCTTGTTTCGTGGCCGGACTAACAGCCATAATGCCATCTAATTTTGGTAGACAGTATTTAATATATGCTTGATAAAACCACTTGCGATAAGTCACATCTAGACCATGCACCGTAATCGTGACAGGTTTTTTTGTATACCATTTTAAGATAACTCCCAAACCCGCTAACACGCCATCACCTAAATGAATAACATCATGATTTTTATATAACCAAAAGGAGCGCCAGAATTTTTTATAAACCAAAGTACAGTCAGTTTTAAAAGCCGCTACAAAACCGGCACTAAAAGTCTGCATGCCTCCGATCGACGGTGGATATTTACGAGTGATGAAGAGTATGGTCATCCAGTTCGATTTTTTTCAAACGGTACAACACTTCTTCGGTGATTTTTCGATGCCAGCCAATTGATGATCCTAATAAGCCTAACACCACATTAATGTAGCCCAATAAAATAAACATGGTACCAATCACCACTGATTGTAAATGCCCATCTCCCTTATTTATTAAATATAGATAAAAAAAGCGCAGCAATGGCACGGCGCCAATGATAGTCAAAATCAGTCCAATTAAGCCAAAAAATCTGAGGGGTCTAAAAATGACAATGTTGCGTACTATATTCCAACCGGCCATCCAAATATGACGGGGGACACTTTTTATTAAGCGTGACGGACGTTTTACTATGCGATCGGCAATTGGTATCTCTAACATGGTTAAGCCCTGATCTTGGGCAGAGAGTAAAGTAGTATGAACATAAGTGTGAGTGGAATAAACGCCTAACCGTAGAGCCGCATCTTTACTATAAGCGCGAAAACCGGTCGATACATCGTATTTTGGTAAACCGGCCCATTTTGTCATAACCAAACTGCCCACTTTGTTTAAGAACTTATTTTTAGTTTGTAGTAATTTGCGTGAACCAATCACGATATCAGCTTGACCGGCTATAATGGGTGCTATTAAATCGCCAATTTTAGACTGATCATAATGATTATCGCCGTCTGTATTCACAACAATATCCGCCTCTCTTTTAACTGCTTCCCATAACGCCCGCTGAAAACTTCTCGCTAAACCCAAATTCTTAGTATTTACAATTACTTCAGCTCCCGCCGCTCGTGCAATTCCGGCCGTTCCGTCACTCGAACCGTCGTCAATCACAAGAACATTAACTTGATCGATACCAGTTATAGAGTGTGGGATTTCACGAATAACAGCCGCAATATTTTCGGCTTCGTTATAACATGGAATCGTAACAATGAGTTTCATCGACCAATGGAATAATAATGGAAACCCAATTCAATCATCGTTTTCGGTTTGAGTAAATTTCGGCCATCAAACACCACCGGTTGAATCATACTATCTTTTATCTTTACCCAATCAAGCTCTTTGAACTCTTTCCATTCTGTTAATACCAAAACCGCATCGGCTTGAGCAGCCACCTCATATGGGTCACTCGCAAACTTGACCGTATCAGGTAAAACACGCCGGGCGGCTTCGGTGGCTTGATAATCAAAGGCGGTTACGGTAACACCGGCGGCTACTAACTGTTGAATCACATCGATCGCGGCTGACTCTCGAATATCATCGGTATTGTCTTTAAAAGCCAACCCCAATACACCAATTTTTTTATGATCTATTTCGCCAATATGTTCACGCACCCGAGCAATAAAATGCTTGCGTTGATTATGATTCACTTCAATAACCGATTGCAATAACCTAAAATCATAGCCTGAGGCACCAGCCATTTGTCCGAGCGCCGACACATCCTTTGGAAAACATGACCCACCCCAACCAATACCGGCTTTTAAGAATTTAGGACCAATCCGGTGATCTAACCCAACCCCATAAGCCACCTCCTCAATGTCTGCTCCCATGCGCTCACACACCTGAGCAATTTCGTTGATAAAAGAAATCTTCGTGGCTAAAAAAGCATTTGAAGCATATTTAATCAATTCGGCCGACTCCACCGTGGTAACAACTTTCTGCCCGCGAATTGGCTTAAACATATCGAGCATGACAGCACTGGCCTGATCATTACGTACTCCAATTACTACTCGATCCGGAGAGAAAAAATCATCCACGGCGCAGCCTTCGCGCAAAAATTCCGGACAAGAGGCATAGGCAAAATCTCCGGTATAATGTTGTTTTATTATCGCTTCAACTTTTTTGCCCGTTCCAACTGGCACAGTTGATTTTGTGACTATCACTGTGTAACGTTGCATTTTCTTGGCAATGCCCTCAGCCGCCGCAAATACATACTGCAAATCAGCTGTACCGTCAGGGGCAGATGGCGTACCAACGGCAATGATGACAACTTCACTTTGCGGTATGGCGTCAGCTAAATCAGTCGTAAATTTTAAGCGTTCTAATTGCACATTGCTTTGTACAACTGCTTCAAGACCAGGTTCAAAAATAGGAATAATACCACGTTGTAAACCACTGATTTTTTCCTGATTTATATCCAGACAAGTTACTTGATGGCCAGCCTCAGCTAAACAGGCTCCTGTGACCAAACCAACATAACCGGTACCGATAACACTAATATTCATGGGGCAAACTATACAAAATAATCTCGTCTATGTCAATCCACCGACTCGAGCATAAGTTAAAACTCGACTACCTAACATATCCGCTACAGTTTGACGTAAACCTTCATCTAAAGCCACTACCGGAAACCAACCCAACTGTTGTTTGGCTTTACTAATATCAGCCACGCCAGGTGTTGTTAAAAATGGTAGCGCATCAGTAAATTTAATCTGCGCTTTTGACTCTGTAAACGTAATAATCTTTTTGGCAATATCCAACATCGTATAACGTTCTGGGCTACCTAAATTGATTGGTCCGGCTACTTTGTAGCTCATTAATTTTAACAAGCCATCAATAATATCATTCACGAAACAATAGGTATCAGTTTCGGCTCCGTGGCCATAAATTAAGACATCGTGTCCCGCCGCCGCTTCAGTCACAAAATCAGGTATCATGCGACCAGAATTAAGCGCCATGCGTGGACCATAGGTATTAAAGATGCGACCGATTTTCACATCAATCCCAAATTGCTTACCAAAACTAGTCACAAAACTCTCGCCAAACCGTTTGCCTTCATTATAACAACTGCGTGGACCAGTTGGATCAACAAACCCCCAATAGTCCTCGGAAAACAGATCTTGTCCATCAATTGGATCACCGTACACTGACGACGATGACGCGAATAAATATTTGGCCTGAAACTGTTTCGCTATTTCCAAAGTATTTCTGACGGCATAAGAATTAGCCAATAAAGTATTAAAAATATTCTCTTCAAAAGTATGTTTATTAGTCGGTACGGCTAAATTAAATATTTCCTGAACACCTTGAAATTGTACTTGAAATTTTTCTAATTCAGGAAACTTGGTTAAATCTAACGGTTCATTAATATCATGCTTAATAAAAATAAAGTTGGCATTACCTAATAAATGCTCAATGTTTTCCACGTGGCCAGTGACGAAATTATCCACACAGATGACTTTATTTTGTTTCACCAACTCGTCACACAGATGTGAACCAATAAACCCAGCCCCACCGACTACTAAGATATTTTTTTTATCGAAAATTGCGTGTTTAACCATATTATTTTTTAGTATACACCCACCACTTATCTCCGGCAAAATTCCACACAAATAAAAAGAACATCATACTTAACTTTACAACCCAATCATTAATGTGAATTTCTAGCATTACCCAAAACAAAACACTACTCATTACCAAACCAGACATCGATACAATCACAAACTTGATAAAGGACACGATATCGTTGGTATGCTCTTTGGCAAAAACCCATAGAGAATTCCACGCATAACTATGTACCATGGTGATAATCAAAGACACAATATGAGCCAATACTAGATGATGTGCCCACCACGAAAAATATCTCGTTAAAATCCAATACGAACCCAAGTCAACAACCGTGTTAAAACCACTGACAACACAGAATTTAATGAATTGGTGCAGGTTGATAGGTAAGCGCACTTCCAGTAGTGTAGCATTCGAACGTTTCGGCTACAATACTATCCCATTGATAGTGCTCTAATACCATGCGGTTGGCTTGTTCGCCAAAACCTTCGGCTAATTTTTTGTCAGATAATAATTGTGCAAGCGCAGCCCGTAAAGCTTCTATATTACCGACCGGAACAATCAAACCGTTACCATCTAACACTTCTCGGTTAGCTGGAATATCGCTGGCCACTATCGGTAATCCATAACTACCGGCTTCTAATAATGCAATCGATAACCCTTCAGATTCTGACGGTAAGGCAAAACAATAAGCATTAGAATATAATTCCTGTAAAACCGGACCAGTTTGCAAACCTGTGAAAATTATACGTGCATCATCAGCCGCTAAGGTGATTATTTCCTGTACATAATCATCGGTAAATGTTGAGGCGCCAACAATCACTAGTTTCTTATCTGTCTCGAGTTTTTTGAAAGCCTTAATTAAATAATGAATACCCTTATGTTGTACTAATCGAGCCACTGTCAAAACATAGTCTTTACTTTTTAAACCAAACTGCTCAGTAATTTTATCGGCCGGCACAATGGCATGAAGCGTGGCACCATTGGGAATATATTTCACCATGCGACCATATGATTCATAAGAATAGTGCTGAATGGTACGAGACACGGCAATAACCTCATGAGCAAATTTCATGGTCATAAACTCACCTAACCACAGCATAAGTTTGGCAAATCGACCCCATTTTTGGTGTTGGCGATCAATACAATGAAACGTAACAATCACTTTAGCTTTAGGGCGTAATAATCTGGCCAAAGGCGCTAAAATGGCTGGCCCCACGGCTTGAATATGAATAATATCAGCCCGCTCGATAAGAGCAGCATGAATGATAGCTAAAAAAGTATGCGTAATGGCATCAAAGTTTTTGGTATGAACTGAGGGCAAACTAACCAATCTAACACCATCGTAGCTCGTTACAGCCTTAGCTGAATACCACGGACGGGTGTAGGCCACCACCTCAGTATTGGGTATTTTAGCCAGCCGCACAGCCAATTCCTCAACGTGCCGTTCAACGCCGCCGGCCAGTGCTGGGATACCCTTTTGTCCTATAAAGGTTATTTTCATAACGTGGAAATATAGCGCGTTTTAACAGAATTGTCAAGAGCCCCTGCATTTCCCCTATCCACTCCGGTCGATACGGCATGGCCAATAACCACATATTAGACCACCACATTCCAAGCCAATAAAGGCCTTGTTTTGGCCATAATTTCACTCTTAGATAGTTGCGATTAACCAGGCGCATATAGCCAAATTTCTTCCAATTTCGATTCACTTGAGAATGATGATGGGCTACAACAATACTTGGGTCAGCGAGCAAAATTCCTAATGTACCCACGCGATAACTGAAATCAAAGTCTTCTCCTAAACCGTACTCTGTAAACCATTCATCAAATATTATATCCTGCACAACTGACCAGCGATAACACATAAACGCACCGGGTAGCCAATCAACTTTAGTAGGTTGAGTTACTGAATTTATGATATTAAATATACCCGTCGTAAAACCGTAGGGTTGTTTTGTGTATGTTAGACTTAACCGCCCAAACAGTCTCTTGAAAAAATTGTGTTTAACTGTTTGATCTAAATTACCAGTTAGGCCAACTACTTCAGGTTGAGCTGCAAAAATTTCTCTAACTTTAATTAAAGTGTTGGGTGATAATTCAGTATCATCATCACAATACACCACAATGTCGGTGTCTGAAGGTATATGTTGTCTAGCCAGATTACGTTGTCTGGTAATACCAGGTTTAGATTGATAATAAGCACACTGAAATTCTTTAGCCACTGTTTTGGCTGTAATACTCCCATCAACAATAATAATTTGATCAGCTGAAACAATACTAGCTAAACACCGGCGTAAATCTTCCGGACGATCCTTGGTAACGATGACACAAACTAGTTTCATCGGGCGGCTTGAATAGGCTGATCGGTACGCAAGGCACCTAACACTCGCGTTAAGACTGCATCTGTAAACCCATCTCGGGCGGTGAATTTAACTTCATTGGTGATATTAATATTTTTACCAACCTGAGCGCTGTTTGGAATTACTCTCACTTCAAAACTACAACCCTGGGCATGGGCAAAACTGGGGATACTACTGGTATGCCAAGTGACTACTCTGGTCGCCGGATTATAGGCCATGGCACCACCTTCGGTTACAGCAGACAATCCAGTCCACTCCACTTGGGTGGGTAAGGTTGTTTGAATTGTCACGTTAGACAAATCATTGGTAAAATCTTCCACTTGCCAAAAAACTCGTACTGCCGACACGTCCCATGCTCTCATCGGATGTGGGCCATAACCTAAATCGTAACGAGCTACCTGGCTAAAATTCAGAGTCGAATTATATTTAGTTTGATAACTAAGTGATTTTGTATAAATTGGTATATTTACCCCAGCTATCGTGCCGGTCGCTGACACACTGTAACTCTGAGTAAGATTTTTTGTTCTGGTGCCAGATGAAACAGACATGGTAAAAGCTTTCGTGCGTGTATCTCCTGCGGCTAGACTACCATCTGTCCATTGTTTGGTTGTGCCATTGGACAGATCAACTGTTGTCACAATATTTTCTAAAGCCGTATCACCGACATTATGATACACCACATAATATGTGACAGTGTCACCAATATTAGCCATGGCCGAACCATAAGTAGTAAGTGTTAACCGTGGTGCGATAACATCAACTGGTTGCTGTAGAGCCACTTGTTCAAAACCACCAGTGGCACAATCATCCATTCCTAAGATACCCAGGACATGGCTTCCTTCACCTTGAGCATTACTAAATGAACCAATCACATCAACTGATCCCCCACTTTGCGCTGGTATTGATGTAAACATGATTTTATTATCGGTCATGGGTTGACTGGTGCTTTCAACTTTAAATGACTCCGGAATATCCAGCCTGATACAAGTATCCTGGCGTTCAACTTGAGAACTATTATGATAATCAATTTTCCAAGTAAAGGTTTCGTCGTTTAAGATATGATCAGGCATGTCTGTAGTAATTTCCAAACTAGTCGTATCTACTTTAAAATCGGTTGTAGTGTTACCGGAGTAAGTTTGACCATAATATTGATAAGAATATAACAAAATACCGCGATAAGTTTTTTTGACTGCACCAACAAATCTGCCAGACACAGCTAACTTTTTTTCATCACCTTTTTTTAACAGATCATAGTGATATGAGAGCGGATCATTCGTCGTAAATGAAGTAGGTAAAACAAATTTTAGATCAACCTTATTGATGGTTTTGTTGGTGGGCACTAATGAACCATTAAAGGTCATGGTTTCGCCGCTAATCACCATGTCTGATGCAGTGACACTGGTTGTTACAGCTGGTGTAATGGAATATAAATACAACCAGCCGGCTAGTAAAATATTTCCGCCCATTAACAGCAACATCAGGAACGATAATATCGTATCAACTACTAAATGATGCAAGCGATCTTTATAATCATCCGTGAAGTAGTGCCAGAGATATGGAAAAAAAAGTTTTAGCGGGTTCATAATAAAGTCATACTCATTGGTTGAAGATGGAAAAAGACATGGCAATTAATTCATTTAGACTATCTCCATCAATATCGCTAATGGCTACCTGAGCGCCGCTATGATTAGTTTGCGTAAAAGCATAAAAACTTTTAGCTAGTTTTTTACCTCGACCGGTAAAGGTTTTTATTAGTGGTGCGGCACCCTGGCCTGGTATGGTTACTATATCATCTTTACCATCATTGTTCACATCACCGGCTGCGACCCATACTCCACTTCGACTACTTTGCTCATAGGCAAACCAACTTCGTCCAGTTGTTTGGCAACGATTATTTAGCACAATTACTTGGGGCCCACCGCCCTGGCCGGCTCCGACGACAATTTCTTTTTTGGCTGATTTTGGTAAAACATTGGCCACGGCAACGTTGATGCCACCATGAAACCCTGTCCCATACGGAAAACAACCCGGGTTAATTAATTTACCGCGTGTTGAAAATATGCGCACTTGGGCGCCACCAGATTGTGTACCGGTAATAATCCGATAAGGTTTTTTTGGCCCATCTAACCGTTCTACAGTTATGTTAACACCACCGTGAAAATTTGTGCCATACGGTGCAAACTGGGCTACTTGAACATCATTCTTATAAACAGTTACATTAGTCTGTCCGGCGACAAACACGGTATTTATATCTGACACACTAACCACAACATCACTGCCGGCATAAGCCGAATTGTAAGTAAAAAAACTATTCCGTTTTTTCTTGCCCCGCGCTGAAAACACTTTTGCAAAAGTACCATTCACATACGGATCATCCACTACTTGCGCAATGCGGCCTTGTAATATAATGCCATCATGCGCCGGTATTTTAACACTCCCCACGACACTACCGTCGTTCACAATTGGATCTTGTTTACCCAAGATCTTTTCGAAACCATTTTCCAAAACAACCCGCTGTTCGGTGTCGGCCGAATTTATTAACACAATCCCCCGTTCAAAGTTACGCCGCCACACTCCCTTGGACCATTGCGCCGGATTAGGCCCTTGGTTGGTAGCCACATTATACGGGTCACCTAACGGTTTACCTAAAGCCACGCTGTATTCATCATACCAAGATAGAGAACTATGCTGGCTAACTGATTGATCAAAACTAGCAAAACCATCGCCTAATAATGTAGACGTGAGGTTATAGCGCATTTGCTGATAAATATTATTATCGTTAGCATCTTGCACTGAGTTCACAATTACGATGCTAGGTGGTTTCCCCTCGGCTAGAACACTGAAATACTTACTCATAGCGCCAGCCCAGCCACCATCATTATCTGATGGAAACGCCTCAATTAACCGGCCGTTGATATATGAATAAAATTTACCATTACTATTACACAAAATAATTTTCTTAGGTAACTGCTCTCGCGTATTTTGCATGATGGTTGTCATGCGGTCTTTCCACTGACTGTCACTGACGGTAATTGTACTATCCACCCAAGACACATCATTAAAACAATTATCATAAAAAATTCCATCCCAGTGATTTTGATTTGTATTCACTATATTAGTTGCCATATAGTTGGGCAAAACAGTGCTCCATTGACCAGTAACATCTAGCATTCTTGTGTCCGGCCAAAAATTTACATACGCCCCACTGGAATTTTTTAAATACCAATCATCATGCTCGTTTAGTTGATGATACAGTTGGTAGATTGGGCTATTGACATCGGTTTCTAATAGATGTTTTTCCGGTACTTCTTCACTGGTGACATAAGCCAAAATAATAATATCCGGGTTCAGGTTTTTCATGATAGTGAACGCATTCGGGCTGGTGTAATGGGTTTCAAAACCAACAATGACAATATCCCACTGCGCTAATTGAGTGGCTTCACTATCAGAAATATTTGGATCCAAAAAATAATTACCGATGCGAGGAAATTCGTCTGGTAATGTGACTGCTTTAGTAGCTAGCGGCAATAAGCTAGCTAAGCAGAGACTGATAAAGAGAAATAATCGTTTCATAGTGTTTTTCTGGGTTGTGTGTTTTGGCTACTTGACAGGCCGCCTCACCAAACTGTTTTACTAAATCGTCTCGTTTAAACATTTCGGTTAAAGCCGCTGTTAAACTGTCTGGTTTAGTTGGTTCAAATAACCAGCCAGTGTGACGCGGCTGCACCAATTCTGGCATACCACCCCGGTGACTGGCAATCACCGGTTTCCCGGCTGCAAAAGCTTCAAGCACTGCATAGGGAAAGTTGTCATGATACCGCGATGGCACAATCACCGCCCGGCATTCTTTAACCCGATTGGCTAATTCCTGTTTACTAAGCTGTCCTAAATACACAATATTTTCGTTACTCTCAGCTTTTATTTCGGCCTCCATTGGCCCAGACCCAGCTAATAGTAACCGGCCAGAGTACCGATTTTTCCGGAAATTGTCAAGGATTAAATCGACCCCTTTGATGCGGGAAAGAGCACCTGCGTATAAGACATCGTTTACACGGGATGCATCCGACCCGTCCATCACACCGTCCGTGATGGGTGCACGCACAAAATTTGGTATAACCTCGATGCGCTTCACTTGCTCACCCCAATCCAACATTTGTTTTTTTAAAAACTGTGATGGTGATATAAAACAATCAACCTCATGTTCATACACTTGCATCATTTTATGCAGATACATTTCAAACATAACCAGTGCACTCATACCCACGGAACCTTTAATACATTTATGCAACACCGCATTATAATATTTACGCCCTTTACAGCGCATGCACACTTGGTTGCCCGTAAACATTTCGTAATTCGGACAAATTAATTTGTAATCATGCAGGGTTAATACTATCGGTATCCCCCGTTTCTTTAAGGTGACTAAAATAGATGGACTAATTTGATGATAGATATTATGAATGTGTGCCACATCTGGTTTAAACACATCCAACAACGCATCCAGTTTTCTTTGCGCTTCTGTACTCCAAAACATTCTCGCTGCCGCTTTAATATTTCCCGCTAAAGTTTTTTGGCTATAATCAACTTCGGACACAAAATACTCACTCCACGGTGATGGTTCGTTGTCTGGATGAACCATAGCAAACTCGGCGACATTATGACCTTTACTTCTTAATAATTCAGAGAGATCAAATAAGTATGTTTCTGCCCCCCGCCGCCGATAGAAGAATTTATTGATTTGCAGAATATTCACGGGCTTATTGTAGCAGAACCCTTGACAAAACGTCAAAAATAGGGTATATTGTGCGGTTCGTTTATGGGCAAATTTTGTCTGTAAGCGACACTAGTTCTTTCCAAATTCATATTACTTGACGAACAAACAGTCCCCCCACCCCGACCAGGGGTAAGGAGCAGTCATGTTGCGCTACATCATCGAGCTGCTCCTCGTCCTGGTCACCATTTTGGTGGCGGGGTGTGGAGAGCTCAATTGTGATCCGTCTCTGCCCGGGGCGACCTGCCCCGAAGCGGAGACGGACACCGACTCTGACACTGACGCGGACACCGACACCGAGACCCCGGCCGAGTGCTGGGCCTCGGTGCCGTTCCAGATCCGTGACCTCCAGGTTGATCGCAAGATCGCCCGGACGGTCGAGACGGACTGGGACGGAGGACTTGACTGGGTCGACATCGACCCGGTTTTTGTCCTCGACGGGTCGAAAGACTCGTCACCGGTGACCGTGACAGCCCCCGATGGCAGGAGAACGAGGGAGGTTTACCTCCCCGATTCCTTCGCCATGAGGGACACGTCGGATGATCTGTACAACAATGGGATCGTCACGGCCCTGCAGCCTGACGGTACCGTTGTTGAAATCAGCTACTTCGACGGCTCGTCCGGGTGGGTCCTCCCCGACTCCGCGCCGTTCAGCGCGTGTGAGAAGGGATATGACTCCACCCGCTGGGTTGGGGCTCACGGTGGCTCCCACACGACCGCGACCCAGGCGGTGCGTGTGGGAGAATTGACTCAGACTGGCCCGATCGGGCGGCCGTTGCCCATTGAGGTGGATCATACCCACCTCTCTTGCGGCGATGGCGCCTCGTCGGGCTACGATTGCTTCACCGGGCCCCTCGCCGGCTCCGGGGATAGCTACGCCCTGAGTGAGTACACCGGAACGATTCCGGAACTCACGATGGGCAGCATCCTCGTGCTGCCGGAGGGGTTCAAGTGTTCGAGTCTGACCACTCTCCCGGGCAAACGACTTTGTGAAGTCGCCCGGGATCATTTCTTCTTCGTCGTCGACGATTCGTACGGCGAGGGCGAGGTGGCTTTCCCGGTCGCTGACGGCGTCCGGGAAGAGGTGGTGAAGGCCGAGGGGATCGACCTCCACAATGCCGGCGGGAATTACGCCGGCGACGTGGAGACCATCATGGGGAGTATCCTCGTGGTGGCGAACCCTACGGTCGCCGTCAAGTAAAGAATTTGGACGCCCCGGTTGAGGTTGTCTGTACTACGCATGTACATGACAATCTCCCGGGGCCTCTTTTTTTTATCAATCCAGTAGAGACATGCCATGGCATGTCTCTACTGGATTGATGTGTTATAATAATCTCAATGTCTTTCTCCCCACTTTCAAAATTCAACACCATACTTTTAATTATATACAGCCTAACAGTGTTAAGTGTATTAGGCTGGATAGTATTTGGAGATATTTCTGCTACATCCGCCATTGGCTTAGCGGCCATTGTAATTATCGCCCCAATTTTTTTATTAAAAACCGAGTATGGTTTATATGCCCTACTCATCTTTCGCCCGATCATTGATATATTTTCTGGCTATGGCCTTTTAACCATTCGATCAGTCACTATAAATTTAACTTCCATGGTGGCAATATTGGTGATTGTGTGGTTCTTAGTAATTCTACTTAGAGAACGGGTTGAACTTAGTGCCACTACCCAATTGGGCTGGCTGATTGGAGTTTTAATCTGGGGAGCCGCCACCTTGGGTGTCAGCTTGGATACATTTATCTCATTGAGTGAATGGCTCCGCCTCAGTTCGATTGTGATTATTTTTATAATTGCCTACCACGTGGCTACCACACAACCACACAGTATCACGCGGCTAACACCGGTACTAGCCGTGGCTCTGGTGATACCATTAGCCGCTGGCTTGGTGCAGCTTATTACCGCCACCGGGCTATCATTTGGTGGTTTAGATAACCGCGTCTATGGCACCTTTGGTCACCCGAATGTGTTTGGGTTTTATTTGGTATGTATCATAAATTTATTATTAATCACCCAACTGACTAAAAAACCTGAACAACGGTCTTTAATATATCCATGGCTAATCGGCTTGGGGTTGGTGATGTTATTATTCACCTATACTCGAGGTGCCTGGATTGGTTTTGTCGTCATTCAAATATTAATTGGCCTAAAATATTATCGTAAACAATTACTCACTATTGCTACTGTCTTAGTCGGTGCATTTTTGTTGTGGCAAGTAATCAACACTGTTACCATCAATACTTTTAATTATGATCTAAATAAAATAAACCTCTTACATCGCCTAACCAGTCGTGATGAGGAAGCCGATTCGATTGATTGGCGCTTACAGGTGTTTCAAACTATGGCACCGCAAACCCTCAATTCTCCCCTTCTCGGTTACGGTTTAGGCAACTTTGTGACTTTAAGACAACAGGGCGATATCGGTTTGTTTGATGACCCTGAAGCCCATAATGATTATCTCCGTTTAGCCATTGAAACCGGCTTCGTTGGTTTGGCTCTGTATCTTGGTTTCTGGCTAGGTTTGTTAGTAACACTATTCTGGAATTATGTTAGCCACCATGAAGACAGCTGGCAAAAACACTATGCTCTGTTTGGTATGGCCTTAATTATTGCCGCGCTAACAATTAGTGTCAGTGATAATCTACTCCAAGGTACCGCCGTGATGTGGACATATATGACAGTGCTAGCCATGATTGTTGTGGAGACAAGGCCACACGGCCAAATGGATCGCTGAGGCGCTGAAAGAACTGATAACGCTGAATACAAAAAAATGTGCTGGTAGCACATTTTAATATCTTTTTCAGTGTGACTTCGTATTTTTATTTTTCCATAATCATCATCTAACCTCATCGATAAATTTTTTATATTGCTTAACGAAACGATCTGTGACCTGTATGTTCATGGGCTAATCTAACTCTGCAAGTGAAGTTATTACTCTAGTTTTTCTCGATCGAGCTGCGTTTATACCTTGTTGAACAAGATGATCTAATTGTTTTGCCTCTTTTCCTTGCAAATAATAAGTCGGGACTGGTCTTGTTAGTAATTGTACCTGAAGCGTTTCCCATAGTTCCATGGGTATCATAACAACCGGTTTGTCATTCAAACTTGTCTTTGGACATGAATTTACTGTTTTTACTAATTTAGCCGTAGTCATAAATCGATATTATATCAAAAAAAAGGTCACGTCAACCCCCTATTTATTTCCTAACTCCTATTTGTTAATTACTATTTCCCATTAATCTATCCATAATACTATTTGATTCTGGATACATTATTAGGTGGGCTTGCCCGCCGAAGCTCTTCTTAGAGCGAAGGTGGGAGGTGGCGAGGAGCGTTTGTGTGCTCTACTCATGCCACCTCCCGAGCTGATCTATCTTCTGCTAGAAGATTTTGGTTTTTTGTTTGCACTTATGTCTGTGCCCGGAGAACTACCAATCTCCGGTTGAGATAACCACCTTTAGCGGGTGGCCATCTCGGCCTGGATGGACGTGATCGTCCTCCAGGTTGACGGATCGACCTGCTGGGCCGCCGTCATTTCGCACGTTGCGTTCACACCGGAGTAAACCACTCCGCTGGAGGCATACGTCCACGAGATCGTCGTATCGAACGGGCTGCTCGAGGCGGACTGATCCGCCACGAACGACGCGTCCACGCACTCGAACTCGGGCCCGCTGCCCTGTTCGAAATTCTCGTATCCGTCGCCGTCGGTGTCGCACAACATACTACATCCATCGTCGGCGGTGCCGTCGCAGTTAGTGTCGATCCAGTCGTACATTTCCAACTGCCCCGGGTGGATATCGCTGTTCGACCAGGACGCCGTCGTCCCGATCGAATCCGCGCAATCACCACCGGGGAGGCCGGCGACTCCGTCATATGACGTGCAGTCGTCGGAGACGTACCCGTCCCCGTCGGTGTCATTGTCGTCGATCGACCCGTTGCAGTCGTCGTCGACGCCGTTGCAGTACTCGGTCGCGCCCGGGTGGACGCTGGCGTTGGCGTCGTTGCAGTCCCCGCCGTCCACGGTGTACCCGTCGCCGTCGTTGTCCACGTCGGTTTCGGTGGTATCGGTGTCGGAGTCCGTGTCCGTATCAGCGTCGGCGTCCGTGTCCGTGTCCGCGTCGGTGTCGGTATCGGAGTTGGTGTTGGTTTCGAAGCAGTCCGAGTCCGAGTCACATTCCTGCACCGGGCCCATCTTGCAACCGACGACGAGCGCGAGCGAGATCACGATGTTTTTGAGCGTCATTGTCGTAGCTCCAGTCGAAATTGTGTAGTCGATCGGTCCCGGTTCTTTTGAACAGGGTAGAACACATGTCATGGGAACATTCCCACAACCGCATCTTTCCCATTCTGGGAACCGAGCACGCCGGTATTGTTTTCACCGGTAGCGATATGGAGACCTCTCCGGATACGTATCCCTCTCCGGAATACACCATCCCCGGCCCTTCCTATTGTAGGAAGGGAGTAAGAAAATTTATTCTTATTCCCTCCTAGAATAGGACCTGCCACGCCGGCAAGGCGGGGGGCTAGGGTGGTGTACTCAAAGAAGTGTGTATGCTTGATGAGGTCTGTATATCGCTACCGATGATTCTTAGCAGAAGATTTTAAAGAACAAATTGTGTTTCGTGGTCACAAGCGATCATTGCTGATCGACTATGACTCTTCGAACCACATGGCAACACCTTCACTTTGATGGTGTTCTCATCTGATTCGTGTGAGACTAACTGGTGTTTACCCACTCCGGAATTTACCCCCAACCCCCTTGCAGGGGGCTATGAGAAGATATTTTTAAAACTTCTTTTCTTATCCCCCTGCACCGTGCTCCGCCGTAGCGGCTTCGCAGAGGCGAGAGGGGGACAGAGGGGGTAAAGGTTTTAACCATAGATTATTTTTAAAGACCGATTCCTTATTCAGTTGAATCAGGAACCATGTTTACCGAGGTCACTACCTCGAGAGACATTATCCCTTATTCATATTTGTGTAGGTGGGGAGGAGGTACAGATTGTTCGCAGACTTGCGACACAACCTATACCCCCTCACCCTAACCTACTTTCCTACTCAGATCAGAACGTCTTGATGATCCGCAGACCACCCGCGATCCCGACTCGCTCGGTGATCGCGAAGCCGCCGGTCGCCTGCACCTGCCCGCTCACCCAGTCGACCACGGGGCCGATCTGGGGAACCAGGTAGAGCTCACGCTCCACCTGCACGGGCACGCCCAGGTTGAGACCCAGGCGGTACCGCGGGGTGAGGACTTCACCGTTGTACATGGTGAAGCCCGCAGATCCGTTCAGGAAGGCGGAGAACCCGACCTTCCCCTGCCTGTTGAGCCACGGGCCGGTGAAGGCCTCGAGGTCAACCTGGCCGGGGGTCAGGCAGTTCGGGTCCCACGACGGGCCGACGCCGAGCCCGAAAGCCCACGCGCCGTACCCGCCGCCGATCACCGCACCGCCCTCGACGTGCCCGGCGAGGTCGAAACCCCTGCCCGGGTTGAAGGGGCTGTACTTGGGGATGAACGTCCCCGTACCCGCGACCGACCCACCGACCATGAAGTCGGTGTTGTACGCCGCGAGCCTTGCGGACTCGCGGGCGTCGGCGTCGGCCTGAGCCTTGGCTTGCGCCTTGGCGTCGGCCTCTGCCTTCGCGGCGTCGAGGATCGGCGAGCACCTGTCCGGGAACTGCACCCGGAGCAGGGTCTCCGACTCCACGAACTCAACGGACAGACCGTCGGGCGTGGAGGACGGATCGCCGAGCGCGTCGACTTCGATGACGCGGGACTCGGTGCCCTCCTCGAGAGCGGCCCGGACTTCCGTCCAGGTCAAAGTCTTCGCGTCGGACCACTTCGAGCGGTCCGCGACGACCTTTCCCAACCAGGTGAGGTCGTTCCTGACCTCCAACTGGCGGGTGCTGGGCACTGCATCGAACGTGCTGCACCCGCAGGTTTGACCCTGCAGGGTGTAGGTTCGCGTGACCGCGTCCGCCCGCACCATCGTGGGACAGAGGTTATCGGTCTGGCGGAGGAGCACTTCCGTGAGGAAGCTCCACCTCTTGTTGGGGTCGGCCGACACCTTCGGCATCGCGGAGGCACCTTCCTTGGGCATGATCGTCGCCCAGGAGTACCGCCATCCATCTTTCGCACCGTGGTGGGGGTAGTCGGTGACCGAGTATTCCTTGATCCTTGCGGATCGAGAAAACACCGCGTCCTTGAGGACCGCGGTGCGTCCCTCTCCGAGCCCACCGTGCAATGCGTCGTCCTTGCCATTCTTGGTGTTGTCCCAGCGGTTGATGTCAGTAGATGATTCGAACTGGATGTAGCACCCACCCTGGCCGTACTTGCTCTCACACTCCTTGAAGTTCTTCATGATCCCGGCCGCCGCGGCGTCGACACTGGTCGCGCCGGCATCGAGCTTCGACCAGTACCCGAGAGTGAACGGACCCACTTTTGGATCCTCCCACTTCTCCTGGGCCTGGGCGACGGTCGCCGGGGCGAGAATGGCGAAGATGAACGTGAAGATCGCGAGGATGTTCTTGAACGTCATTGTTTTCGTAGCTCCATGTAGTCGAGTGAAGTCGATCGGTCCCGGTTCACGTCCGGGTGGACATACATCACGGCGAAATTGCCGCGACGAATGTCTCCCCGTTGGGGAACCGAGCTCCGATATTGTTGGTTTCATCGGTAGCGATATGGAGACCTCTCCGGATACGTATCCCTCTCCGGAATACACCATCCCCGGCCCTTCCTATTGTAGGAAGGGAGTAAGAAAATTTATTCTTATTCCCTCCTAGAATAGGAGGGCTAGGGTGGTGTACTCAAAGAAGTATGTATATTGATGAGGTCTGTATATCGCTACCGATGATCATTCGACAAGCTTACATGCTCAATAAATTTATACTGAGCGAGTGAAACGAGTCGAAGTAGGAAAGTAGATTGTAAATGTGCTTAACCCTTTCGGGTTGAGTGATTCATGACAGCCAGCGATCATTGCTGATCACCGGCTATACAGACGAACCACATGGCAACACCTTCACTTTGATGGTGTTCTCATCTGATTCGTGTGAGACTAACTGGTGTTTACCCACTCCGGAATTTACCCCCTCTGTCCCCCTTTCAAGGGGATAAGAGATGAGGGTTGGGGGTACACTCATGGTATCCCCGTTCGTACTAACTGTTCATAGTGAAAAGGTGCATAAGTTTATTGTTATCTTTTACCCCCTGCAAGGGGGCTAGGGGGTACATATGTCCCCAAAAATAACTGAACAATTTAGCATTATTTCTACTTTTTGTCAATACTAAAACGAGTCCATTTATTTGAACTCGTTTTTTTACCTAAATTACTGGGGAAAACCCCTATTTTTTCAAATGATCCTGCATCGACACCGGTTCACCCGCCCCTTGGCGAGGTTCACCCGCCCCTTGGCGAGGTTCTTCATCCTTCAATTCCGCACCATACACATATGGCTGTTTGGGGTATTCATCTAATACCTTATATTGGGGCTCTATGATTTGATCAGATTTTTCAATCCGATCATCGTAGAGACGTGCCGGCGGCACGTCTCTACCAGGCGTGACGGTTTGCACATACCTCACCTTGGCTTGTTCATCTTGTAACCGTTTGGTTTCTTCATAAACAATAAATACAGCCGCCGAGGCGATTAGGCCTAACACAGCCGCAATCGCACCATTTAATGGAATGTTTGGTTTTACCGGACTATCCGATGTGACCGGCCCATCGATGAGCTTAATCTCAACGGTATCTCCCCCACCATGATAATCTGATGAATTAGTAGTGAGCACTGTACTCATGGCCATCACCACATCTTCAGCGGCACCGGCGGTGGGGGCATAAGCGGTGATATGCAACACACCAGTGTTACTAAACATTTCCGCATCAGTCATGGCTTCCCATTGTTTTTTACGGGCATCAGTGGAAGCACTAAATAAATCGGGTGAGACTGTGCCGGTGGCCAAAACGCGGTTTAAAAAATCAAATGAGTCGATCACATTCACTAAATTTTGCCCCAACTTTTCGGCAGCTTTCTGTGATGTGTAAGGGTCAACATACTGCGCTTGTTTCTGCACAATCAATAAAGACACCTCCGATGAATACATCTGGGTAGGAATAAAAGATAACCCGACCGTAAGCGCCGCGGCCGCAGTGGTGATGAACAATATGGCAATCCAATGGGCAAAGACAATGCGAAGATAATTCATTGGTTAAAATTATAACAGAAAAAAATAAAACTCGCAAAAGGCTTACTGGAATGTACCCCCTTAGTCCCCCAAAGAAGTTTTTTAAAAACATTTTTTCTTAGCCCCCTGCAAGGGGGTTGGGGGTAAAGTTTTATAACCCTGGCTCTGCCACCAACTCAATCGGGATTATCTTGGTTGAATTCGTAGCAAAACCAACCATGGCATTGGTCAAATCATAAATCGGTGCGCCTACTAAACTTTTTTCTACCGTGCGATCTAATATAATATCTTTATCATTAAGACCAGACACTGATGCATATGCCACCGTGGTGACAGGATTACGGCCATATACAATTAAGCTTTCCCCTAACTCAACTGGCTTATCTCTAAACTGGGCAATTCTTAAACCGGTCGTATTTACATGGATGTAGGCTAAACCGGTCGTTGCATCAAGGCGCATTTGATCACTGGTATATTTTTTACCGGCATTAGTTTCTATGGTCACGGTTGTTTGATCGGTAAATATTTCGGACACAGCCACGATCCAACCATCACCACTCTGTACTATCCCATTACCTAAAATGGTATTTTCATCACGAATCAGCACTAAGGCATCGGCCTGATCATTTTGTAGAGCGGCTACTAAACTAGCCGACGCCGACGAAGTATTATCCGGCACTACAATCACATTCGGGGCGGTTGGTGTTAAATCCAATTCATAAACATCAGCCATTAAACTACCGGTAAAACCCGCTATCAAACTTAACAGCAGTGTTAAAATTAACCAAGCCGACCGACCGGGTTCAGCCGTTTGCCATTTAGCTCTTTCACTTGGCGCTGTCGGTACCGGTAGTCTCTTCATACATATAACCACTGCGCTGTGGCTAATAATAAAATTAATCCTAAACCACAGGTCAATAAATACCGCCAGACCAATTGTTTAGTTAAGGTTTCTGTCAGATGATGCCGGCTTAAGTGCAATAAGACATAGAGTAGTAATGTCATAATAATACCGGTCACAAAAAAACTCACTGGCCAATAATAGAGCACTACTACTAATTGCGTCATAACAACAGTTATCACTAACACAAACCACTTGGCTTTCACCCAGGGTATCTTCTGAATCCAAAATGTTTGCCCCACCAGCGCCGTTGTTACTAATAAAGTGGCAATAAAAATATAGCGCAGCTGAGTTAAGCGTAAAATTGAAAACATGAACAGACTGACATAAGTATAAAATGATGCTACAACGTTGCAATAAATACTAATATGCTCCATGGAAAATGGAATATATTTGTTCGGTTGAAATAACCAGACCGCGAGGTTTTTCTCAAATAGGAAAAAAAAGATACCGGTACACAACACCGCCGCCACTTGTAACCACAGGGTCGATTGAATTAGTAAAAAGGTATACCCACCAACTACCAGCAATATCATCGGAACTGATAAACCAATATACTCAAACCGCCAACGCGGTTGGCGCATGATCATGATCGCACTAATCGGTACTAATATCACTATCACCAAGTAAGCTAACCACCCTTGTGGGTATTTTACTAAGAGAGCCAGACATAGCATTACCACACCGGTGGTCCAATATGGAGTAAAACGTTGGAAGATTAACATTTATCTAAAATAAAGATAAATTATGGTAGCGGCCAGCAATAACACAAACACCGCTAACACATTATTGATTTTTGCGATTAACTTAATCATAGGAAAAAGTATATCCCTTACTTTGTTAGTTGGTCAAACAAGACAATGTGCTTACTATGTAGGATGTTAAACAAAAACTTGTCAGTCACATCATGCCGATATTTGTATTCGGCCAGGGTCATGTGTGTATAGCGTAACTCACGGCCAAACTGTTGTTTGAAATCATCCAACAGTTGTTGCAACTGACGTTCGGTCATATCACCAATGACGAACAAATCAACCACACTATCAGTGTCATCCACAAAATAACCGTGTAAACTGACATAGCGTACTTTGGCCGCGCGACATAATTTCTCAATCACATCTTTTTCTAAAGTGACGCGCGCTTTAATGAATAAGGCTTTTAATTCCGGATAGAGTGTAAAATTCGTGTTCACGCGATAATATTTTTTACGTTGTTCTTGAGCTGAGGTAATTAAACCTAACTGCTCTAAATGACCCAGCTCCCGCCTAACCGAGTTGATTTGTTCTTGCACCACGCGCGTTAATTCACGGACAAACCAGCGTTGCTCAGAGTGGCTTAAAAATAGACGTAATAACTTTACCCGAGTCCGGGAGCCGAATAATGATTCCAACATATAGACAAGTATAACACAATTTCGTATACTATGCCTATGAATAAGCCTGTGTTCGGTGAGTTGTTCTTAGATCGAGCCGAGGGGAGGAATGCCATTCATCTCTATGTCTCTCAACCATCGCCACTGGAGGATAAAAACCTGGGGCGTATTTTTGTATTGTTAGAATTTGATAGTGTCGAAACATATACTGAAACGATTGTCCAAGCCATCGACGAAATGTTCACTTCTGCCTATTATCGAGCCAGTGATTTTGAAATTGAAGCGGCTTTTGAACGGGCTTTGCAAAAGGTCAATACGGCCATTCAAGATCAAATCAACCAACATGGTGAGGGTTGGACATATCATTGTCATGGCATAGTCGGTGTCTTACACGGCACCACTGCCTATTTTAGTACGGTCGGTAAAATTGATGGCTACTTAATTCAGGGTGATGAGATCATTGATATAGTGCAGTATTCCCCGACCAATACAATTCAGCCGCTCAAGTTATTTAATACATTAGTATCTGGTAAATGCCCTGAACGCGGTGGTTTGTTATTTTGTACTAATAACTTACTAAATTATTTATCGTTAGAGAAATTACGCCGCACCGTCCTTGATCATACTTCAGCTGATGGCGTGGAGTATTTAAATACAGTGCTATCGGATCAAGATACGCTCACTAATATTGCGGCTTTGCTTATCAAATTTGAAGATGTCCAAAATGATATATCTGATGAAACAATTGAATCACTGACTAAAATAGATATTACAACTACTGAGGCTGACCGGGACAAAGAAACGAATGATTCCATGTCAAAGTTGATCGATCAAGAACGCACCACCGGTGATCTTTTAACACCGTCGATTTGGCCAACCATTAAGAAACGGCTACAGTACGTGGGTAATCAATCGGCTGGAAAAACCGAACAGCGCCGCGCGGTTGAAGATAATTATGCCAAATCGCAAAATGCATTTGTGAATGTGCTGTTGATTATTTGGCAATTCATTGTCAATGTAGCCCATCAAATCATGCTCGGCTTGGTGTGGTTATTTAAAATCAGCGTACAGCTCGGGCAAATGTTGTTTAAACGCAGTAATTCAATGTCGCGCTCGGTCGGACGATCCCGCTGGAATATCAGTTTACCCCAAAAAATCTTTGCCGGTTTGCTGGTTTTAACTCTGTTGGTAATTTTAATAAGTTTGTTTATCAAGAGCCGCTCGAACAATAATTCACAGCAGACTGATACCCAGGCTGCTTCTTTGCAGGAGATTGATCAGTTTATCAGTGAAGCGGAATCAAAACAACTAGTTAAAGATGAAGTTGGAGCCAGAGCAGCCTTAGCGCAGGCGGAAGCATTAATCAGCACAGTTTCGGCTGATAAACTGGGTGACCGCAGCACAAAAATAAATAATCTTGATACGGCCTTAAACAAAGTCACTGTTCTAGACTCCCCAACCTTAGTGGGTGATTTATCGGATAAAGTGGGTGACGCGCAAAATTTAAAACTCAGTTTAATTGGAAAAAATGTCTTTGTGTTTTCCGGCAGCTCAACTGGAGTGTGGCGTGTCAACATTGATAAACAAGAAGTGACCAGTGTGATTGAATCAGGCACAGATACCACTGGTTTCAAATCCGTCGAAAATGATACCGCGGCTACTACCCTAGCGGTAGTAAATGATAAAGACTTTGTTCAGTTTAACCCAGTGTTAGAAAAAACCAGTGCTGTCACGGTGGGCTTAAAAGACGATCAAGTTGCTATTACTGATATTGATATTTTTGCTGATCGTTTATACGTTATGGCAGCTGATCAGAATAGAATTGTGAAATTAACGAAAAGCGGTAATAGTTATGCCACACCAACTAATTGGTTGAGTGATTCAGAAAGTTTGCAAGATGCCATCTCCTTTGATATTGATTCGTCCATCTATATATTGTTTAGTGATGGTAATGTTAAACAATATGATGGTGGCACGTCTAGTAATTTCAAACTGCCAGAGTTTAGCCCCAGTTTAGCTGGCAGTGTAAAACTGGTGAAAAATAATGCTGATGATCCGTTTATTATTCTGAATCCAAGCACTCAGCGGGTTGTGGTATTATCAGCTGATGGCAAATTACAAGCGCAATATAAATCACCGGCCTTTAGTAATGCCAAAGATGTGGCCTACGATGCGGCTAATAAAATCATTTACGTAGTGTCAGACAATAAGGTGTATTCGGTGGGGTTGTAAGAACATCTCGGATTTTACCCCCTCTGTCCCCCTTGCAGGGGGATAAGAAAGAAAATTTAGAAAAATCTTTTCTTAGCCCCCTGCAAGGGGGTTGGGGGTAAAGACAACAATTTAGTGGTAAAAAAAATACCCGATATAATCAACCGGGTATTTTTTATGACAGGCTTTGTTGTCTATTTCAACGTTACCTTGGCACCGGATTCTTCGATTTTCTTTTTCATGGCTTCGGCCTCCTCTTTCTTGACGTCTTCTTTAACGACTTTTGGAGCACCGTCGACTAGGTCTTTAGCTTCTTTTAACCCTAACGCTGTCACCTCACGCACGACTTTAATCACGGCGATTTTATTGGCACCAACTTCAGTTAATTCAACATTGAAAGAATCTTTCTCTTCCACGGGAGCAGCGGCACCAGCTCCGGGCATAGCCATCATAGCCATAGGCGCAGCGGCTGAGACACCAAATTTTTTCTCTAGAATTTTGACTAAGTCAGCCAAATCCAACACGGACATTTTTTCAATTTGTTCGACCAAGTCTTTAAATTTGGCCGGCACTTCTACTACTTCATCCTTTTTTACTTCGTCTGACATAAAGATATATGATTATTTAATAATTTGTTGAGTCATGCCATGGCATGTCTCTACACTTTTTGGGCACGAATCGCATCCAATGCTGTAACCAGGCCGCGGACATTACCGACCAAGACGTTGACCATACCAGTCATGGGCGACTGGAGTGAACCAACTAATTTGGCTAATAACTCTTGCTTACCTGGTAAGGTGGAAAGCTGTTGCACTTCAGCGGCGGTCATGAAACGATGTTCCATTAACCCTCCGAAGAAAGCTACTGCTTCGTGTTTCTTCTTGAATGTGGCTACCACTTTGGCTGGAGTGATTTCGTCATCACCCACGGCGACGGCGACGGCTCCATCCAACTGTGCTGCGTCAACTGCTATGCCTTGCTGTTTTAAAGCGAGTAATAATAAGTTGCGTTTAGCCACCATCACAGTACTGTTTTCTTTGCGCATGTCTTTGCGCAAAGCTTCTAGATCTGTGACTTTTAACCCAGTATGGGAAAAAAACACGACCCCTTTATGATTGAGTGCGCCCGTTATTGCCTCAAGCAATTGCGCTTTTTGCGCTCGATTTTTTGGCATAGGCGTTCTTTATAAATTAAAAAGGTCTACATACCCAGCAGACCATTTTTCCTACATAGGTCTTACCGATTGAGCCTATGGTCTGTGGATACAACCGGATGATACTCTATTACGCTGTTGTCCGTCAAATACCTTTGTGGATAAATACGTGCCATCATGTAGAGACGTGCCGCCGGCACGTCTCTACATGATGGCACGTCTCTACATGATGGCACGTCTCTACATGATTGCATGTCTATACGTGGGGGTAAATTCAGGAATGTATCACTGTCCCAACAAAGTGTTTCAAATCCCCCACCTTTTGGCCATTCATGATTTTAACGGTCAACTTATGTTTGGCGGCCAGCTGCGCAGCAATTGGATCGAATGGTACATTCAAACCGGGCTGCCAGGTTTTACCAATGATAAGTTGTAAATCTGGCCAGGTGATATCAGTAATTTTTACGGCAGCACTATATTTTTTAGGATCTTTATTGTAAAGATAAGTGATGTTAGATAAATTATATACTGTATCAACTTTATTTTTCACCGCTAACATCACGGCATCATAATCGGTCGATCGACCTGGCTTCCAACCAGCCCCAATGAAAATCTTTTTTTGCTTTGGTAAGATTACTCTTGGATCACTAATTATTTTTTTATCCGCCGACTGACCACACGCCAACTGTAATAAGTGTGCATTAATCCGAGACACAGCAATACCTAATTCATCAAGTTGAGCTGAACTTTTTGTGAATGTCTTACCGGCTGTGATATATTGTCGCGCCGGAATACCACCACCCACCACTACAATAACGCGCTGGTGTGCACTTAAACGTTTTAACCATTTACTGTAGATTCTAATTCGTTCAACCGACGGTTGTTTTGTGACTTCATTAAATATAAGTGATCCACCAAGGGAAATAATAATTGTGTTCATGGGTAGTATTGATTTTTATAAACTAAATGTTGTTCATAGGTTTCGGCGTATTTCATCTCGCCGTCTGGGGTGGCTAAGAAATACCAGTAATTAGATTCGGTTGGATAGGTCGCTGCGTATAACGCATCATAGCCAGGATTACTAATTGGCCCAGGTGGTAAACCGGCATTACGATAGGTATTATACGGCGAATCTATTTCTGTATCGGATAATGGCACAAAGGTTGAGTTTTTACCGGTAATATAATTTAATGTCACATCAGATTCTAACCGCTTACCGGCATCAATTCTTTTCCAAAAAACCCCCGCTACCAAACCTTTATCTGTTAAAGTGCGCGCTTCTTTTTCGACAATACTGGCTAATATCACAATTTGATCAACCGTGCGATCATTGAGTTTAGCGGCCGCTTTCATCTCAGCGGTATATTTTGTTTTAAAATTATCTAATTGTGTTTCTACAACTTGTTCTGGTGTGGCATCAATAAAAAATCTATATGTATCCGGAAAAAGCCTACCCTCAGCTTGTTTCGCTTTAGCCGCTTGGACATATTGTGCACTAGTAAACGGTAACTGTTTGGCCAATTCATCACCCATTTGTTCGGTACTCCAGCCTTCTAATAAAGTTATTACTACTTCGTTTTGCAAAGCAGTTTGTTGAGAAATAATATTAATCACAGCCGGGATATTTACATGGCCAGATATATGATAGGTGCCAGCTTTTAATTCAGCCCGTTGTCCGGTTAAAGTAGCGTGAATAATAAAGGCCCAAGGTGAGTTAATGATACCAGCTTCTTGTAGGGCTCTAGCCGTTGCTTCAGTGCCACCAGCTGGAATTTCAATATTAACCGGTTCTGTTAAGGTAATCACTTGATTAACACGCACGATGTACCAGGTGAATAAAATAGTAGCTAGGAGACAAGTAGCTAGGGTAAAGGCCAACAACCATTTGGTTATTGCCTTCATAATAAGTGATCCTGTTTATTAGTCTTGAGCTGTTCAACTAGATCTTTTACTTTTTGGCTAGAATATTTATTACAAACGAGCAAAGCATCTGGTGTATCAACAATAACTAAATCGTGGGTGTCGATAGTAGCAATTAACCGGTCAGTTTCAGAAAACACCAGCGTGTTTTGACTACCAATATCAGTGTGATTACCCTTACTATAATTTTGAATCTCAGTTGGCACTAATTCATCTTTTAGCCTTGCCCAATCACCGATATCGTTCCAACCAAATTTTCCCGGGACAGCTAATATCTTATTGGTTTTCTCAATAATGGCATAATCAATCGCGATCTTCTTTAATTTGGGATATATTGTATTTAACTGATCAGGGTGCTCTTGTATCTGAACAAGTAACTCATACATATCCGGTAAATACTGCTCATATAATTTTAAAAGGGTATCAGCGCGCCACACAAACATATTAGCATTCCATAAATAATTTCCAGCGCGCACAAACTCTCTAGCTTTGACTTCAGTAGGTTTTTCTTTGAACGACATTACATTGTAAACCTCCGGTGTAATTAGATCGTCTAATTCAATATAACCAAAGCCGGTGTCGGCATGAGTGGGTGGAATGCCAATACACAAAATATGATCCGGATGTGCAATAATAGCTTGCTCGGCTACCTGCAAAATTCTTTGAAACTCAAGGTTATCTTTTATGCTGTGATCAGAGCCCAAACTGGCAATAATGGCTTCAGGATGATCTTTCGCGATCATGATGGTTTCTAAACCGACCGCCGCAGCGGTATCGCGTAACGCCGGTTCTATAATCAAGTTATGCTCAAGGACAGCACCCAACTCCGTTCGCACCACCGGTTCAGTGGCGGAATTGCACGACACATAAATATGCTCCAAAGGTACAACATCTAACACGCGTTCAATCGCCTCTTGTAACATGGTTTTGCTGCTCGTTAGGGCGTGTAATTGTTTTGGTTTACGGTTACGCGAAATCGGCCATAATCGTGTTCCAACGCCACCGGCTCTAATGACTACATACATATACCCCAGTCTAAAGGAAAAGCACTAGGCTGACAACCACCGCCAAAATAATGCGATAATAGGCGAAGGGTTTTAAGGTGTAGCGTTGAAAATACACTAATAAAAAGCGAATACAAAATAAACCAACTACCGCTGCTACACTAGCACCTAACAACATCACTAAAAGATCATGATTAGATAATGATGCTTGGCTTAAATCATACCCCTTCTTCACAGTTAAACCCAATAATAATGGAATCACCATAATAAAAGAGAACCGAGCGGCCGCTACCCTCTTTAAACCAAATAACATACCAAAAGACATAGTAATACCAGAGCGCGATGTACCGGGTATTAAGGCTAAAGCTTGTACACAACCCATTATCATGGCTTGTTTCCAGGTTAATTGTTCTAAATTAGTAGCTTGTTTAGAAAATTTTTCAACTAATAAGAATATAATCGCCACTACTACCAACATAATAACCACTACCCAATCAAATCGAAACGTTTGATCAATTAAATCCCCAAATAACGCACCGATAATACCGGCTGGGATAGAACTAATGGCAGCCATGTACAATAATTTTGGTTGAGTCTTGGCATAATTAATTATATCTTTACCAAAATATAAACAAATTGTTAGTAAAGTACCAACATGCAGAGCGATGTCAAAAGTTAAGGCGTCACCCGCCTCAAAGTTAAATAACTCATGCAATAACAATAAATGACCCGACGAGGAGATTGGTAAAAACTCCGTTACCCCTTGTATAAAGCCGAGAATGGCTGCATAATAAAAATCTATGTTGCTAATCATACCGTTTGTTAGCCTGATTATAACACAGCTGATAAAAATGGCTATTGATACCTTTTACTATCATCGGCCAACCTCTTTGAATACTTATGGTGGTATGCCCTCTGGCCATTCAGCTTTATTTGCATCCTTAACCACTTTAGCTGGTCTCACCCAAGGGTTCGATTCTTTTTTGTTTGCGCTCAGTTTCTTTTTCTATTTAGTGATTATTCGTGACGCGGCTGGTATTCGCCAACAACTGGGTAAACAAGGCAAAATGTTAGGAGATTTATTAACTGAACATGCCAAAGATCATCATCATAGTATTCCACATGATTTGATTGTGACGCGCTTAGGGCATACTCCCTGGCAAATTGCCGTAGGCAGTTTATGTGGAGTGGTTTTTACTTTGCTTCAATATGCGGCTTATTATTAAGCTTGGTTCGAACGTCTTACTGCATGGTGAGCCACAATTAAATCAAGGTTGGTTAAACCAAGTGGCCGAGCAGTGTGCGGCTTTAAAACAAGCCGGCCATGAACTAGTGATTGTGTGTTCTGGTGCCGCTAGTATTGGTAAACAACACGTCCAACTAACCCCAGAAGAAAAGAGTAAATACACCACCATGGCACGACGCCAACTTTACGCTGCTGTTGGTCAGCCGTATTTGATTCATGCTTTAATTGAAGCCTTTAATCAGGTAAATATCACAGTGGCGCAAGCTTTACTCACCCGTAATACTTTTTCTGAATTGAATCGCTATTACAACACCACAGCTGTTTTTAAACACATGTTAGAAGAAGGTATAGTACCAATCGTGAATGGTAACGATGTAGTTACCACACTTGAATTATCCTCCGGTGGTAACGACGGTTTAGCTGCTGTTATCGCCATTGCTTTAGACGCTGATCGGTTAGTTCTGCTCACTAACACTGACGGCGTATATGACAAAAACCCTTTTGCCGATAAGACTGCGAAAAAATTTCATTCGGTTAAACAGCCCGATGTGCTTTTACGCATGTTGAGTACCGAAACTTCCGATGTTGGTACTGGCGGCATGTATGCCAAAGTGGAAGCAGCGCGCTTAGCGTGGTATGCCGGCATTCAAACTGTGATTGCTAATGGTATGAATCTTACTACCTACACTTTACTGGCCGATAATGACCCACCCGGCACTGTCTTCACTCCACAGGCCGTACCGAGCCGCTCTGAACAAGCTAAGATTCGCTGGTTTTTATCGTCCCGGAATAATTTTGGCAGTGTGGTGATAGATGTCGGTGCCGAAGATGCCATTAAACAACGCAAGAGTTTACTCGCGGTTGGCATTACCGAGGTAAAAGGTGATTTTAAAAATGGAGATATTATATCGATCGAAAATCAAGCCGGGCAAATTATCGCCTGCGGTTTAGTGGCTTACGATGCCGATACTGTTAAGAAAAAACGTCCTTTAGAAAAACCATTAATTCATGCTGATAAATTGAAATTACTTTATGTCTAATGTGTTTAAGGTAGCCATTATTGGTGGTGGCAACATGGGTTCTATTATTCATGAATTAATACCCGATAGTATTATCATTACTCGTCAAACTTTCTTAACCACTTTGTGGGATCAATATAACTGTATTGTGTTTGCCATTAAACCCCAAGATTTTAAAACTTTATCTCCCCTGCCGTTTGCAAGTAAATTAATCATCTCAGTGATGGCTAGCATCACAACTGGTCAGATTAATACCATCACTGGCAGTAATCAAATTATAAGATGTATGCCAAACACTACCATTCAAGTTGGTGTTGGTATGACTGTGTGGTGCCAAACAAACCAGGTGACACCAGATCAAACCAATTGGTTCACAAAGTTATTAACAAAAAAAACTAAATTATTACAGGTAGAAAATGATGATTGGATTGATAAAAGTACCGCTATTAGTGGTTGTGGACCGGCTTATCTCTTAACTATTCTACAAATTTATATGTCTGCTGCACAAGACTTAGGTTTTACTCCTGAGCAAAGTAAACTATTAGTGGAACAAACTTATAAAGGTACACTAGCATTAATTGAAAATAATCAAGAAGATATTGAAACTTTAAAAAATAGATTAGCCACCAAGGGTGGTATAACAGAAGAAGCTTTAAAAGTGTTTGAAAAAAACAATTTATCTGGTATTTGGCGTGAGGCTATTCAAGTGGCTTATCAACGTGCCAAAGATTTATCACACTCATGAATCTTACAAAACAATTAGTTAAAACCAAACAAGCCAGCCGGATAATAGCTGGTTTAACAACGCAACAAAAAAATCTGGTCTTAAAAAAACTAAGTTTAGTACTTGTTCAAAATACCACCCTAATATTGCGCGCCAATAAAAAAGATATTAGTAATTTGCCTGTGGGTTACACCATGCTGGATCGGCTGACATTAACCGAATCTAGAATTAAGTCTATGGCTGATGGTTTAATTAATGTGATTAAATTGCCCGACCCCATTGGTGAAATATTGGAAACACGAACCATGCCCTCGAGAATATATATCAAACGACAACGAGTGCCGCTGGGCGTCGTGGCGGTAATTTATGAAGCACGACCGAACGTCACCATTGAGGTATTTAGTCTCTGTTTCAAAACTGGCAATGCCGTTATTCTCAAAGGTGGTCACGATGCTTTTTATACCAATCAAACACTGATTAGAATAATTCATAAAATTTTAAAATCCGAAAAAATTTCACCTAGTTGTGCACTAATGCTTGATTCTTCAGATCGATCTCTCACCACTCAACTATTACAAGCCCATAGTTTAGTTGATGTGATTATACCACGCGGTAGTAATCGCTTAATACAATATGTCCGTGCTACGGCAACAATACCAGTGATAGAAACTGGAGCTGGTGTGTGTCATACTTTTGTGGAACGATCAGCCGATATTAAAATAGCCAGCCGAGTGATTGTGAATGCAAAAACCAGACGACCAAGCGTGTGTAATACTTTAGATTGTTTAGTAGTCGAACAAGTTATCTCTAAAAAACTCTATGCTGTTTTATTACCTAAATTAATTCAACATCAGGTTCTTATTAAAGCTGATCAATTTAGTTTTAATATCTTAAAAAAGATTTATCCGAAAAATTTATTAGAATTATCAGATAACAGTGATTACGGTAAAGAATTTTTAGCTCTCACATTATCTATAAAAACCGTCCCATCTTTTCAGACTGGCTTTGATTTTATCCAAAAATACACTTCCGGCCACTCAGAAGCGCTTATCACACAAAATAAAATTAAAGCTAAACAGTTTCAGGAAAAAGTTGATGCTGCCGCTGTCTATGTGAATACATCTACGGCGTTTACCGATGGGGCTGAGTTTGGTTTAGGTGCTGAAATTGGTATCTCTACCCAAAAACTCCATGCCCGCGGACCGATGGGTTTAGTGGCTTTGACTACTTACAAATGGTTAGTCAACAGTGCCGGGGCTATTCGACAGCCATAACTAACACTTGCGCCGCCGTAGCGGTAGAGCTGACGAGACGAATATTATACTGACCAACTGTTTTTGTCTCACCAGCAACGGTAAATTCTATATCACCAACTGATGTGTGAATAGAGTTTTGTTTAGTAAGAGTCAATTCTAAACCGGTTTTACTGGACGTAACCAGTTGCCCAATATGCAACACTAACAGCTCGTTTCGATCTGATACTATGTTCTCGGTGGTATTAGTGTTAATGGGTACAGCTTTTTTAAAAGGTACAATATAGGGGTAAATTAATAAACCGAGCGCGATGATTAATATACCAACGGCCGTCAAGATAAATGTATTTAGATGTCTGCGCATATTATATTTATGAGTATATCACAATCACATGGCGGCGCCTAACGTTACTGAATAATGTGAAAGTAGCTTGCCCTTGTTTTACCGGTATGTTTCGGCGCAGGTGTCCATTCACATACACCTTAACTTCCTGTTTACCAGATAAATGATTTAATTGATAAGTGGTATCAACAGTTTTATCAAAGGGACGTTCGACCCAACTATACCCGGAGGTTACTGGTTTAACCCGATGAATTTGAGTTGTTAGGTTACTTGGTGTAACTTGAAATAATGCTTGCGCCGTATAAATTACGGTAGTGTTTTTTATCTGTTGCGTTTGGGCTAGTAAAATAATCTCATCATCATACACCTGGCTTTGGTATGGCAAAATATTGCCCTGATCATCATAAACCACATAGGTAGCATCGGGTTGATATTGTAATTTGAATTTCAAACGTAAATAGGGTAAATCGGTTAACCCGGTATATTCACTAGTTATCTTTGCCTGAGTGTACTGGCCAGAGTTATTGGTTTGATCAAACGCTAGAGCGGTATCAGCCAATGGAAACATAATATGGGAAACCTCAGTTGGAGTGACATGCACCAAAACAAAGTGCTGTTCACCATCCGGCTGCGCAATGCGACCACCGGCCCCACCAGTAATGATTTGATATAAACCAGCTGATAATAATTGATAGTCATACCCTTGTGAATGGCCGTTTATTACCAGATCGGCGGAATAGGTACTAAGCGCCGTTGCTAAATGATCTCGTTCAGTATTATTTTCAAAACAACAAGCTGTTTTGCCCCACGCTGGAGTAATAATTGGATGATGAAAATAGACGATGGTTTGCAGTGACGTGCTAGCCAACATATTATCTAACCAATTGATTTGTTCAGTAGTCACCCTACCACGGCTAGTGCTGCCAGCGGTTGATAAAGCCACCAAGCGTGCCGGTCCAATATCAAAACCATAATCCGGTGAACCAAAATAGCTTGAGTAGGTCACTAAATTTTCATCATAATCATGATTACCTGGCACTGGATACATCGGCACAGTAGTATCAGTCAGTGTATCCAAGACCGACTGAAACATATCCGGCAATATGGCAGGGTCGGTACTCCCCTGTATTAAATCACCTGAGTTAGTCATGAATGGTGGGTTGATAGCATCAACTAGCGGTACGATATCTTCAAACACCGGATTAGCTTCAATTGTGCCACGCGCTTGATTATCAGATAACGCTACAAACCACAGATCGTCTTGTACTTGATACCAAGGTTCCACTGTAAAGGTAGTTGGTTCATTTAGTATACCGGTTAAGCCCGGCGTTACAATCACTGTATCTGGATCGACATTTTCCAAACTAAACTGTACAAACTCATCAGTTTGAGTGGGTGTTACAATAAAACTACAACTGGGTTTAGTTAAACGCATAACACCTGGCTCGCGCTCAAAGCAACCATCACCCGTTGCGGTGTACGCTAAAACCGTACTGGGTAAGATGAAACTTATCAGCAAACCTATAAGGTAAGTCTGGTAATAGCTTGCAGTGGTAATAAAGCGCATTTTAATCTGGTTGGACCTAATTCAATACCAAGTAAATCTAGCACAGATTGGGGTTTTAAAGCGAGCACCTCAGATAATTGTTTGCCTTTAATTGTTTCAGTCAACATCGAAGCCGCCGCAGTACTAATGGCACAACCAACTCCTGCAAACCCTACCGCATCAATCACACCAACGTCATTCACATGGATGCTAACAGTAAAACTATCCCCACAAGTGGGATTGTTTTCTACACGTGTATATGAAGGGTTGGTTAACAAACCAAAATTGAGTGGGTTTTTATAGTGTTCGAGAATTTGTTGTTGATAGGGATCCATACTATCTATTTAAATCTCTCATACACTTTTTTTAACCCCACAATTAATTTATCAATATCTGCTTTATCATTATAAAAATACACACTGGCGCGAACGGTAGCTGGTACGCCCCACTGTTCCATCACTGGTTGAGCACAATGATGGCCAGCGCGCACCGCCACATTAGATTGATCTAAGATACTGGCCACATCATGGGCATGAACGCCTTTAACATTAAATGACACTATACTGCTGGCATGTTTAGTAAGCCCATAAGTAGTGACAAAATCTAATTGCTGGATTTGTTCTAATAAATATTGATAAACATCATTAGTAGTTTGTTGTATTTTCTCCAGACCAATATTCTGAAGATACTTAATGGCTGCACCCAAACCGATTACCCCGGCAATATTCGGTGTGCCGGCTTCAAATTTATAGGGTAAATCATTCCAAGTGGCTTCTTGTAGCGATACAGTTCGAATCATGTCTCCCCCACTATTAACCGGCTCTAATTTTTCCAGCCAGTTTTTTTTACCATACAACACACCAATACCCGTAGGCCCACACATTTTATGAGCGGAGAAAGCCATAAAATCACAGTTTATTTTTTGCACGTCAATTGCTAAATGCGGCACACTCTGGGCAGCGTCAATAATCACTGGAATATTATTGACATGAGCTAAGGCTATAATTTTTTCTATTGGTAAAATTAAACCACTACTATTGGCAATATGTGCCATAGAGACAATTTTAGTACGCTCCGGTAATTGGTTGGGTAAATTGGCTGGATCGAAAAATTCCAGTTTTGCTTGATGTCTCTGCGCAGCTAATTGCCATGGCACTAAATTACTATGATGTTCAACTTTAGATAACAATATTACATCACCGGGTTGTAATAATAAATTACTTAATGAATAAGCTAATAAATTGATACTAGCCGTTGTGCCACTGGTGAAAATAATTTCTTCACGTGAGTTTGCACCAATAAAATTTTTTACCGTATCTCTCACCGCTTCATATTGTGTAGTAGCTTGCTCGGCAATACGGTATAAACCTCTATGTACATTGGCATTAGTGGTACGATAAAACTGATCCATGGCCTGCCATACAGCTTCCGGCTTTTGACTGGTAGCGGCATTATCCAGATAAACCAGCTTATTATTTAAAATTGGGAAATCATGCTTCAACATAACCTAATTGTTTATCAACTAAATTTTGCACCTCTGGTGAGGTAATACATTCTGCCAACCAGCCGCGCACAATTAATTGCTTAGCTGTTTCTGGAGTTAAACCACGACTAGCACAATAATACAAGATCTCATCATCTAACTTGGTTATACCGGAACTATGCGACGCTTGCACAGCATTAGTGTGAATATCCAATTGTGGCACAGCATCACTTCTGGCTTTATCACCTAACAATAAGGTGTGTTCATCCAGTGACGCTTTGGTATCTAAAGCAGTTTGTTGAATCTTAATATTCCCTTTAAAATCACAGTAGGCACTATCAAACAACACACCATGAATGTTTATTTTACCAGACGTGTGTTGAGCAGTATGATTGTTCCAATAATTTAATTTAAACTGATCATGTTTGGTGCCAAAAAATATTCCGGTATGCTCACTGGTGCTACCGGCACCCACATGATTAATATTTACTTCACACTGAACATTACCACCTAAAATAGCACTATAAAATTTTACTGAGCTATCAACTTCTAATATAATTGAACAAGTAATAGCGCAAGCTTTTTTTAATAATAGTAAAACTTCTAACTGCTCGTTTGGTTTAACGGCTAATTTATTGATAGATTGTGAACCATCGATAATGATCATAATTATCCCACTGACCCTTCCATTTCTAATTCAATTAAACGATTCATTTCCACGGCATACTCTAACGGCAAGGCTTTTACGATTGGTTCAATGAAACCATTCACCACCATACCATGTGCTTCTTGTTCAGATAAACCGCGCGACATTAAATAAAACACTTCTTCGACACCAATTTGCCCAACGGTGGCCTCATGACCAATGGTAGCATCACTGGTATGCACGTTCATATCCGGAATGGTTTCTGAGATAGAATGATCATCTAGAATCAAAGCATCACATTTAATTTTTGAGACAGACCCGGTGGCTCGAGGACTAATAGTGAGCAAACCTCGATAGACTGATTTCCCACCATCCTTACTCAGACTTTTCATAATTACACTAGACGTAGTATTAGGCGCACTGTGAATCACTTTAGCCCCGGTATCTTGAATCTGACCGGCTCCAGCAAACGCGATACCTAAATGTTCGGCATGCGCCCGTTCCCCTTGCAAAATACTGCACGGATACAACATCGTTACACAACTGCCCATGTTACCACCCACCCATTCCATTCTCCCCGCTTCGCCCACCAAAGCCCGTTTCGTATTCAAATTATATGTATCGCGGCTCCAGTTTTCGACACTCGAATAACGAAAATGTGCATTTTTGCCAACAAATATTTCCACACAGCCCACATGTAAAGAATTTGAATTATATTTCGGTGCGGAACAACCCTCGATATAATGGGCTTCTGCTTCTGCTTCGATAATTATCAAAGTATGCTCAAACTGACCCATGTTTTGAGCATTCATCCGAAAATAAGCTTGCATTGGTGCATCTACTTTTACTCCTTTAGGCACATACAAAAATGTTCCCCCACTCCAGACGGCGGCATGCAGGGCTGAAAACTTGTGATCTTGAATCGGAACACACCGTGTCATGAAATATTTTTGCACCAGGTCAGGATATTTTTGGACAGCTACATCCATATCTTCAAAAATCACACCTAGTTTTTCCCAACGCTCTTTTAAACGATGATACACTGTCGCCGATTCATATTGTGCACCGACTCCGGCCAGCAGCTTTTTTTCAGCCTCAGGAATACCTAACCGCTCAAAGGTTTTCTTTATATCCGGTGAAACTGTCTCCCAAGATTTACTGGGTATTTTTTCATCTGGTGAAGCATAAAAAATAATTTCGTCAAAATTCAAAGCCGATAAATCTGGACCAAATTTTGGTAACGGTTTCTCAAAAAATAATTTCAAACCGTCCAGCCGTTTTTGTAACATCCAAGCTGGCTCATGTTTAAGTGTGGAAATCTTTCGCACAAGTTCTTCCGATACACCACGACTGGCGTGTTTGGTGTAACTTGATTGATTTTTATGATCGAAAGTATCACGATTTAGCCCAGCAAATATTTTGTCTGTTGTCTGCCTGGTAGTTTGAGGAATAGTAGACATAATTATTGACCTCTCCCCTTACTCCCCTCTCCTTCAGAAGGAGAGGGGTTGGGGGTGAGGTCTCTCAACCAATCGTAACCTTTTTCCTCAACTTCTTTGGCAAAATTTTTATCGCCGGATTGAACAATTTTCCCGTCGATCATCACATGCACATAATCCGGTACAATATAATCTAAGATGCGGTTATAATGAGTGATTAATAACACACCTAAATTATGGGTGGCTTTGATTGTTTTTAAACTGGAACAAACTGTCCGTAAAGCATCAATATCTAAACCGGAATCAGTTTCATCTAACACGGCTAAATCGGGTTGCAGTAAAGCTAACTGCAGCATCTCAACTTTTTTCTTTTCGCCACCAGAAAAACCAGCGTTTAGATAACGTTCCAAAAAACTTTTTTCTAACCGCACCAAATTTAATTTTTCATCTAAGACTTGTTGGAATTGTTTAATCGTTAAACGCTGTTTGGTTTTAGTGTTATAAATCGTGCGCAAAAATGTGAATAATTTTATACCGGGTATTTCTTTGGGATATTGAAATGCTAAAAACATTCCCAATAATGCTCGCTTATCCGGAGTTAGTTTTAAAATATCCTGTCCGTTAAACTCAATACTGCCAGCTGTTACCTGATATTTTGGATGACCCATAATCACTTGTGAAAGAGTGGTTTTGCCTGACCCATTCGGACCCATCAAAGCATGAATCTCCCCTTGCCGTACAGTCAAATTCACCCCTTGCAAAACGGGTTTATTATCAACACTGGCGTGTAGATTTTGTATAATCAAATCAGGCATAAAAATTAATTATGAATCGCGTACGTAACATTAACCGTCACATTAACTTCCTGACTACCAGGCGCAATGGCGGCACCGACTGATTTTTCTGCCATGCTATCGGCTGATAAATATGCATTATAATAAGGTTGTGGCGCCACTTCACCGTCATTTTCAGAAAAAGTCACAATATCACCCAAAGTGACACCAGCGGCTTTGGCTAAATCTTCCGCTCGGGTTTTGGCTTTAGCGAAGGCCTCAGCGCGCGCTTCAGTTTTGACTGTTTCAGGATCATCAATGGCAAAAACCGGCGAAGACACATTATTCGCACCAGCTTGAGTAGCAGCATCAACTATTTCTCCAACGCCATCCAAATTGCGTACTTTTACTGTCACACCCTGAGTGAGTTCATAACCGATAATTTCGCCACTACTTTTTCTAGTGTAATCATAGCGTGGGTTTAAATTATATGAAGTAGTTTTTATGTCAGCATCTTTTATCCCGGCTCCTTTCATGGTGGCGACAATATTGTTCATGCTCGTATTAGTCGCAGCTGTGACGGCGGCTACGGTATCGCCTTGTTCAACGACCGAAAAACTCATCGTGGCAATATCGGGTATACCAACGGCTTTACCGGTGCCACTAACCATGAGGCTTGGCTGGTCTTTTGGTTGTGGATTAAATTCAATATATGTTTTGGTGCCAACATAAACACCCACCAACAACATAATAGCCGCAGTTATATAGGTGAAACGTATTAATGCATTATTTAGGCCAGAATCCATAGAGTTTTTTGGTTATTTGATTTAGACTTGTCTTGTTTTACATAATACTGTATAGTTTTCCGGTATGTCAAAGAAATGTATAGTAACAAAACGCAGTTCATCGGTTGGCTATAATGTCAGCCACTCTAAACGCCGCACCAAACGCCGCGTTTATGCCAATTTGCAAAAGCGTCGTTTGCTCAATCCGGCGACAGGTAAACATATCACTGTCACTATTACAGCCTCCGGTTTACGCACCTTGGCCAAGTGGGACAAAGCCGGTCGTAAATACGATCTGCGCAAAATGTTGGCGAAATCAAAACAGTAACCGCCTGTGTGAAATAATTGAAGTGGACGAATAATATTCGTCCACTTCAATTATTCGTGTAACAATTTGATGTTTATCATCACCGCTTGAACCGCGCGGGTCGCATATTCGCTCTCGCGGTGGTTGAATTGCTCGCGTGTCGCACCGGGTCCAATCACGCCAAACCCGACTGGTTTTTGATACTGCAAAGATAAATGCACAATGGCCTGCGTCATCGTGTTCACCACCAACTCATCGTGTTTTGTTTCACCTTGTGCTACGGCTCCTAATATCACTACCCCGTCAACCTCTTTGCGTTGTAATAAGCGTTTTGCTATCACCGGCATATCCAAACACCCCAATGTTTTGGTTATAGTCACAATTGTGGCCTCGTGCCGAGTCGCCTCAATGGTAGCGGCCTCTACCATGGCAGTGATTGTTTCTGGATTAATCTCAGTTGTGAGAATCGCAATTTTTTTCATATCGTGGTAATAGTATACCTAAATATGTCTAAAGCACAATTTATTGAATATTACGGGAAACAGATTGAGTTGTTAAATTTTTCTCCAAAACCGATCATTCTGCCTCATCCAAAATACCTGACAGAATTAACTAACTTATGGGAAAAAGCTGGTTTGAGTATTAAACCATTAGATTGGTATAAATCGGCTTGGTTGTGGCCGGATGGTATAGATATTGGTATACCCTTACCAGGTTATGAACTGAATTGGTTCTATATCATGAATGCATCTTCACTCAAACCAGTGTTGGCTTTGAACGTTCAATCAAGTGAAATTATTTTAGATGCTTGTGCCGCACCGGGCGGTAAAGCCACGTTGCTGGCTCACCAATTAAATAATACCGGTAAATTATATTGTTATGATAATTCCAATAAAAGAATAAACCGTTTACGAGATACTTTTCAAAATTCAGGTTATAACAATATTCATATAAAGTTGGGAAAATCAGAAATTTTATTTAAAAAATATCCGGATTTTTTTGTTGGTATTTTATTGGATGCACCGTGTAGTTCAGAAAAACATGTCTGGCACAGTGAGAAATATTTAGCCGCTTGGACACCATCGCGTATAAAAAGATTAAAGCAACAACAAATCGCGCTAATCAACGGTTTGTGGCTAGCTTTAAAACCCGGTGGTAGATTAGTTTATGCCACTTGTGCCTTGAATGAAGCCGAGAATGAAGGTGTCATTCTGGATTTTCAGAAGCGACATCCGGAAGCGCAATTATTACTGCAGGAACGCATTAAACCTGATGAAATATTGTTTGATCCAATGAGTTATGCACTGTTGACGAAGCCAAAAAAATAGGCTAGTGTGTTTACAAAAGCGCCGCCAAAGTATTGGGAAACACTTTATGAAGAAAACAATCACGCTAGACAATCTAGCAGACAAAATGGACGGTTTGACAGCAATCGTCAGTAGTTTAGTTAATATAGTTGGTATTTCATCCACAAAAACGGATGGATTAACTAAAACTGTAGATAGTTTATCCACGAGAACGGATAAATTAACCACTAAAGTTGACACTCTATCCACACGGATGGATAGTTTAGATACCAAAGTTGATGGTTTATCGACGAAAACAGATATTTTAGATACAAAGGTTGATAGTTTATCTACTAAAGTGGATCATGTTGATGGTAAAGTAGATAGCTTATCCACAAGAATGGATAATTTAACTACTACGGTAGATGATTTAGCCATGGCCACTAAACTGGGTTTTGATTCGGTCGATGAACGCTTCGATCGAGTTGATTATAGATTATCTAATCTTGAACAAGGTCAGGATGAACTTAAATTACGCCAAGACAACGTGGCTTACCGGTTTGAGGTGACCGAGCTCAATCAACGTGTGACGGTAATCGAACACAAGTTGCATCTGGTATAACATCACATGCCTGAAATAAAACCTAAACGAGGCGAGCAACGCGAGAGTACTGAACTAACTTTAGAGCTCTCGCGTGATGATCGCACGTTGTTGATATTAACCAGACTGATGATGTCTGATACCCGTACTAGTGAATTAGCCGGTGTCGCACTGGAACAACTTACACAATCTACAAGTGATTCAACTACAATAGAATTTAAAGACCCCACGCACTCAGTGGAGTGGATTAGAGCCTTACGTTATGAGATTGATCGTGAACGTCTTAATTATGGCGATGAATCCGTTCCGGAACGCCAGGAGTTTTTAGAACGCCGTCGTCCTGTACAAGAAGCCACCCGCCGTTTGCGGACACGATTACAACTTGAATATAAACGTACGACCACTGAAACTTTAACAGAAGCTGAACAACGTGAATCTGTCATATATCAAGAAGTTGGTGAGATTGTCGCCAATGTGTCTGAGGCGATGGGTTTTCGGCGCCCAGTTTTATTGGAGTTAACGCGTAGTACAGACATGAATGCTTATGTTTTACGTACTGAAAAATTAGATGAAGATTACACCGTTCCTTCAACCGAACCAGTGCACGTGTTTGTTAATATTGGGTTCATTACACAGTTGCATAAAATGTTTGTCGAACAAAAAAAGGTCTTTACCAAAGATCATTTGGCTTAAATTATTGGACATGAGTTACGTCATCTCCAACAAAAAAAATATCAACCTGATAAACCAGATAGACCAACTGATGAAAGTGTCCGTTTTGAATATGATGCCGATTTAGCCGGCATGGAAGGCGCCGATTTAGCCGGCTATAATCCACAAGCCGCCATTGAGTTACAACGTGTCTTACTGCAAGCCACTGGTCGCCCAAACTGGAAACAAGTGATTGAACATTATTTTACAAAAACTCACCCCATCACACAGAACCGTTTAACCGCACTGGAAGAAGAGTATCATCGCCCAGAACGCATTGTGTATAATGCCGATCAACCGCAGCAACTGTTTAGTGATGCGGCACTAGAAGACGCCAAAGATTTAGCTCGAGAAAAACTGTTACAACAATTACAAGTAGCTCGCACTGCTGAAGATTGGAATAATATACTCGATGATATAGAAAATAATCCTCGCGCCACTTTTCGAGATGGTTTAATGGCTTTAGAAGTATTTCGATTACAGCTTGATATGCGCACTGCTCTGGCAGCCGTGTATGATGCACTAGAACATGACCGATTCGGTTATCACAACGCTATTCTTTACGAAGCGAATTTAGCCTTATCGGGCGAAAGTCTATATTGTTCATTGATTAATCCACTAGCCATTGAGTCAAGAATGTTTTCCCAACCTCGTTCACCAGATAATGATTATCGCGGTAAAGTTTTAGAAGATTTAGTCCAAAACCCAACTTCAGAAGATACTACATTGCATGATCCCGACAGTATTAATCGCACTATAATGACAGATGCGATTAAATTCCATCGTCAACATGCTGTTTTAGTACCTCCAGAACTCCCACCCACTGAGCCATTTACAAAATTGGAAGATCTATTTGATCACACTAATCCAGCCGCATTAAAATACTGGAAAATAGAATCACATTTTGATAAAAAAGCGAAGATTAAACAACATAAAGACACATTTATAGCTAATTTAGCCCAGCGCTGGTTACGCGGTTTTGAATTTCACTACACACTTACCGGACAAGAATCTATCGACCTTAAAAACGCCGCTTTAAAATTACTCGAGGAGTTACCACCCAAAACTTCCACTGATTCAATCACGACTAGTGCCTTACCAACTATACCATCATCGTTAGCCGAACTCGCCACTACTGTACAAGCGCGATTATCACGCTCTGAAAAACAAGTAGCTCTACCAGCTACAATAAACACTGGGTATCAATTACCACCGACGCGTTCTTTTGAATCAACTTTTCAGCCTTTTCAACATGCTGCCATGATTGGTTCTGGTACAAGATTATCCAAAACCAGATTTGGTAAAATTTACCAACGTTTACAAAAATTATTACGACATCATTTTGATGCGGTTATTACACCAGACCATATTGAACACGTCACAGGTGAACGAGTTACTACAGTTACACAAACCGTTAAAGATGAGCTATTTCGCCGCGCCACCCATGATACTATTTATCCAAAATTTGCCCATGATGTTATTCTATTCGATGATTTAAAAGATTTGCAGCAGTGGAAAGTTGTACCAACAGTCATGCGTACTTTACCGGTGTATGATTATACACATGCCCAAAGTGACCTACCTTTTACACGAGGGGATCGCCTTGATTATGTAGATCGTTTTAATAATTTACATAAACCATTACTTGAAGTAATGACCGGTGCGCTAGGTTTGAATATTCACGCGCAAGACCACGGTAAAATTGGGGCAGCCATGCGCACTGTACAAACTTTACAGAACCACCCCTATATTCAGCAATTAGCTCGGGGTATTCCAGAAAAACCTTCAACCCACATGGCTACTGTGGCCGGAACAGTATATAAACCACCGTTTTTTCATCAAAAAGACATCAAACGGGTTTTGTTTAAACGGTGGTTGGAAGAAGGTTTACGCATTAACCTTAGTGAACCAAATCGGCCGGCCTGGTTGCAAGAAATAGTAAACATTTTAAGAGACAAGGCTGAGCAACTTGGTTTGCCCGAAAATTACTTTCTGGTTGAGTTGGACAAGCCAACCGGGTTGGCTGGGTTGATGTCGCGTTTTTTTAAAAAACCATCAAACTTAACAACCATTGACGAGACTGAATTACAAAGACCATTGAATCGTCTGGCGACTGAATTGTATGCCGCCGGTGTGGCCGAAGATGCAACTGAATTGAGAGATTTGTTTACTGATGCCAGTGGTCGACCCATCGAAATAAATTTCTATGACGAAGCTAGGTAATAGTATTAATACAACCGATCATGATAGATTACACTCGGCTCGAGTTGTATTCGGACAAGATCTACCCATACCTTCTCGTTATTATGGAGATAACACAACAGCCTATTTAACGACCAGCGATGAACGTGAATACACTGATTATAATTTTGATAGTCGCCTGAACGGTTTTTATGAATCTAGAAGATATGCTAACAGAGATATTGAATTAGCCCAGTGGCAACGTTTAGTTGAATATGCCATACGTGATTTAATACACGTTTGGCCACCAGCTAATTATCAAAAGTTAACTACCCAATTACAAAGTAATGATTTTATAGAAATGGGTAATGGCTATCTTCATTTACAGAACTGGTGTCAAACTCACGCCACAGAGCATCCCGAGCTACCAATGTTACGTTTTATTGCCGCTACACCGCCCGAGCTTGGTTATACGATTACCTTATTTAGGGCATATTTCTCTAAACATAATATTAAAGAAACTGTCCGCACCTTGCAAAAAGAACGTTCACCACACACCACTACTATAGTTGAACGTTTTCAGCAAATGGAACGTAATAACGAGTTTGCTATGAAACCAACTCGTCAAGAAACGGCCGCGTTACAGTTAGCAGATGGAGCCTTACCATATGTACTTGGTTTGATCAATGAGTACACAAAAAATCCTGACACTTGTCGTGAAGAGTTAATTGCGCTGATGCCATTAATGGAAGCAGCTATTGGTGTACGGGGTAAACGGTGGCAAACCGAAGCACCAGAACACTTACGGGTTCTTACAAAACATTATGCCGAACTACAATGGTTAATCGCTAATCCATTGTTAAGTGAACACGCTAGAGTTTGCCAGGAAGATATTTTGCACCTGTTACCGACTAGTTTAGTCACTACTGATGATGCTCAAAATCAAGATAAACGTTTATCTTGGCCTTTATTATTACATAAACTATGTTTCACGCCTGATCGATTAAAAGCCCAATATGCTGAGGCTGGAATAAATGATGATACGCTAATTAGGCTCTATGTTGCCAGCGGTGATTTTGATGTAGCGGCCGTAGCAGATTTAGCGGTCAGTGTAAAAGAAGCTTTTCCATATATTCCAGATAATCCGGTAGATATAATACGAGATGCACCAAAAGGATATATCACTTCTCGCGCCATTGCTAAAAACATACATATCAACAAACATGGTATTGAAGATATTCCAAATAACCTTCCACCGCCTCCCGCATTTGAACATGTCGTAGAACAGGCCAAAGAGTGGTTTTGGAAAAACCGTGTATTAAGACTGAAGCACATTCTAGAAGCCGTTGTTCAAGAACCAGATGCTTTAGAAAAAATGCAACAACTCAAGCCAGGTTTTTACCGTAACTTTTGTTTGGCGTTAAGAGCTGATCGTCTCGGCAGCACACCAGCTGAACTTGAACAACTCATGGCTTTAATGAAAGCCGAGCTGGGTGATGGTGCCGAAGTAAACCGCTCAGCTGATGTGGTGAATGGGTATGTTAAAACCAACTATTTCGAAGGTACAGCAGCGGGTATTGCCTGGAAACTGAAATGGTTATTAGATCGTGGTAAAATAACGGAGGATGAAGCTGAAAATGTACGTAAACATACTTGGGACACTTCTTCTCATCCATATGAATACCGTAGCGTAAGTGATAAAGTTTGGACACAGCGTCATAGGGAACTTAAACAAGAACAAAAAGTTGCCGCGGAGGCTTACCCAACCAGTGCGGAGTTACTGTTGTTTTCCGATACGGTTGAACGCACTGATAAGGGCGAAACTATGCTTGACCCGATGTATAAAGCTAAATATGCAGCACGAGTATTACTGCCAGAACTAGAACGAGTGGAGTCAGCACCAGACACACTTAAGGCTGCTCGAGCTCACGTGCTGGAATTAATGCCCGAACCAAGTATGTTTCGCGATTATTTTTTACATGTGTTGGCCCAACATGAATTGTGGCAAGTGGTTAATAAGTTTTGTTCGCCGGATCAACTGGCCAAAGCGAATATTCGTTTAGCGTCTCGCACAATTAGTTTGCGTGATCATTTTGTTGTAGCTGGTGCCAATATAGTTGAAGATGCGTACATGGATAAATACCCCAGCGTTCAAGTGAGTGGTTTAGTACGCTTGGGTGATCTTATTTCCGTGCCGCAAAAAAAAATCATCGCGGATTTCTTAACGGATACAGCGGTGTCTCTGACGGGAGGTTTGCGCGAAATGTATGAACGTCAAGCCGTTGATTTAGAAATTGATCATTTACGCGTTGATTACCACCAAGCCAGTGTCGCCACACTTGGCAATGTAGCTGAACCGTTACCTGCCATGGTGGCGGCCGCGAATGATAAAGCCTTTCATGCTGTATTGGATCACGTATTAATACGCTTCCCTAAGGCTACTCATCATCGTGATTCAATCTTGTTTGCGCTCATGACAGACTTAGCCACCACCGAAGTGCAATGTAGTGAGTTAGAACGTTTAACCTATCGCTATCAAGCTAATCATCCAGGAGATTTTCCACCGGGTGAACCACCGACTTTTGCCGCTACCGAAACAATGAAACATTATTTAGCCATGTTCAGTGATCGAAGCAAACGGGCTGAGGTTTTATTATGGTTGTTAGGTGGTGATCTACCAGATGATCGCTATTTAGCCAGTAAAACTTTTAACATTAATGAGCAAGATAAAGTCACCGCCTTTTGGGCGTTAAGTTCCGAAGAACGCCGTACCATTTTTTATTCAGCGTTATTGGGTGAAGGTGGCATCTGTGAAGTGGCTCCCTTTTCAATTTATGTTGGTCATAACCACACACCAGATAAAGAAGCTCTACAAAAATTTTCTCAAGATACTTTTGAATTAGTCTTCATGGAAGCTTTAGCCGATAATCCCCCACTGCAAACCATTGGTAAAATTATTTTTCAGGAAGTCATGTCCGGTTATTCACCAGCGCGCCGCGTAGAATTCTTGGTTAACCTTTTGGAAGAATTACGCGAAGTAAAAATTCGTGAAACAAAGTTACGCCCCGGTGAAGCTTTGCGTATGGTGCTGCAGGGTTTAGGCGTGGTGGGTGTAAAAGTTGGTCAGGTGTTATCAGAACGGCCTGATTTGATTAGCGATGAAACCATCCGCACCGATTTAGGAAACTTACGAGATAAATGCGCACCGTTTAATAAAAGAGGTGTCTTTGCTTATGCTCGAACCGCTCAGTTATTTCAAGCGCGTCCTGACGGTGTGCAACTAACTGAAATTGGTGAATGCAGAGGCAGTGCTTCAATTAAACAAGTGCATAAGGCTACCACAGCTAAAGGTGAACCGGTGGCTTTTAAAGTGGAACGACCAAACACAGCGCGCAATTTTACGGAAGATATGACTGTACTGGATGGTGTTGTTATTGCCTTACAGCATGAAGGTTATAACATTCCAGATTGGTTTGTACCGGAAATACGCCAACTAGTGACCGATGAGCTTGATTTCGGTAAAGAAGCATCCGCCGCCCGTGATTTGGGTCAGCAAATACGTAAACGTGGTGCCACAATTCAGGTCGGTAAGTTAGCTTTACCAGTGTCCGTGCCGCAGGTATTGTATTTACGTGAACGCGGTGAGGGTGAGGCTCAACGCATTCAGTTGATTGTTGAGGAATTTTATGAAGGTTTATCTATGGCTGAGATTATTCGCCTGCAAACAGCCGGTACAACTGATAAAGAACTTGAACCATATATGACTTTTGATGTTGAAGCGGCTCAAGCCGGTGCCGCCATTGATTGGTTGTATCAAGTGGCTGATGATGGAATTTTTCATGCCGACCCTCATGCCGGCAATAGTATTGTTGATCTGCGTCCGGGTCATGAACGTTATGGTTTAATTGACGCTGGCAGTGTCGGACGGTGCGAAACAACTAAAATGAAGCAAGATTTTCTTGAATTCACAGTACAATTAATTTTAATTAAACAAGGCCTGCGCAGTGAAACTGAACCTGTGGCAAGAATTGTACATGAATATACCGGCCAAAGAAGTTCTATTGCAACTTGGCAAGAAGTAATTGATAAGGCATTACGAGATAATGCCACGACGGCTGATTTATTTAAAGATCTCGTGGGCAGTATTATGCGCGTACCACATAGCACACCAGATAAAAACTTTCACTATTTAATCAAAGCCCTAGCCTCAAGTGGTGGTAATTTTGAAGCCTTACAACAACGTTTACAAAGACAAGTAATGGCGGCCTTAGTTACCGAAAAACCTGAAGACATTTATCGCATACCTGAGTTGCAAAAACTACTACCATTACTAGTCAGAATCTCTGGAGTAGATATGGGTGCATTGATGGGACAACAATAACAGAACAAAAACTGTCAAAAACTTGACGACATTAAGGTAACCTATTATACTCTTGCCTTATGTCAAATCTACGAAACGTTGCTATTATTGCTCACGTTGACCATGGTAAAACTACTTTGGTCGATGCTTTATTGCGCCAATCTAAAACTTTCCTAAATAAGGAACAAACCGGCGCCGAGTTAATCATGGATAGTAATGATCTCGAAAAGGAACGAGGTATTACGATTTTCTCCAAAAACGCTTCGGTTCAGTATAATGATACTAAAATCAACATTATTGATACCCCCGGCCACTCAGATTTTGGTGGTGAAGTCGAACGCGTCTTACAAATGGCCAATGGCTGTTTGTTGTTGATCGATGCTAAAGAAGGCCCCATGCCGCAAACTCGGTTTGTGTTGCGTAAAGCCTTAGAAATGAAGCTAAAAGTGATTGTGGTGATCAATAAAATTGATAAGCCAGATGCGCGTATAAATGAAGTACTCAACCGCACCTTTGATTTGTTTATAGAATTAGGCGCCGATGATGCCACGGCTGATTTCCCGATTTTGTATGCGGCCGCTAAAATGGGCAAAGCGGGTTTAGAACCAAAGTTGGAAGACATGACCGATATCACCCCAATATTTGATGCGATTATAAAATATATTCCTGAACCAACTGGTGATCCAGCTAAACCATTACAATTGTTAGTCACTACCTTAACCGCCGATAGTTTTAAAGGTAGAATCGCCACTGGTCGCATCTATAATGGTAAATTAACCGCCGGCCAAAATGTGGTTCATATCGACCGTAAAGGAGTGCAAAAAACTTTGAAGCTCACTTCTATTATGGCCTTCTCCGGTTTAGGACGCACGGAAGTTGAAACAGCCACCGCGGGTGATATTGTAGCTCTGGCCGGTGTACCTGAAGCCAATATCGGTGAAACAATTGCTGATCCGGAAAATCCGATTGCTCTTCCCCTCTTAACAATCGAAGAGCCAACTGTGAAGATGACTTTTTCGGTGAATGATTCCCCTTTCGCTGGTAAAGAAGGTGACTTTACTACCTCGCGCCAAATTCGGGAAAGGCTTTTTAAAGAATTGGAAACTGATACTGCCTTACGTGTGACCGATGGACCGCAAAGTAATTGGGTTGTATGTGGTCGTGGTGAATTGCATTTAGCTATCTTGATCGAACGTTTACGCCGCGAGGGTTATGAATTACAAGTGTCTCGCCCTCAAGTAATTGTGAAAGAAATAGACGGTAAAAAAATGGTGCCGTATGATCAAATCTTTATCGAAGTGCCTGAAGCCTACTCGGGTGCGGTCATTCAAAAATTAGGCAGCCGCCATGGTGAGATGCAAAACATGACGTCTGATAACGGTATTGTTTACATAGAATTTATTATTCCCACTCGCGGTTTGTTCGGCTACCGCAATGAGTTTTTAACCGATACGCGCGGTTTGGGTATTATGAATACGATGTTTTATAAATACATGCCTGACCCGGGTGCCTGGAAAGAACGCGATCAAGGTTCACTGGTAGCACACGAAACCGGCCAGAGTAATTTGTATGGTTTACGCAATGTGCAAGATCGTGGTGTTATGTTTATTGGTCCCGGCATTGAGGTCTATAAAGGCCAAGTGGTTGGTCAACACGCCCGATCCGCTGATTTAAGTGTAAATATCTGCAAAGCCAAACAGCTATCCAACATGCGGTCTAAAGGTGATGGGACTGATGAACATTTCAAAGCCCCTCGTATCATGGATTTAGATGCTTCACTCGAATATATTGGTGATGATGAACTGGTGGAAGTAACCCCAAAAAATATTCGCATGCGCAAAATGACTTTAGATAAAAGTGCCCAACGCCGCAAAGAGTTAGGGATTGAGTAAAGAACACCTCCAATCAGGAAAACACCATCCCGCCCTCGATGACTCGGGCACCCTTCCTATTGTAGGAAGGGTAGGATAAATATTAAGATAATTTCTTAACTCCCTCCTACGATAGGAGGGTTGGGGAGGTGTTTCTTTATCTGTGTAGCGGTCGTTTCGCTAAACTAGTTAGTATCCTTTTCACAAGGCTATTACGATACATAAAATGATGCTGCCAAACATACTGCACCAAATTTTGGGGTTGATATCGTTTTAGTTTCCAGAAAAAATACTGAGCATAATAATATGCAATTTGTTCGTAACGTTTAGTATGAAAGTATTGCCAAACGGTGTAAGTGTGCTGATGACCATGATATTTAATATCATAATCGTTCTTAAACACCTGTGCACAAATATATTGTACCCTTTTGATATGATCAAAACTTGATAATATCAGTATATTCTTAAAATTATTTTGATCAATAATCTTTTTACTGAAAATAATATTACCGATGGTGTCTTTTGATTTATTTTCACAATATAACTGTACTGGTGTTAGCATTTTGCCTTGAGCATACTTTTTCATGGCTTCAGCCTCAGTGGTACGAGCTGGATTTGGACACAATCCCCAATAATCACCACTAAATATAATTGGTTTAGCAAGGTTTAAAGCATAATCAATCTCATGCTGCACAATCTCTGGTAATGTGCCATCAGCCGTTAAGCCTTTCCCTAAAATAATGATGACATCTAACATAACCAGACTATACCTTAGTTATACATTAATCGCAAAATAATTGACTAATCTCATGAACAGATTTATGCTTTATGTATTAATAATATTAAAAAAGCCTTAAAACCATTTTTTATGAAAAGACGAATATTATTTTTAGTAAGTTTGCTTAGTGTAGTGTTGGGCAGTGGTATGCTCAAAACTGCCCAAGCTGAAGATTTAATTGTTGACGATCAACAGCAACAAAGTATCGCCACTAATTTAGGTTTATATGGCGGCAGCGTTTGGGACATGGCGCAAGATCCAATTACGGATACTCTCTACGCGGTGGCTAATAATACCCCAAATGGTTTTTTTTATTCGACTGATGACGGTGATAATTGGGTGGGCGTACCGGCCGGATCAGATTATAGTACTAGTTTGAGTGTTGAAGTTGATCCTGCGACCGGTATTGTGTTTGTGGCTTTCGCGAATGCGCTGTATCGCAGCATCGATCAAGGTGTTACCTTGCAAAAAATTTCCGACACTTCAGCCGGAGTATTGTTATATGCCAACGACCGCCTGTTCGAAATCACTGAGGGGGCGACCTTAAATATCAGTACTGACAATGGTGTTAGTTTTGATGTTGTAAACATCGCCGATAACTTCGCCGCTTGGAACATGGCTTATTCATCAGCCGATGCGGCTCTTTATGTGGTGGGTAATAACACAGATGAAACTAATCCAATCGTCTATCGCTCAACCGACAATGGTGCAACCTGGAGTTTGTTGTATACTTTTGCCGATATTTCCGACACCTCATCGTCTGAAGAATTAGCTGTGAATCCAACTAATCCACTACATTTAGTTTTAGCCGGCGGTTTTGATTATTTAGCACGTCAAAGTTTTGATGGTGGCGCCACTTGGTCTGAAATTGCCGATATTTATGCCATCAACACCACCTTCGATACCACCGGTCGAGCTTATCTTGGTTCATATTACTCCGATGATACCGGTGTTACTTGGACAGCCTTTCCGACGGAACATCTCCGTTTACCGGAACACAACCTAATGATTGATATCTTTGATATTGATGTCTTATATGGTGACGGACAAGTTGGTATATTAAAGAGTACTGATCGTGGTGTCACGTGGACAGCAAAAAATCTAGGTATTACTGGTGTAATGGTGACAGATATTGTCCAAGCGACGGATAAAGATATTGTCTGGACAGCCTCATATAATGGTTATGCTAAAACTGAAAACTTTACGGACTCAGCTCCAACCTGGCAATTCCCCATGCTCGGTGAAGCCGGTGTCTCTGTCTGGTTGGATCCGGCAACCCCGAATACGGTGTTAGCTGGTGGTATTTGTTTCCTCTATAAAACTACCGACGGTGGTACAACCTGGTCTGATAACATTTTATTTGGCACCGTGTCTTGTGATGAGCAAGTATCTGATATTATCGCTGACCCAAATGATAACACTATTCTCTACGCCGCTGTCGCCAATAATAATCCGAACCGAGATAAACACGGTTTAGTTCTAAAATCCACCGATCAAGGTGAAACCTGGACTGACCTGGTTGTGCCAGATGATTTGTCTGTCCAAACTTTAATAATGAATCAGAGTGGTGATTTATTTGCCGGAATTGGTGCTAGTGGTGGTACGGCCATCGGTGGCGTTGGTATTTATAAATACAGTGCCGCTACTTGGACACAATTATCCGGTGCACCGAGCGAAGAAATACGCAAATTATTACTTGACCCAACTAACGATCAAATCATGTATGCCTTAGGTGGTGGCAGTGTTGGTGCCTATAAAACCACTGACGGTGGCACCACTTGGACAGAACTGACCGCTGCACTCGACTTGAGTAACTTCTATGCTTTGACTCTACAAAATACTTCTACTCTATATTTAGCTGGCTCTGACTCCAACAGTAAAGCTGTAATCTATAAATCCACCGATGCCGGTGCTACCTGGGGCTTATACTATACCGGTTTAACCGGTGAGCAATATTACTCTTTATTGTTCGATGGTTTAACCGCCGGTAATGATCGCGGTATTTATCTGTTGCAATCCAAACCTGCAATGACCTTACGCGCTAATCAACACAGAAAGCCCACCCTGACCGTACCAACCGACAGTCGTGTCACATTACGCACTAAACTATCCGATGCTTCCACAGGGCGCGTGTTAAAACATCAAAGCGTCAGATTATATCGTAAACTATCATCCAACCATTGGAAATTAATTGATTCTGCCAGAACCTCCATCACTGGTCGCGTTAGCTGGCACAAACCAGTCACCGCTTTAACCAAATTCAAAGTACGCTGGACACCATCTGCCCAAAAAGCCGAAGAATATGCTGCCGGTCTATCCCGCGTCGTAACCGTGCGCGTCGAATAACGGTAATAAATAATGAGGGATTTACAGACTAGGGCTTTTTAGTTATAGTGTTTTAGCTCATTATTTTACCTAGGGGGTTCGTATATCGGTAGTACAGTGGTCTCCAAAACCATTAGGGCGGGTTCGATTCCTGCACCCCCTGCATAGCAGTACATCTCGAATAGTAGCTAGGTAATTAATACGTATTTAATTCTCTGTTTGGATCGGCTCGATACGGAATTACAGAAAATTCTTGCTGCGTGATTTTGAGCGTACAAAGCGAAAAATTGTTAGAAATAATAAGATGTAGTACACTGTGGATATAATTACTTAATAAAAAAATAATCACAAAAATGTTTATGAATAAATCATTCCAATATTTTCTAGGTCTTGGGGTTAGTTTGTTGCTGCCATTGTCGGGTTGGGCGTTTACAGCCGACCTACAAAGCATCAGCCCAGCACCACAGCAGGATATTACTGATATGATGGGTGGCGCACCGGAACGGGTGGTGTTGGCTGGCTGGCTGATTGATGAAGCAGACATTGCTAACGGTGTTGAATATACCGCTGTGTTTACCGTTGACGAAGAACCAGCTGGCGTGGTTGCACCAGGCACAACTATGTCCGTGGATACACCGCCTGTGTACAATGCTGATGCCGGTACCTATACTGTTCAATTTGTGCCATCCGGTATGAAGCAACCTACCGATAGTTCCAGTCCAGAGAATATCGCGGTGGTGGCATTAGTTGGTGTAGCAGATAATGCCGCTGGTGAAGATGGTCCACCGGAAGAAATGAAAGGTTTTTGGCTATCCACCAATGTTCAAGATTGGGCCTTGATTCCACCATCACCAGATCAAGCCACTCCGGCGTTTGGTTATTCACTGGTTGGTCCAGTAGGTAAGACTGGTTCAATGACCGTTTTCATGCCAGATGGAATTAAGGATTTATTGAGTGAATATAGTGGTCAAGAGCTAGCCTGGGCTGGCATGGCGGTATTTGACGGCGACAATCAAGCTTCCTTAGATATTACCGAAGTGACTGGAGGAGCTGTGTTTGAGCTCAATGTGATATTTTCTGAATCTGCAACCACTGCTCCAAGTGCCAAGGCTACTACAGTGACCAAAACGTTAACAGTACAGGAGCAATTGCCCATTAGTTTGGCCGCCAGCAAGACGGAACTAAATAAGGGTAAACAATTCCGCTTATACGGTTGGCTTGAAAATGGGAAACAGAATCAAACTGTTACGGTCTGGCAAAAAAAGTCTGGAAAAACTAGTTATACAAAAATTGATACTTTAACTACTGCGGAGATAGGATATTACACGCAAACATATACAGCTAGGAAAACTGCCAAGTATAAAGTAAAATACCGTCATAACGGAAAAACGATTACCAGTGCCGTCACTACCGTCACGGTGGGTTAGCATCAAATCATATTTAAAAAACTCAACTTTTTTTCGGCGAGCTTAGTTTATATGTTATAGAGGGAGCTCAAATGGAAATCCAACTGAACCACCCCCAGCTTTAATCAATAAACGTGATTTTTTAACGCCTTATCTGAGCAACTACCTCATGGTGAAATGAAAAACTATGTAAGATTGCCCTGCATAAAAGTACATTTCGAGTAGTTACTTACGCAGCTAGGTTATTAATGCGTATTTAATTCTCTATTTGGATCGGCTCGATATGGAATTATAGAAAATTCTTGCTGCGTGATTTTATTAAGATATGCAGCGAGTTTAGCTGCCTTGATATATTCAACATTCAGTATCACTGAATTCACTGATATCCGCATCCTGCAATTGATAAACCCAAGAATCAACATTCTGCCAAATACTATCATTAAATGCTTGGGCTTAGTGACAAAAAAATATGCCACTGGTTATATTTAACTTCACGTACAGAAGGATATATGTTTGTGCTATAATATGAGTAATAATTACTTAAATAATAAACTTATGAAAAATATTTCTCATGTGTTACTGGCAATTTTTGTTGGTGCTTTAACGATTTCTTTGACAACACCAGGGCTGGCAAAAGCCAAGTCTATACGCCAAAGATTTAATGGAAATTCTTATAACGGAACCTGGGAAGTTACGAGTGATCCTTGCCGACCGGAAAATATTGGTAACACTGGTTTTATCATTATTCAGGCTCTTAATCTCAAGAAAAAGGGCGGCTTGAAAACAAATAATGCTGTGACATTTGATGAAACTCGTATGGCTATGTCGGGAAAAGTGTTTAAGAAAAACGACAAATATCGGGTACGCTTTATCTATCCTACTGATGGAACTTATTTGGATGGATTAATTAAAGGTCGGATAAAACAAACTAGAATAAAAGGAACTTACGTCCATAGCTCTGATGGTTGTACTTGGAGCGGTTCTTTCAACGCACAGCGACAATATAACTAACAGAATGCCCTAAATAATCATATAGAACAGCTAAGAATAACCTAGCATTATTACATCAATTGGAGTAGACTTAAACTACTTATTATTTATTTTAATTCTATGGGTATATTGCTTTGGATCGTTTTTGGAGGGTTAGTGGGCTGGATCGCTTCCATGATTATGGGTACAAACGCTCAACAGGGCTTACTACTGAATATCGTAGTAGGCATTATTGGAGCAATCATTGGCGGAGTGCTAATGAGTTGGCTGGGTAAAAGTAGTGTCATTGGTTTTAACTGGTACAGTTTCCTGGTCGCTTTACTCGGTGCAGTAGTGTTATTGGGTATAATAAAATTGATCAAACATTAGATTACACGTACCACTTTATCTCGGCTCGTCTCCCCTTTTATTATCTCTAGACAACTTTTCGCCACACCTAAATGCTCGGCCAAGAATGTAATCACTTTGGCATTGGCCTTACCTTTCTCGGCCACCACGGTGACTTTTATTTTAAAGTGAGTCGCATCAACTGCGCTCACCTCATTGCGTTTAGCGCGCGGTGTGACGTGAACATTTATAATCATGTCTATGAAAAAATCAGCTCACCGATGAGAAATAACATGAGCAGAGCACCGGCGGTAGTGGATATATAAACCAACGTCGCCGTTTCTTTTTGCTTGACAATGGCATACAAGCCAAAAGCGCAAGCGGCGATGCCTGCAATCATTCCGGCCATCATTGAATATGCCAATACCGGTCGATTAGCGATATCTTCTGAAATCGAATTACCAGCGGCCACGCCACTATACATGGTGGAAGATAATAAACCGCCCATATAAAATAATATTGGCGTAAGAATAATTAGGCCAATAGACCATTTACCGGTGGCTGTTTTTGGTGTGTATTTCATAAAATAATTATAACAATTATTTACTAGTCTTGGGAGTTGGAATGAGTTCGAAAGTAGTCTGCTCTTGATAGGTCACATTACCAATCCCAAATGGATTATTCACGGTGCGGTTATAAACTTTTTTGGCAAACACACCGCCTTTACCAATCATTTCCCAATCGGGTAAAACATAACTAGTCGGATCCCCCAGCGCACCGACACGTTCATCATCATGCAATAAAGCAAACTCCCAGGCATTATTTGGATCGGTCACAGAGGCATCGGCCACAAGATCGCGTAAACTGGCACCACATTCCCAGACCAGACTGCCATCCACCGGCAAACTTAAATCTAAAGGCATGGAAAATTTAGACCCGGTGTTGGCCGTGACTATTGAAAATTCCGGAATTGTCAGTGTCCAAGTTTCCGGTACATTAGCCGTACATGGTTTCATGGTAACGATTTGATTACGCGTGACAGTTACTTCGGCACTACCGGCTAGCTTCATATTATCTTGATATGAAATTGTCCCCGTACCGGAGGCTTCAATTTCAGAAATAGTATCGTAGGCCGACATTGAAATATGACTGGTGATCTTTAATTCAAAGTTCACACAATCCTTAATCATTTGATTGATCTTATCACTACTCACCCCGGCTTTCCCCTCCAAGCCCAACAACTGCACCATTTTGGAATAATGCAATAATTTTACAGCTTGAGTGGGATCTTTGTCGGTGGTGCACTGTTTGGATGCTTTAGCACTGGCGTTATTGATAGCGGTGGCAATATCATTGAGGGATTTATCAATTTCGGTCTGAAATGAACTATCTAAACCAAACCACTGCACCGTAGCTTGCCAAGAAATAAATTCATGCACGGCTGCATCAAGCTTGCTATCATCCGTCACGGCGGCGGTTAAATTTGGTTTAACGGAAGCATTGAACCAACCGGTTAAAATATTCTTGATTTTGCCCAAATGATCACTGTCTACTCCGCCGGTCTTTTTTCCGGATGATAAAACAATGCTGGCAATATATTGTTTGGCTTGCCTTTCAATCGTGGTCGGCGCCGGTGGTGTGGTCGTGTTATCTGGCAGTACCAAAATACCATAACCGCTAAAGCCAGTTAACTGCAGTGTGGCTACATTATTGTCTTGACTTATAGGATACAACTGAAAATCTTTACCGTCACCGGAATAAGAAAAACCGACTAAATTTTTAGCGCTTTGCTCGGCCGGTACGGGCAATGTTAAGGTAGCGGGTTTATCCAATAATGTTCCATCTGGGCCAACCACTACACCTAAGACAAACTCCATACCGGACGGTAGATTGGTTAAGGTGTTAATGTTATTAAGACTAATTGATTCTGTACCCGCTAAGGCTTGCTCGGGTAAGTTTAGGGTCGCGGCCGCATCAGTTGATGAATCTAGTTGTATTTCGCCTCCGGCTGAAGAAATATCTTGAGTAACTCCAGCGGGATCAACTTCAGCCGTTACTTGTAAACCTTGAGCATTACTTTGAAATATATTATTGTCATTAGTGATGGTGTCAGGATTTCTGAAATAAAGCATCCAAACACTGACCCCAAGTAGAACAATAACAGCCACTATTATTAGCGGGAGTAAAATTTTTTTTAGCATATTGTCAATTTTATATAAATAATCTATTTTATTATATCTAAATAATACCACGCTGCTACAAAATCAAACAGTTGTCATAAATATAGTCTATGGTGTACTATTGTAGCAGATAATTATGAGGAGGAGTACCATTATAATTTTAGTAGTTTGTTTGAGTGTGATTCTACTGGGTGTGGGTGGTGGTTTGTTCTGGCTTACGCAAAATAAATTATTGACAACCAAAACTCCGGCCGGCACAAATTGTGGCGGTATTTCTGGAATTATTTGTCCGCAAGGGTATACTTGTTCATATCCGGAAAGCGCTACATACCCTGATGCCATAGGTAAATGTGTACCGAAAAAATAATTATGAGTAAACCATTTTTGGTTCTAACTATTAGTTGCAGTTTGTTAGCTGCTACTAGTGTGTCTGCGCAATACGAATTAAGTGCCATCTCTACAACAACTGACAGTTTAAATACCGAGCACATTACTTATCAGCAATATTATCAAGGCGTACCGGTGTTTGGTGGACAACTTAAATTACACACTACTACCACACCGCATCAGCGCATTATTACCGGACAAACCACACAAGCCAGTGAAATTGATGTTGTCCCAACGGTATCAGCTGATGCGGCTAGTAATATTGCAATTACTTTATCCGGGCAAACTGCACCGACTGTTTTGAAGAATAATCTATATGTATTTAATGAACATATCCTTAATAAGCAAGCCCCTGATCAAAATGTCTTAGTCTGGCAGATAGAATTATTTAAAGATAAAGATAACACTATTTTTCATAAATTTTATTTTATCGATGCTCATATCGGGACAATAGTTTTTCAAATCGATGGCCTCCAAGATGCCATCGATCGTCGCATTTGGGATTGTTCATATGGTCTAACGGGCGATTGTTATTTAGATGAATTAGATATCTCCACCGGGTATTATTATGGCCGATCTGAGGGTCAACCAGCCCGTGGTCCAAACCCACTTAATCCGAATTTTCTTCTCACCTATCTATCTGACACCGATAATTTATACACCAATTTGGGTAACATCTACAATTACTATTTGGCCACATTTGCTCGCGCCGGAGCGAATGGTAACGGTGGTATGGGAGATGGCTCGTCGGCTGCTTTTGCGACTACGGCTACAGTTGGTTTAACATATATTGATTATTATTTTCTAAGTGAATCCGATTCCGGCAGTTGTCCGAATGCTTTTTTTGATGGAGCCCGTGCCATGCATTATTGTGAAGGTTTTATCACCAATGATATCAGTGGTCATGAATATGCTCATGCGGTTAATTATTTTAGTGTGCTAGATAGTTCGGGTGCTGCCGCTGGTTTAACCTATACTAACGAAAGTGGCGCCTTGAATGAAGCTAGTTCTGATGTATTCGGTGAAGCGCTCGAGTATTATGTAACCGGTAGTAATGATTGGGTGTTAGGTGAAGGATCGCCATTGGGTATCATGCGCAGTATGATCGACCCAACTGATTACAATTATACCGGTGATAGCGGCAGTGTACCCTACCCTGATCGCCATAACAGCGCCAACTTGTATTGCGGTACAGAAGACAGTGGTGGTGTGCACATTAATAGTTCGGTTATTAATAAAGCGGCCTATCTTATGGCTATGGGTGGAACTTTTAATACTTGTACTATTACCGGCATTGGTCGTGCTAAGGAAGAAGCTATTTTTTACCGAGCGCAGTCTACTTATTACACTACCTCCACAGATTTCAATGGGGCGTACACTGCCCTACTGGCTGCTTGCCATGATTTATATAGTGTGACTGATTGTAAGGAAGTGGAAAAAGCCTTACGTGCGACCGAATTAAACCAAGCCGGTTCGTGCAGTGCTGAACCAGCGGTTGATCCCGGTTGTTTAGCCGTCGATACTGCTCCAACTATTACTGATGTCACTTCAACTGTGGCTGATGGTTCGTATAAAGCCGGTGACATTATTGATATTGCCGTGACTTTTTCTGAAGCGGTGAGTGGCACTGCGACAGTGACTTTAGAAACTGGTACAACCGATCAAACTTGTACTTTTACGGCTAGTGCTGAAACAACTGGCACATGTGATTACACCGTTCAAGCTGGAGACGTGAGTGCTGATCTAACAGTTTTAAGTATCACTGGCACGATCACTGACGAAAGCGGTGATGCCATCACGACTACTTTGCCCACCACTAATTTAGCCGCTAATAAAGCTATTGTGATTGATACTGCGGCACCAAAGATTCCAACTAAATTAAGAATCTACGCTTCACCGCAAAAACATAAACTGATCAAAAGCATCAATCCACAAACTTACACTAAAGTAATTAAAGCCAAATCAATGAAGCCGTATTTTCAATGGCCAGCTGTGACAGGTGTGACAAAATATTATGCTAAGTTTACTCATACAACCATGTCACGATCACAGTTATTACACTCGACTAATCTGCGCACCAATCGCAGTTTGCGGGGTAAAATAACCAATTCAACCAAAAAATATTATTTATACATGTTACTCGAAGATGCCGCTGGCAATCAATCGCGGGTTAAAACTCTGATGCGATATAAAATAAGAACTTAATCATACCTACTGTGTTAAAAAAATTATCGCGTCTTTTGTTTATTCTGGTACTCTCTTTTGTCTTAGTGCCATCATCTATCCAAGCTGTCACATTACCTGGTCCAGTGATACGAATTTATGATGAATCACATAACTTCGTCCGTGAATTTTATGCCTATGACTCTAATCTAACTATTGGTGTAAATGCGGTTATGGCTGATGTCACGGGCGATGGTCAGGAAGAAATTATTACCGCTCCCCAAGCCGATGCCGCGCCGTATCTAAAAATGTTTTCCCTAACTGGTGAGTTGCTCACACCCGGCTGGTATGCCTTTGCCACCGATTTTCATGGTGGAGTAAACCTAGCAACAGGCGATCTCACCGGCGATGGTGTGGCTGATCTGGTGGTAGCACAAGCCTCTGCTGGGCAAGCCTGGGTGAAGGCCTATGATCTAACCGGTCAAACACCGCGCATTATTACCGAATTTTTGGCTTATCCAACATCGTTTGACGGTGGCGCCGATGTAACTGTGGGTGATATCGATGGTGATGGCCACGCCGAGATTATTACCGGTGCCGGCCAAGGGGGTGGCCCGCAGGTCCGGGCTTTTGATAAACATGGTATCTGGACCGGCCTGGCTTTCTTCCCTTTCCCAGAAGATTTTACCGGTGGTGTCACAGTCGCGGCTGGTAATTTAAATAAAACTGCAATGGATGAGTTAGTAGTGGGTCAAGCCAGTGCCGCACAAGCTTGGGTAAAAATTTACGATGCTAACGGTCAACATATTATTAATACCTTCAAAGCTTATCCGGCCGATGTGCAATATGGTGTTACAGTATCAATAGCGGATAAAAAAATTATTACCGGACCAGGCAGTGATGGTGGGCCGCAAGTGCGCGAGTTTAATACCCAAGGTGAGAACCTGAGTAATTTTTTTGGCTATGATGATGAGGCTTTTCGTGGCCAAACCTCTGCGCAATATAGCCCAGAGCGGCAACGTTATATCGTAACAGTAGCACCGGTTAAAAGTGAACCGATTATTACTGGCCCAAAGGTAGCCTTAACCTTTGATGATGGCTATAGTTCAAGCCATGGTTCTTTTAATAAAATTCTGGATACATTAAAAGCTCGTAACGTTCATGTGACATTTTTTCTATTAGGTGATTGGATCGAAGATCATCCCACCGAAATGCGCCGCATTATCGCCGATGGTCATGAGGTAGCCAATCACAGTTATCACCATCCGTTATTCACCAGACTCACAGCCGATCAAATTAAGAATGAAGTCATTAGTAATGAACAGTTAATAAAACAATTTGGCGTCGACCCAAAACCTAATTTCCGTTACCCCTATGGTGGGCACAATGCTTACACCGACGCAATTATTGCCAGTTTAGGCTATCGTTATTGGCAATGGACGGCCTCCACCGGCGATACTGGTCCAAACCGCAATAGTGTTACAGCCGTAACCAATGGCGCTTTAGCTAACCTGCATGATGGCGGCATTATCTTATCTCATTTATCGTCTGATGCGACAGCGGCGGCACTTGATAATATCATTACCGCCATTCAGAATTCCGGTTATACCATTGTTAAAATTAGTCAGCTCGATAGCGATTAAAGTTGGTCATTATGTGAACTATGATGTATCATGTACACATAATTACTTATAAGATATTTTATGGCAAAACGCTTTGGCGCCTTAGGCAGTATCCACAACAAAGTTAAACATCCCCACAAAACCAAAAAACGTTTGGCTATAAAAGCTGCCATGTTGGCCGCAAAAAAGAAGAAGAGTCACAAGTAAACAATGAACAAACTGTTTTTACTCCCTCTGTTTGTTATATTAACTTTCGGTGTTTTGTTCAAAACAGCCCTGGCCGGTGATACGTGTCTGGAGCAAAAAAAACCGTGCACAGTGGTAACACAGGCTGGTTTAACTAATCGGTCTGATATTAACATTGCAGTAACCTTACCGGTTGAAGCTAACCCAACTTTAGGTGGTACAGAAACTATTGCCAATTTTGAAATTAAAATAGTGGATGCCTACACTAACACTACGGTGTATGATGGTTATTATAATCCAGCCCTAATTGGTCAATGGATGACAGTCGGAAAAATGGAAGGACTCAAAACCTCCGGTGCATATCAAGTAACAGCCCGAATGAACTATGAAAAAAAACCTTCACCGTGGAGTGACTCCAGTACAGTGTATACCAGAACTGGTCGCGTGAGCGGCGTGACCGTTGTCTCGCCCGTAGTAATATGGAACATTACCGACCACATGGATGCCGCCCAATTATATTATGACGTCGTTGTGCAACGACGCAACGATGGTGTCACCGTAAAAAAGCTGACGGTATTTGATGTAAATACTGCAAGAATTACCGGTTTAAAAGAAAAAACTGATTACCGAGTAACGGTACGGGCGTATAACTCATTAAACGGTCTAGGTAGAAAATCATTAGCTAAGAAATTTTCTATATAATCATAAAATGTCATACATTATGGTTGACATTATCGTTTTTTATGTCAAAATCTTTGCAAGATAACTTATATAAAGAATAAAAAACCTTATGGGATTCATGGATTCAATGCGCGATTTAGGCAGGCGCCTCACTGGAACAACCCCTAAAATTGCTGAAGTTTCACCCGCTCTTGACACTCATAGAAAAGATGAAGTTCAAAAGCCACTTGAGACTGAAGTTAAAGAAAGAAACTGGCCAACTGAAAAAATAGACAGACCGAAACCAACAGATATAAAAGGTTTAATTGTTGGTTATGAAAAAAATTTACCTGTATTAACAATTAATGACTACGCTAGACTTAGTGATAACGCTGTTAATTCTGATGATTACCATAAACCCAGTTTTTCGCCAGACCAACGTTATCAGCCTGGTACGACTTGGGATTTTAATGGATATTTTCAAGGAAATAATCACACTGAACAATTTCCTCAGAGATACATTATTGACGAAATGCGCTACAAGGGAGCTCTAACTAATGGCAAAAACGTTGAAATAAATATTCAAGGTGCTTGTCAATCTGATGATGGTAGACTGTATGTTGGCGATCATACTACAAAACCGACAGCTGGCTATGTTATAAGCTTTACTCACGATGGAGATCGTAAACTAACACAAGTACCAATTAATTTAGATGTGCAGACTGACCCATTAGCCCGAGAAAAAGCTCGAGTCATTCACGATCAAGTAATTGCTGCCTTGAATGATGGCATGCCTCCTAAAGATATTGAAGGATTTGTTACACAAATGGCTAAAACATTATCTGAAGCCAATGAGAATAAATTCAAGTCCCTATTCAAACCCGAGCTTCCAGCACCGGCACCACAACTTGCCGAAACAGTAAATATTGATGAATTAATTATAGATCAAAAAAATGGTCTTCCAGTTATTTTAAGCAAAACAAATAATGAACTTGATTTTACTGATATGCGTGCTTTTGGGGAACAGGCTGTGGCCTCATTCGATTTTATAGGATATGTCCGCACTAATGATGACATTGATTTCTATATTGACACAATGGTTACCAGAGGACTTTTAGCTGACAATGCTCACCCTGGAATTTCTGTAGCAACAGATGGTGTTAGGTCTTGGCATAGGACGCGACTAGATCCGAACTTGGATAGAAATGTAGAAGAGTATAAAATGGAAATACGCGTGCCTGTCGCACTACAAAGAAAATTTGGAATATATATAGATGATAGTAACGAGTGCAGAAAGGCAGCTAGCGGTGATCGTGAGAGTCAACGCTCAGAATTCTTTGATGTCGATACCGGTTTGAATGTACCTAACGATCCAAAAGCTCGAGAAAAAGCCAGAGTGATGCATGATAGGGTTGTAGATATGGTTGCCTCAGGAATATCGCCACTGGCAATTTCTGAAACAGTTAAAGCCACAAAACAAATTGAGGGTGAGCAAACTGATTCGCCTAAGCAACTTGCCTAGAAAATGAATCCCGATCGCATGGAACCAAGCTTGGTTCACGAGAAAATAGAAACCGCCGTAGAACTCGATCAAGTAGATCTGATTCATTTACCATGGGGTGAACCTCAAGCCACGGACTACAACAATGGTAAAATTTATCAGACAGAACAAACCATCCGTTTTAAAGGAATGGATATTTTATTAAAAGCCAAAAAAACTGAAATATATAAAACCGATCCATCAAGCTATGTTTTTTCCCTAGAGAAAGATACCGAGACAATAGATGGTGTTATCATTATTCACTATGCCAGTACCACTTCTACTAGTACAGAAGTGTATGCCCATACATCAATTATACGTAATAAAGAAAAAGGAGCTTCACTAGTCATTCCTAATGGTGCCGGTGTAACATTGTACAAACAAATGTTAAGTGCCCTACAACAACTAGCCAATGATAAGAGGATACCAATACGACATATCGTTACTCGAATAACAGATTTTAGAAATGACAATCCCTTATCAAGGGATCGGTGGAATGAAACTTTTATGCCTATCTTAGAAAACAATGATTATCAACCTGTCTATCCTAACCATGATTCTGGAATGTTTACTAAAACCTATCAACCACAAATCCAATGACATTTGATAAACTCGACAGACGATTTATTAAAAATATACAACAGCCAGATTTTAATAGTGAACAAGATGAGGGTATCGATTTAGAAAAACTTGATTTGACAAAGTTGCCTTGGGACACAGGCCATGTGGAAAAGAATCGATACGGTGATGATGAAGTAGTCTATCGAGCTGAACAGATTGTGTGTTATGGAGAGAAAAAACTTCCACTTCGCGCTCAAAAAAATGAAAAGTACACAATTGACAGAATGACAGGTGAAACTGTTCTGTCTAGTCTAGACTATTTAGTTATTATTGGAGAAAAAAGTGAAACCATTGAAGGTGAAATTGTGATAAATTTTGTGAGCGACTCAGATCATTCAACAAATGGACAGGTCGAAACATCAATTATTCGTCATAAAGAAAAAGAGGCTGAACCAGTTTTACCTCAGAATGCAGGAATTACTTTATATAAACAAATGTTACAAACTCTCCAACAATTAGCTAATGAAAAGGCTATACCTCTACAACACAGAGTAACTCGCGTATTAAGTTTTCGAAAAGATAATCCCTTATCAAAAGAACAATGGTATGCTAAATTTGTGCCAATTTTAGAACACTATGGTTATGAACCAAAAAATCCGGGTCATAATAATGGTAAATATGAAAAAACTTATCAACCACAGTGATATATTTATAAAAAAATGAAACGCATTGGCGCAGAACCAAACTTGGTTCATGAAAAAACAGAAACTGCCGTGGAACTCGATGAAGTTGATTTAGTTCATTTACCCTGGGGTGAAGCACAAATGGCTAGTGCCGGTAAGAGCAAAGTTTATCAAATTGCACAAACCATTCATTATCATGGAGAAGATATCTTATTAAGAGCTAAATGCATTGAAACTAGTGATACAAAACTTACCATGCAACATTTTGCTTTTACTCTAGGTGATACTAAAGAAACAATCAATGGAACAATCACTATTAATTATGACTATGCACTTGATCCATCTGGAAATGGTCATGTCAAAACGTCAATTAGACGCAACAAAGAAAAAGACACTCCGCCACATCTTCCGCCTGGTGTCGGCATAACACTGTATGAACAAATGTTAAAAACGTTACAACAATTGGCTAATGATAAAAGCATGCCTTTACAACATTATGTCACAAGATTTACCGAGTATCGTCCAGACAACCCCTTAACCATAAATCAATGGAATGAAAAGTTTATTCCAGTCTTACAAAAATTTGGCTACGAACCAAGACATCCTGAATTTGATGATGGTAAGTATAAAAAAACCTACCAACCTGGTAGTGACCCCCGTTGACTTAAACTTCGTCCTAGTGTATAACTACCTACTAAGTATCAACATATATTCATTATGAGTGACTTCAAACGAAGCGGTAAGTTTAGTGGCAAGAGAAAATCAAGTGGTGGATCAAGCCGCGGTGGTTTTGGTGGTGGCAGATCAGCTGGTCGCGGTAGTTTTGGCCGACCCAGTTTTGATCGCTCCGATGAATCGAGAGAGATGTTTGAAGCCACTTGTGCCGACTGTGGCAAATCTTGTGAGGTGCCTTTTAAACCAAATGGTCGTAAACCAGTTTTGTGTCGGGAATGTTTCAGAAAAACCGGACCAAGTGAATCCAGAGATGATTCCAGAAGTGAATTCAAGCCGTCTTTCAGACGATCAGATTCGTCTGACCGAGGTTCAGATCGTCGACCAGCCGCGCCGACTCCAAATTACAAAGTTGAATTAGACAAAATCAACAGTAAATTAGACCAAATCATTCAAGCGTTAGGACAAGACGAAAACTAGTTTTTGTTTTAGTCTATGCTTGGTCGATCGATACAGATATTACCAATATTTGGTGGAGAATTGTACTAATTTTATTTGGTCTGCTAGCGCTTATTTCAATTATTGTGAGATGCAACAAACGCAGGCTTTAACGGATCGCTGAATTAATGAGAAAAACTGAAAACACTGAAAAGATTACTTATTATCCTATCTATGAATCAAACCACAGCGCTTGAGTATTTGCAATCCGGTCGCAATGTGTTCTTAACCGGGCCGGCTGGTTCAGGTAAAACGTTTTTATTGAATGATTTTATTCAGTGGGCTAAACAAGCTGGTAAAAAAATTGCCGTCACAGCCTCATCTGGTATTGCGGCCACTCATTTAGGTGGTACCACCATTCATTCTTGGTCTGGCCTAGGTATTGCTGACCGTATTTCTGAATATACCCTAGATGGTTTAACCCAAAAACCGCACCTCCTCACCCGCTTTAATAACACGGATATTTTAATCATCGATGAAATCTCCATGTTCGATGCCGATAGATTAGATTCGGTTGATATTATTCTGCGCACAATTAGAAACACTGCTGCCCCATTTGGCGGTATACAAGTAGTATTATCCGGTGATTTTTTTCAATTACCACCCATTACGCGCGATAACAAACCGGTTAAGTTCGCTTTCGAATCACACATTTGGAATGATCTTAACCTGGTAGTGTGTTACTTAGATTTAGTCTATCGGCAAAGTGATGATCCCCTGTTAACCATCTTGCAAGACATCCGGCGTAATGCCGTAACCGAAGCTACTATTGAGCAATTACAGGCGCGTCTGGACGAACCAATGCCGGATCATCTCACACCCACTCGACTTTATACGCACAATATCGATGTTGATACGGTAAACATGGCTGAATTGAATAAATTGCCCGGCGAGCAAAAACATTTTCAAATGACTAGTACTGGCAAGAAAGATCAAGTGGCACAACTAAAAAAATACTGTTTAGCTCCAGAAGAACTGGCTGTCAAAAAAGGAGCCGCCATTATGTGTATTAAAAATAATCCGAAATCTGGTTATGTGAATGGCACGTTAGGTACCGTGATCGACTTTGATAATGATTCGGTCGAAATTCAAACCGCCCAAAAAAAAGTGATCAGACTTTACCCAGAAAGTTGGATAATTGAACACGATGGCAAAAAGATTGCCCAGATTTGTCAGCTACCGTTAAGGTTAGCTTGGGCTATTACTGTGCATAAAAGTCAGGGCATGACGCTCGATGAAGTTGAAGTAGATTTATCCAAATCGTTTGCTCCCGGTATGGGTTATGTGGCTCTATCCCGAGTGCGCACCTTAGCCGGTCTTTATTTACGCGGTATAAATCAGAAAGCCTTGTTCGTTGATCCTAGAATTACGGAGCAGGATTTATTATTTCTTGAAATTTCTAAAACCTTTGAAGCTACTTGACTTTTTGCGAACCTTGTGGTACACCATCAGCAATAATAGTGTCACTATTTTATTAGTAACGGTAACGGAAAATTTATGAAAAGAATTCTACTAGCGATTTTTCTTATTTTGCCTTCAGTCACCTTGGCGCAAGATACATATAGTTTATCTACTTTTCAGGAATTTACCGGTGAAGCCCTGAACGATTACACTGGCAATACTGTGGCTTCCGCTGGTGATGTTAATGGTGATGGTTATGATGACGTTATTGTAGGAGCACTACAAAGTGATGACGGTGGTGCCTCAAATACTGGTGCGATTTATCTGATCTATGGACAAGCCGCTACGTTAACTGGAATTTCATTAGCCTCAGCCATAGAATTTACTGGCGAAGCGGCCAGTGATTTAACTAGTGGTGCAATAGCTTCGGCCGGTGATGTTAATGGTGATGGTTATGATGATATTTTAGTAGGATCAATTAGTAATGATGCGGCGGCCAAAAATGCTGGTGCAGTTTACTTAATTTATGGTCAGGCAGCTCCGATGACTAGCGGTACGTTATTATCTAAGTCAGTAAAATTTACCGGTGAAGTGGCCAGTGATGCGGCTGGAAATTCTGTCGCGTCCGCCGGTGATGTTAATAATGATGGTTATGATGATATTTTAATCGGTGCTCGGGGTAATGACTTTGGTGGT